>Ga0194130_10004633_pt1 | contig 17313 bp, 19 predicted proteins | sample TA2KigsurfametaG_FD_160084 | JGI IMG/M metagenome (GOLD analysis project Ga0194130, IMG submission 160084) | Freshwater microbial communities from Lake Tanganyika, Tanzania - TA2015050 Kigoma 12 surface | ecosystem: Environmental > Aquatic > Freshwater > Lake | place: Tanzania: Lake Tanganyika... | reverse complement strand
TTACTCAGTGGTCGTTCCTGGAACGCTCCCCTCCACAAACCCTGAGCTCCCCTCTTTGGCCTGTGCAGTGATAGTAAAACAAGTGGATGCTAAAACACGGTCAAAAACAGGGATTAATGATCTCTTGCGCTTCTAGATAATATCAAAAGCGCGAAATTACCCTAACCGGGCTAATGTTCGTAAAACAGAGAAGCGTGCAGCAATTAAACTTGTACATCCAACAAAAAATGGCAACGACAAGATTGCAATGAGCAGAAAGAAACTCAACGTAGGTTTCAAGGCTTCTGACACTCCCAAACGAAGACTCAACCAATTCAGAAAGAGGATCGTTGGGAGGGCAAAAATGACACCCCATAAGCCCCCTTTCATTGCCAACCAGAATGCGCGTCTTTGGAACTTTTGTGCAATATATTGGTTGTTGGCTCCAACCAGACGCAATACATCAATTATACTTGAGTGCGTAGCAAGAGAAGAGCGCGTGACAAGGGTGATGGTTACAAAAACAGTTGCTGCAATTAAACCAATGAAAAGATAGGCCATCACTTCAAGGGAAAGCCTCAGCTTTTCAAGCATTTGTTGCCATTGACTATGTTCTTCAACACGAACATCAGGCGAGATGACGCGCAACTTTGCGGTCATTTCATCAAGATTGAGGGGAGCATTTTGTTTTAAGTCAACATCAATTAAAGCAGGAAGCGTGAGATCTTCCAATAAATTGACTTGCCCGACCCAGGGCTGAAGCAGCGTTAAAATCTCTTGGTTATCTACCAATTTAGCCCGTGCAACAGTGGGCATCTTTTTCAACACCTCCATGGCACTTTGTATTACAGATTCTGGATTCGTAGCACCGTGCATCGGTAATTCTATAGTCAAGCGATTGCTCCCACTTAAATTCCATTGATTTAAAGAAGTGGAAATGGACATTGCCCCAACAAAAACAAGACTCAGTAAAAAGACCATAAGCCCAACAATCCAGCACACATAACGACTGCTCACATCTTGGCCAATTGGAATATCATCAATTGTTTGTGAAGGATGATTAAGCATAAGACCTACTCCCCGACTGATGAGAAGAATTTGTGATCAGTTGCCCGTGAGATAAATGCAGTTCCGGATAAGGAAAATCTGCAACCAAAGTACGACTGTGCGTCGCAAATAAAATCGTTGTGCCTATCCTATTCAACTCTTGAAACAAATGAACCAGACGCGTAGCTGCATCATGATCAAGGTGCCCCGTAGGCTCGTCCGCCAACAAAATCAAAGGCCGCGTAATAACTGCCCGCGCAATGGCGACACGCTGTTTTTGTCCATCTGAAAGAGTTGTAGGTTTACTTTTTAAATAGTCCCCCAGCCCTGCCCACTGCAGTAATTCTATGGCTTGCCCACGTGCCATGTTAAGCCGTGCGCCTGTTATGGTAAGAGCAAGAGCTACGTTATCTACAATATTCAAATGAGACAACAAACTACATTCTTGTAAGACAAGACCAATGCGTTGTCTAAAGATGGGGAGCGTTGAGGTTTTAATTCTACTCACGTCTTTTCCAAAGACTTTAACGCTACCTTGAGTGGCAATAATGCCGCGATATATGAGTTTTAAAAGGGATGTTTTGCCGGCACCGCTCACACCTGTCAAGAAATGGAAAGAGCCGATGCGTAATGAAAAACTCAAATTTTGTAGAACTTGACGACCGGGATACCTTAACCCAACCTGATCAAATCGAACAATTTCAATCATTTCTTGGCGCATTTGAGCCACTTAACCTTCTCCCGTGTTTTCCTGACTTTGACATATTGCATACAGGACGTCCAGTGGGTCTGCAAGAGTTATTATATTCATGAAAAGCATATTTCTCTTGCATAAAATCTCAAAAAAGATTAATAATTTATCACGCTCGATTTGGAGTACGACTTCAGATAGATATCACTGTCGCGGGGTAGAGCAGCCCGGTAGCTCGTCAGGCTCATAACCTGAAGGTCGTTGGTTCAAATCCAGCCCCCGCAACCAATCTTAATTACTCAAATATTTTTTCTCCCTCCAAGAATTTACAATCTTCAAAAGCACGTTAAATCCAACAGCCCCCTTGATTTTAGGTAAGTAAAATTTATATTAATTTTTAGAGAACAATAAGAATATGAACACATATCTGACAAATAAAGGAGAGAGTACAATGGTTGAACTGAATGAAAAAGAATTGGATAAAGTGGTTGCAGGAGCTTCTGCAGTTGAATATGGGCTTCTCGCTTCATTAATTGTTACGCGAATCGTTACATTATACCCACAAATTGGTGTACTGCTGAATAAGCTATTCCCACCATCGAGTTAATGGCACCTTACCACTATACGGTGTGTCAAATAAGGTAACGAATTTTTGGATACCGCTCCTAATGGGCCTTGAGGAAAGAATTACTATCCTATTATAAAAAGAGGATAGGCTCTTCTTTTTATGCAAAGGTTTTTAAATATTTTAGTGGGTTCATCAAGCTCACAATCCCCTTAACAACCCTTACTCACCAAAATATTGTGCATTAAAAATAGGCGTGAATTCACGTAGGTATATAGTTATTTTATCGTTATAATCTAAGTCGATGGGGGAAAAGAACATGCAAGCAAGAATCCTAACGCTCGAAGAAATGATTCATATTACATTTCATCAGCTTGATCATTCGCCTAAACTTGACCGAAAAATACGCATGAAGGCGGAAAAGATGCTGAGAGCACATCCTTTTATTTTACATTGTCGAATTGTTGTCAGTTTACCCCACCGCCATAAACTGAGAAGAAATCTGTTTGAAATACGTATGGACATAAAAGTTCCAGGCACAGAGATTGTCATTAATAAACAACCTGGAATAAAAGAACGCCCCCACGAAGATCCTTATGTGGTTATCAATGATGCCTTTAAAGCTGCTGAACATCTTCTGGAAAAATATAAAGAAAAAAGACATCATATGGTTAAACTTCATGACCCGCACCTTTATGGAAAACTTCCTAAAGCGGATTAAAAATTTGAATTAGTTTTTTTGAAAAGTCTCACACACGAATTTCTCCTCAAACGTCTGAAAAGTTTTAGCAAATTTGGGAGTGACTTGCTTGGAAGCGTTATCAATCATTAAAAAATGGGAATATTGATTTCATAGGTTATCAAGACTAAAATATATCCGTACTCTGGTATATTGATTCAATACCAAGGAGGAAAAAATGAATAAAAAAAATCTAACAATTTTACTAAGTGTTTTATTGCTTACCTCCCCTGTATATACTACGGATGACTCTTTGCCTGAGCTTATGCAAAGAGATGCGATGCTAAGACCACATGTAAAAAGTCTCATTAGCAGTTCTACCATGGAACAAAAAACTCAGCTTTTAAGCGCAGTCGAATCATCTACCACATTTAGAAGTTTAAATTTTGCGGAATTGTTAGTAGGTGTTTTTAATCATAATGCTTGGATGCCACATGTACATACTTTTACTGATAGAAGTTTACAAGAACTTTTCCATCCATATTCTCCGAAGCTTCCACTTACAGACGTGCACCATATATTTTTAGCTAATGTTCTTTATGATGCGGGTAGTAGATTGTATGATCAAACACACAACCCACATTATTTAGAGCATGCTGCATCAATTGGACACTCTGGTGCTCAATATAAAATGTTCTTTATTGACTTTGATTCTTGCAAATTAGAAGCAGCAAAAAATTATCTATTGTGTTCTGGTGATCAAGGAAATCTGGATGCACTATTCACCTTATCTGAAGCTCTTGAGGGTTTTAAACAAATTGGACTGCAGAAAAATCCCCAACTCGCAAGGCTTCTCTGCCAAGAGGCTGCTAACCTAGGTCACCCCGAGGCTACATTCACTCTTATAGTAGCAACATTTACTGAAGGCACATATGGTTCTGCAATGGATTTTAAACAAGGTATCCGTAATGCTAAACAATTAGCCGATCGTGATAATCAACCTTCCAAACGATTTCTTGAAGCAATTATGAAATCATCTGGAGATGCCCTCCAGGAAGGAAATAAATCAATAACCACTCAAGATCTTAATTTTCTAAGAACCTTTCTTGGATGGAAAGATGAGGGAGAAGAATAAAAGGCCACCTTATAGGCTTTTATTTTCTGAAAAAGTTACCGAGCCATGATTGTGGAGAGGGATAGAATCTTAAATAGTGTCAAAGGTTGTGCATCTTGTACTAAATGTACATACCCTTATCTCTTACCCAATGTAAGAATGGTTGGGAACGTCAATTCACCTTGGAATTCTTTAACGGCAAATTCAGCATGGATGGTCATACTTAAGGATTGGGTTTTCTTATCAAAGGCTGTCACTGTTGCTGTCACATTTTTGATCCTCGATTCATACCGCATAATGGCTTGAGCGCATAGTTCTCCAATGCGACTCCAATCATCAAAATTGGTAGCATCATATTGGGAAAAATCCCCCAACCCAAACATTTCAGGCAAACCAAAATTAAGATAGTCTTCTGCAAAATCTTCATAATCTTCCCGCTTTGCAGTTGTGCGGGTATTCAAAATGCGCTCAACCTCCCGCTCAACGGAGCGAACCAGCTCCTCTTGAGTATAATAATGTTTTACGGGATGTTCTGTTTCGGTATCAGGATTGTCATCAATGAGACGATCAAATAATGGAACAGGCGCACCAGTTAAGAGTTTTGGCTCTGCCAGGGCATCTTTTAAAGCTTTAGACATAAAAAATTCTCCCCTCATTCAAAAGCACTATCATTATGCTACAAAGAATGAGGAGAGAATACTAGGCCTTATTATGCCATGGCCTTGTTGGTTGTATAATCCCAACCAGAAGCAGTGCTGCCAGACGTTGTTGCCTGAACTGCATCATGTGAAGTTTCTGCTGCTGTATCAGACCTTGTGGATACACTGACTTTAACAATTATTTTGTCAGGGAATTCTTCAATGTGCTCAATATGACAATTTGTATAGGTGGAAGAATAAAATTCAGTGTTTTCTGATCCATCGCCAATATGCCCAACACGTGAAATCTTCATTTCAGCAATATTGTTGTTGTTTCTCATGTGTTGCCTTAAGACCGGCATCTTAGAGTCTGTCTGAAGATGAAGTTCTATCAATGAATGATAAATAGTTGCACTGGCTTGGTATTCATTGGCTTTGTTACCTACAGTCACACGCTCCTCAACGCTATTAAACCAGAGAAGAGGTGCTGCTGTTTCATAATTTTCAACATTTGAATGTAACAAATCATCCATAGAAACGAAGAAGCTTGAGGTAACGCTTCCAATAGGCGGGTTATCTGTTACCGGCGCCGTGTTTGTACTCGGTTTATTGATAGCTACTTTCGTAATTGCCATGGTGAAACTCCTTTAACGGTGTCAAATTCTCATTCATTACTCAGCCGCAGGTGGTGGCAACGTTGCAACCAAGCGAATAGAAGCTGAAAGCTCTTCCATTTGGAAGTGCGGCCTTAAATAGATAACAGATCTATAAGACCCAGGTTTTCCCGGAATCTCATAGACGTCAATACGTGCTTCACGCAAAGGGAACTTTGCTTTAACGGGCTGCGAAGCATTGTCGTTTGTCACAACATAGCTTGCAATCCATGTATTCAAATATTTTTCCACGTTTTCACGGGTCAAGAAGCTGCCAATCTTATCGCGCATGATAACCTTAATATAATGTGCAAAGCGTGATGCCGCTAAAATATAGGGCAACCGTGCTGACAGATTCGCATTCGCATTCGCATCATCCAAGTTATAGACTTTTGGTCGTTGTGCTGTCTGACCACCAAAGAACGCTGCATAATCCGTCCCTTTACAATGACATAAAGAGATAAACCCAAGGTCGCTAAGTTCTTTTTCACGACGGTCTGTAATAGCTGTTTCTGTTGGACATTTCAGAGCAATATCTCCATCAGTGGTTTTAAAAGTATAAGCGGGCAGTCCTTCAACGATACCACCCCCTTCAACACCCCGAATGGCAGCAGTCCATTTGTAATGCGCAAACGCGTTGGTAATACGCTCGCCCATAATATAAGCTGGGTTTGTCCAGCAGAAACGCGACGTATCTGCACCAGCGACATCCTCTTCAAAATTGAGACCTTCCGCAGGGAGCGTATTTGCCCCATACGGCAAACGCATCAGGACGCGTGGAAGGAATAAAGCGACGTAGCGTGAATCTTCTGTATCACGGAAAGAATTCCATTTAATCATCTCAAGACTTTCAAAAATTTTTGAAAGATCTCTGGGAACGCCTAAATGTTCAAAGCTATCTAAGTCAAATAATTTCGGATCAGCGGCTGCCAAAAATGGGGCATGCGCAGCCGCTGCAACTTGAGACATTTTCTGAAGCAATTCCATATCCTGTGGATGGCGTGTAAATTCATAATCTCCCACCAAACAGGAATAAGGATGTCCACCGAAGGTGCCATATTCTTCTTCATATATTTTCTTAAACATTTGGCTTTGGTCAAACTCAACAGCCTTTTCCAAATCATCCAGAAGTTCTTTTTTGGTAATGTTCATCAAGCGCAATTTTAAGTGCGTACTTGTCTCTGTATTCATGACAAGATAACTCAATCCACGCCAAGACCCTTCTAACTTTTGGAAAGAAGGATCATGCATAATTTCATTCAATTGATTGGCAATTAAATCATCCAATTCAAGAATGCGCTGATTGATGAAAGCAACGGTGTCTTTGCTGACTACCGTTCCCTGCTCAAGCACTTGGTTTACAAATTCTGTTACCAAGTCCCGCGCAAAAGGTCGTTGAGCTTCATCACGCGCAAGCTTACCTTTTGTCATCAAGACATCTAAGGCAGATTCTTCGGCGGGGGTGTTTGTTTCATCAGCCATGATCTTATCTCCTTAATTACTTATGATGACGCAGGTGGAGCATCATTCATGCCCAACTCTTGTTTAATAGAGTCCCGCTTTTCTGTGTTTGTGATAATCTCTTGTAAAAGCTCACCGAGTGTGTCGTTTCCATCGAGCTTTGTAAGCAAATCCTTTAGGCGTGTTCTCGCTTCATAAAGCCGCTCCAAAGCAGGAACTTGCTTTACGACGTTAACAGGCTCAAAGTCTTCCATATTTTTAAAGAAGAGCTCAACACTCATTTGAGTTCCATCGTTAGCCAGTGTGTTATTCACACGAAAAGCCAGACGAGGATTAAGAGACGCCATAATTTCATTAATATTATCGCGGTCAATTTCCACGAATTTACGTTCTTTTACTTTAGGCAAAGGATCCACAGGCATTCCTGATAAATCTGCAAGAATTCCCATCACGAAGGGTAATTCCTTCATTTGAATGGCATTACCAATTTCGACGTCATAAGTGATTTGAACTCGCGGGGGTCTAACCCGATCAAGTTTGTGTTGCAAGCTTTCGACCATTATTTATCTCCCTATCTCTCCGAATTCGTGGAGAATTTCCGCGCTATACTTTAATTTATAACCATAAAGTTTTAAAATTTTATTAATTTTTTAAAATTTTGGAAGGGTATGCGTCAGGTTCAAATAATCAGAATAAAAGTCCCCAAGCTCTATGCAAATATTTCACTTGGCATCCATCATAAAGAATTATATCTTCACTGTTTTTTAGGTCGGAAATTCTTAGATTTTATAGGAATTAATAATATGAATGATAACTTACTTAACATTCTGATTAAATAACGGATTTAACGTTAAGATAGTATCTTTAGATGCTAGTAAAGACCTTATAGATTGTGAGTTGCATCAGGCGCTCATATATTTCTATAAACTCTCTACTAGCATTATTGCAAACCAGGGAAATATAGGGATTTATCCTTTCTTGACTTCTATCTTTTTTACTTCTCCTGGGACATTTCCCATCTTGGGAAGCGAAACATATAGAACTCCATTTTTCATAATAGCATTAACTTGGTTTTCATTAATTGGTACAGGTAATTGTAAGGATCGATAAAAGCTACCGCTCCAACGCTCAGACAAGTAATAATTTTCTTGTTTATCTTCAAGAGCAGATTTCTTTTCTCCTCTAATAGTTAGTATTTTGTTATTAAATTCAACACTAACATCTTTTTCTTCAAGACCAGGTAAATCTGCAGTTACTATAAATTCTTTCTCGTTTTCAGATACATCAATATGTGGTAACGCGGAAAACAACTTTTGAGTCGAAAAACCTTGAGACACATTTCTGGATGTTGGCCACATATTATCAAATAATTGGTCGACCTCACGACGTAGCCAGTTAAATGGATCTCTATTACGATCTGGTTTACTGGTCAATTGATTATTAGTCATCAGTATCCTCCTTTGATTTTTGTCATGTTACATCACAGCTAAAAAAACTTGATAGTGGGACCAAAGCTAACTCCTTTGGTCCCTTGTTCAAGTCGAAATTAGGAATACTTTAGCTCAACATAGGGGGAGAAGTAGAGCGCCTTTGAATGGAATATAGATGCGATTTAAATATAGCTAATCTTTCTTCCCTCAAAAGCCTTTGCATCTTGATAGTACTCGGAACTAACTTTGGAAAAGTCAAAAAATCTGTAAGATACTTTATTTTAGTATTAAATTGGCTAGAGTTGATAATTTCATGTTTAGATAATCTTTGCAAAGAACCATAAAACCAATTTTTTGATAATTTTACCTTTTTGATTTTTTTAACCATAGTAAACTCCTCATCAATCACAATAAGGTTATTACATTTTTTAACAGAATGGCGCACATTAGAAACTGTGCACCCTTCTGTTATATCTTACTAAAATTATTTTTTAGCAGCAACAAGAAAATAGTGCTAATAATATTTTTTAAAGAAACATCGTTCTTGAATCTCACCATCAAAATTGATTAAAATACCCAGAATGTTAAAAATTAACTCACCGACATATATACCACGAACATGAATTCATTTACCCTCAGACTATCTTACTTAAAACAGATGAATCCCTGGGTCATTGGTTTATTAATACTACTTGCAAGTGTTGGATTTTTAATGCTTTATTCGGCTGCCAATGGAAGCATGAGCCCCTGGGCCTGGAAGCAAATCCTTCGATTTTCCATTGGAATAGTCCTGATGATTGCTGTTGCAGCAACCGATAGCAGAAGCTGGATGTCCTGTGCTTATCCCTTATATGGCTTAACACTGCTCCTTCTTGTAGGGGTCGAAATCATGGGCTCTATTGGCATGGGAGCTCAACGGTGGATTGATCTTTATCTTATTCAACTCCAACCGTCCGAAATAATGAAAATAGCTTTAATTCTTGCATTAGCACGCTATTTTCACAAGCTTTCACTGCACGAGATACAATCTTTACCAGCCCTTCTTTTTCCCTTAGCCCTTATCTTAATCCCAACCCTTTTAGTCATGCGTCAACCAGATTTGGGAACCGCTATTATTTTAATGTTATGTGGCGCAACCATCTTCTTTGTTGCAGGTGTGCAATGGTGGAAGTTTGCGCTTGCTGCGGGGGGTGTGCTGGCTGCAATCCCAGCTATTTGGACGCAATTGCATGATTATCAGAAAAAGCGCATTCTCATTTTCTTTAATCCGGAAAATGATCCAACAAACTCGGGATACCATATAACTCAGTCTAAAATTGCTCTTGGCTCTGGAGGAATTATGGGCAAAGGGTTCCTTCAAGGCACTCAAAGTCACCTTAATTTTCTTCCTGAAAAGCAAACAGACTTCATATTTACCATGTTCTGTGAAGAATTTGGTTTTCTGGGAGGAATGATTCTTCTCGGAATGTATATGATCTTACTTGCTTATGGCTTACAAGTCGCTTTAGCCAGTCGCAATTCTTTTGGACGCTTAGTCGTCGTAGGCATAACAACCGTTGTCTTTCTTTATGTATTTATTAATATGGCCATGGTTATGGGCATGCTCCCCATTGTTGGTGTCCCTTTGCCCTTCATTTCTTATGGAGGGACAGCATTATTAACCCTTCTCATCGGACAAGGGTTGATTTTTTCTGTTGCCATTCATCATCATACACGCATCGGTAGAAATTTATGACATCTGATATGTGTAAGAGTGGATGGATTATCCTCGATAAACCCTACGGCATGACCTCCTCACAAGCCACAAATGTTGTGCGTCGTCTTTTTGGAGCAGCTAAAGCTGGTCATACAGGAACTCTCGACCCATTGGCAACAGGCATACTCCTGATTGCTCTCAATGAAGCCACCAAAGCAATCCCGTATATCGTTTCTGATGTAAAGCAGTACCGTTTTCAAGTAACGTGGGGAGAGCAGCGAACAACTGATGATGCCGAAGGGGCCGTCATTGCCACCTCTTCCAACCGCCCTACGGAAAAGGATATACAATCCATATTACATCACTTTATTGGCACTATACAGCAGAGGCCTCCCCTTTTTTCCGCCTTAAAAATAAAGGGAAAGCGCGCGTATGATTTGGCACGTTCAGGTGATGAAATGACTTTAAAATGCTTAAATGAAGCCATCACCTTAAAAACACGCCCTGTCACAATTGAAAATTTAATTCTAGAGTCCATAGATTCAAACGAGCAGGCAACCTTTATGGTCACCTGTGGATCAGGGACGTATGTGCGTTCCCTTGCACGTGATATGGCAGACCTTTTGCACACAAAAGGCTATGTTTCCAGCCTACGGCGCGTCTCCATTGGGAAATTTCACCAAAAAGATGCGATTTCGCTGGAAAAATTACGTGAATTAGGGCATAAATCAAAATTGCAGCATAGTTTTCTTCCGGTCAAGGCTGTTCTGGACGACATCCCGGCAGTGCCCATAACTATGGAAGAAGCAAGCATGATTTGCCAAGGACAACGAATTTCTTGTACAAAAGACATTTCGTGTAAATCTTTGGTTGTTCTCACACTAATGAGACAAATTGTGGCTATTGCTGAAGAGTGTAATGGTTACTTTTATCCAAAGCGGGTTTTTAAGTGACGATGATTCTCTTAGTTAACACATGAGTTAATATACCCAGTCATATGTTAGCTTGTTGGTTTTTTACGTAACCAACGTGATGTAAGGTTTTTTTACAGTGTTGTAAACTTGTATTTAAAACCGCATCAGTTTTGTTTCGTATTATAACCTAAAATATATTATTGGGGTGACTTTGTAAGAGTTTACAAAGAAAACATAAATAAGAAAGGTATAATATCCGATGTCGATAGATGCAGGACGTAAACAAGCACTCATTAGTGAGTATGCTACAAAGCCAGGTGATACTGGTTCACCAGAGGTTCAAGTTGCCATTTTGACAGAACGCATTCGTAATTTGTCAGGTCATATGGAGACACATCCAAAAGATTTTCACTCCCGCCGTGGTTTAATACTCATGGTCGGACAACGTCGCCGCCTTCTTGATTACCTTAAAAGCAAGAGTGATGATCGGTATACTGTTTTAATTAAGCGTTTAGATATTCGTCGCTAATTCACATAAAGCGGATAGGAAAAACTAAAAGCAATTATTACAGGAACCAACTGTAAGTTATCAAGAATAGGAGTGTAGGGTTTTGGGGCTTTACTCTTTAAGATGTTTAAAATTTCCCAAAACAAAAAGGTATAGTTAATGTCAAACATGTTTAAAATTGCACGCGAAGAAATTGATTGGGGTAAGCGTAAGCTCATTTTAGAAGCTGGGAAAATAGCACGACAGGCAGACGGTGCCGTCCTGATTACCTACGGAGAAACAACTGTGCTGTGTACAGTTGTTGGTCAAAAAGAAGCAAATCCAGACGTTGACTTTTTACCTCTTACAGTTCACTACCAAGAAAAAGTCTACGCTGTAGGACGCATCCCAGGGGGCTTCTTTAAGCGAGAGGGCCGCCCTTCAGAAAAGGAAGTTTTAACTTCACGTTTGATTGACCGACCCATTAGGCCTTTATTTCCAGAAAAATTTCACAATGAAGTTCAAGTCGTATGCACAGTTTTAAGCCATGACTTAGAAAATGATCCAGATATTGTTGCTTTGATTGGCGCCTCTGCTGCCCTCTCCCTTTCTGGTGTCCCTTTCTTAGGTCCCGTGGGTGCAGCACGTGTGGGCTATAGTGATGGACAATATGTTCTTAACCCAACGCCAACTCAATTGGAAAATAGCCAGTTAGACTTGGTTGTTGCGGGTACCAACTCAGGCGTATTAATGGTCGAATCTGAAGCCCAAGAACTTTCTGAAGACATTATGCTTGGCGCCGTAGAATTTGGTCACCAAGCCTTTCAACCTATTATTGAATTAATCACAAGATTAAAAAAGGCAGCCGGCAAAGAACTTTGGGAAGTCGTCCCACCCAGTTACGATGCAGACGTTATTGATTCAAGAGTGAAAGCAATTGCTGAAGAAAATCTCCGAAAAGCCTACAGCATTACAACAAAACAGGACCGCTATAAAGCCATTGATGAATGTAAAGCTTTGGTAAAAGGAGCTCTCCTTCCTGAAATTGAGAATGAGTTGGCCCTTAACCATGCACTCGAAAATCTCAAAGCAAGCATTTTGCGTAACATGATTTTAGACGACTCTAAGCGCGTTGACGGACGTGATTTAACAACTGTACGTCCCATCGTTTGTGAAACAAGCATATTGCCGCGCACACATGGCAGCGCCTTATTTACACGCGGAGAAACACAAGCTTTGGTTGTCACTACCCTTGGAACAGGCCAAGATGAGCAAATAATCGACGCTCTTGAAGGAGAGTATCGTGAACGCTTCATGCTTCATTATAACTTCCCTCCCTATTCCGTTGGTGAAGTCGGCCGCTTATCTTCCCCTGGCCGCCGTGAAATTGGACACGGGAAATTAGCATGGAGAGCTCTGCGCCCCCTCCTCCCTTCAAAAGAAAATTTTCCTTATACCATACGTGCAGTTTCTGAAATCACAGAATCAAATGGATCTTCCTCAATGGCAACCGTATGCGGCACTTCTTTAGCGATGATGGACGCAGGTGTTCCCCTAGCACGCCCAGTTGCGGGAATTGCGATGGGCCTTATTAAAGAAGGTGATAAATTTGCCGTCTTGTCAGATATTTTAGGAGATGAAGATCACTTGGGTGATATGGACTTTAAGGTTGCAGGAACTGAGAACGGCATTACCGCTCTTCAAATGGATATTAAAATAACAAGTATTACGCCTGAAATTATGAACAAAGCCTTAGAGCAAGCACGCCATGGCCGTCTTCATATTTTGAAAGAAATGAGCAAAGAAATTCAATCCTCACGCGACTCTATCAGTGAACATGCTCCTCGCATGGTAACACTGACGATTCCTAAAGATAAAATCCGCGATATCATTGGCCCAGGCGGCAAAGTCATTCGAGAGATCTGTGAAACAACAGGTGCAAAAATTGATATTGAAGACGACGGAACTGTCAGCGTTTCTGCAGTCGATGCAAAGGCCATTGAAGCAGCTCTTGCCACAATTAAGGGAATCGCTTGTGACCCTGAAGTTGGAGAGATTTATGTTGGTAAAGTCGTCAAGATTATGGACTTCGGAGCTTTCGTAAACTTCATGGGCAACCGGGACGGCCTTGTACATATCAGTGAGCTTTCTCAAGAACGCGTCGCTAAAGTGACGGACGTTGTTCAAGAAGGAGATACGGTTCGCGTTAAAGTCATAGGCTTTGATGACAGAGGAAAAGTCAAACTCAGCATCAAGTCTGTCCCTGCGGAATCTGAAGCTTAAACTTTTATCACTAAAACGAGAACCCAGAGTTTATATATCTCTCCCCTTTTGGGAGAGGTCATGGCAAAGCCATGGATGAGGAGTATTTAAGTTAAACCGATTCGTCATTGCTGTAAAGGTTAGATAATTCGTTGACAAAACTGTAAGTTTTGGAAAACAGTTTTGGAGACGAAGATGCGAATAAACACAAAAGATGAAACATTAAAAAAGAATTACATCCAAAAGTATCAGTTTTTGATAACGGAGTATGAAGCTGTAAAAGCTAAGAGCCATCCAGCCTATAAAAGAGCTAAAGACTTTTATAAAGCTCATAATACATGCGCTCAGACTTTTTTAAAATATTACGCTCGTTATAAGGCAAGCGGAAATGATATTGCTTCATTTGTTCCTGGTAAGCGAGGTCCAAAGTATAAAACGCGCCGCCCAAGTCAAGAGATCGAACACCTGGTCTTACAATTACGGGAGAAAGGCTGTAATAAATACGAGATTAATGATATCTTACGACCTAAGCTTAAAGAATGTACCCCTTCCCCCAGTGGGGTCTACAATATTTTAAGAAGGCACGGGAAGAACCGACTTGAAGAACCAATGAAAGAAGAAAAGCGCAAGATAATTAAGGAAAAAGCAGGTGAGCTGGCTCATATAGATTGCCATCACCTGTCTAAAGATACGATCATGAATGATAACAAACATTATTATCTTGTCTGTGTTATTGATTCTTGTACGCGTATTGCTTGGGCAGAAGTTATGACGGATGTCAAAGCGTTGACAGTCATGTTTGCAACACTTCATTGTTTTAATTATATTACACGCTATTTTGACATTCGATTTGCCGAGGTTCTAACAGACAACGGTCCAGAGTTTGGGACCCAACAATCAAAAAACAAAGAACAGCATCCCTTTGAAAGGCTTCTGATTGAAATGGGTATCACCCATCGCTATACAAGAGCATATCGACCTCAAACGAATGGTAAGGTTGAGAGATTCTGGCGGACTTTAAATGAGGATCTTATACAGGTAACTCACTTTGACTCAATAGAGCATTTTAAAAAGGAACTTGAAGAGTATTTAGCTTATTACAATAAGCTCAGACCTCATCAAGCCTTAAATGGTAAAACACCTCATATGGTGGTTCAACTTTGTCAACGAATTACATAACCTTTACAATTGCGAGCCCCGCAAGGAGCCTGGCAATCCATGTATTTAATAAATTAAAAAATAAACCCCTTACTTACTGTCCTGACACTCAAGAGGTAGGCAAGAATCTATTCAAGATTGTTCTGATTTTCGAATCGTCGTCTCTATCGCCCCATGGCTGATCTGTCATGTGGGAGGCATAAACACGTAGTTGATCCTCTGCAGACTTATTACCACTCATTGCAGCACCCAAAAGCTGTTCGAAATACTCGGGAGCAAGATTTCCTCCCTTCATTATGGATTTAGGCAATTCCTGCGTCAAAGACTCACCATCAAAATTATTATCAATATGAACGATGGGTAAGTCACACGTCTCTGCAAGAGCGCATAAATTTTGAAGGTCAGGACGTGATTGAATTTTTTTCAAATTTCCAGATATATAAATACCTGAAATAATTATCCATTGAATTTGATTTCTGACTTCTGCAACAGGCGAAACAATAAATTCATTCCATCCATGATTCAAATAGCCTTTCCCTAAGTTGTGAAACCTTGTGCTGTCAGCAGACGCAGGAGGCATAAAATTTATTTTAGGACGTAAGGGAAATCGCCCATACACAATATTTGTAAAGCTTCTTAAAGCTTCTTGTAGTTCGTTTGGAGGATAAAAAATAGAAGACATTGGTGAACTCATGTCACCCCCAGAACCCGCAATAAAAGCCTCTTTTGGTACACTTATAATAAATCCCTTATCAGAGATAGTGTGAGTTTGAGAAGGATGAATTAAAGAGGTTGAAATCACCGTGCGTAAAAAAAGTGAATAGGGATAAGTGGTGTAAAAATCTTCTTTAGAGGCACAATTAAATTGACTATCAACCTTTTTAAAAAAATTTAAGCGATCTTGGTATCCTCGCTCATCAATACCATGAACCATAAAAGAGTAATTTTTAATGACCGTACCTTGTGCAACACCCTGAAATTTCGTCATGGAATCTGGAGACCAAGTTTCTAAAATAACTGACGAGATATCATCGACATTTAAACGGATAGGTCTCCCTATATTTTCTGTTGGTAAACTCCCACCTGAAGCTCGAGGATCTGAACTTACGTCCGGTGAAGTAATATGTAAAACATGACCTAGAGGACAAGAACTTTTACCGATAATATTTGCTGCTCTGTCTGCAACAATTACTCCTTTTCCAGCACGGAAGATCTTAATACTTGGCTCTGGTACTTCTGTCGGGTCTGCCGCGAAGGTTTGAGAACAAATAAAAGTTGCAAATAAAAAAGTAAATAATTTGTTACAGTATGTCATATCGTTATCCACTCATAATTTTTCTAGATTAAGATCTATTTTCTGAATATTTACAGTATATATAAGTACTTAATCTTTATCTGTCAAGGAAGTGGCAACCCATCTCAGCATAACCTTCGGCATAGCGTGTCCAGGTATTGAAATCATTTTTTTCATCCTTGGGCTTTAAGGGCAATTTAATAATTTGACATTTAAAATGGGCATTCATTAATACTCTTCCTGCTAGCGCGTTTTTAAAAACACACTGTTAAATAACTTATTGGAAAAGGAAGAAAAAGATGTCTTTTTAATTTTATAATCTATCACGCGCTTCTCCTGAAGAATGAAGGATCATGAATGTCGACTTTATGATCCACAAGTCCTTCAACAAATGTATCCCCATTTGCGTCCGCATCGGCTCTGTGTGCATTGCTTCAAATTTGAAGCTCACCTTGAGAGCCCAAGTTTTTTAGCAAGAGCATACCTATCTATCCACAAGGATAGCTGTTAACTCGCATCCTTAATACCCTTAAGGAAGCGCTCTCTACTACCGACTAACAAGTCGAGTTTGGAGCCTTCCGGTGCGGACACCAATGGGGATACAGAAAGCGAAAGAAAAAAGAAATGAAGAAAGAAGAAAAGAAAAGGTGTGCCGATCGTCATTGGAAGGAGCGTATGCGACGTGGCAATCCATGTACTTTATTATACATTGACTGCTTCGCTTCACTCGCAGTGACGATGGGAGGAGTCATTGCGAGCGACCGCAGGGAGCGTGACAATCCATGTATTTTATTTATTAATACATAGACTGCGTCGCTACGCTCGCACTGACAGTGTGGGGGATTACTTTTGGCTTTGTCTTAACACGATGGTGAGTTCCGGATGGATTGAGATGACCGCTGCGCGTTACTTTCGCTACGCTCAAGCACGAACTCAAATTTTTAGATGTTCGTGAGTTCGACTCAACACTCAATATCATTATTTAACCCCCCTTAGAGGGAGAGAAATAATAATGGCGGATGGGGTGAGATTCGAACTCACGGAGGAGTTGCCCCCTCGCCGGTTTTCAAGACCGGATTCTAATGAGATCTCATTAATTTATTTCCATTCTTAAATCGTCTATTATCTTATTGTCATTGTCAACTAAAACTCCCCACGTAATGAGCATTAAAAATCCCCACCCTAGAGTAAAAAATTTTAGTCTTGCTCCTCCTTCTTTTGTAGTGTTTTACTTCTGTAACTTGG
>Ga0194130_10004630_pt1 | contig 17322 bp, 14 predicted proteins | sample TA2KigsurfametaG_FD_160084 | JGI IMG/M metagenome (GOLD analysis project Ga0194130, IMG submission 160084) | Freshwater microbial communities from Lake Tanganyika, Tanzania - TA2015050 Kigoma 12 surface | ecosystem: Environmental > Aquatic > Freshwater > Lake | place: Tanzania: Lake Tanganyika... | reverse complement strand
TGGCTGCGGCGTTGCCGGGATAAGGGTCGGCGAGACGGCTCCCTGCCTCCTGCAGATCAGCCGCTTTGCGGGCCAACGATTTGTTGGTCGGATCCAGATCCGAGGCTTGCTTGAGCAGCCCGGCAGCTTCCACCAGTTTCCCGTCCTCCTCTTTTTTCAGAGCCCGGGCCGCCAAGCACCGCGCTTTTCCGATCTGGGCCCTTTGGTGAAACCCGCCGGTTTGCGCTTGGGGGTCAGTCTGCAAAAGGACCAGATCGTACTTGGATTCGGCATGATCCCATTCACCGGAATGGTAAAGACGGTCGGCCAAATCCAAAATTTCATTCAACCGGAAAGTCTCCTCCCTCCTGCGATCGATCTCCCTTTGCATCATCTCCGCAGAGCTTATTTTTTGGGGGGTAGCTTCCGCTTCCTCCGGGTCGGTCGGAGCCGCTTCGGCCCGGAAAAGGACGAGGGCGGCCAGCAGGGAGAGATAATAAATGAGCATGGGAATGCCGCTATCCTTGGCGATGGGCGCCTTGGGTCAACGAACCGCCGCCTCTCCTCTGAAGAACTTGCGAATGGTTGCGAACAGCTGCCGATCGCCGCCTTATCGGACGGGAACGGCCTCGGCGGCCGGAGAATTTTCCACCGGTAGCCAGAAATCTTCTTTGCCAGGCTCGCTTTGGTTGCGGAGTTGGATTTTTTTACCTTCCCGGCCCACGATGGCGAATTCTTTGCCCTCAAAAGGAAACGACTCCCCCATGCGGAACGGCCCCAACTCCACACCCCCGGATGCCGGAGTGTACAAGCGAATATCCCCGACATCCCAGGTGAGTGTCTGGGGCCGCTGGGGAGTGCTGAAAATCATGCTTGGCCGCCCCCCGCACGCGTCCTTTCGCTCCAACACCACCACCGAATTATCCACCTCCACCTCCACCCCGCCGGCCCTCGCATCCTTGATCGTTTCCACTTTTTCCTGGTAGGAAACAAACGTCAGGGGGATGGCATGGCTGTTTTGTCCGGCCTCCTTTGCCTTCGCCCGCGCGGCCGCCAACTTGGCCTCTTCGGAAAAAATCTCGACCATGTCCGGTCCCGCCATCACCCAAAAGGAGTCGCCTGGCTTGCCCTTGAATTCCCGCCGCTTGGACCCCACCTGGAAACGGATCGAATAAAGCCCGCCACTTTTTTCCGGAAAACTCACCGCCATGCCCACAGGCTCACCGGAGCGGGACTTGAGCTTGCTCTCCTTGGCCGGGCTGTCCTCCTTGTTGTTGGGATCGGTCTTGGCCAAAAACTCCTCTAGGTTGGAGAAGCCGTCCCCGTCCGGGTCTTCATCTTTCACGGCAGGATCCGCCGGATCCAAGCCATACCGGATCTTCCAACCCACCTCGATCCCATCTTCCGTTTTCATTTTCCGGTCAAGCGGTTGCACCGGCTCCTTGTTTTCCGGAAGATAAACCAGCTGGGCGGACACAAATACCCGGTGTTCCCCTTCTTTGCCCTGAAGGCCGGCAAACTCCCGGACCTTCCCGGAAGTTACCTCCCGCGCCTGCCGCACCGCCTCAGCTTTTTTCTTGGCCTCCGCCAGCATGGGCCGACCCGCTCCGCCCGAGCTTTCCTGCGGTGGGCTTGCCCCAGGCTGAAGAAGACCGGCCAGAAAAAAAGCCACCCCCGCCAGCAGAGCCGCCCCCATCCCCCCTAGCAGCCAAGACGAAAGCTTCATGGGCCGGAATCGGGCGATCCCCCGGCTTTCGGCTCCCCGGGGGGTTTCCAGGCCACAAAATCCACCTCCAGCACGGTCTGCACACTCTCCTCCCCAGCCAGAATTTCCAAAAGCTTTTTCCCCTCCTTTTTCTTTTTCGTCGCATCCCCGACGGTCGGGAGGTTGGTTTCGGAAAATTTTTTGGCGATTTCGGATCGCAACGGAAAATTCTGCTGCTCGTTCATCACGATCAGGTTGGTGACGATGAGCAGAGCCGGGTTCCCGGCCAAGAGCCTGACATATTCATACAGCACCTCGGGTGAAGAGCGAATTTCCACCCGAAAACTTTTTCGTTCGGTCTGGGACATCGGGGCTCCCAACTTGGGCTGAGGGGTCGGCGCGGCCACCGGCGGGGGCAACTCCTCTCCCTGCTTGGCAAGGGTCGAGCCCGGGCCGGAAAGTGACAGCAATCGGCAGGGGGTTGGATACTGCTCGGCGACCTGGCGTGCCTCCATCAAAAGCTGCACCAGTCTTTCTGCAACCGATAAATGCAGGGCCAAGCCCGGCACCTCATCCGCCGTCGGACTTTTTTGACGGAAATCCTCCAGCCCCAAATAGAAATCGGGGGCCAACTCAACTTTTTGTCCTTGGGACTGTTTTTGCAACTGACTCTGGATGGCGATGAGCCGGTCTTTCCATTTCCCCGGATCCTTGGCCCAATCCGCCTCGTCCCCGGCCAGGGTCCGGGTGGCCTCGGACCATCCTGCGGCCATCCTGTCGTTGTCCCGCAGATCTTTGGTCAGCTTTTGGATTTCCGTCGCATCCCGACCCGCCCGGTTCACACCCTGGGAATCGACCAAAAGCGCCGCCAAAGCCGGATTCGCCAACCGATCCGCCAAGGCTTGTGCCTCCGCCTGTTTCTCCCCCAACCCTGCCAACCCCAACCAAGCCAGCCCTCCGGCCGTGAGGAGCACCGCGACCCCGCCGACAGCTCCCAACAGCTGGCTGCGATCCAGCGCCGCCTTCATTCTCCGCCTCTCGGGGGTATGGGTTGGGAGGCTGGCTCCAGGGGCCAACTCGCCCGGAGCCGAAACTTAAGCGCCACTTGATCGGTTTTTCCGTCGACATATTGGGGTGCCTCCCGCTCCAAAACCTCCACGTTGCGCAGCACCCCGCCCGCCTCGAGGGCTTTTTGGAAGTTCGCCACCGCCTCAGCGTCGGCCTTTTCGGACTGGGTTTCAAACATACCCCCAATCTCCACCACCGGCGCCGGGGCTTCCCCGGGCTTGCCTCCCGCGGCCGCCGGCTCGGTCGATTCCGGGGTCGGCAGCACCTGCAGGCTCGTGATCCAGAGTCTTTCGGGACTATGGCGTTTTAACTCTCCCAGTAAATGGGGCCAGCGCCATCGCTCCCGCTCCAGCCGGGACGCCAACTCGGCCTGCTGAATCGCCCCAAGAAATTGTTTGTTTTCCGATTCCAGCTTTTGCAGGGCAAAGCTGGCTTGCTCAACCAAAGCCGTTTGCCCGGCCAGTTGCTCCCCGGTCTTCGCCGCCTGCCAAAAACCGTGGACCCCCGGCAGAAGGAGCAGGCCGGTTCCCGCCACAGCCGCCACCACCATGGCGGGAAGATCACGGCTTTTTTGGGCCTGCGTCCTCGCGATCGCTCCCAGCACATTGATGCGGACCGGCATTTCCGGCAACGCCTGCAAAGCCGTGCCCACCGCCGCCCCCCAAACAGAAAAGTTCCGCGCGGCCCCTTGCCCTTCGGCGGAAGCCGGCAGACCCAGCCTCCGAAAGGGCTGAAAATAATCAACCGGGATGCGTAGCTTCTCCCGAAAAAACAATTCCGTGTAACCCAGGATTGCACCCCCGCCGGCAAGCCAGGCCTGCACCGGCTTGCCTCCCCCTTGCTGGCTCCGGAAAAAGGTCACCGATCGCTCCACCTCCGTGTGCAGCCGCGTCATGACCCCCCGGGCGAGTTTGGAAATCCGCGCGGTCGCGGCATCCCCGGGGTCCTCGTAAGCCCCGCCCGGATGCACAAATCCCTTGGCCCGCTTGAGCGTTTCCGCGCCGGCGAACGATTCCTGCAGATCCGTGGCCACCGCCTGGGAAACCGCGGCTCCGCCCAGGGGTACCACCCTCACAAACAGCCGGGCCCCCTCCACCAGCAAGATGGTTGTGGCTCTCGCCCCGATTTCCAGGATCAGCTGGCAGCCGGCAGCATCCGGATAGTTGAAAAAAAAACCATTGAGCAAAGCGGCAGGGGTCAGCGTGACCGACTGCGGCTTCAGGCCCGCGGAGGCCGCCGCTGCCGAAAATTCGTCAACCGTCTCCTTTTTGATGGCGAGGATCAGGGCCTCCACCTCCCCGGCCTGGGGGGAGGGAATCACTTGATAGTCCCAGAGGGCCTGCTCGATGGCGGGCACGGTTTGTTGCGCCTCAAAGCCGATGATGGAACCGACTTTGCCGGGGTCGGCCGCCGGAACCTTGAGAATCCGTGCGAATACCGCGGGCCCACCGATGCAAAGATGGCATTCCCGGGTCTTGCTGGATAGTTGCCCCAGGGCGGCGGTAAGCGCCTGGGCGTAGATGGGGAAGAAATCAGAGGTTTTGGACGGGTCGAAAGGGATTTCTTCCTCACGCACTGCCAAAACGGTCGGTCGCCCTTTGCCGTCGGGCCCCATCTCCAGCAAACGCACGGCCGAAGCTCCCAAATCCACAGCCAAAATACGGGAAAATGAGGCCATCCGAAAACGCGTCCCGACCTATGGTCTTTTTAACTGGGAATACCGTTTATAATCCTTCGGCCAAAACGGGGTTTCCGTGACCGGCAGGAGGGCCCCGGGCACTTCTTGGGCGTCGGCAGATTTATGCCAGTCAGGATCTTTTTTACCTCCCCGCCCGCTCAAGCCTTTCTCTCGGTCCCCCTGCAGATCGAAGTATTCCTCCACCGGCTTGCCTTGGTCCATGGCCTCAACCCTTAGGTTCATTTTTCTGGCGCTCCAGTCAGCCTCCCCGCCGGCTTTCAGGCCCGCAAAGCGCAAGGTGGTAGCGGGGGGTAAAAACATCCCGGCAAAATGTTTCGTGCCCTTGGGAACGTCCCGGTAAGTCACCTCCCCGGTCAGCACCACAAATTTCTCGGTGTCTTTGGCGCCTTTTTCGCCTTCCACCACTTCGTAGCCCTCCAGGTAAAATTTCATTTTCACTTCAGGGGTGACTTTCTTTTCCGTGGCGAACGGAACATCGATCCGAAGCCACCTTCCCTCCGCGGAGGTTTTGGCATCCGCGCCCGTCGTGGCTGGCTTTCCCCCTGACCCCACCGAGTCCGGAACGGTCACCAATTCGATTTCCAGATCTTGGGTTTTTCCAAGGGACACATTGGGCTTTTCCTTTTCTTGGCCGCCAACGGGGGCCAGCCAGACACCAAAATATGCAATGAGAGTCCCCCAGAGGCGCCAATCCATGTAGGTAAGCTAGGATCCACCCCTTAAGGGTCAATGGAATAGGGATTTAGGCGCAAGGGTTATAGGCCAAGTTGGGCTGGAGCCACTTTTCCATCTCCGCCCGGCTGCACCCTTTCCGCGCCGCATAATCCTCCACCTGATCCTGCCCGATCGCCCCCACCGCGAAGTACCTGGCCTCCGGATGACCGAAATATAATCCGCTCACTGAACTCGCCGGCGTCATGGCACAGCTTTCCGTTAAACGAATCCCCGTGTTCTGCTCCGCTTCCAAAAGCGCCATCAGCCCCCATTTTTCCGTGTGGTCGGGACAAGCCGGGTAACCGGCGGCCGGGCGGATTCCACGATACTTTTCGTCAATCAGATCCTCCTTGGAAAGCCCTTCCCCCTTGCCAAAGCCCCAGGCCTGTCTTGCCATTTCATGCATTTTTTCCGCAAAAGCCTCGGCACAGCGATCCGCCAGCGCCTTCAGAAGAATGGCCTGATAGTCATCGTGCTTCTTTTCCAACTCCCGCGCCCACTCCTCCACGCCGTGCCCCGCCGTCACCGCGAAAGCTCCCACATAATCCCTCTTTCCGCTTGAAACCGGAGCCACGAAGTCGGCGAGGCAACGGTTCGGCTGCCCGTCCGCCCGGGCATTCTGCTGGCGCAACGTGTGGAGCCGAGCCCGCACCTTTTTCCGGCTGTCATCCTCGTACAAAAGGATGTCGTCTCCCTCCGCATTGGCGGGGAAAAAGGCCATTACTCCCCTCGCCCGAATGCGTTTTTCGGCCAAAATCTTCCTCAGGAGGTTCTGGGCGTCTTCGTACAGCTTCTTCGCCTCAGCCCCGACTACCGGATCCTGCAGAATCTTGGGAAACCGCCCCCGCAGTTCCCAGGCATGGAAAAAGGGAGACCAGTCGATATACTCCGCCAGTTCCGCCAAGGGAAAATCCTCGAAAACCTTGATCCCCAGAAACTCCGGTTTTTCCGGGTCTTTCGACCAGTCAAAACGGGCGGCATTTTTCCGGGCTTCCGCAAGGGGCAGCAACTTCTGGGCGGAGCGCCGCTTTTCGAAATCCTTGCGGGCTTTTTCCTGGTCGGTTCGGACCTTGGCCACGAACTCTTTTTCTTTTTGAGGCGAGAGCAGCTGCTGGGCCACGCCGACGACCCGGGAAGCGTCAATCACATGCACGACCGGGCCCGAATAGGCTGGGGCAATCTTCACCGCCGTATGCGCCGCGCTGGTCGTGGCGCCTCCGATCAACAGGGGCAGGGACATTTTTTCCCGCTCCATCTCCGCGGCCACCGTCACCATTTCGTCGAGCGAAGGAGTAATCAAACCGCTTAGCCCGATGACATCCACCCCGTGGGTCTTGGCCTCCGCCAGAATCTTTTCACAGGGCACCATCACCCCAAGATCGATCACTTCATACCCGTTACAGGCCAGCACCACCCCCACGATGTTCTTGCCGATGTCGTGCACATCCCCCTTCACCGTGGCCATCAGAATCCGGCCCGCCTGCGATTTGGCTCCCGCCGCCTTTTCCTTTTCCATGAACGGCGTCAGATAGGCCACTGCCTTCTTCATCACTCGCGCACTTTTTACCACCTGTGGAAGAAACATTTTCCCTTCGCCGAAAAGATCGCCCACATGGCGCATCCCCCCCATCAGCGGTCCCTCGATCACCTCCAGGGGTCGGCCGTACTTCTGGCGCGCCTCCTCAGTATCTTCGTCGATGTGGTCCGTGATTCCCTTCAGGAGGGCGTGGAGCAAGCGCTCATCCACCGTTCCCCGTCGCCAAGCCTCGTCCTTCCCGATCGCTTTGCCCCCAGCCTTGACCGTTTCTGCAAACTCCAGCATCCGCTCTGTGGCATCTGCCCGACGGTTAAGCAACACGTCTTCCACTCGCTCCTTTAGGTCAGCGGGAATTTCCTCGTAGACCGCCAATTGACCGGCATTGACGATGGCCATGTCCAAACCGGCTTGGATGGCATGGTAGAGGAAACAGGAGTGCATCGCCTCTCGGACCGGGTTGTTGCCACGAAACGAGAAGGAAATGTTGCTGACTCCGCCGCTCGTTTTGCATCCCGGCAAGGTCCTCTTGATCTCCCGCACCGCCTCGATGAACTCCACCGCATAACCGTTATGTTCCTCGATTCCGGTGGCCACCGTCAGGATATTGACGTCAAAGATGATGTCTTCCGGGGCAAAACCCGCCTTCTCGGTCAGGAGTTGGTAGGCCCGTCGACAAATCTCCACTTTCCTCTTTCGGTCCGCAGCCTGACCTTCCTCATCAAATGCCATCACGATCACCGCGGCACCGTACCTCCGCACTTTCCGGGCCTGTTCGAGAAACGGCCCCTCGCCCTCTTTCAAGCTGATCGAATTGACCACTGACTTCCCCTGCACGCACTGCAGCCCCGCCTCCAGCACCGACCATTTCGAACTATCCAGCACGAGTGGGACGCGTGAGATCTCCGGCTCACTCGCCACCAAGTTGAGAAACTTTTGCATGCTGGTTTCGCCGTCCAGCAACGCCTCGTCGAAGTTGATGTCAATCAGGTTGGCCCCGGCCTCCACCTGCTGTCGGGCCACCGCCACCGCCTCGTCAAACTTTCCATCCTTGATCAGGGCGGCAAACTTCGGTGATCCCGTCACATTCGTTCGTTCGCCGATGGAAGTGAACGAACCGCCGGTACCGATCGTGTAAGGCTCCAAACCGCTCAGCACCGTGGCCGCAGGCGGCGGTTGCGCCACCCGCGGAGCCACCCCCGCCACACCCTTGCCGATCGCCGCGATATGCTCCGGCGTGGTTCCGCAACAGCCCCCCACCATGTTGAGAAATCCGGCTTGGCCAAATTCACGTAACACTTCCGCCATCTGTTCTGGCGTTTCGTCATAGCCCCCAAAGGCGTTGGGTAGACCCGCGTTGGGATAACAGCTCACAAAGCAGTCCGCCACCTTGGACAAGGCCGCCATGTAGGGCCTCATTTCCTTCGGACCCAGAGCGCAGTTGATTCCCACGCTGAACGGCCGCGCATGCTGGATGGAGTGCCAAAAGGCTTCCGTGGTCTGGCCGGAGAGCGTCCGTCCCGAAGCATCCGTGATCGTCACGGAGATCATCACCGGCAACCGGTATCCGATCTCATCGAAGATTTCCTCCATGGCGTACAACGCCGCCTTGAGATTGAGGGTGTCGAAGGTCGTTTCTGGCAACAGGACATCCACCCCTCCCTCGATCAGCGCCCGCACCTGTTCCCCATAGGCCTCCACCAGCTGACGAAAGGTCACCGCCCGGTAATCGGGACGGTTCACATCCGGCGACATCGAGAGCGTCCGGTTGGTCGGCCCCACCGCCCCCGCCACCCAAGCCTGCCGCTCGGGATGCGCGGCTAAAAATTCATCAGTGGTTTTCCGCGCCAACCTCGCCGCCGCTAGGTTGATGTCCCGCACCGCACTCTCCAAATCGTAATCCGCCTGGGAAATAGAGGTAGCGTTGAAGGTGTTCGTCTCGATGATTTCCGCCCCCGCCTCCAGATAGGCCCGGTGGATCCCCCCGATCACGTCCGGCCTTGTCAGCACCAGGATATCGTTGTTGCCCTTCAGATCCTTGGCATGGGAAGCAAAACGGTCCCCGCGAAAATCCTTCTCGCTGAGCTGATGCCGCTGAACCATCGTCCCCATGGCCCCGTCCATCATCACAATCCGCTTCCCCAGCGCCTGTTCGAGCTGGCGCCGCTTCAGTAGGACTCTTTCTCTCGCCTCCATCGAAAAACCCTAAAAGCCCCCCTTAAAGATGTCGAGTTTTATATCATTATATCATGATACATAAATATATTAGGCTTTGGGGTCAGAGGTCATTTAACCCTTTGGGCCAGAAGTTCTTGTGGGTCTCTTTTTTAGGCTTTGGGGTCAGAGGTCAAAATCAACTTTGGCCGAAGGCGCTCCTCGGGTAGGGTTTTTGTTCCTGATCGGCGCTGTCGTCTAGAGGCCTAGGACAGGTCCCTTTCAAGGACCATACACGGGTTCGAATCCCGTCAGCGCCACTGCTTCAGCCACACCTCGGACAACGCCCAATCGGACGGAACGGTGATTTTTAGATTCGGTTCCCCCGACTCCACCAAGACTCCCTGCACCCCCGCCAATTCCGCCGCGGCCAGGCAATCTGTAACCAAGATCTTCCTTTCCCGGGCGATCGCCAATCCCCTTCGCAACACCTCCGCTTTGACCACTTGGGGCGTCTCCATCCGCCACAACCCCTCCCGGTCCACTACCCGCAGGATCTTTCCCGAGGAATCGGTGGCTCGAACCGTGTCGGACATCTTGGCAGCCGCGGCGGCGGCTCCCGTGGTCCGTGCCCCCGCCATCACTTTTTCAATCAGTTTTGAAGTGGTCAGCACCCGGGCCGCATCATGCACCACCGCCCACTCGACCGCTTTGCCCAGGGCCTCCAAACCCTCCCAAACCGAATCTTGTCTTTCTTCTCCCCCCGCAATGAAACGGATCCGATCCGCCGGTAGTCGGGTCCCCGCCAGCCACCGTTTCGCTGGCTCCAGCACATCGGTCCGTACGGTCACCACCACCATGCCGATTCCCGGGGTTTCCAGCAGGGGGTGTAAGGGATGCGCTAGCACCGGCTGGCCGGCGATTTCGGTAATGGATTTATCGTGCCCCAAACGCCGGCCCTGCCCGGCTGCCAGCAAAATGGCTCCCGCCATTTCGCTCACCGGGTTGCGCGGCTGGGCGAACTGCTCTTTTCGGTCTTCTTGGGCTTCTCGTCGTCGCCCTTGCCGGAATCGTCGCTGTAAAACAGCACCCCGTGCTTGCGCAGGTTGGCCATCAACGCCTTCATGTCTGCCGCCATTTTTTCGTCCTTCATGATGGTGTAGAGCGGCCCCTTGCCTTTTTCCGCCTCCTGCACCAACCCGGTCGCCGCCTTGGCAAACTCATCCACCCGCCGCGCCGCCGATCGGATTTCATCCAACGCCGGTCCCGCCGAGGCCAGCATCGCGTTCAGGCCGGCCTCCTGTTCCCCTTTGACCCGCGCGCCGGAGGCCAGGAATGTGCCATCGGGATTCTCCGGCGGCACCACCCGGACAAATCGATCTCCCAACATTCCATACTGGTCGATCCGAAATTTGGAACCTGTCGGTATCTCAATCCCCGCATTGATCTTAAGCGTAAGCTCCACGTAATCCTCCCCGGCGTGGTAGGCCGGGGTGTCGGCCACGACTCCGATTTGGGCCCCGCGCCAAAGCACCTTGGAATTCTTTAGAATATCCCGTGCATCCTGAAACTCCACGATGACCGGGTAGGTTTTCTTCAGGTAGTTGCCGAATTTACCGAAGGCCACGATCAACATGGCCACGGCCGCCAGCCCGGCCAACACAAAGAACCCCACTTTTACTTCCAGATTACTTTCCTTCATGACCCTCCTCCTTTTAGCCGATCACATCCATTCCGGAAGCATGCCCGCGCACAAAGTCCCGCACCAGCGGATCTTCGCAACGGTCCACCTGTTCCGGTGTTCCTTGAAAATAGATTTTTCCCTCGTGGAGATAGGCGATCCGGTCGCCCACCATCCGGGCGCTGACCATGTCGTGGGTCACCACAATCGAGGCCATCCCGAACATTTTTCCCAAATGCAGGATCAATCGGTTGATGCTGTCCCCCACCACCGGATCCAAGCCCGTGGTCGGCTCATCGTATAACATAAGGTCGGGGCGCCGGATTACGGCCCGGGCCAGAGCCACCCGCTTTTTCATTCCGCCGCTCAGCTCCGCGGGCATCTTTTGCTCGGTCCCGGCCAGCGAGACAATCTTCAGGGACTCGGCCACCTTTTGGTGCAATATCTTTTCATCCTTCTCTCCTTCTTCCCTCAGGGGAAACGCCAGGTTTTCAAACACCGAAAGCGAGTCAAACAACGCCGCCCCCTGGAAAAGCATCCCGATCTTCCGACGATAGGGATTCCAAGCCTCTTCGCCGAGTCCGGTCAATTTCTTGCCTTCAAAAAAGACCTCCCCCCCGTCCGGTTGCAGAAGACCCATGACATGGCGAAGCATCACACTTTTTCCGCAGCCACTGCGCCCAATCACCACCACTTTTTCTCCCGCGGAAACCTTCAGATTCACGCCACGGAGAACCTCCTGACCCCCAAGCCGTTTCCGGATGTCTTTAAGCTCCAGCACGGCGGTCAGTTGGAATACAGCACGGCATTCAGCAAAACCGTGAGGAAAAAGTTGGAGATCAACAGGGCCAAGGAGGCGTTCACCACCGCTTCGGTCGTGGTCTTGCCGACACCCGCCGTTCCCGGCGGACAGTTCATTCCCTTGTAACAGGAAATGGAGGCGATGATGATCGCGAAGATCGTCGATTTGATCAGGGCGATCATCACATCCTTGCGATCGGTGTATTTGATGGTGTTGTCCCAATAGTAAGCGCCATCTACCCCAAAGATTTGAACCGCCACAAAATAACCGACCCCGATGCCGGTCACCAAGGCCAGCGCCGTCAACACCGGGGCGGAAATCACCAAAGCCAGGAAGCGGGGTACAATCAGGTATTCGGTGGGATAGACCCCCAAAGCCCGCAGGGCGTCCACCTGCTCGGTGATTTTCATCGAGCTAAGCTCCGCGGCCATCGCCGCTCCCACCCGTCCGGCCAAGAGCAGACAAGCGAGCACCGGCCCCAGCTCCCGGCACATCGCGATGGAAACCGTCGGCCCGATGGCCGACTCCATCCCAAACCGCTTAAATTGGAACCAGACTTGGGCGGCGAACACCGCCCCGGTGAAAGCCCCGGTGGTCAGCACCACCACCTGCGAGCGGATCCCGATGAAATACATCTGCTCCAGCAGTTGATCCCAACGGATCCGGTACCGAAAAAGGCTTCGGATCGTGTCCGCCAGGAGAAGAAAAACCCCTCCGGAAGTCTCACACGAACGAACCAGCAAACCGCCGAGCCGGCCGACCGCCATTTGCACTCCCTGCATCAGATTCGTTCTAGGGAAACCCTCCTCCCCCTTCAAGCGGACCCGCCTGCCCAACCGGTGACATCCTCCACCGTTAACTCATCCAACCGGGCCACCTCCCGGAATACTCCCTCGAGGTGCCCCCCAGGATGGGTGGTGGTCACACCCACCACCTTCATCCCCGCCGCCCGACCGGCCTCCACTCCAGCCGGCGCATCCTCAAACACCACGCACCGCGTCGGCTCCACGTTAAGCCGGCGGGAAACCTCAAGAAACACGTCCGGGGCCGGCTTGCCCCGGCTGACGTGCTCGGCCGTGACCGCCACCTGGAAATATTTTCCCAGCCCGAGCTTTTGCAATCCCAGCCGGACATTTTTTTCTTCGGTCGACGATCCAATCCCGCAGGGGATCGCCGCGCTCGCCAACCTCTCCAACCAAGCTTCCACGCCGGGCAACGGTTCAATCCCCCAATCCTGCACCACTTCCCGGTAGAGCTCCTCCTTGCGGCGGCTCAACCGGTCAATTTCCTTCAGATCCTGCGACCACCCCAACATGTCCCGCATGATTTCAATGTTTCGTCGTCCGAATCCGCGCCGAAAATGTCCCGCCGGGAGAAGTTTGCCCGTCTCCCGCGCCAACCGCTCCCAGCTCTCCTCATGATGCCGGGAGCTATCCAAGATGACGCCATCCCAGTCGAAGACCGCGGCCCAGGCAGGTTGCATGGGCCGCACGCTAGAAGATCGCGGAGGCTTCGTCTTCTAGAAAAACTACAGCTTACGCTTTGAAACCGATCTTTTTCCGCCCATCTTGATTCATGCCCGCGAAAGCCGTCGAAAAGCTGAACCCTGAGGCCCGCCCGGGGGATGCGATCGACCAATCCCTGCGCCCGGCCCGGCTCGCCGATTTCGCCGGCCAGCCCAAGCTCCGCGAGCGGCTTTCCATCCTCCTCGACTCCGCCCGCGCCCGATCCCAGCCCCTCGATCACCTCCTCCTCAGCGGTCCCCCGGGCCTCGGCAAAACCACCCTCGCCCACATTCTCGGTGCCGAAATGAAGGCCACCGTCCGCACCACCTCCGGGCCCGCCATTGAAAAAGCGGGGGACCTCGCCGGTCTGCTCACCGGACTGCAGGAAGGCGACATCCTCTTCATCGACGAGATCCATCGCCTCTCCAAGGTCATCGAGGAATACCTCTATCCGGCTTTGGAGGATTTTCGCATCGATATCGTCATCGATCAGGGGCCTGCCGCCCGCTCCGTCCGCCTCAACTTGCCCCGCTTCACGCTCATCGGTGCCACCACTCGGGCCGGCCTGCTCAGCGCCCCGTTGCGCTCCCGGTTCGGCGTTGCTCACCGACTCGACTACTACTCGGTGGAGGACCTCACCCGCATCGTCCGTCGCTCCGCCCAGCTCTTGGAAACCAACCTCGAGGACTCGGCCGCTCCTGAAATCGCCCGCCGCAGCCGGGGCACTCCCCGCATCGCCAACAACCTCCTGCGTTGGGTGCGGGACTACGCCCTCGCCCGTTCCGGAGGCAAGGCCACCTCCACAGCCGTCATCGCCGCCTTGGAGATGCTCGAAATCGACCGTCACGGCCTGGATGAAATGGACAAGCGGCTGCTTCAGGCGATTACTGGAAAATTCAAGGGCGGTCCCACTGGCCTCCACTCCCTCGCCGCCGCCGTGGGGGAAGAACCGGGCACTCTCGAGGAAGTTCACGAACCCTACCTGATCCTCGAAGGCTACCTCCAGCGCACTCCCCAAGGCCGCACCGCCCTGCCCCGCGCCTACGAGGTTCTCGGCCTCAAACCCCCGGCCTCGCAAAACCAACTTCTCTAATCGCTCCCTTATGATTCTCCGCCTCGGCCCAGCCCTCGGGTTGTTCTTGGCCGTAACTCTCGCTTTCGCTGAGGAGGAAGCGGACCTATGGCCGCCTCGGGAGGGAAGCAAACGCGCCGTCCTCGCCGCCAGCCAGCAGCTCTGGCGGAACAAGGACGACCCCCGAGCCCGCAAGGAAAAATCCCGCGCGCTGGATCTTTCCGGACGCTACGCCGAGGCCGAAACCGCCGCCCTCGCCGCCCTCGAGGTCGCTCCCCAGGATCCCGAGGTCCAGCGCATCCTCGGCCGCAGCCTTCTCCACCAGAACAAACTCGCCGCTGCCAAAACCGCCCTGGAAAAAGCCGGCCAGCTCGGCGATCCCCTCTGCGCCTCCCTCGCCGCCATGCTCCGGCCCGACCGCATGTCCGTCGGCACGCCCGCCCCCCATATCTCCCGCGCCCTCACCCAGATCCTCGACGAGCGGGGCGGCGTCATCGGCTCCGGCTGTTTTCTCACCGACGATGGACTCGTCCTCACCGCCGCCCACGTCGTCGCCGGACGCGAAAAGGTCTCCGTCCGCAACGCCCTTGGAAAAGTTTTTTCCGTGAAGGAAATTTGCCCGGGTGATTTCTCCGCCGATGCCGCCATTCTTCGCACCGGGGCGGAAGAGCAGATGTTCCTCCGCCTTGCCGAGCAGGAACCCGCCGCCGGGGATCCCCTCTTCGTCAGCGGCTTCCCCCTCTCCATGAACCTGCCCGTCACCTCCCGCGGCAAGGTCCGCTCCCTCCCCTCCGCCCCTGGCCGCCCCATGCTCACCACCGTGCCCATGATGCCGGGACAGTCCGGCTCCCCCGTTCTCAACGAATCCGGCCGCCTCGTCGGCATCGCCTCCCGCGGTTCCCTCGCCGTCAAGGGCGGCGGCGCCCCCGCCCGCTCGGAATCCGTTCCCTTCTCCGCCCTCATCCGCCTGCGGGAATTTTCCCTCGAGCCCGGTTCCTTCGTCCGCATCCGCCAGCTCGAGAAATGGACCGGCCGCAGCACCTTCTTTGATCCCGCCGTCGCTGCCGCCGAACAGACCGTCCTCAACCGGGACTTTTCCCAGGCCGAAAAGGCCATCTCTGCCGCCATCGAACGCCATCCCAACGATCCCGGCCTCCTGCTCCGTCGTGCCATGGTCAGAATTGCGTGGGGCCACCCCTCCGAGGCTGAGGCCGACGCCCGGCTCGCCGCCGCTTATGGTCCCCGCGATCCCGAACCCCGCCGTTTCCTCGCTTCCCTCATGCTCATGATGGGTCGCCCCGAGGAGGGCGTGAAGGCCCTCGAGGAAGCCTTCCGTCTTGACCCCGAGGACGCCGACACCGCCGAGGCCCTCGGTGAACTTCTCATTACCGTCGGTAAATACCGCGAGGCCATCCGCCCCGCCAAACAGGCCACCCAGCTGAATCCCGACTCCACCCGCGCTTGGTCCGTCCTCGCCGCATCTTTTTTGGCGAGTGGCTCGATCCCACCGGCCCGCGAAGCCGCCGAACAGGCCACCGCCAAAGGTCCGGAAGACCCCCGCGCCTGGGTCCAGCTCGCTGCCTGCGCCAATGCCGGCAAGGACTTCGCCACCGCCGCCATCGCCGCCGAAAAAGCCACCCAATTGGCCCCGTCCGATGCCCGGGCCTGGCTCAACCTCGCCACCGCCAAGACCGGCTCCGACCAGTTCGAGCAGGCCGTCGGCTTCGCCGAAAGGGCCACCCAACTGGAGCCACAAAACCGGGCCGGCTGGAACCTGTTGGCCGCCCTCTACGCCGAACTGAAGCGACCCGATGAAGCCGCCGCTGCCTTGGAAAAAGCCAAACAAGCGGCTTCGATCCCGCGTTGACGGCAAGAAGTCCCCGCGAATACTAGGAGGAATGAAGCCTACCTTACTCCTCTCCGCTCTCTGGATCTGTCTGCCCCTAGTCCAAGCCGGATCCTGTCCTGAATCCTGCGGAACCATCTGTGGCACGGAAAAGTCCTGCTGCCCCGCCCAAGGCAAAAAGTGTGGCTCCGTCCAATTGGAGCGGGGCGGCGATCCGGCTTCGGCCTACTCCTCCAAGGGCGGCCTCCGCCTCCGCTGATCCTGCCGTGAAACTTTTCCCTCTCTTTCTCCTCTTCGCCTTGCCCCTCGCCCCCCTCCAGGCGGAGGAAAAAAAAGAGGGCCAGCCGGCCCTCCAGGCCCTCATCGCCAAAACCCCCGAGGAAAAAGCCAAGGCCCAATCCCTTGCCGCCTCCTACCCGCTCAAGGTCTGCTTTGTGTCCGATGACAAACTCGACGACCCCGTCGATACCCTCTACGGCGGCCGGCTCCTCCGTTTCTGTTGCAAAGGCTGTGTTCGCTCCTTCAACAAGAACCCCTCCAAATATCTTCCCAAGCTCGACGCCCTCGAAAAATCCTCCTCCTGATCTCCGTGTCATAAACCGCGGACCCGCTTGACGGATCCAGCGGATACCTTACGATTTTCCTACGCATTCCGAGATCCACCTTCGCAAGAGGGTGGGCCGCCAACCGGGGGTGGAGATCCCACGGTGGCTGGAAGGAGGCCCTCAGCCCCCTTCCGATGTGCGATCCCCCACCGGGATCGAACAAACTTCTCCGCGAGGCCAACCGCCCGCACAGGAATGTGCCGGCGGTTATTTTGTGCCCCGCTTCGGGATGGGTCACCGAAAGGAGACACATCACATGAGCATCGCAACCCTGCAGGCCCCTTGGGCCTCCCTCAGCATCAAAATCGATCCGGAGAATCCGGATCATCACCTCTGGAACAACCACGGGACTTGGTGGATCCACTACACCGTCCACCAGTCCGACTATACCAAGCGAAGGATCCGGGTTTCCCTCGAAACCAGAAACCTGCGCGAGGCCCGGCAGCGAAGGGATACCCTCTTCGCCCATCTGGATGCGGAGGGCATCGAGGCCACTTGAAAGGCGGGCGGCGGCAGGTTCCAACCCTCCGCCGCTCCTCTCTTTAGGTTTGCTGAAAATTCGCCCGCCAGAGCAGGAAAAAACCAAAAATCTGCAGGCCAAGGTTGGGGAGCCAGACGATCAGCTCGGGATAGGCCCCCCCTTTGTTTTTCAGGCCTTCAGCCAACAAAATCAAAGCGTAGTAGGCCATCACCACAAAAAAGCTGATCACCACGCCGATCGAGGTCTCCTTGCGCTGCACCCGGATCCCCAGCGGGATTCCCACCAGCAACAGCGTGAACGGCGCCAACGCAAAACTGATCCGCTTCTGCATCTCCGTCAGCATCGGATAGACCTGCTTCGGGTCGATGTAGCCCTCCACCGGCGCAAAGATCCTGCCCGCCAAATCCCCCATCGCCGCGATCCGGATGTCTTTCAGATCCTCCGGATTGATCAGATTTTTTAGGGAAATCTTGAGCG
>Ga0194130_10004624_pt1 | contig 17339 bp, 19 predicted proteins | sample TA2KigsurfametaG_FD_160084 | JGI IMG/M metagenome (GOLD analysis project Ga0194130, IMG submission 160084) | Freshwater microbial communities from Lake Tanganyika, Tanzania - TA2015050 Kigoma 12 surface | ecosystem: Environmental > Aquatic > Freshwater > Lake | place: Tanzania: Lake Tanganyika... | reverse complement strand
ATAGTAAAAAATAAAAAAAATATAAAAAATTTTTTTTTTAAAAAAAAAATTTATCAAATAGTTGTAGATAATTTTCAAAAAAATAAATTACTATTTCAATATAATTCTGAAAATAAATTTTGGTTTGAGTATATTGTCCCTTTAAGTGTGAATTCTACAGTTTATAATTTCTTAAAAAAAAAAGGAGGAGGAGTTCATCATTTTGGATATTTAGTTGAAAATATTAAAAAAATTAAAAATCAATATATGAAAAATAAAAATTATATTTTTCTAAATTCATATAAGATTTATATACCGTGTTTTGGTGGTGATATTGAAACGTGTTTTTTTTATAATAATAATTTTATTATAGAGTTTTTAGCTAATGTTAAAAAAAAATAACATATTGTTAGAGAAGATTTTTTATAATTATATAAAAAATCCTGACAAGATTATTATTTCTGACTCTTATAGAAGTTTAACTTGGAATGAATTAGTAAATTATTCTTTATACTACTCATTGAAATTTTCTAAAATAAAAAATAAATATATCCCCATACTTGTAGATAGAAAAGTTGAAACAATCATAATAATTTTGGCAATTGTTTTTGCAAATAAAGTATTTTGCCCTATTTCATGTGCAATTCCTAATCAGAGAAGACGTGTAATTTCTAAAATATTAAAATCAACTTTAATTATTAATTGCTCAAAAATTAGAATTTCAAAACAAATAATAAATAAAAAAATAAATAAAATAGAAAATATAAAAAATATTTTTATTAAAAATAATTTAAAAGATGAATTTTATATACTTTTTACATCTGGAAGCACCGGGACTCCTAAGGGGGTAAAGCTCAGTTATGAAAATATCTTAAATACTATAGTTTGGTCACATAGTTATATTAATTGGAATAAAAGAGATAAAATTGGTGTTGCAACACAATTTTCATTTGATCTTTCGATTTTTGATTTATTTACAGCTTTATTCTTTAATACCCCGCTATTTATATTTTCTAATCCTCAAAATCCTATTCAAAATTTAAAAGAAATTAATAAAGAAAAAATAACTTCTATTCTTTCCGTTCCGGTATTTTTTTCAAATTTTTATCAATATAACTTGCTCAAAAAAAAAATTTTTTCTCTAAGACGTATTATGTCTGCAGGAGATTTTTTCTCACCCCAAGCTATATTGGAGTGGTATAAATATCAAAAAAAGGTGAAGATTTATAATGGCTGGGGTCCAACGGAAACTTCAATATTGAATTCATTTCATTTAATTAAAAGAAGCGATATTAAAAAATTAAGAAATGGACACCCAGCTCCAGTAGGTAGGTCACATAAATTAATGAAAATATGCATAGTGAAAAATCGAAACAGTATTATAAAAAAGAAAAATATTATTGGTGAAATATGTATGCTGGGAAAGAGCGTCAGCGTTGGTTATGTGGGAAATATTAAAAATAGTAAAAATTATATTAAACTTATGAATGACCGAGGGTTTTTAACAGGAGATCTTGGTTATTTTGATAATAATAATAATTTACATATTGTTGGTAGAAAAGATAACATGATAAAAATCGCAGGATATAGAATTGATGGCTTAGAAATTCAAAAAATTACTAATAAAATTTCAGGAGTTTTAGACTCAATAGCATTCGATGTAGAGTTGCATGATCGATTAAAGACCTTGTGTCTAGCAATCCTAACAAACAAAAAATTTAACATACAATATATAAAAAAATATTTATCAAAGTATCTTCCAAGTTATTCAATACCCAAGAGAATAATATTTTTAAAGAAATTTCCTGTTAATATTAACAATAAGATAAATAGAAATAAGTTATCAGAACTAGTTCATTCTAGTGAAGTTTAAAACTAAAAATTAAAATATTTTTTTGAAAAATAATTACTTCATAGAAAAAGTATCAAGAGCCAAGCCTTTAAAAAAAGATGATTATATTGTTCTTGCTAAACTTTTAATATCAATTTTTCCGCAGTATTATAATTGTTTTAGATGTAATAATAAAAATATTATTAGTGCAGTAATTTTTTTATTAAAAAAAAAATCAAATACTGAGTTTAAAAAAATATATATTGTTAGAAGAGACAGAAAAATTATAGCAGTTGCAACATTGGTTAATTTCCACGATTTAAAAAGTGTAAAAACCGAGGGTTTTAGAGATAATTTAAGATTTATGAAGTTAGCAGAGATCAATTTAAAAAAGCTTAAAATTCTAAAAAATTCATTTCAGATTATTAAAGAAAAAGGACTTTATATAACTCGATTTGGCGTTCACAAAAACTTCTGGGGTAAAGATAATATAAGTAAGAATCTTATGAATTTTATTTTTAATCATGAAAGAACTAATTTAATAGCACATGTTTATAGAAAAAATACCAGAGCGGTAAACTTTTATAAAAATAATGATTTTTTATTTTTAAAATCTAAAAAATCTTTTTTGCAAATTGTTAAAAAATTTGAATGAATTTTAAAATTTTAGAAAAAATTTTGATTAAGTCTAAAATTTTAAAATATAAGTATGTATATATTTATAGTGATTTAAGATATTTCTTATTATTAAATAAAAAAAATCCGTTAAAATTTATAAAAAGTTTTTTAGATTTTTTTATAAAAAGAAATATTACATTAATTGTCCCTACCTTTAGTTATACAAAAGAAGGTAATTTTTACTTGGAAAAAACTCCTTCTAAACTAGGTTTTTTACCCAATTACATTTTGAAGATTAAGAAGGGAAGGTCGAGATCCGCTCATCCTTTATTCTCCTATGCTGCATTAGGTAAAAATAATAAGATAGTCGACAAAATAGGTAAAAGCGCGTTCGGAAAAAATTCTATTCATTCAAGATTGTATAAAAACCATTGCTGTTACTTATATTTGGGAAGACCAATGATATTAGGCAATACAATGGTGCACCATATTGAACATATTTTCAAAGCTTCATATAGATACAATAAAATTTTCCCTACAAAAGTTTATAGTTTAAATCAGTATATTGGAAAAAATTACTCAGCCTATGTAAGAAAAGATATAGATAACCCAGATTTTTTTGTTAATTTTTCAAAAGTATACAAAAAAATTAAAAACGAGCATTTTATATTTAATTATGGTGACCCTAAAAAATTCTCAAATATTACAATTCACCCATATGATATTTTTTACGAAAAATTAAAACAACTATATACTAAAGATAGAAATATTTTTATTAATAAAATTTAAAATGTTTCAAAGATTAGAAAATGTGGCAATTATTCCAGCTAGAATAGGAAGTAAAAGAATTAAAAAGAAAAATATAAAATTTTTTTATGGAAAGCCTATATTGCAGTGGACTTATGAAATTATCAAAAAATCAAAAATTTTTAATAAAGTAGTATTAACTTCAGACAGTCATCAAATTCTTAATATAGGTAAAAAAATAGGATTTGACATTTTAATTAAAAGACCAAAAGGACTATCAAATGATTACATTGGAACTGCACCAGTTATAAAACATGCAATTAATTGTTTGGTTAGTCAATCGATAATGCCTAATAAAGTTTGCTGCGTTTATCCATGTAATCCATTTATGCAACTAAAAATATCAGAAAAGGAGAAAAATTTACTCAAGATAACATAAAAGTTATTAGACCAGGTTATGGTCTAGAGCCAGTATATTATGAAAAGTTAATTAACAAAAAATCGCCAATATTTATACTTAAAGAAACATCATTAAAAAAAAATATCTTATCAAAACTAAAAATTAAATAATGAGGGCAATTCCCTATGGGAGGCAGTTTGTTGATAGCAATGATATCAAAGAAGTCTCAAAAGCTTTAAAGCAAGATTTAATCACAACCGGTAGCTACGTTAAAAAATTTGAAAATAAAATTTCAAAATTCTTAAAAGTTAAATACGCTCTATCTTGTAGTAACGGAACTGCAGCACTTCACTTGGCTTTTATGGCAATAAATTTAAAAAAAGACGATATAGTTATAATGCCTGCAATAAATTTTATAGCTTCCTATAGTATGGCTAAACTTATGAATGCCAAGATATATCTTGCAGATGTTGATCCATTAACAGGGCAGATGACTCCAAAAACATTAGTAGATTGTATAAATAAACATAAAATTAAAAAAATTAAAGCTGTTGTGACTATGTATTTAGGAGGTTATCCAGAAAATGTTGTAGAATTTTATAACATAAAAAAAAAATACAAGTGCTATTTAATCGAAGATGCTTGCCATGCTTTTGGAGCAAGATATGAATCTAAGAATAAAAAAATATTTATAGGATCTTGTAAGCATTCAGATCTTGCTACCTTTTCATTTCATCCGGTTAAAACATTGACTACAGGTGAAGGTGGAATAGTTACTACAAATAATAAAATTTTAGCAAATAAAGTTTTATTGTTGAGATCTCATAGAATAATGAGAGAAAAAAATAAGCATTGGGAATATGATATCCAACATTTTGGTTTTAATTATAGACTAAGTGATATTAATTCTGCTTTAGGATTAAGTCAGTTAAAAAAAATAAAAAAATTTATTAATAATAGACAAGAGATTTATAAAAGTTATAAAAAATTTTTTATAAATAACAATCTTATTTTTTTTCCAAATTATAATAAAAATAATGTATCAGCTTTTCATTTGTTTTTAATCTCAATAAAAAATAGTAATAAATTTATAAAGGAGAAGTTCTTTAATTTTCTAAAAAAAAATAAAATTTTTGCACAGTATCATTATATACCCATCTATCGATTCAGTTGTTTTAAAAAAAAAATTAATTATAAAAAATTTCCAAATTCAGAGTATTATTACAAACATAGTGTAAGTATTCCTTTGTTTTATAGTTTGAGTCTAAAAGATCAGATGTATATTTTAAAAAAAATTAATTTATTTTTTAAAAATTATAAATAAAAAATGGTTATAGCTTCTTTATACCCTTGTCCATTTGATTTGCAATTTAGACATGATTTTTCAGCATCACCCGTTATACTTCTATTTAGTAAAAATAATTTTTTTTTAGCTAAAGAGTAATATTTATTCGGCATTAAATAAATTTAGTATATATGTTTGTGTAAAACAATTTTTGATTAAGATTGTTTGCTGTTATGAAAAAGAATATTAATATAGCTATAATACCAATAAGAATAAGAAGTAAAAGAATAAAAAAAAATATTAAATTATTTGTTAATAAACCCATAATTCAAAAAACATTTGAGATTATTAAAAAATTAAATTTTTTGAAGAAATTGATGTTAAAAAAATTAAAAATAAGCTTTTAAAATGAAAAATTTATTACTAACCTTAGATAAATTTATTAAAGGAGAAAATTTAAATTTATTAATACCTACGAAAAAATTTATTTTAAATTCTTATTGGCATAAGATTCTAAATTCATCTAGAAATACAAAATATTTAGATCATGGGCTTTTCCCAAATACAATTGATGATCAAATAAAATTCTTATTATCTTCAAAAAAAGAAGGTAGAATAGTTTTGATAATTGAAAGTAATCTAGATTTCTGCGGCGTAATCAGTTTGTCCTCTATTAATTTCGAAAAATTACAGTGCGATATTTCTTTAGTATTAAATAACGACATATCTTTAGGTAACACATCCAGAAATCCTCTTATAGCACTTGAAGCGATAGCTATTCTGACTCAACATGCATTTGATAAATTAGGACTTAATAGAATTTCAGCTGGCCAGAGTATTGATTTATTAAAATGGCAGAATTTTATGGAATTATGCGGTTATGTTTTGGAAGGAATTAGTAGGGAAAAATTTAAAAAAGGACTTACTAAATTTGATGTATTAAATATTGCATGTTTAAAAAAAGATTTTTTATATTTAAAGTGTAAAAGAAATGGTAACCTTTGGGACTCAAGGGAGAACATGATGAAAAGAATAAAATTAATGCCTAAAGAAAATTTTTATAATAAATTTTTTACAAAAATAAAAGAAGATCATAAATATTATTATAATAATATTTTTAATTTATAAATTTATGCTAAATATTAAAAATTTCTTACCACTAAAGTTCCCCTTAGTTTTAGATGTAGATCCTTCTAATCTATACAATTTTGAATGTAAATATTGTTCAACGGGTTTTAGAGGCGATAAAAAAAGCAAAGAGAAAACGGTCAAATGTGCTTAGATTAATTTGCCAAAATGGTTAACGACTTAATTCAATAATATTAATTATACATGAATAATGAACTCTATAATGACCATTTAAATTTTATAAAAAAAATTAATTATGGTTATTCATTAATTAATAAAAAAAATTATGACGAGTTAGACAAATATGGTTTTACAATCATAGAATGCGATAAGAATTATTGGATAAAAAATGATGTTGATTTCGATGAATTAGAAAAAAAAAGCGATGAGTTAGTTAACAATAAAGGATTTGATGCTGAGCAAGGCACTAAAAGAGCTTCAAATATAGTAGAAGAAGATAGTATATTTATTAAAATTGCAAAACTGCCTGATTTTTTAAAAGCAGCTGACTATGTTATTAAACATCCTTTCAAGTTAAGTTCCCTGCAATTACGATATCCTCAACCATATGCGAAGAAACAGGACCTTCACATAGATTGGAGGCCACGTTTAAGAAGTTTTTATAATTTTAATCAGATCACTGGCTTTGTTTATTTTGACGATACTAACGAAGAAAATGGAGCAATGCACGTATATCCAGGAACACATAATTTACTTGGCGAACCAACTGAAAAAAGAGTTAGAGATTTGAATCTTTCATTAAAAATTTTAAATGCAAAAAAGTTTAATATTGCAATAACAAATATATATGTTTGGCATTATGGTGGGCAGAATATCAATGGAAAGCCTAGAAGAACAATATTTTCTAATTACAGAGAAAGATCTGAGTTTCAACAACTGAATCAAAAAAAATATCTTAGCCCCAAAACTATGTCTGGTTTTACAGATTTTGAAAAATATTTATTTGCCGTTAGAAACTCTGATACTGAGCAGAATGATTACTTAAAATCTCTTATCAATAAAAATTTTTTAATTAGAAGATTATTTTTATTGAGAGACTATTTTTATCATAAAAAATTAAATTTACGTAAATTTAAAAGATAAGTTTGTTATAAACTTTATAACATAAAATAAAATGAAAAATTTAAGAAATAAATTATTAAAGCATTTATTGAAAAAAGCTGAAAAAGTTATACCCATTAGAAATATACTATTTTCAAAAAGACCAGACGTTTTGTTACTTGAGAATTGGTTACGTATTTTAATAAAGCAAAAGACTCATATGTTTGTGATTTGAATAATAATAAATTTATAAATTACAGAAAACATACATTTAAATTTTTTTTTGGGTCAAATGAATATTTTAAAAATAATATCAGGATACTTTTACTTTATAATTTATGACTAGCTTTATAAGAAAAAATAATTAATAAAATTAGCACTTTTTTTTAAATATAATTTTATTGATGAGATTAGTTTTGGGGTCAGCACAATTTGGAATGAATTATGGTATTTTAAAAAATAAAAAAATTAATTCAAAGGAACTAAAAAAAATAAAAGATTTATCTGTTAAATCGATGATTCGTTTTATAGACACCGCATTAAATTATGGCGATAGTGAGAGTGTTATTGCAAAAAGTAAATTGAATTCTTTAAATGTTATTACAAAAATTCAACTTCCAAAAAATAAAAATATAAATTTAAAGAACTGGACTCATAAAGAAATAAAGAAATCCTTACGTAGATTAAAAATTAATAAAATTTATGCTGTGTTAATTCATAACTATAAGGATTTATTAGACAATAGAGGTAAAAATTATTTATTTTTTTTAAAAGAACTAAAAAAAAAAAAAATTATAAGCAAACTTGGTTTATCTATCTACGATCCTGAAGAGGTTAAAAAGATTTGGAAATTTTGGAAACCTGACATCATACAAGCACCTTTAAACGTAATAGACAATCGAATACTAAATTCTAAGTGGTTAAAAACTTTTAAAAGATTTAAAATAAAGATTTTTGCAAGATCTATTTTTTTGCAGGGCCTTTTAGTGAATAGGCAACATAATTTAAAATTAAGTAAAAAGCATAATGTTGTGCTAGATAAATTTAATGATTGGTGTTTTAAAAATAAAATTTCCACCATTAAGGGTTGCTTACATTTTGTTAAACAATTTAAAAAAATTGATAATTTGATTGTAGGTTTTAATAATTATAAACAGTTGAAACAAATTATAGACTGCTATAATGAAAGTCAGTTCAAAGTTCCTAAAATTTTTTCATTTAATGATTTAAACTTAATTGATCCTAGAAGATGGAATTAAAAAAAAAGGCTGTTGCTATTATTCAAGCACGATTTAATTCAGGAAGATTTCCAGGAAAAGTTCTAGAAAAAATAAATAACAAAACTATAATAGAAATAATATTTAGAAGACTATCACGATCAAAATATATTTCAAGAATTATAGTAGCTTGTTCAAAAAATAGTAAGGATCAAGCTATTGTTGATGTTTGCAAAAAGTTAAAAATTAACTACTTTGTTGGATCTGAGAATGATGTGCTAGACCGGTATTACAAAACAGCAAAAAAATATAAAGCACTAAATATTGTAAGAATAACTGGAGACTGCCCTTTAATTGACCCAAAAGTTGTAGATGATGTTATTATAAGTTTTTTTGAAAAAAAAGTAGATTATGCATCCAATACAAATCCCCCGACATATCCAGATGGTTTGGATGTTGAAGTTTTCAAGTTCAGTGCCCTACAATATGCTTTTTTTAAGTCTAAATTTTCATCGGAGAGGGAGCATGTAACTCCTTTCATTTTAAATCACAAAAAATTTACAAAGTTTAATTTAAAATACTTTAAAAATATTTCCTCTTTAAGACTTACTTTAGATGAAAAAGAAGATTTACTTGTATTGAAAAAAATAATCAAAAATTTTAAAAATAATATAAATTTTGATTTAAAAGATATTTTATATTTTTTAAAAAAAAATAAAAAAATTATATCTATTAATAGTCATATTAAACGTAATGAGGGCTACAATATGAATTTAGGCCAAAAAATGTGGAAAAGAGCTAATAAAATCATTCCAGGAGGAACCATGTTATTCTCAAAAAACCCTGATCTTTTTCTTCCAAAGTTTTGGCCAGCTTATTTTGAAAAGACTAGAGGATGTTATGTTTGGGATTTAGAAAACAAAAAATATACAGACTTATCAATGATGGGAGTTGGTACAAATATATTAGGTTATTCAAGAAGAGAAGTCGATGGTGCAGTAAAAGAGATTATAAAAAAAGGAAATATGAGCTCGCTAAATTCAAAAGAAGATATTCTTCTTTCAGAGAGATTGATTGAAATGCATCCATGGGCACAGTTGGTAAGGCTTGCACGAACAGGGGCTGAGGCTAATAATATTGCTCTAAGAGTTGCAAAAGTCGCCACGGGTAAAGAAAAAATAGCTCTGTGCGGTTATCATGGATGGCATGATTGGTACTTGGCCGGGAATCTTTCTAATGCAAAAAATTTAGATAAACATTTTCTAAAAAATGCTCCAACTAACGGTGTATCTAGATCATTTAAAAATAATATCTTTGTATTTGATTATAATAATTTTAACCAATTACGAAAAATCATTGATCAAAATAGTCTAGCAGCAGTTATTATGGAAGTATCCAGGTCTGTTCCTCCAAAACCAAACTTTTTAGAAAATATAAGAAAAATTACAAAAAAAAATGGAATTGTTTTAATATTTGATGAATGTACCTCAGGATTTAGAGAAAGTTATGGTGGTTTGCATTTAAAGTTTAATGTAAATCCAGATATAGCAACATTTGGGAAGGCCCTTGGAAATGGTTATGCAATCAATGCAGTTATAGGAAGAGATGAAATAATGAAATGTGCTAATTCAACTTTTATAAGTAGCACTTTTTGGACAGATAGAATTGGACCTGCTGCTGCTTTAGCAACACTTGATGTTATGAAAAAAATTAAATCTTGGAGCATTTTAACTAGCAAAGGAAAGCAAATAAAAGAAAATTGGAAAAAATTATTAAAAAAAAATCAAATTAAAGCTGATATAAGTGGACTTGATGCTTTACCTGAATTTAATATGAAATCAAATAATAAACTGCAAATTAAAACTTATATTAGTCAAGAATTTCTTAAAAAAAAATTTTTATGTTCAAATAGAATTTATTTGTCAATTATGCACAATGATAAAATTTTAGACAGATATTTTAATATTTTAGATGATATTTTTAACAATATTGCAAAAACAAGATTTTCACCTTTAAGTTATAAAATAATAAAAAAATTAGATGGACCTGTATGCATTAGTGGGCTTCGTCAGAAATAATATATGGATAAAAATTTTTTAATTAACAAAACTTTTTTAACAACAAGGAGTAACTGGATCATTTAGTAAAGCATTTATTAATCACCTGCCAGAGAAAAAATTATCATTCAAATGAATTGTTTACGGAAATTTTCTCAAACTTATAAAAAAAATTGATTAAAAGAATTTGAATATGAATATCTAATGGAGGTTGGCAGATATACATACAATTGCAGATTCCAAAAGAGCAGAAATATTTTTTAGATTTTTAAAAAATAAAAAAATTATTAAAATAAATTAAAATTTAAAAAAAATTTAAATAAAGTTTACACTTTTCAATTTAAAAATTCTTTCGTACTTTTGCTTCCGGTTCAAATTAGATATCATAAAAAAATTTTTTGTATTATTTTATTTGTTACTAAAAGAATTTAAAAAAAAATATTTTATACTGGCGTAGGACCAGGGATTCATTTACTATTCTGACTATGATGGGCGTAGACGTTTGTGCCTTTGATATCTTAAAGAATAACATTAAAATTATCAATAAATTCAAAAAGTTTTATAACCTAAATAATTTAAGATTAAAAATTCATGATTTTATAAATGAATTCAAGGGTGTAAATATATTCGATTTCACAACTTGTCATAATTGGATACAACACACTCCTAATTCAAGTGGTGTCTTTTATAAGCTAGTTAAGAATATATGTATCTTAATTTGTTTCATAAAAGCCGGTATAATATTTCAAAAAATTCAGATTACAGTTTTTGCAAGATTAAATAAAAAATAAAGTAAGTTAATTTATAAACAACTCTAATATAAAGTTTTTTTATATTGTTACTTAAATAGATTTTATAATAAAATATGAAATATAAAAATTAATTAAATGAATTTAATCACATTTAATGATGATGAAATAGCGATATGCTGTAAAGATAAAAAAGCATTATTAGAAGTTAAAAAAAATTTTTTTATTGGTGAATGGTGCTTAAGTAAAAAAAATTTTTTTAAAAAAAATCTATTTTTAGATATTTATAAATATTCAGAGTCGTCTGATAAGAATTCTGAATTTTCTTATTTAAATAATATTTATAAGTTAGTTTTAGATAATTTAGTTAGATCTCTTAACAGATATCACAATAAAAAATATCCAAAAAAATATTGGGAAATTTTAACATATAGGTGGTTGTTCAATTATATTTTCAATTTATACGCTAGATGGGAAATAGTAAAAAAAGTTATAAAAAATTATAAAATTAAAACAGTTTATGACTTAAATTTTGATAATAAATCTTTTATACCTGATAGCACCATTCATTCCAGAGATATTATGAATACAGCTGGAAATAATTATTGGAATCATCAAATTTTTATTAATATTTTAAAATATGAATATGCAAAAGAAATAAAGTTTAAAAAAATAGCTTTAAAAGAGAATTTTGACATTAGAAGTCACGTAGAATCTTTAAGCAAAGGTTTGCAATATTATCAAATACTTAATTATTCATTAAATAAAAGTCATTTTCTTTATGATATAAATTTAAAAAGTAAATTCATTTTTTTTTTAAAATATTTAAATAAATTTTTTTTTAAAATAAAAATTAATAAACAATTTTTAGATTTACAAAAAAAATGCGATCGAAAAAAGTTTTATTTATTCAATGAAGGTAATGATAAATTTATAAATTTTTTAAATTTGTCATTAGATTGGAATTTTCCAAGTATTTTTCTAGAAAATTATTCTAAATTAGAGGATGTGTACGAAAAACTAAATTGGCCAAAGAAACCTAAATACATTTATTCTGAATTGGCTCATTATTTTGATGAAGTCTATAAAATATATTTAGCAAAAAAAAAATTATCCGGTTCTAAAATAGTTTTTTTTCAACATGGTTATGGCGGTTATTTTAACAACAATAATTACTATAATATTTTTTATGAGAAAAAAATATGTGATAAATATTTTGCTTGGGGTTCAAATTTAAAAGAAAAGAAAGTTGCCAATGTAAGTTTACATTATTTAAATTCACATAAGAAATACTCCTGTAAATTTAAAACAAAAATGGGAATATTAATAGAATTGTATGATTTTAGTGAAAACCCAGTGCATACGCCTAACGGATACCTAAGTGCATATGATAGAAAAATTATTACTATAAGCATGGTAAATGATTTACTTATTAATCTTCAAAGTAATATAAAAAACCTTATTAATTTTAAAATTTTAAACAGTTCAAATAAAAAATTAATCGAAAGTTCTATTAAATTAAGTTTTTCTAAAGCTAAATTTTTAAATACTAAAAAACGTAGTTACCATTTATTAAATAAATTTAATTTGCAGATACATTTATTTTTAGGAACAGGATTCTTTGAGTCTATGTATTTGAATTTTCCTGTAATCTTGATATTTGATGAAAAACTTTTAGATAAGTTAAATTTAAATTTTAAGAAAATGATTCAAAATTTGATTGATGTAAATATTGTTTTTGGATCTTCAAAGAAAGCGTCGCAATTTATAAACAATAATTATTTTAAAATTGAAGATTGGTGGTTTAATAAAAAACTACAATATGTTAAAAATAAATTTGTAAAAATATATTGCGATTCAGGTTCAAATTTTTTTGAAAAAATTAGATAACTATTTGTGTCTTATAGAAATATTTTTTCTAAGATAAAAAAAATACTCAGTTTAAATTTTTATTTTCAGAATCCTGCCCCAAAACAACTAATAGTTTTTGATGATGAATCTATATCTGAATTAAATCATATAATTATTGATTTTAATTATTTTATATTAAAAACGAGAATTGAAAAGGTAACAGAATTATATATGTCACCATCAATTATCTTTAGTTTAATAAAAAATTATAGAGGTAACTTATGGACTTCTTATTTAATAACTATAATAGAAATAATTAATCCAAAGTTAGTTCTGACTGTAATAGATAATTCATTTAAATTTCATGAAGTAGCTAAATTCTTAGAAAAAAAATTTATTTTTTGTGCAATTCAGAATGGAGCAAGATATGATATCAAGAGGTTTAAACGTAAATTCTTAAAAAAAATTATAAAAGAAGATTTAAGCAAAAAATTTTTTATCCCTAATTTTTTTTGTTTTGGTGAATTTGAAAAAGATGATTATGGTAAAAATAATATTGAAGTCAAAAATTTTATTAAAGTTGGCAGTTTAAGATTTTCTAATTTTTTAAAAGATCGCCATACTATTAATATTAATTTTTTAAATCAAAATATAAAATATGACATATGTTTTATTTCTGATGCATTCATATTTGATTTAGATAAAAAGGAAGGAATTGAAGGAATGGAATTTTCAGCCGCTGAATTTTACAAATATATTGTTAGATTCTCAATGAAGAATAAAATGAGATTTATTTGCGCATTTAAAAGAATTAATAGTTCAGGAAGTAACCTTAAAAAAGAGTTAGATTTTTATAAGAAATATTTGAGCAGTTCTGAGCATGAATATCTTTTAGAGAATTCAACTTTAAAATTAAAAAAATATAAATATTTGTCTTACGAAATGATGCTGCAAAGTGAAGTTTCAGTGAGTACTTATTCAACTATGTTGAGAGAGAACCTTAGTCTTGGTAGAAAAATACTTTCATGCAACTTAATACCTACAGATGTTTTTGACTTTCCCTTAGAAGGAATTTGCTCAATAAATCGATGTAATTATCATGATTTTGAAGAAAGACTTTTAAGAATTCTTCAGATGTCGAATAAAGATTTTTTAAACTTGGTAAAGAGTAATGGATTTGATTTCAATTATTTAATGGAATTTAATAAAGACCAATTAGCAATAGAAAAAATTAAATCGCAATTAAAAAAATATATATTTGTTTAAATTTAATAATGAAAAAATTAATTGAAAGTCTAAAAAAACTTAAAAAAATTGGGGTTGTTGGTATTAAACAATCTTTTGAAGATGAAGGCGCCTCTTTCAAAGATATTAAGATCATGAGATTTATTACCGACGCTGCAAAAATTCATTTGAATGTTAAAATTGGAGGCTGTGAGGCTAAAAATGACATTTTTTTTTGCAAAAAAATTAAAACAAACACTATTGTTGCGCCCATGGTGGAGAGTGAGTATGCATTAAGTAAGTTTGTTCAATGCGCCAATATAGATAAAAAGATACCTTTGTTAATAAACCTTGAAACAAATCTATCACTTAAAAATTTAAATAAAATGATTAAATCTAAATTTTTTAATTTTTTAGACGGAGTTGTAATTGGAAGATCTGATTTGGCTGGTTCATTATATTTAAGCAAAAAAGATGTAAATTCTAAAATAATTTTTGATAAGGTTGAAAAAGCATTTAAAAAAATTCAAAAGCTTAATAAAAAAAAATTTATTTTTAAAATGGGAGGATCTATAACTCCAAAATCAAAAAATTTTATAAATAAATTATATTTAAAAAAACTTTTACATAGAGTTGAAACAAGGAATGTAGAAATAAAATTATCAAGAACAACAATTAAAAATATTGATAAAATAGTTATTGAAGCTTTTAAGTTCGAATTGGATTGGTTAAAATTTAAATCCAAAAATATTGAAAAAAAAAATAATAAATTATTTTTTAACGATTATTCATCTAGAATATCGGAGATGAATAAAAGATTAAAAAGACATTTGAATGCTTAAAAATATTACAGCAGTAATCCCAGTAAGAAAAAATTCCCAAAGAGTCGTTAACAAAAATTTAAGACAATTTAACAAAAAAAATCTGCTTATTTATAAAATAGAAAAACTTAAACAGATAAAATATATTGATCAAATTATTGTTAATACAGATTCGGAAGAAGCAATTAAAATAGCAAAGAATTTAAGAGTTGGATTCTGGAAAAGAAATGATTACTATGCTGGTTCGTCATGTAGTAATAGTGAGTTCTGGTCGCATATAGCAGATACAACTGATAGCGAGTATATAATGTTCACAAACTGCACTTCTCCCTTAGTAAAATTGGAAACTTATATTAATATTCTTAAAAAATTTGAGGAAACCAAAAATAGTAATGACAGCTTAAATACTGTAACTGAAGAAAAAAATTTTTTATATTTAAACAATAAAGCACTTAATTTTAATCCTAATAAAGCCCCTAATTCTCAAGAATTGCCAAATATTTTTAAGTTAAATTTTGCGGTGAATATTTTGTCAAAAAAACTAATGTTTAAAAAAAAAAGCGTTATAGGCGATAATCCTTATTTTTTTAAATTAGATCAAATCGAAGGTTTAGATATTGATACACCTTTTGATTTTGAGTTTGCTGATTACTTACATAAAAAATTTTTTTAATTTATAGACAATCAATTTTTTTTTAAATGAAAAAAATATTAGTTACAGGTGGAGCAGGGTTCATTGGTGCTCATTTAGTTCATAGATTAATTAAAAATAATTATGACGTAATGGTTGTTGACTGTTTAAAAACTGTAGGGGGCATACCTTATGTTCATCCAAAATGTTCTTTTATAAAAGGCGATATTTTGATGCCAGAGACATTAGCAAAGATTAAAAAGTGGAAACCAAAAATTATATATCATTTAGCAGCACAATCCGGTGGAGAAAGTGCCTATGATAATCCAAAGTTTGATTATTTAGTAAATGGATATGGAACTTACTTACTATCAAAATTAGCTAAAGAAATTAAGGTAAAACATTTTATTTATTCAAGCTCTGTTGCGGTTTACGGTTCAAATATCAAAAATAAAATTACAGAAAAAAGCAAAATTAAACCTGACTCGATTTATGGAATTTCAAAATATGCAGGAGAAATGTTTATGCAGCAAGTTCTGGGCATGACAAATGTCAAAACAACAATTTTTAGAATTTTTAATACTTATGGACCAGGTGAGAATTTGAATTTTTTAAAAAAAGGTATGATTAGTATTTACTGTAGTTATGTCTGGAAAAATCAACCAATCATAGTGAAAGGCTCACAGAAAAGATTTAGAAATTATCAGTATATAGAAGACGTTGTAAATATTTTATCTAAAACAATAAAAAATAAAAATTTAACAAAGAATGAAATTTTCAATCTCTCCAGTGGAGTATATACAACTGTTAATAGTCTAATTAAATTAATTCTAAAGATAAAAAATAAACCTAATTACAAAGTTATAATTAAAAGAAAAGGAACTCCCGGAGATTCATTCGGGTTTCATGCTTCTAATAATTATCTTAAAAAAAAGTTCAATAGTTATAAATTTTTTTCACTTGAAGATGGTTTAATAAAATATTTCAAATGGATTGACTCAATTCCTTCTGAAAAAAATTTAAAATATTTTCATCCTCTGGTGAAAAAAAAGAATAGGAATTGCTAGAGCCTTATTAAATAACTTATAAATAATTATTTTGAATTAAGCAATAAGTAACTTAGATTCTTTCACTGAAAAAAAATATTTAATTCAATTTTAAATATAAAAAAAACTATTACAATTATATCGCATTGAGTAAATACTTTAAATTTTTGAGCTAAAGTCTATAATATAAAACAATACGTTAAAACGAATAGTCATTAGTTAACTATTAACAATGGATTTTTTAAAAGGCAAAACTATATTAATCACTGGTGGAACAGGGTCATTCGGAAAAGCTGCTGTTAAATTTCTATTAGCTAAATCTAAATTAAAAAAGCTCATTATTTTTTCTAGAGACGAGAACAAGCAGTTTGAAATGCAAAAAAAATTTAATAGTAAAATTTTAAGGTATTTTCTCGGAGATATTAGAGATGAACCAAGAATTGAAATGGCCCTTAATGGTGTGGATTATGTTATCCATGCTGCTGCTCAAAAACAAGTTCCAGCGGCAGAGTACAATCCATTTGAATGTATAAAGACAAATATTTATGGTTCGCAATCTCTTATAACAGCATCTATAAAATGTAGAGTTAAAAAAGTTATTGCTCTCTCAACAGATAAAGCATGCAACCCTATAAACTTATATGGTGCAACCAAACTCTGTTCGGAAAAACTTTTTGTAAACGCAAATCAATT
>Ga0194130_10004619_pt1 | contig 17355 bp, 11 predicted proteins | sample TA2KigsurfametaG_FD_160084 | JGI IMG/M metagenome (GOLD analysis project Ga0194130, IMG submission 160084) | Freshwater microbial communities from Lake Tanganyika, Tanzania - TA2015050 Kigoma 12 surface | ecosystem: Environmental > Aquatic > Freshwater > Lake | place: Tanzania: Lake Tanganyika... | reverse complement strand
CCCCAAAACCCCAAAACCCCGTAATCAAAATTAGTGATAAGATTAGTTGAAATAATTGTAGTTTTTATAGCTCATTCTTCTTGTTCGCTTCCATAGCTATCTCTACGCTCATCATGATCTTGAACGCGGCGCATTTCTCTCGCGTTTACGTCGTTTTCAGCATTCATAGACTCGTTATCGATTGTGAACGCACATATGATTTGACGTTTCATTCGTTCTTTGCTTGTATATCGAGGAAGTTTAAACTAGAAGAAACATGTTTAAGCCTCTGGGAGCAAATCATCAGCTGGCACAGGTTTGTTTTACTTGCTAGTCTTTTTGAGCTCTACGATCGTGAACTCAAGCTTAAGACGCTTCCAATCTTCGTCAGTCTAGGGCAGTCTCTCTATAGCATAGCAGAACTTGATAAACCTTCTCCTGTCAGGCTAAGTCAGCGACTCAAATATTTCCCAGAAGTTCTTTATGACCTCATCATCTACAGTATAGCCGACAAGCTTTGTATTACGACGAACAAGATCAATATCGATGAACTTATCGCCGCACACCCAGCTCTCCATCTCTTCAAATGAAATCTGATTTAGCATAGATTCGGGGATTATCTTTACTAGACCTCGTCTAATTGCAGCACATTGCACACTAGACTCGGTCAATTTGGTGTAGATGCACCGTTGAACGAAGTCATAACGCTCACAATACTTTACTTGGCGGTCTTTTCCAGTGCCATCTGAAGTTAGGTCCAGCTCTTTGCCATCAGCTAGAGTGACAGTCCAATAATAGACGGCATCATCGCTTGAGAACTCTGGTTCTGTAGCATTTAGGATGCCGTTAATCTTTTTGAAAAAGCGGTATTCAATCTGGAAGATATCGTCGAGATTAGGGTTCGAGCCGATAAGCTGCTTCCAGAATATCGAGGGTAAGTCAAGCACCAGATTAATACCGGTCCTAATACAAACTCCCATAATTATGCCGAGGAATTCGAAATACTGGAGTTTTTTTTGAGTCAGATCACTCGAAATAAGAACAAATTTGTCACCGCCAAATTATTCCTTGTCTCTCTAGTTTGCGCAAGGAACTGTCAATCCTAGCTGTTGCGTGTCGAGTTTTGTCTCATTTTTACTTGGTTGGATTTCGTTCGAGATGCTAGAGAAGAATTGTTTATAAGGTCCGCTAGTTCCAACAACATCTTCTCCTAAAAATTCAACTTCGAAGGCAAGGTGAGGCTCACTTCCTTAAGGTCGCTTTTTCCTAAGGACGGCTAGCTCAATATCCCTAAGTTGTTCGTAAGCCTTTATAAACATAAAGTCTTTAAAAACCTGGCTGCTCTGCTTTTCAGGAATTTCTTCGGTTTCCTAAGGTACGTTGTTTTGACGCTGTCCACTTGAGTCGGGCTAAGGAGATTCTTGCTTTCCAGCCATCTTGAGCCTCTCGAACATCAGAACAGGACTTTTCTCGACCTCGACTGAAGTCTGGTCTAAGATTAGGAACCTAAGGTTTGATTTTACGCAGCTCAGCGATAGGTCTCTCAGGTCCTTCATATAAAGCCCAATATTAAGAGGCACTGAGTTTGATGGCACATCGATGAACGATTAGTGCTGATTGATAATCGGTACTGCCGGGACATAAAACTCGTTGAAAGTCTTCAAAACTGACCACATGTACCTGACTTCGCTCATTGAGACGTCATTATAAACTTCTTGATAGTTTGCTTCACAAATGCTGTCATCGAAGAAAGCAATTGGCTTGATAAGGGACATCTTAGAATCAATATCTGAGTCCTCTTTCACTACTTACGCTGCTTAGACGGTCTTAATCTGTTCCTGCTCAGGTGCTTTGACTGAGTCAGATGCTAAGTGACGTTAGGCATCTATATCCAATACATCCTTAGATTAAGCACTTATTAGCTTTTGGAATTGTTTGAGACCAGCCTGAATTTACTCATATTTGTGAAGAAGACGAAGCTCACTTGGTTCGAAATGGATTTCTAAACAGCTATAATTACCGTAGTCAAGCTCGATAAGGCGCTTAACTTGGCTTAGGACCGTCAGGTTTTGGACGTTTCGACTCACTAGTCCAGTTGAAATTAGCGCTTCGACATTGTGGGAGGGCAGAGCTGCTTCTGTCAAGTGTACATCGAAACCTTAAGACTCAAACACTTTGTAAAGTAGTCTTACGTCTGCAATAGCCATCGTTTGGAATAGTTCGAGCACTGTGTCAAAGTCTTAAACTTCTTTGAGAAACTCTTTAGTGATCTCAAAATCTGCTAATAATGGCTCATTCTCCGGCAAGTAAAGGTCTTCTAATTACAGTTGCATGAATATCGCATTTATCTTGCGAATTATCTTGACAACTTGCTCACTGAATTTGAACCCGTCATTCTGCATCCCTAAAATGCTAGTAGGTTCGATTTCATTTAGAGGCTTACGTTCCATGAGTCTCATCCGTAACACTTGCTGAGCGATTTAGCTTGTCTGATCGTTTTCAAACACTTATTTTTGTCCGATTGTAGTCTCAATCTTTAGTAAGGCTATTGGCTTGCCCGAACTCGCAAGCGCAGCTTTCTGAGCTTCTCTTTCTTTCCGCTTGCGCTCCTCTTCATCAGCTTTTTGTTTTTCTTCCCGCTCCTTCTTTTAAATTTCTTATTTCTTTTAGATCGCTTCGATCGCTGACATCTCCATCAACGTAATTGTCTATTCGTCGCCGTCTTCTAAAACCCAAGACTCAATCCCCAAAATTCTATGCCGTTCCTCACGGTCTTCCGGCAGGTTTTCAAGATCGATCGAATCGCTATTCTCAGCATCTTCCCAGTCTTTATCGTCCTTGCCGCTCTCATTGCTCGCAAGTGAATTAAGACGTTGAACTGGAATAGCTTCTAGTGGCTTTACTTCTGGCTCAACAGGGATAGCTTCAGCTTTCACTTCATCTTGCCGGTCTTATACTGGATTTGATTATTTTTTAGGAGCAGATTAATCGTCTTGCTTATCTTTTTCAACAGCATTCTTCGCCTCTTCTTCAGCTAGTTGTAATGCTTTACGTTCAGCCTCAGCTTTATCTCTTTTCTTCTATTCTTCGACTTCAGCAAGTAATTTGATGCGCTGCTCGTGACTTATCATGTGTCTTAAGTCGCTCTAGAGAAGTTTTAGCCGCTTTAGATTTAGAGAATCAACTTCAACCTTTGCTGGAGCATCTACAACCTCACCTCTTGCCTTGCGCTCTTCGATGAGTCTCGCCAGATGGGCAGCCTTAATTGCTTCAAGAGGCGGCGCTGGTGTCATGCACATGTCACAGTTTGTCGCACTGATAGGATTAAAAAAGGTGCATGATGGACACTCATATTATGTTACTTTTTCCTCCTCCTCTCGTTTTTTGCGTTCGGCTTCCTGTTTAGCCTCTTCAAGAGCTTAAGAAGGATTAACCCCTTCTTCTTCCTCACTGTCCACATACAGCAATTCGATTTAGTGCTTTTTGCGAATTTCATCGCTATACGACGAACCTTAGCCATCGTCAGCCAACCGCATGTGGCTAAACCCATCAAGTATAATAATCGCATTGAAAAAATTCGGGTCAGATGGATTGCTAACAAATGTGACATCGTAGGCTGGCTGCAACACACGAGCTTTGTGCTTCCTGATAAGCTCAAATATACGATTCCTTATCCAATTCCTAGTATAAATCGGATCGTCTATCGGTAGACCCCTAAGTACAATTATATTATCCAGGTTGCTTTCTCCAAGCTTAATTAGATCGAATATCTTTAATTAAATCTCTAATGGCATTTGCTGTTGTTTTCTTAAGTAATGCAGAAAGGCTGAAATATTAAGAAGTGGCTCTAGCCAGAGCGGCATTTAAAAAATTTTGTCATTCGAGCCAGGCTTGTTGGGAAGCAGTTCATTATAAGATCTCAACTTTAATTTGCGGGAGGTTGGTACAAAGAAGTGCATAAGGAATTCGATTGCGTCTTGTGCGAAATGTGGATGAAGAACTTTGTCCCTGGACTAGAATTCGAGGACTTAGCTTAAGCCTTTAGCAACTGGAGGTTCGGGTTAGCCTTTTTTAAGTGCGTTGCAAGCTACGGTGTCCATCTTGAATAGAAGCTCGCTCAATAGTGTCTGAACAAACTCTGGAGAAATAAAAAGGCGCTTGAAATGTTCTTGACTGGCGATATCAATTGATTTTCCTTACTTTAGGTTTTAATTCTCGATTGCAATATATACAACTCTTAGTTTGATAATAAGTCTAGAGAGGAGCTTTAAAACGATCATCTTAAGGTAGTCAGGAGCTCGAGATTCATCATAGAACGCTTAGATAGCTCCAATAAGTTTGCTGAATACTTCAATCACAAACTGAGGAGCTTTTTTAATAGCGTTTCTCACAAGTGTCGTTGTTAAAACTTCAGTGAGCCAGCACACAACGGTCCACTCTTTCGGCACATGGAAGACCGCACATTAGATTATCGATCTTTCGTCATCTCTGAGAGCGATAGGTACCAAGCAATTTGATCCTTCTTCAAAGTCAACCCATACTTTGCCTTTAGCAATCAGTAGAGGATCAATATTGCCTCCTTGTTGGCTCTGAGCAGAGATTTCCCTCAGTAAATCCGTTTTTTCTGCATCTGAGTAAAGCATCACTTTGGAACCGGGCGTCAGTTTAACCAACTTTTTGTCTTTCTTAAAGAGTATCAAAGTGGCATTTGCATTCGCACCTTTGCCTGGCACGAGGTTATGAAGAGGTAGCAAATTAGAAAATGATGCGTCATCCTAAGGCTTTTTGACTTAGAACTAACGGAATGCTTCAGATAGATCGATGCAGGCGCGTCCTTTTCCTATTGAGCTCGAAATAGCATACCAATTTGTGACGCACCAATCGACCAGCTCATTAATCAAAGGATCAACCGGGTCGCTATCAACTTGTTTAGAAGCTATTTCTGAGAAAATGTCGCAGACCAAAGACAGGGTGTGCTCTGTTGATCTAGTCTCTCCGGTTTCTTTTTGTTTGTTAGATTTCGCAAAATTGGAGTATTAAGATTTGATTATCTCTTCTTTTGCGATGATATCCAAAGTCTACTCCACTATGTTTTTGAAAGTGGGTCGCAGATTACTAGTCTTAGTGCCAGTTTGAGAGTCTAACATAATGACTGGACTAACTTATTTGAGCCAGCCGTCAATCGGGCTATTACAGAATGATTCCCAAACACACCAGCAGATAAGTTCTTGCAGCTTCAAGTTCTAACCAGGGAGGCTCAAAATTTAATTAGTTTAAGGTTTCTGTTGTTATTAGAAGTCCTTAAATAATTTTATCAAAGTTTATCTTGAGTAGATCTGCGAAATCTTTTAGATACTTCTTTCATAGTCATCAGCTAATTTTTTGTTTGAAAATCCAATCGAACGATGAGGTAAAGGTTTGGTAAGCTCTATTAGATTGTTTATAGGTAACCAGAAGTAGCTGGTGGTCATGCTATCAGGATCGAAGTATTAAGCGAAAACAGAATTAGACTTATTGTCTACGGCTTTGATCTGTACAAGAATCTCGTCTATTTCAAGATGGAGTAGTCTGTCAATTATTGGAATTGAGCTCTTTGCTGTAGTTGTGTTCGATTATTGGTCTTTAGCTTGTTTGCCGTTAAGTTTAGCTCCGAGCGGTGAAATTAGAGCTATTGCCCACTCATCACAGACGCACTCATCTATAATCTTTGGCGACCAATCGTAGTTGTTCTCTGGGATTATGACTCCGCCGGGGGGAACATTTCTGCCAAACATCTGAAACTGATCGTTCCATGCCTCAGCAACGTTTCCTTGATATAAATGAGCTCGCAGTTGGCCAAAGTATTATTCCCATTCCCAACCTTTATAGTAGCCTGTACAGAACTTAATTAGATGAGGTATCACATGGCGCTCCCAATACTGAAGTCTCTTTAAGTTATGCAGCTAATAATTTGATTTCTATGGCAGCAAAGGTAGTCCAGATAGGAAAGAATTCTGCGATTAAGTAAAGTCTTCAGGTGAAAACTAATCTTCTTGTAAAATATTATTAGGTCTCACATCTTTGATGCTCGGCTTTTGAATTCCTTCTTTTTAAAGCATTTATGTGCTTTGCCTTTTAAGAACGCCTTCAGGATAAACAAATTCACGAGGTGCGAACATTCTTAAGTTACGGATCTCTGATTTGTCAACAAGTCTTTCCCAAGCTTGGATTGAAAAGCGTTCCCAATGGGCCATAAGTTTGTCTTCTTCAAATTCCATAAGATCTTCTTAACCTGGGGATCCTCGTTCCTTTCCAGCAGATACATTAATCATTATCTGAATAAATTCAGAGAATATGTCTTCGTCTTTTTAAATAGTCCACTTTAGCTGAGAGCATGTCCTAAGCATTTACAATAGCAAGTTCTGGGATGATAGAATACTCTTAGTGAAAGTTGTAGGCGCGTTGCTTGCATACTCACATATGCGCTCGGCATCTGCTGCCTCACTATTTCGAGTCTGCTAATAAACAGAGATGACAGCTCTAATAAGGCTTTTTAAGTCAATTTTCGATCCAAAGTCACCATCAAGTTCAAGCATGAATCGATTGACCGGCCGCGCCTTTTCTCTGCTTATCTTTGTAATTTGCATAAAGTCATCTTCTTCTAGGATCACAGATATTTTATCTTTGCCAGCACCCTCATCGACAACCGTGGCATTGCTCCATACATTGTTCTCATTAACTTAAATCAGCTGACCAGCTTTTATCTGTGGCTGCCATCCTGATGTAACGTAAAATAGACCAATAATTATAAATCTCTCATAATCGGATAGTTCATAATCCCATTCTCTTGTAGCGAGCTGTTGGGTGACATAGTTGAGCAACGAGACAAATTCATCTTGTATTTGGTTGCTATTGTCTCCACCGTCCTAACCTTGGAGCATCTAACGGATTAGCTGGACGAGTTCCTATATAATTAGACTTTGAGAGCTGCCTTAAACCAGACTCTTTTACTCGATGAACGTAATCGCATTCATGCTTGGTAGCCCAGGGCTTTTTTGGCGGTTCATTTTTTGAGTCTCGAAGATTCGCTTACGCGATTCATTGACGAAATCTTGAGCTTAAGGTCTTTGAATCAGCGTAATCACGCAGGTATTCTGGGCGACTTTTATTATCTCGGGCACAGCAGTATCTTACTTTTTCTTAGGCCGACTAATCTCTTCAAGCTTAGCTGAAGTTATCGGGAAAATTTAATTGGCACTGAATGATGCCTTAATTTCGCCATTTTGAAGTGCGATTGGTTTGTTTGCCATTTCCTCTTTCATGTTGGGATTACATCCAACAGGAATAAGCTGGCCACGATAAGACTACAATAGTAGCTCCGAAAGCTCCTGAGCTTTTTCAAAAGAATAAGGACCTTCTAATATGGCTATGTTTCTTACTTGCAGTTATTCAGCTATCTGCCTTGTCTCTTTAAGAATGGCCATAATTCTTGTGTTATAGTTCTTCTCATCCATACATCTACGTTTTTCTTAGTCTGTATCAGTTGTTAAAGGATCCTTATACGTCTCCTTTGCAATTTGCTCAACAGCTTGTATTAGTTGAGTAATCTTGCTGTTGTTAATGCTCTCAGGAAGCCTTTCACCTATATTTATATCCTCAAATTTGGACTTAAGATAATCTCGAACATTAGGTTAAGAACTTGAATGAGCAAGAGAAAGCTTCTATGGATTTGCCTTTTCAATCTTTTCAGGAGCAAGTTTGGCCAGTTTTTAAGCCTCAATCTATGCACTAATCCGCTAGATCTCTTTCTTTTGAACTTCTAGCTCCTTCTGCAGATACTCGCTGTTGCGAATTTCTTTGATACCCTCTAGTTTTTTCTTGAGTCGCCTCAATTTATCTGTTTCATCAACAGCAACATCAAAAGCGACTGGCTTTTTTGAGATTTTGCGCTAGGCGAGCCAAACGCGTACTTATTACTGAACAAGAATAATCTCAGGTATATGAGCGAGGAAATACTCGAGATTTTTAGGTCTATTCATTTTATATGGCTCTGGTTTCTTTTGTTAAGATTACTCTGGCTTGTCCTCCATCTAAATCGGCTTTTCGTCGACTTTTTCAACCTCTGCTACTTCTTTTTTGTCCTCTTCAGCCTGGATCAATTCAAGTTCATTAATTTTTGCGCTTCCAGGCTGGTCTGAAGGCTAATCTTATATAATTGCCTCACTTGAAGATGGATGGGCTTGCAAAAAAGCATTTTCAGCCTCTTAAATCTCTTGGATTAATTTTATATCAGCGTCGATAAGCTTCTATTCCTCTGCAGCCAGGTCTGATAAGCTAATTTCATCTTGCAAGTGCTCAAGAGCTGCTCTCTTCAGCATCTCCTCTGCAGCTTTCAAATCTTCGACTGCTTATTCATCTTTGAGCATTTCTTTGAGGCTCTTAACTAGCTCGATCTTGTCTTGCGCCACAATTTCTGGGAGTTTTTGTTCTTCTTTAGGTGGTTTAAGCTTTTGCTCTTCCTTCTTTTCCTCTCCAGGTTTTGGCTGAACTGCTGGCTAGGCTTTTGGAACCTGGCAGATTTCAGATGGGTCCTCAACTAGCTTTATACTCTTGTTAGGGTATCGTAAATACCAGTGGAAAAGGGCATTGAAGATGAAAAGGAAATCCTCTTACTCTGGAGTGTTCATATTGCAGATTACATAGTAGCTCTCTTTATCAATTTTAATTTTTTCAGCTACGGCAACAGCAACTGCATCATTCTTAATTTAAACGTCTTCAGTCGATTACTTTTCAGTACTAATCTGATCAGAAGCTTAATTAACGTCTTTTTTCTCCTCCACTTCTTACTTAAGTTCGATTTCTGGTTTGACTGGATCACTTGCTTGACTAATTGGACTAACATCTGAATTAAATGGCACGTTACCAATCTTGCTTCCGATTGTCTTTAACGTCTCGACCAAAAAGCCATTTTTTATTGAGCTTTAAATGAACTGTTCCAGCGGCGATTTGCTAGCCTCAGTTGTAGTGCCTTACAGCTTAAGCTTTCTTAGATCTAACAATTTGAACAGTAATGAAGCGCATTTGATCGTTTAGCGCATGACTTATGGCACATCCACATTATGCAGCAGGAATGCCAGCAATGAGGCGCATCTGATTACTTTTTGACTGCCTGCCGACAAGAAGTAAGTGGGTGTTCGTTCAATCTAAACTTGTTAGGGCACTCCTTCTGGGTCGTCTTGGCTATTGCTTTCTTTCTAATCGGCCTAGTATTTAGCCTATGTGTCGTTAGAAATTCGGATGACTTCGCAAAGGAGCTGTAAGAGCTGCATTTGTTGCTCTTAGTTTGAGACGTTTTAAAAACGTGACTTATGGGCACCTTTCTTAATGTAGTAGCACTTGCTTTCAAGCTAGTTCACAGTTATGTCGAGGAGCATCTCCTGTAGAATTCTCTACGTCTCAGTCTGCCTAATCATGATCTTATCTTGACAAATGAACAAGTTTAGGACGAGCCTCGTCACGTATTGGATGTTTTGTTTGACCTTGCTTATTCTTACTTAAAATTACTTGTTGTCTGAGCCCAAGTGAGTAGAGATCATGAGGAATTGGACCACAGCTTTGAGGAATGCCTGGATCTTGTCAATTCCTAAAGAGTCTTGTGTTGAGATCTTGTTATCTTGGCGCAATGACTCTAGGACGTGCTCTCTTGTATAGATGTTGTTCATCAGTACTCGGATGTCGTTAAGAAGGAGCACGATTTTTTTCAAGTCTTCTAGTTAGATGTTTTCGTCATGAATCATTTAGGCTTTTGCGATCTCTTCTCTTTACTAAGTGTTCTAACGTTAAAGCGGAACTTCTTAGGATGATGACTTAGACTTGGCTTTCTCTTTATCTTTCAGCTGTTAATTGTGCTCCTTTTCTTGTTATGATGAAACAGTTTTTACAAACTGATCCATAAGTAACGTGACAAGAGCTCGTGAGCTTACGTTGAGCTGCTTAGTAAGGCGCTCACCACAGGTCTCAACTGAATAGAGAGTTGACTCTTATAGACATAAGCTCTGATAACCCCACACGTATTTGCCGAACAGCGACTGCCCAAACATGTTAAACAGTTTTTCTTGCATCTGAAGTCCAAATAATCTGAACATCGCTAGTTTTTGTTAGTCCAGCATAATTTTGCGCAAAACTGAAGGGTTTTAGACTTTCGCGTTTTTGACGAATGAGACGACGCTAAGTAAGGGTGATCCAAACGGTGACAAAAGTTCGGGCTCATCTTCTCCTTTTTTATTCCATAAGCGCCATTTACGATAGCTTTCGACCCATTCCGAGTAGTCGACCGATTTCTTACGCTATTCTTGTTACTTTTCATTTTAAGCTCCATTTGCTTGGAGAGATCCGAATGGAGGCATTTTGGGCTGGCTTGAAAAAGTTGGTACAGAGTAAGATCGTTTTGCCTCAATCGGTTAAAGCGTTTCGTCGCTATCGCTATCGAATTTCTCCGCATCGCACTCTAATCCTTCGCTCAGTTCGGTGAGAATCTACTGCTAAGATTGTTGGTCCTCTTCTTATTCCTCGAGAATCGTAGCCATGCGCTTGTTGCGCCAGAAAGTATTAAACTTTTTGATTCCGTCAATTTTGGTAACTTCGCTTAAAAAGTTGACGCTATTATTCAGCTCAAGCAGCAACAGGATCCTATTCTTTGTATCGGTTGCAACCTACTCTTCCGGTTTGCCCAGTTTTAATACTTCAAGATCTAGCCTGCGGCATAGAAGCGCCTCTGGGTCATCTAGGTCAAGTAACTTAGCCAATCTAAGTTTGATCTGTTTGAAAACTTTGGTAATCATCATCTGATACTCGCTTAGGTCGAGCTCTAAATCAAAGTAGAGCGCCAAGATGTTTAAGTATTAGTTCTTCATCGTTTAAGGATCTGGCTCAAAGAACTTGTTTAAGTATGCTAAAACCTCTTTTTCGATGGTGTTCTTTAGATCCAAAAGTTGTTTGCCTTCGAGCTCAAGAAATTCGATTTCGGGCTCTTTATCGACCTCTTACTCGTGTTTTTACTCTTCTTAAGGTTTGGTCTCAGGTTCTTTTGGTTTATCAATCTAAGGTTTTTTCTTCTTTTCTTAGGGTTTTGGCAGCACTCTTGCAAGCTGGGGTCGGTTCGCGCGTTTTCCTTTATTTGCAGGTGCTTTATTTTTTGAAACTGAGACGACCGGCTTCTTTGTTTAATTTTTATTAGGCTCTTATTTTTTCTCCTCCTTAGCCTTTTCCTCCAGAGCTTTTCTCTTCTTTTCGTCTTCTCTGATCTACGCTGCGATTGCGTCTTCTACAGCCATCGCCTTGGACTCCCTTTCGAGTCTTTCTTTTTCATTCACAGCGGCATCAATATGCGTTTGCGCAATCTCGACTATTTTCTCGGCCACCTCATTAAGTTGCTTTTGACCAGCTAGCCGCTCGAGCATCCATCTAAGGACGACATTAATCTGCCTTCCAATCGTTTGGAATTGCTCCTTCAAAAACATCTGCTGCTGGTTGATATCACTAACCGTCTCATCAGAGTCTAAGAATTTCCTAATATCGCTTACTGAGTCAGAATGGTAGACCATCGCTGCGATTAAGAGCCGTTCTACTGACTACCATAGAGGCAAGTAAGGTTTAAATGACGGTCTCATCCTGATCTGTTCATAGCCTATCTCATAGTACTTGAAAGTTTTGCGACGAATTTTCTTGAGCACTAAGTCAAGTGTTTCACCTTCGCTTTCGAAGTTTGTCACAAGGTCACGAATTTCTGTTGCCCAGCATTCCTTGTTTGGTCTGAACGTCTCTTCGTCGCTGTCTGGCTTGACTGATGTTTTCTTACGCATGATGGATGGGACTTTTTTGAAGAGAGAATTCTCACTCTAATCTTGGTACTTGGTCGGCGGGCTTTAAAGTTCTTTTAGCATAGATTACTGCTATCGCTTGAATAAATTCTGTTTGCTTATTTGCCGTAGGCAGTCTTCCATATGCGTGTCAACATCAGTGATCGCGTTCGGACCTTACTTTGCGAACTAAAGGTTGAGACCACCTTTTAGGAGATGCCAGTTTAGTACATCGCTTTGCGAGATTTGCTTCATGATTGCCGCCTCCCTGTTCTTTTAAGCGTCATTTAGCGAAATTAAACCTCGTTCATTGTTGATAAAATCTTCTTATTCGATCAAAATTTCGCGGTTAGCTGCCCCTTCCTTAAGCAAGAACTTTGCTGTAAGGTCTTGAGTAAAAGTTGAAGCAATATACACGGCAACGGTGAAAAATTATAACCCTTTATGCAGAAGCATTTAAAGGTTTTCTTTATCTTGTTTTGAGTTTATTTTGATTTCTTTGAAGCCACTGCTGGTCTTAAATGTGCAATCTGGTTGCATAAAAATTGGGAGTATGGAAACTTTGAAGCCCCATCGTTTCTTGTCATCCGATGTCTGTTACCGTCCATCAGGTTCGCCTGGTCTACGGCCTCGCTCCCTAGGAACTTTGACGAGGAATTCGATCTCGAGCTGCTTGCCGATCAAAATATAGACGTTCTGACCTGGATTAATTCTGCCTGAGATTCTAAATCTGGTTCCGACCTATTCTCCCATGTGTGTCTCTGTTTCTGACGTCTTTAGCTAAAGATAGTCGTTACCGGAGAGTGTGCAGCATCTTGGGTCGAATTCAACATAGTATCCAATTGCATTTGGAACTTTGATCTGATCAGTCTATCTAGAATCTATCTTGGGGTAGGGATGCGTGGTTTGCCAAACAATCTCTTACGTTGAATCGATTCCCTCAGTATGAGGGGCACAGCACAAGTCTAGCGTATTTACAAGTTAGCCGGTTTTATCATCAGTGAAACTGAAGACTTTTCTAAAATTCTCGAGTATGGTAACCAAAGACGGTAGTATTTTGACGGAAAGATAAGTTTGGGACTGATATCCGATACTTAAGTGCAACATATTTATCATCTGTTGAGATAATCCTTGTATGCAGTCTAGCCATTTCCAATAGTGAGGAACGAATTTTTTCTAGAAATTGTTGGTCTTTTTACTTAGCAAGATGACAACCTCTTCCAAAAACTTTACTGCCTTTATCATCAAATCTGTGTTGTAAGGCTGTTCCCAAGAGTAAGATATAATTGATTGCATAATCAAGAACCCAAAACTGTTGAAAAAGTACCCTGATACTGCATCGTCCCAGCATTCCTTTCCGTCTGCTTCTTCAGGCTCTACTAAGCTATTAAATATGCTTTAAGCAAACAGTTTGAAGAGTTCATCTTGCATCTTTGCACTTTTTTCTCTTACATTTACGAAGTACTCGAATTTGAGCTTTTGAGTATCTTCAGCATCGGCTGACCCTTTAAATGACTAATTTGTATAGTAGCTAATAAGCTAGTCTAGATCTTTGGGGATCGTGTCTGTTAAAACATTCATCTGGCACAGCTCGCTCATAAAAACTGATTAAATTGGCATAGAGAAGTAAGCCTACGATTTAAACGTATATGAATCGGTAGCTGTTTAACCAAAAAGTCCTTAAGAGGCTTTAGCTTGGCGTAGAACCAATATTTCAAGCGGCATCTGTTGGATAGACTAATTAAACTTCGAAAATTGATTGAAAGTGCTGTTGCTATCGTAAGAGCGAGCATACGCTTGTTTAATTGGTGTGAATTTATGCTCTGCCTCTTTATCTGACAGTCTAAGTTCAGTTTCATGTTTGGTCTGAACCGGCATGTAAACAGACTCCGATTATGCAGTTACGATCTACGCTGTAACCTTGCTCTATGTCAGGAATTCTAGCGGGTAAAAGGTCGGATGGCTGATAAAACGAATGCAGAATAAAGCGATCGGAGCAATATTAGAAGTCACTCTTGTTAACGACTCCTTTAATGATCCTTTAGGTTAAGTGTAAGAATTGGTCTTACGACTCTAAGCTAATGCTAGGATAAGAGTCTGAAGCTGCTGGTGTTGAGTGCGGACGAATAAGTGCCAGCCAATAATTAGAATGCGCCATAAGTACTGTTGTACATCGATTGACACGTTAGCTTGAAGTCGTTCTATGCAGTATGAGTAGATGTCATCCAGCGTTGAACTGTCATGATAGGCAGATAGGTTATCAGCAAATACAACTTAGTCCAGCATCGCCCTCAAAATAGTTTTGTCATCACCATTCGTCTTAAGAATAGAAAAAATCGATTTTAGAGCGTGAACAGACCCTGTTGGGCAAAAAGCGTACACTTTCTTGTTTTCCCTGGCAATACAGATGTGCTCTTATGGTAAAGCGTATTAGCCTTATGGTTACTGAGGGTATGAATTTGGAATCTGGGGTGGATATTTACCGAAATCAGGCCATGGTTTGGTATTCTTAATAGAAACTCCACAATTTTAGCAAACACTTTCCCCAAAACCAAATCGCATCTCTTCCCCACAATTATCACAAATAACTATTCGGCCTGGGAATGGTAAGTTTTTCTTGTCTCCAAATATTCCCGAACCGGAGAATGGGTTTGATTGGAATTAAATCTAGTCAAGCTAAGCGTTAGAATTCTATAGTTTTGGTATACTTTAAACTGGCTCCATTTTACCGACATTAATAGCATTGATAGCCGATTGACTGGGTTGCTTGTTGAGCTTAGCTTTTTTCTCGTTCCATGCCAGCCTGTCTAATTGTTATTTTTATGCCTTCATGTGATAATCTTTAATCTCCTTTTCATTTAAGGTGTTAAGCCCGAATTTTTACAGCTCTATCTAAAGTTCACGCTATGTTACTTTAGTCTGACGCTTCTTCAATTTTTTGATCAGCGTTTTCTTGTTTTCTTGAGCTTCTTAATGTTTTTGCTCGTTCTTCTCAGGTGTAGAGTCAGGCAGGCCCGATAGCGGGTTGATGTTCATTTTGTTGACAGTGATTTATTCAGTACGTTAGTTCTCTATCTACTCTATAGCGCTCGCATAAAAGTGGCTCCAGTGGCGCCACCTCCAGGGCATCTGTAAGCGGCTTTCGTTGATATACGTGATTTATTTTAACGTTTCTTTGACGAAGCTTGAAAAAGAGGAAAATTCTTAAATAGTTTAAGGCGATGCCTTTGGTAGGACGCAAGCGAGGTCTTCAACAATCGCAATATTTCTATCATTGTTATTAAAGGCCATAAAGAAGTATTTGCGACTGAATGGACAGTAAGTGATATAGCTTTATGCATTCTAGTGCAAAGAACTTCCGCGCTGCAGGGAGTTTTTGTGAGCTAACAGAGTGCCATTAAGAATTATGGGCTGGTAGAGCTACACTTCCGAGATAAATCCTTCTGGGCTGTAAAAATCAGCTCGCTTCGCAGCATTATCACTTTTAGGGCTATCAGTGGATGCTGTAAGTTCCTTAAGTGATTTTACTTTTACAATAAGTTCACAAATCTGTTGCATCGTATAGCACTTCCACTCTTTGCCATCATAAAAATGCTGAGTGAAATCGTTTCTTTCAAAAAGGTAGGACGGCATCTAGAAAGTTTGCAACATTTTGTCCTGATTGACTTATTTAAAATCATCGCTTTTTAGTGAAAATACCGAGATTACTTCTTGATCCTATCCTGTGTTGTGAAATGTAAGCTAGCTGTCGGCCAGCGTCCACTTTCCAGTCGTTATGTGATGAGGCTGCAATATGGCCGAGTTAACCACCTAAACGTCGACGTTGGTCAAAGAGACTTAGTTGTACTGCTGCACAAGAGACTCGTAGATGATTTGAGACTGCTTGACTGGCATTGTTTTTTCATTCTTAGGTTTAGACTTGTCCTCGATCAGCCACTAAACTGCGACTTCGATGTCGTTATTGTTGAACTTTAAAGCCTTTTGACAGTCTTAGACTGAAAATAGTCCAGAGAAAGCCTGGAACATCTCGCAACAGAGCGGTTCTTGTAACAACTCGTGGTCTGGTTTATTTTAAAACTCAGCAATATGAAGATTTTATTTGGCCTCAAGATCGAATTAGTGCACCGAAAACTCACAGACGCGGTAAATGTCTATCTCTTTGCAGGGTACGAGCTCAGCGCTTGTTTGGGCTTTTGGAGCTTCTTCGTTTTTTGGCTCCTCTTTCTTAGGGCCCTTTTTCTTTGAGCGAGCTTCTTTCTAGTTTTTGAGCTCTTCGGCTTTCTTCATTATCGCTTCTTTTTTATCAGCTTCATTTTTTTCCTTAACTGAGGCACTTGACTTTTCAGCAACTTTTTTAGCGTCGATTTTCATTTTAGCTTGGAGTAGCTCAAATTCAGGACGTAGCTCTTCCCTTACTGTTTTGTTTTTTTACACTACTTATACGGTCACTATAAAAAGACTTTCACCGTCTGAGAGTAGCGGATAGTTACGGTTGAGGGCTTCCATTTGCTTTGGGTTAGAAAAGCAGTCGTTTATACTTAGCTTAACTTGGCCTTCGCAAGCAAAAGTCACTGGATCGATTACATTAAGCAGGCCTAATGGCTCGCCAACTTTTTTCAAATACAATTTGCCCTTACAAAATACCCAAGTTATCTCTGAGACATCATTCGTATCTGTCTTGTTGTAAACTCGGCCCGGAGTGCTCCCGTTTTCGCCAGTACCAATTTTCATCATGAAGCTTCTTGATTATAAACTCACGTACAGGTACAAGTAAGTGTTATCCGTCGTAATTGAAGAGTTCCGGTCTGTCATCCCTACAGGATTGAAATGATACGCGATACCAAAGACACCTGACATGTTGGTGCCTTGCATGCAGTGGTAAACCGGCTATTAGGAGTTTTTAACCGCATCAAGCTAGGCCAGGAAAGATTTAAGAATCTCGCAGCACGAGGTAAATACAGCTTTAGTATAGGCTTCATCATTACTAAGAAGTTCAAATTTACTAAGCGTGTCGAGCGCAGCAACTATAAGATCGTGGTTGCCTGAGAGGGTTGCTATTCCGAACATGCACCTGATGGCTTGGCTTTGCAAGTTTTGAAGACTCTTTATATCTTCATGTGTAATTGTATCTTTATCTTGGGCTTAGGATTTGGCAGTCTTTAGTATCAGCTGGCATATGCCATCGAAAAACTCTGGGCCATTATTCATCATCTCGATTGGCTCATTCCAGAAGGAAAGTGGCGCGCATTCAGAAAGTTTTGCGCTCAGATTGCTGAGCTTTAGATCATCGTTGAAGCTTGAATCAATCTTTGAGTTGGTCAGTGGGAACTACTGAAACAAATAAGGGGCACTTGCCTCCTGGGTATGTATCGGGCTTGAGTCGTGCTCGCATACAATTGGAATATAGTCTTCACGGTTTTTTATGGCTTGTGATTGGATTTGTTTCAACACTTTAAAGTTGCCTTGGTAGAACGTGTCAACTCCGATGTTCATGCTCTGGCACAAAGACGAGACGCTCTGCTCCCAGTACTTGAAGTTC
>Ga0194130_10004618_pt1 | contig 17372 bp, 10 predicted proteins | sample TA2KigsurfametaG_FD_160084 | JGI IMG/M metagenome (GOLD analysis project Ga0194130, IMG submission 160084) | Freshwater microbial communities from Lake Tanganyika, Tanzania - TA2015050 Kigoma 12 surface | ecosystem: Environmental > Aquatic > Freshwater > Lake | place: Tanzania: Lake Tanganyika... | reverse complement strand
ATCCTGGGGCATGTCTTTCCATGCCGCCAATTCCGCGCGTTGAGCCCGCCATTTAAAGGACTGTTGGTTGCGCGGAGTCAGCCATATGCCGTCCTTTGGGGTGTTTTTACGCACCCAATCGCATACCTCAACCCAATCCCGGTAATGCTTTTTCTGAACATCAACGGTGTCCAGCTTGGAAATCAACCTCGCTCGATCCCCAAACGGAATCCACGCACTCGTGTGCTCCAAGTAGCGAGTCGCGAGAAGCCAAACGCCTGAGACGACCATCACCACTAAGAACATCCCACGAAGTAGCGATGCCCCCCCGAGTGACCTCCGCGATACACCCGTCGAATGTTGACCACCGTTATAAACATTTCCGTGATAAACAACACCGCCATACACAAACGCAGCCAACCCCGCAGCAATGGCCATAGGCAATGCCACATCATTCCATCGAAACCAATAAAAACGAAGTATTTTCGCAGCCAACGGACGATCCCAACTACCGATGAACAGATCGACAAGCAATCCGATGAGCGCGATTCCGATTGCAAACCAAGCGTTAGCAACCAACCATTGCAGTCCAAACGGCCACGTTGTCATGCACCCTAGGATCCCTGCCTGGGTGGATGCTTTTCTATGCCCAACATTTCCAGCGGACATGCTTCCTCCGGGGTGTTGTTCTCCTGGATTCTTCGATTGGGTTGCGGTTTCCATGGGCTCGTGGCTACGCTCGAGCATGCGCAATATTAGCAGTCCAACCAGCAATAAAATTCCGAACGACTGCCAGCGATACGAGGCAAAAGCGGTCGGCGACAAGTGATGGGACAACCTTCCATAAACCTGCTTTCCGGCCGATTCTGCGGTCGCTTCGGGGGGAGATCCCCAGTCAATCCACACGGCTGGCAACACACCTACCAAAAGCCCGATTGCTGTCCAAAAAATCCCCATTCGGTGTTTACGAAACCATGTAACCAGACGCGAAAAGAGGCGATTGCGACTCCCCACGTTTGCCCCCGCGGTTCCCGTATCGACGAAACTCGATCCTTCGTTCGATGCTGATAGATCCCCTCGATCGAGAAAAAAGCTTAAGAGCAACGAACCCAAAATCACCCAAATACCTGTTACCACATGGAACGCTGCCGCCAGCCCTAACAAGAACCAACCCCAGGTCCATTGCTTACGGAAAAAGAAGCCAAAAGCACCAAAAACGAAGGCGTAGGCAACTACTTTGGACTCGGCACCCCCGACCACCCATTCGCCGGCCCAATGACCCCAGTGCATGCCGGCTAGCCATACCAAGGCCGTCAAGGTTGCGATCCAGGGCAATTCTTCGGAACGCACAGGTCGCGATCCCGCGGAACCCAATAAATGAACTCCAACCAAAAGGGATCGCATCATCCAGGTCCATCCGCAGGCGAGCCCCATCCACATCGCGAACCGTGCTATCCATACAGCAATCGGTAATGACGCAAGTTTCGTCAAACCTCCGAAGGTCGCGTAAAACAACCAGTGGGCGTTCCCGGATTCCAGAAATAAATCGTTGCGACAAAAATCTGAATCCCAAAAATGAGCTGACTTTGTCCAGTAATGGGGTTCATTCACTCCAGGCACCATCTCGCCGGCGTAAACAAAGAAAACGACAAGCACCCCCAACCAATCGATCCAGAACCCCCGGCTCCAATTCCGTCCAACGCCGAGTTCACGCCCGTTGAGGCCAACTCCATGCATGTCAACCTTTCGGTGCCGATCGTTCTGGTGCGAAACCGCGTCTTGCATGGCGAATTGATGGGTTTTGTAAGTGACGTTGCTTGTCTTAAAAAATAACGGTTAGGCTAAGATTAGCAGAGCTATTGGAATTTTTGAAAAAAATCCGCTTGACAGAGTTTGGTTTTTCTTGACTGACTGGGGGTTGGGTTTAGAGTTGAGTGAGAGATATAGCACCGTAGGCTGTTGGAACTCCACGACTTACATCGTCGACGAAGCCGTCTACTGACTCAAGAGGTGAGGAGTTGGGAAAATCTCCCAGCAATTGGAGGAAGGGAAGTCATGTTAGTTTTGTCTCGAAAAAAGAACGAGAGCATCGTCATCAACAACGAAATCACGATCGTCGTGGTTGAGATTCGTGGTGACAAGGTACGACTGGGCGTTGAGGCACCACGCGAGGTGCCGGTACATCGTCGTGAAGTCTACGACGCAATCCAGCGAAGCGCTGAGGGAAATGACCCTCAAGCGACGACGGAAGAGACCAAGTAATTTAGCGGGTGGGAACTTTTGCTCCTTGGGCGGATTCGCCAACACTCTCACTCAATTTTTTTCAGGCTTGACACTTGGCAATCGACCCTTAAACTTTCGCGTCGAGTTTGCATTCAGGCCCCGTCGTCTAGAGGCCTAGGACATCGCCCTTTCACGGCGGTAACACGGGTTCGACTCCCGTCGGGGTCACTAGGTTAGTGTTTACCACCCACATGCAAACGTTAAAGCCCAGCTCCTAGCTGGGTTTTTTCGTAAACGCACCGCGATGATGGGCTCGGCGGTGGTTGAATAAAGGGCTGTCAGAGCCACCTCAAGCAGCAAACAAGTCTCCGTATTTCGGTTCCCGACTCATCAAATCAGCGGTTCGCTCGGCAATCGCTGAAATCGTCAACAAGGGGTTCACCCCCAACGATGTAGGTACCACCGCGCCATCAACGATGTAAAGTCCCTCGTGGATGGCAAACTCTCCATCTGCACCGACCTCACCTCCACCGCGACCGTCGAAAACTTGCCCCTTGTGATTCGTGACTCCCGCCATGGGTGTATCCGCCATGACGCAACCACCCAGCGGATGTACGGTCCCGACCTTTCCTTTCCATGGAAGCATTTCTCGATAATTGCCTCCGATCGCGCTAGCAACGAGGCGTATTTGATCCTCGTTGAACTTTCTTCTTGGGTGATGGTAAAGATTCGGCCAAACAATACTTGCCCCCCCATCTGTATCAAGAATGATTCGCCCCTCAGAACCATCGTGCCCCGACACGAGCACAATCTGTGTATGATCGATTTGAAAATCCATGCCGATCATGGTCATCGCAGCGACATAAGCCTTGGCAACACCACCGTCTTGAACAACCACACGATCCAAGACGTTGGGGCGATGTGGAAACGAGATGCTGGACTGAATCGTTGGCCCGGTTTTGCGACCATTGGTTTCCACAGCTCCAAAGCCACCACTTCGCGTTGTCGGACCTACGCGATGAATCACACCTAAGATGTCCCCGTTTCCACTGAAAGAACATCCTACCTGAGCACTCAGCTGTAGATTCATGTCCTGGGATGTCAGCAGCAGTTCCGTACTCCCCACGGACCCAGCCCCGAACACCACAATTCGCGCCGTTGTCGTTCCTGACACGGGCACCGGGTTTCCATCTACCTCGCAGTGATAGACGAAATGAACGCGATAGTAACCCTCACGTTTTTCGATGTGAGTCACCTCGGTTTGCGTAAAGATCTCTGCTCCCGCCCGTTTGGCCATCGGTATGTAGTTGTAGTTGAGTGAGTTCTTCGCTCCGATGTTGCATCCTGTCATGCAATCGCCGCAATCGGTGCACGGTCGTTGCAGCATCCCGTGCCGATTCAGAATTGGTAGCGAGCAGCCAGCACCGCGTGTCACCGTTATCGCTGCTGCTTCATAGATTGCGCCACAGTCCCGAAGATTCTCCGCCGCAATTCGCTGTGTTCGCATCTTGGCGGTATGGTCAACAGGATCTTGCTGCACCCCAAGTTCGCACGCAACTCGATCGAAATAAGGATCCAGGAAATCTCGGTTCTTTAGAAATGATGGCCAATTGAGCTGCGAGAAGACGTCGCGATCAGGTCGTATCGCCACATTGGCATTGATGAGCGAGGTGCCACCCAATCCGCTCGCACTCATGACTGAGACATCGTCCCCTTGTCGCAAATCGATCAGCCCAAGCGGGTTCTTGAGACTTCGCTTGTCGCTTCGAAAGACCGGACGCATCGACTCACCCAACAGCGCTGCAAGATTGCTTCCAAACTCCCCTGGGATTCTCTCTCTCCCATGCTCGAAAATCCCAAGTCGTCTACCAGGGCGTAGCTTCGAGGCAAGCCTCGCTGCGCAGATACTCGCCCCATACCCAGAGCCGATCATCAATACATCAAAGACCCACGGTGAATCGGAGGGAACGGAATGGAGTAGGCGATCGATCGGCGTCGACAGACTCCCCCCAAACTGATGCACGCTTTGCCGGTAGTCGCGGATCCGCCCGCTGACGCAATGCCGATTCAGGTTTTGCAATACGTTTGATCGTCGAGGCCAGATTCGTACGTTCGTCAGCACTGGATACACGCGCAGAGAATCCAGCGACCATTGCTACCAATCCAATACGGACCGCTTGGCGACGGTTGAGTTTCGTAGCTGATTTCAAACGGAGCACTTCGCGATCCATCGCTCGGTTTCGATCCAAGGCGTCGGGCAGAATCCACCCTCATGTATCGAGATGCTCGCCCCACTCCCGCAGGAAAACCTTAATAAGCAGAAAGGTTTATCGAGATCCTCGCACGAAGCCGGCCTTACAACCGTCAAGCTTTCTCCTCCTTCCAGCTTTGTTTGCAAGCGTTTTTCGATCGCTGAACACGACTTTTAAATCACCCAAATTTTAAATCACCCAAAGTACGCTCCCGATTCCCCTGCACGGGACTTCAACGTTTAAAGTAAAGGGGAATTCGCTCCAGGTCCGCAATGACTCTGCCACCAGTTACCTTCGCATGAACATCAATCACCACCCCCTCAAAAATCGTCGAATCTCTTCAATCCACGATTGGCGACTTAAAACGCTATGCGTGATCGCGACTCTTCTCAGTTCCCTTTGGATGATTTCGTCGGCGATGGCGGATGAGCCATTCTTTTCCTCAGAATTGATCTTTTCGCTGCACCCACAACACAACCACGCCCCCGGCATCGTCGAACTGGCCGACGGCGAGTTGCTGGCTTCGTGGTACCGAGGCTCCGGCGAACGCAAAGCCGACGATGTCGCCGTCTACGGTGCCCGCAAACCGCGCGGCGCTACGGCTTGGTCTGAACCTTTTGTCATGGTCGATACTCCTGGCTTCCCCGATGGCAATACCTGCATGTGGGTCGCTCCCTCGGGAACGTTGCATCTGTTTTGGCCGCTCGTCTTGGCCAATACCTGGGAATCCTGCATCACCCAACAACTCACGTCAGAAAACCCCGCCGGCACGGGCTCGCCTGCTTGGAACTCCCGATCCAGTTTGTGGCTCAAGCCCGATGACTTCAGCCCCACCGCCCTCCCCTTGCTCGATGCCTTGGTCGCAAATGCCCCAAAACCCTTCCCTGCCAAACTCCAAACGGAAATCGATGAAGTCCGATCGCGTCTAGCCGATAAGCTCTACCAACGCCTCGGCTGGCAACCCCGCTGCAAACCCACACAACTTCCCTCGGGCCGTTTGCTCCTGCCACTCTACAGCGACACGTACTCGTTTTCCTTGATGGCTATCAGCGATGATGCTGGACAAACGTGGCGTGCCAGCAAGCCGCTGATCGGCTTCGGCAACATCCAACCCAGCGTCCTGCGCCGCAATGATGGAACCCTCGTCGCTTACATGCGCGAGAACGGTTTCACTCGTACCATCCGCGTGTGCACTTCGACCGATGAAGGTGAATCCTGGGGAGCGGTCGAAGCGAGCGATTTATCCAACCCCGGATCGGGCCTCGATGCCGTACGTCTGAGCAATGGCCATTGGGTCCTGATCTACAACGACACCCAGCAAGGCCGCAATCGATTGGCAGTGTCTCTCTCCCTCGACGAAGGTCGCACTTGGACGTACACACGCCATCTCGAAGACCACCCCTCCGGCTCGTACCACTATCCAGCCATCATCCAATCCTCCGACGATCGGTTGCACGCGATCTATAGCTACTTCGTCGAAGGGGGCAAAAGCATGAAACACGCGGAGTTCGACGAAAGCTGGATCCAAGCTGCACCGACTTCTGAGACGCAGTCCAAACCCTAAACCCGCATCCCTAGAAACTCTGTGCTTTCGGTTTCTATATGTTTCATAAAACCATCGCTCGAAATGCTCGCATGGTTCTTAAACAGAGGATCCAACCGATCTAAAAGTGTGCCGTCCTAAAGCGATGAAATGACTGGTTCACCTTTTTCGCGTCCGCTAACTTTACCGCTACAATGCAAACTTCTTCCGGTGATATCGCCTCGCATGGGATCGCTGTCATGACACGTCTCCACCAAATGAGCCTTACGATTTGTGCTGCCCTTTTCCTCATCGCATCTGCGCTGGCACAGTCCCCAACAACGTGGAACGGCCACTGGCTCGAACAGAATGATTCCTCTTTCGCATTTGCCTCTGCTGATGCGAACCTCCCCGGCATCCGGTTTCAGTGGACAGAGTCGCAGACGCAGACCTACTCGGGCCAAGTCTTCGATAGCCATGGAAAACCCGCAGCCAATGCTGAGGTTTGGTTCTCGGGAATCTTTGGTCGCATCCCAATGCGAGAACGAACGTGGACTCGCGCCGATGGTAAATTCGAAATCGACCTGTCCACCGCCGAACAGATCGGTTCGGTGAACTGGGTAGTGACGGCCTTCAAGGACAATGAATACAGCCGCCCGTTGCGAGATCCATCGCCTCAAGGATTCGAACTGCATTTAGAACCCGGTCGCAGTCTGCGTCTCAGCGTCTTTGAGGCAAAACCTGCCATCGCCGCTAACCCAACGATCCTAGTCAACACCCAATCGTCCGATACCGATCGTCCGATCGACCACTTCACCGTCCATACCCAAGATGGCCGTATCCTTCGCAGCGATGCTCCCGGCACTTGTTTGGTAAAAGGTCTCGCACCCACCATCCAATACCTAGGCGTCAGTGCTCCCGGTCACGCATTTCGCTATGCCATGGTCGATTTGTTCGAAGACCGCGACTATGCGTTCTCGTACTCTCTATCCGAAGGTGGTACCGTCCGCGGCCACGTACGCGATCCCGAAGAGCAACCCGTACCTTGGAACTCGGTATCCTCCGGAACGTGCGAAAGCGCCATCCTCACCCTGGGGCAATCATTTACGACCGAGGATGGTTCCTACGCACTGGGCGGCCTGCGGATCGACCGCAAGGCGATGGTTAGCGCCTTCTCTCATGGCGACGATCGAGTGGCCTTTTCGCAAGATGCTTATGTCGAATTCCAAGGAACACCCGACGCAACCTCCGACTTTTTAGTCACCCCAAAGCATCGTGAGCCGCCACATGGAGTTGTAAAGATGGCAGCTCTCGCACCAGCGAAAAAACTGTTACCAGCCGTGCTCCGCGGTCGAGCGGTCTTGCCCGATGGTTCGCCTTGCCAGGACTTCATACTCCGCGTTCAACCGACCACATCCGGACGGAGGCAAGCGGGATTTGCTGCGTCCTACAAGTCCATCGGAATTCACTTCTCCAGCGATGACGGACACTTCCTCTTCAGCGGATTGTCGTTGGGCTGCAGTTACCGATTGCTCCTCTCTACTCCGGGGTATCGGGATGTCTTTGTCGATCCCGTCGAGCCCATGCCGGACGAAGATGCGCAGGATGCCGATCCCGTACTCTTTGAATTCGCACCGGCGGGCGAAGTCCGGATCGCCGTCGTCGACACACAAGGCGCTCCGGTCTCCAATGCGACGGTCAGACTTTTCCGATCCGCCCCGGGCGACTTTCTCTCTCACCTATATAAAGATCGCTTCCTATACCAAGGAACGACCGACGAAAACGGAAAACTCGTACTCTCCGAAGTCACCCTCCTCGAAGGTCAATGGATGATCGAATCCCCCAAATTTCCGCTCCAGAAATTCACTTGGAACGGGGAAAGCGATGTGGCTGCAGCACTACAGGCCCCCATCTCCGTGCGACTGAGATTTCAGTTCGACCCAGACTTCACCGAACCGATGACCGCGACCCTTGCTTCTTCATCGGGCGAGATTTTGCACTATCAAGATGGCCTCACGGCGTCCAACTCAGAATGGAAACAAGACGGCCTGCTACCAGGTACTTACTATCTCTCCATCGGGGGTTCGTCAGGCAAAGCCAGATTCGTATTCGATGCTGCGGGTCATCCAACTAGCCAAGCACTCAATGCCGACGACCCCGATCTCACCTCATACGAGTTCTCCTTCGACATCGTACCCCACTATCCAAGGCCATGATCTAGCAGCGGCCCTCGAGCAGATTCGCTTTGTACTGCACGATCCTCCACCTTCTGGCGAAGCTGGCTACGCCCTGAGCATTACGAAGCTCGCTCCGCGGTGTTCTCGTTGCCCTCTGGCTTCGGCCGAATCAACAACACCAGCCCAATCGACACGACGGCTAGCAATGCAAAGACTCCAAAACTTCGGTTGAGTGGTACCTTCGCATCGCGCAGCATTCCAAACCCCCAATCCGCCAGCCCACCACAACTGATGCTGACGAAATTCATTACGCCATAGCCCGTCGCGCGATATGCAGAAGGGACAATCTGCGAAAGGATCGGCATGTTGTTGCCATCGAACAACCCCCAGCCGATGCCAAACAAAATCAAGAAACCGATCGCCATCATCAAACTGGTCGCATTACCTACCCCAAAGATCGCAGGCACGATCAACCCCACGCCAATCGCACTCGTGTAGATGCGACCGCGGTGACTGACTTGCATCCAACGGTCAGCCATCCACCCCCCGAACAATGCGCCCGCGATCGCCGCCAATTGCCAGTACAAGGTGGCCGACACACCCGCTTGCCCTTCCCCGATCCCAAACTCCTTTTTCAAAATCGCCGGCATCCAGTCGCGCACGATCCACGCTGCCATCGCGGGCAACGTGAAATACAACACCAACAGAACAAACGACGGGTTGCCCAGCAAAGTACGCGACCACCCGCCATCTCGAACCGCAGGCGGCAACCCCGGTTCTCGCTCGTTTGTCTCTGCGTCGGCACTAGACTTCCGTGAATGGCTCGCCATCGATCGCCCCAGCAACCATGGCAACGGCACGGCATACGTCATCCCAACGATACCACTGGCCACAAACGCCCAACGCCACCCCAAATCGGGATTCGACGCGATATAGCCCCCAAATCCTCCAGCGATGACGCCAAGGTATATGGCCATCTGATGCATTCCGACAGCCCGCGATCGCGTCCCTTCGGCGTGCAACTCAACGATCAACGCCAAGGCCGCTGGAATGTAAAAGGCTTCGCTCACCCCCATCAACGACCGCGCCCAAAGCAATTCTTGATACGACGTGACTTGCCCAGTCCACCACGTGATCATCGACCAAACAAGCAAGCTAATCGCTACCGTCCAGCGACGACTGAAGCGGTCCGCCACGATTCCACCGAGCAAGCTAAAGCCGGCATACACCCACTTGAATTGCCCCAGCATGAACCCCCACATCGCTTGCGGATTGTCCGCCTCCGCGAAATCAGGAATGGACGCGATCACCGAACTTTGCATCGACGCCATCATTTGTCGATCGAGATAATTTAAAAGCGCAACCGGCATCAGCAAAACAACCGCGAACCAAGCGGTCTTGGTCAACCCCGGATTGTCCTCTTCATTCATCGGCTCGTAAGGATTCGTAGTTGCCATAAAACAAGGAGGTTCCGTCGACGCTCAAGTGCTTTTAGTGACCGGACAGTATAGCCAGTTGAAGCCGATTCGTGGGTAGGATCCCCCATCGATCATCGAGCGGAGTCAAAGGATCATTAACCTTTTTTTTGCTGTTGGCCATTCGTTCTTACTCGACCTCGCCGGCTGATATCGGCTGTTATCGGCTGTTATCAACTTCGCGAGCCTTCCTTCGATTTCCTCCTTCATTGCAATGTGCGGCCTCCACTGGCCTTGAGTCGGGACGAGACCGTTAGGAGGATAGCTTAATACTTTGCATTCGAACCATTCGAACTGTCACGGTAAAACCAATTGCCACACCTCGGGGGAGCGTATCCCCGGTCGCTTCTCGCCACTCGCAATGACCCAGCCATCCGACCATTGGACACATGGCACTGTGACGCGGGGCGCAGGAATTACACCCGCACGTTTCCAGGAACCACTCTTGAAATCCAATCGGAGCAACTCTTTTGAAAACCCTTGGTGGTCCGATGGTACTATGCCAACTTGCGAGCCGTCATCTCCACCAACAACATAAATCCCTGTTGTATCGCTCGGGCAAGGTGTTGGTCCTGCTGCAAGAGTCTTCGGCGGGTCCACAGCACGGCTCCAACCTCGATTGCCGCTCCACCGATAGACATCGTTGAGATAATGCCGCTTGAGCGAGCGGTTATTGGCAGGCGAGGATTCATCGGGTTTTAACTCAACACCGCCGATCACCCAAAACGAACCGTCTCCTACAGCGCTCATGGCTAGCATGCGCGTCGGCCCAGGAATCGGATCGATAGCTTCCCAACGGGGTGCTGGTTTCGCTAAATCAATCTGCCACGCATGGTTGGTCGTGATTTGGTCGGCTTGGTGTTCGATGCCCCCACACACGATCCATACATCGCCGAGCAATACTCCACACGCGTTTGTCAATGGAATAGGTAGACTCGGGAGTGGCGTCACGACAACCTTGCCATTGAGCCACTCCATCGCGAACACCTCGTCGAATAATCGATCTTGATCATTTCCTCCAGCACAAAGAACTCGATCACGCCAAGTGACACTCACGCCATAGGCCATGGGGCGGGGCAATCGCCCGACTTCTTGCCAGTCCCCGACGCGGCCGCTTACAGGTTCCAATGGCTTCGCCTGCCCGCTATCCGATCGATTCTTTTCGTCACCTAGCATAAAAATTCGATCGTAGTAAACCTTTTTGCCACCTTCCCATGGCCTAGCGTCGGGAAAATTCGCCCCCCCTGCAACCAAAAGAGCTCTGTGACTGACCCCTGCAATCGGACTAGCGAATCCTTCGCGATCAGGAATAGATGGTTTCTGCGACCATACTTCTTGTGAAAATGCCAGCGAGTACGGGAATACTCCGAGCACGACACCTAGCGTTACTACGAGACCGATTATCCCACGCGGCATGCTTCGTGTTCCTCCCATAGTTTCCAGCAGTACCAGAGCATACGGGGCAAATGGAAGGGGCCTTTTCATAAACTCCCTTTCAGTGAATTGGAAACACGACCATCCCGGTGGAGATATCCATACCATTCTCCGTGCTCTGGATCACCGAAGTTTCGAAAACTCCACTGATGGACTTGTTGATGCCACGACGCATACTTTGGATCGTCGGTCATGATCGATGCCAGCGACGTGGCGATGATGGCTTCGCAATGAGGCCACCAGAACTTCATGTCATGCCAGTATTCTTGAACTGGTAATCCAAAGACATCACGAAAGTAGTAAAGCCCTCCATATTCCGAATCCCAGCCACGGTCCCACATCCAGTTGAGAATCTCAAGTCCCATTTCCCGATACTTTGCATTCCCACGGTGACGACTCTCATGCAGGATAAACCAAGCGCATTCAATCGCGTGTCCAGGATTGAGCTGTCGTCCATCAAAATGATCGAGTACTTCACCGTTAGGACCGACCGTCTCCATCAAGACTTTGATATCGGGCTTGTAAAAATCCTTCTCAATGTTCTCAATGCACCAATCGATCCATTCAGTGCAGGATCGTCCATCGACAATCGGATCACCGAGATTAACTCGCAGTTCTTGGGCGGTAGCCATGCAGATCATGAAATGACCGATCCCGTTCATGGGCCGCGTATTCGGATCGGTTTTGGGGGGAATGCAATTCGGATCCCGGAAGGGTCTGAGAAATACATCAAAGAACCGGATCGACTCGATCGCATACCGACCATCACCAGTAGCCCGCGCGAGTGCGGCTCCGGCAATGGCGGCGAACGCTTCACTGTAAAGATACCGTCGCATCCGAAGCGGATTCCCATCGCGGGTCACCGTAAAGTACAACTTGCCAGACCCACTGCGGACACTGTAGCACCATGTCGCAGCAGGAAATCAAAGGCGCTTTGCGACGCAGCTAGCCATTCAGACTCAGGCGAAACGGTGTTGTAAAGGGTCGCAAACATCCACGCCGAGCGGCCTTGAAACCAGATCGATTTGTCCGTGTCGACAATTCGTCCATCGCGATCGAGCGAAGTGATGAACCCACCTTTCTCCCGATCCCATCCATGGCGTAGCCAAAACGGAATAACATCTTCGAGTAGAGTCGAACGGTAGCAAGCAGCCCACGGCTTCGAAGCGTTTTCATTCGGAGACAAAGTTGACTCACAGGTTTAACTGACTAGAAGTTCGCGAATAACGTTTCCTTCGACATTCGTTAGACGACGTTGTATCCCGTTGTGCTCAAAGGTCAACCGTTCGTGGTCCAAACCCAATAGATGCAAAATCGTAGCATTGAAATCGTAAAGAGGATGGACTTGTTCTACGGCTTTAACCCCCAGTTCGTCCGTAGCTCCGTGACTGACGCCACCCTTGACCCCGGCTCCAGTCATCCAACATGTGAATCCGTCAGGGTTGTGATCGCGCCCTTTGGCACCTTTTTGAAAGAACGGCATCCGTCCGAATTCCGTGCACCACACGACCAACGTTTCCTCGAGCAGTCCTCTCGACTTCAGGTCTCGAATGAGCGCCGCCGCTGGCTGATCGAGGATCGATGCATGCACATCGTACTGGGCCTTGAGGTCGCTATGACCGTCCCAGTTGAGTTTTCCAGCGCTCGCGTACGCGCCATTGAACAACTGAACAAAGCGGACACCCCGTTCCACCAACCGACGCGCTAAGATGCAGTTCTTTGCAAACGCAGCTTTCTCTTTGTGGCTCGGATCGTCAGCCCCGTATGCCTTCAAGACATGATCCGGCTCAGTACTTAGATCGCTGATTTCCGGAACGCTCAGTTGCATCCGTGCAGCCAACTCATAACTAGCGACCCGAGCCGCCAGTTGGACGTCACCTGGATTCTGCTCCAGATTACGGGCATGCATTTTCTCCAGAAGTTCACGTGCTGCACGATTCGCCTCGGCGCTCACACCAGGTGCAACCAAGTGGCGTACCGGATCGATCGAAGACATGGTTGTCCCTTGGAATGCCGCTGGGAGAAATCCAGGCCCCCAGTTGTTAGACCCATTCTGCGGCACACCTCGAGGGTCGGGGATCGCCACGTATGCGGGCAAATCGCTGCATTCACTTCCCAATGCGTAGGTAACCCATGCACCGAGGCTTGGAAAACCATCGAGATTGAAGCCGGTCGAAAGAAAATTTTCCGCCGGTCCATGCGTATTGGATTTACTAGTCAATGAATGGACAAAGGCGATGTCGTCAGTCAACTCCGCCAAGTGCGGGATCAGATCACTGACCCATTTGCCCGTCTCACCACGCTGACGAAAATCGTATTGTGGCCTCGCGAGATTCCCCGCGGGACCTTGGAACGTTACTGAAGGTCCACCTGGTAGTGGTTTATCATCCCATTCGATCAATTTGGGCTTGTAGTCCCACGTCTCCAATTGACTGACCGCCCCAGCACAAAAAATCACAATCACATTTTTTGCTTTGGCTGGGAAATGGGTAGAGCGAGGTGCATAAGGGTTCGCAGGATCGATCTCATCCGCTCCGACTCGCCCTGTGAGCATACCGTCGCGGTCGAGTAAACTTGCAAGCGCTAAGGCACTGAGTGCCGACGACGCATCGCCAAGAAAACGCCGCCGATCGAGCAGTGGGTTTTGGAATCCGGACGCGATCCTTCGAAACATGATGGAATCAACTGGCTACAGGGAACGATGGCTAAGGAAAAAAAAGGAATTCATTGCTATTGAACAATGCTCGGCAAAGTACCTCCAACGAATAAGTAGCGACGACCGGTAACGCATCTGCGATCTCCATCTCTGTGGGTTCACGGCATAATGCCAACTGGTATGCAATACGGATTTGAGCGATGTGATCATCAACGTGAACTGAACCCCCGTCGCCTCGCGAAGCAATCGATCGAATCCGCTCGGCAAAGGCCGCCGATTGCTCCAACGTAAAACGACTATTAAACAGGTTCAACGCCTGGATGGGTGTTGTTGATGCCCTCCGGAGCCCGGTACTTTGCCCCGCGTCGGGACAATCGAATGCACCGAAGACTGATTCGCGTTCCCGACGGACCTTGTGCGCGTAGATCATGCGCCGCAGCCCCTCACCTGAAAAGGACTCGACCGGTTTGAAGCCACTCAATCCCCCACGTTGGTCGAAGAGATCGTACCCTCGGCCATACATCTTGAAGTCGAGTTTGCCGCTGACAGCGAGGATTGAATCACGGATTACTTCCGCCTCCAAGCGACGTCGCGGGAACCTCCACAACAACTTCGCATCGGCATCGATGCGCGCAGCCACCGAATTATTGAGGCTCGACTGGCGATAAGCTTTCGAAAGCACGATCTTGCGGTGAAGTTGCTTCATCGACCAACCCGAACTCATCAAGTCACGAGCTAACCAATCGAGCAATTCAGGATGGGAGGGTGGCAAGCCGTTCATTCCGAAGTCGTTGGGTGTCGATACCAGTCCCACTCCGAAATGGCCTTGCCAGATGCGGTTCGCGATCACCCTCGGGGTAAGTGGATTCTCAGGAGACGTGATCCAATGGGCCAGCGCAACACGCCGCTCCCGTTCCGGTGCATCGTGAGCTATCACAGCCGATATTAAACCCTTCGCTCCTGCGTTCGCGCCCTTCGAACTTGCCTCTCTGAAAAAAGATGGTATTTGCGGTGCCACTACTTCTTTGGGTTGTTCCGGATCCCCGCGATGCAATACGCGAATCGTATCGGGTACTCGAAAGATCCCTGCGAAGGCCTTGAGCGATTCCAGGATGCTATTCCGCTCCGTTTCTAATCGTTTGCGTTCCTGCTGCAACGATTCGGCCAATCGAACTTCGTCGGGAGATAATCCGAACGCCGACGGAGCGATCGCTGCATCGGGCTTTACATCTGGATTGTATGGGGTTCGATCGCTGGAGCCAGCAACGGATTTCCAATTACCTTCTTGGTCGGCGATCTCGATGAGGTACTGGGTTGCCAATCGATCGGTAAATTGCCCTTGGCGGTCTCGTCCCCAAGCAATACGTTCGATGGTTTCGACGCGAGGCAAGGTAATCGTGACCGATCCCTTACCAACCTCGTTCGACATCCAGCTACTACTGTTACCAAACTGACCATCGTTGATAAACCTGAGTTCATGGCGTCCCGGATCGATGTTATCCCCAGCCGACGTCGCGATGGCGCCACGGCTATCGAGCGCGACGTTCATATTTTCTCGGTTAAAGACCTCAAGTTTATCGATGCACGGTTCGAGCCGGTTCGTTTCCAAGACAGTGAATCGAATTTTTTTCGCCTGGGTAGGTGGGATGCGTTCCGTGTTTCGCTTGGGTTGGACACTGGCTCGAAGGGGGGCTTTGGAGGCAACCATTTCGAGCGTATCCTGCTCTAAACCCACTGAGATTCGGTATGCAGTGGCCAATCGATCTTGGAATTGACCTTCGCGATCCCGCCCCCAAACGATTCTTGCGATGCGAGTGGGCCGTGGCAGTTCGAATAGTACCCAACCTTTTCCAGCTTGATCGCTCATCCAACTGTGTGAATTGCCGTAGACTCCGTCATGAATATGCTGCAACTGATGGATTGCGGATTCTCGGCTTCCCGAAGCAGTGACACGCGCCCCCTCGGTCTGCAAAGCGATATTTTTAGGTTCTTGCTCGTCCGTCCAAATCTCAAACTCATCAATGCACGGTTCGATCAATCCCAACGAAGGATGCACGTTAGCATCGTCGATGTCCATGCGCACCCATTTTGCCGAACGCGGCTCAAATCGTTCCTCATTTTTTTGTGGATCCGGTGGGGAAACAGGAACATCCATCGACCGTGCCAGCGGCTCCAATCGCATGAATTGCGCGTCGATATCCGCTATTTTTTCCGCAAGTGACTCCGCCTTTTTTCTCCTCGCATCGGACTCTCGCGAACGCACCTCTCGATCGCCGTACTCAACCCCTGCGACAAACGATTGCATCGCGTAATAGTCGGACTGACTAATCGGATCGAATTTGTGGTCGTGGCATCGAGCACATCCGATGCTCAGACCAAGGAAGCTTTGCCCTACATTCACAACAATCTCGTCCAAAGCGTCCTGTCTGGCCAATCGTTTGCTGGGCTCATCCGCACCTATCTGTCCTGGCAAGAGAACCGATGCCGTGATCAAGAATCCTGTCGCGGTATCCTGGTCCATGGTATCCCCAGCGATCTGTTCGCGAATAAACTGATCGAAAGGAGTATCGCGCGCGATTGCATCGATCACGTAGTCGCGGTAATGCCACGCATTCGGGCGCTCGGTGTTAACCTCAAAGCCATGGGTGTCCGCATATCGAACTACATCGAGCCAATGCTGAGCCCATCGTTCACCAAAACGTGGAGAGTCCAGCAACGCATCGACGGCTGTTGCGTACAACGAAAGAATCGATGACTCTCGGGTCGCTGGATCCCCCGATACTGCTTGTACAAAGCGTTGCTGAAACACCGTCAACTCCTCGCGAGATGGTGGGAGTCCGTGCAGATCGAGCGTCACTCGTCGCAACCATCCTTCAGGAGATATCTCGGGAGCCATTGCCAATCCGAGTTCACTTAATTTCGCTTCGACCCAAGAGTCGATGGTATGCTCCTCTGCCCACGAGCGGATGGTTTGGAAACTCCAATGCTCTTTGGGATCTCTCAGTTGCGTCGTATCGATTCCGTCCGGCCATGTGGCACCTTGTTCGATCCAACGCGATAGGATCTGAATCCGCTCCTCGGGCAATCGAGGACCTTGTGGGGGCATGCGTTCCTGAACATCATCGCTGGTCACGAGTTCGATCAGAGGGCTTGAGGATGGATCCCCCGGGACGATGCATGGACCATAATTTTCACCGCCGTGCATGGCTGCGGATTTCACATCAAAGCGCAAGCTTGATTTTTGCTTTTCCGGCCCGTGGCATGAGTAGCAGTGGGTTTCCAAAATGGGCCGCACGTCCCGAACAAAGTCAACCTGCTGAGCCTCACTGAAAGAGGCAAAGTGCGTTACAAGAACGATGCAGGCCGAGCCGATTAGCCACGTAGGGGTAAGTCGATGTGCGGGCTCGAGGTTTCGGAGCATAGTCGTGGGTGGGGGGAGCAAGGGTGGATCATAGCATTCTACCAGCTCGAGCCGATGGTACCTAACTTCTTCTAAATATCCTGATATTGACGATTTTTCAGGCGTTCGACTCCCTCTGAGGATGGGACAATCTGGAGTTTAGCCGGTTTATCGCCCCTCAAAGATTCCGGTTGCGTAAAATGGAGAGGTTGCATTACGCCCAAAATCAGCAAGGCCCATGGCCCTGCCGGCCG
>Ga0194130_10004604_pt1 | contig 17406 bp, 11 predicted proteins | sample TA2KigsurfametaG_FD_160084 | JGI IMG/M metagenome (GOLD analysis project Ga0194130, IMG submission 160084) | Freshwater microbial communities from Lake Tanganyika, Tanzania - TA2015050 Kigoma 12 surface | ecosystem: Environmental > Aquatic > Freshwater > Lake | place: Tanzania: Lake Tanganyika... | reverse complement strand
CACTTCGATCCAATCGGCTCATGACTTAGCCATTTTCGCAGCTTGATCACATGCATCCATGCTTGTTTCTCAACGCATTCCTGATACTTTGACTCGCGAGCGATGGGATACGTCGGTCGGAAGTAAGGTCGAAATGTCAATGACTTTGCCTCGATTCAATAGGAGCTAGCAGCGGTGGCGAATCACAAGATCCATGATGTGGAAGGAATCGGACCTGTTCGCAGGGAGAAGTTCTTGGCGGTTGGTATCGAGGATACCGACGGTCTTCTCAAGTCCACCAAGACGCCGAAGCAACGCAAGAGCTTGGCCGAGAAAACTGGGATCAGCGAGAAGTGGATTCTCAAGTTTGCAAATATGGCAGATTTGTACCGGGTTCAAGGAGTCAGTTCGGAATATTCGCAGCTGCTCGAAGCGGCAGGGGTGGATACCGTCGTCGAATTAGCAACGCGTGTTCCGAAGAATCTGCATACCAAAGTATCTGCTGTCAACAACGAGAAGAAGAATACCCGGCAACCCCCAAGCTTGGCGGAGATCACCAGCTGGATCGAAGCGGCGAAAAAACTGCCCCGCGTTCTTGAGTACTAGGCAGGCAAGTTGCCATAGTCCATTCAGAGCTCGCACTCATGGACTGAGTGCATGTTTCGATCTCTTAGTGCAGGTCGATCGATTTCTTTTCGATCTGCTCAGCAGTGATGGTAACCAACGAGCTTCGATTGGTCTGTTTGTCTTTTAGTGCCTGAATATAGGTGCCAACGTACGGTTCCGTAACGCGAACCTTGGCATCCAATGGGGCGACGATGAGGAGTTGGAGTCCAAATCGATGGAACAAGTCGAGGGCATATTCCGCATGGGCGTCGTCGCTTCGCGAGAACATCTCGTCGACCATAACAAAATGAAATCGATTCCCCTCAATTCGGTTTGGATCTAAGTCGTATTGGTATGCTATGGCGGCGACCAAAACTAGGAAAGCGAGTTTCCCTTTTTCTCCACCGCTTTGTCCACTGCCTCCCTCGTAGTAGCTTCGGGATTCTCCTGTCGCGGTTACGATTTCGCGAGCAGCAAAGCTGAACCAATTTCGGACATCTACAACTTTGTCTCGCCATCGCTCAGCGGCGGGATCCCGCAATTTCCCGATTAGTTTTTCGATTTTGATAAAACTTTCCTCGTTTGATTCAGGTGAGGCATCGAGTGTGCGGTCGAGGCAGTTCGTTAGTTCCTTCCGGAACTCTCGTATTTCGCGATCTGAGGCGTCGATTGCTTCTAGCCGCATGTGCGTTCCGGGCTTCCACTCCAGTTGACGAAGTGCCTGATTCAGTTGCTCGAGTTTCTCGCGAATCTCCTGGCGATCATTTTCAAGGCTACTATAAAACAGGCCGACTTCATGAAGAACTTTTTCGTTAAGTCGATCCTTAAAACGGGACTCATAACGGGGTAAATCGTCGGATTTGAGTTTTTGGTGCAGTGCCTCGAAGCTAGCTAGGGAAGCCACATCAGGATCGAGATCCTCTCCCGCCTCCGGGAAAGCGCGCACGTACCGCGCCATCCGGGACGTGAGCTCCTTATTCAGCGGCAGAAGTTTCTCAAGGGCTTGATCGTACCTCTTGCGATATTCGGTTTCCCGTTCCATGGCTTGAGATTGCAGAGCCTCTAATGTCCATCTGGAGTCGATTTCCCGTAACAATTCACGCCTGAGATTTTCTTGACGCGGTCCTGGAGGAGATGCATCGGCGGAGTCGAGCTGTTGCTGAGCACGTTTCAACAAAGCCGCACCTTGGCTCGACTCGAGGGCCCATTGAGTTCGCTTCCCAAGATGCTCATCGCGCTCATCCTGCAGACGGGCAACTTCATGGCGAAGGATTTCAACGCGGTCTTTCCATGTCCCAGCAGCATCCGATTGGAGATCTGGGATGGCAACAAAACACCGGATTCGCTCCAACTCAGCCTCGTATTCAGCGAGTTGTTCAAAATAAACGGGTTCGAGGGGTAGCAATTGATCGATTGCTACCAATTCACCTACCAGTTGCTCTTCCTCCTGAGAAAGTCGTTCGGCTTCCCGGGAAAAGTAGTCTAGTTTCTCGTTATCGGTCGCGATGGATCGACGCAGTTCGTCGATTGCATCGCTAGTTCTCCACCCTAGTACATGCAATCCATGCTGGTGTTTACTGTGGCCATCATTTGTTGTGCGGTCATTTTTCTCATGGCGATGGGGCCCGATTTTAAAATGACGATGGATCGTCATTGCTGGCGGGACCGTTCGCTGGAATTCTTCGACCGATTCACAAGCAACTACATTGAATCGATTCGTGAGTTCAGCCTTAAGCCATTTTGTCATGGCATGTTCACGGAAATGGAGTTTTTCCGGTAGTCGCGACGCTTTGGATTCGGCGTGTGTCGTCTTCGTCGTTGGCGATACTGGAGACGTTGGTATGCGCAAATAGACGACACGCTGTCCGTGTCCTTTGGAGTCAACTAGCTGATGCTCTTCGATGTATCTAGAAACGCGTTGGTAGTGTGAATCGGGAACGAGTAGACTTCGAGCGAACCCATGGAGCACATGTTCGATGGAATCAGCCCAAGCCTGTTGATCAGGAGAGATTGCGATCAGCTCGGCGCAAAATGGCAGTTCCGTTTTGTCAATACGCAAGTGATCGCAAATCGCATCACGAACGGATACGAGTGATTCCGGAAGTTTTGTTTGATTTACTTTGAGAAAGGTGACCGAGTCTTGGTAATGCCGCAAGTGCTGTTGGAGCGTCGCTATGCAGCGATTCGCTTCATCCCTTTGTTTAAGCAAAGAACGTCTGGTCTGATGGATAGAGGATTTACGGTTTGCGAGTTGTTCTCGAATTGCAATCAAGTCGGTCGCCGAGGTAATCCGGATGGATAATCCTAAACGCTCGAGTAATTCCTCAGTGCGGCTTGTTGTGCTTTGGAACGTTGCAATGCATTGCTCGAGGAAATCTATCCTAGCCCGCGAGGAGTCGATGGATGGGATTTTGTTGTCCTCGATGTGCACCTCGATCCGCGCGATTTCTCTTCTCCTTTGCTCGAGGGTTATATCGATTCGGTCTGCGTATTCTCGATGGTGTTCGATCTTTTTTTGCCATTCATCCATCCGAGGAGAAAGTAGTGCTACGGTCGATGCAGCGATCGTGTAGGGCAGAGCCAGCATCCGTTCTTGAGCGTCTGCAACGCGCTCCAACTGTCGACGATAATCTGCACCAGCCACTGCGATGGGCTCGAGCAACTCCGACTGTTGTCGGACACGTAATAAATGCCGATGGGCTTCCGATAACTCGTGAAAATGTGTCAAGAGCTTTGTCAGTCGATCCGTCCAAGAATGCTTCTCGAGCATGTGTTGCCGGATAAATGCGTCGAGCTTTTGGACATCCTTGACAGCCACGGTTTGATTGAAGATGTCCATCGCTTTGGAGCGAAGTCGGGTTCGACGCTGCAGCCACTGGTAGTATTGTTGGTAGCTCGAATGAATCTCGAAGCCACGCTCCTTGAGCTGTCGAACCATCGTTGCGCCCGATTGCAGTCCGTTCAAGTCGTCATTGATCGTTCGACGACCGACGCTGGTTGCATAGACACGATCGCAGCCGTTGTCCGCGTTCATAAACAGGATCTGGGCGATCGTGAACGCATTGTTTTCAGTGATCGTCTCGTTTTCAATGGAAGGGCGATGCTCGGTACCGGGATCCGTATGGGGACCATCGTTCGAAAACACGGCGAGGAGTGCCGTGTAGGTACCGCTATGAGGGCGAAGGTACTGTATTTGAGATTTCCCATCCGCAGTGATCGTGCGGTCATACGCACCTCGGCAATAGGAGCGTTCATCGCGTTCCTGCTTACCTGCACCTGCGGCGACGTTGTAGTTTCGCGTTTGCGGACGGACGAGGAGGGTCAGGAGTGCGTCGATGACCGTCGATTTTCCTGAGCCGTTTTCACCGACTAACAAGGTTGCGCATCTGTCGGGGGCGAAGCTGTAGACAGCACCATCAAACGTTCCCCAATTATATATTTCCAGCTGAGACAATCGGTAACCGGGGATCGCGAGATCGCGATGGGATTCATGGGCCCGCGATGAAGTACTGTTTGTTGATTTCGCGATGGATTTCATCGGTGCGCTACTCCTCATGATTCAAGGAAGTGGAAGCGGGGCGATCCATGCTTTCCCGACTGTGCCGCTTTGCGACTTCCTCCATCAGATTTTGCTTAAGTGCTTCCAAGGCATCGAGTGGAAGCCGGGCTTTCAAGATGCGGCAAATTTCCCATGACGGAGGATCCTTTTCAAATTGCCGTACAAACTTTAGATCCTCTAGTTTTCGAAGTGCAGAGCTCAACGTCCGATTCAGCTTTACAGCATCGTGATTTTCCGGAAAGAATGCTTGCCAAACACTGAGGAGATCCCCTTGCTGGACAATGCATCGATCGTTCTGAACATCGGTCTCCTCAAATTGCCGAACTTCTTCTCGAAGTAATACGCATAAGAGCGTTTGATCGTAGGAAAGGGGTTGTCGCCGAAACAGCCTGGGTATAGTTGTCTCCAGTTTGGAGTCATTCGGATCTTCGTTTTGTCTCAGGTACGCCATCGCGTTGACTTCATCAACGATCAGTGAGAGACCTATGGTTTCAAAGTAGTTTGATAAGTCGCCAAGCGAGTTCAGTAGTATTTCCCAGACCGAGGGGTTATCGTCCTGGTAAAGGACCCCTTGCAATAGGCGCACTGCAATCCCACTCCATTCTTTGGGATTGGTTGTACACGTCCGAGTGGATTCGGGGCGGTTCGTGGAGGGAATCGATTCCATCAACGTGGTTTCCTTGCGAAATCTCGATTTCTAGCTTTGGCTTGGAATAGGACTGCTGGCACCCTGATGACCAGTGATGGGGTTGAATCCGGATCGCCGTGGAGTGTGATCAATTCAAGGCGTGTGAAGTCGATATTGTGCGAGTCATCGTGCGCTATTTGCAGGAAGCCCAGGATTTCAGCGATACCGATCCTCGACGTTGATCGTTCGATCATCTCCTTTAAGGAGCAAGTGCTTCCCTCGAGCGTAGCCTCTCGAATGCTGTGGCGGAGTTTGCGCATGTCCAAACGAACAAGCTTTTGGAAGGCGGACGCCAGCAGTTCTATTTGCTCGGGCGCTATTGCCTGAGATTCATTGGGCATAGAGTCGAATCCAGCTTGAGGGGCCCAAAAGGGACGGCTTAACGGGGATTGGACCGAGGCTTCCGCTTCGATAGAAATGGATATTGCCTCCGGCGGTGATTCACGGAGTAATAAAGCAGTATTGCGGATATCGGCAAGGACCTGAGTCAGTCGTGTTCGATGGGCCTCCGTTTTCGAATCGAGCAATCGTCGCAGACACGAGGACAGCCGAGCTGTAGTGCGCATCACTTTGTCCGCTTCGGCAAGCAGGCATGGGACCATTTTCCCTAACCGATCGAGCGATTCGGTTTGGTCCATGAGGGGCTGTAGTTGTTGGATATTTTGGATTTGGTCCCTGAGCAAAGACTGCTCGGTTGGGGAAAGAAGGAAACGGACGAAGGCATAGAAGCTGATTCCTTCATCTTCATGTTTCAATGCTTCTTCCGCATCGAGTGCATAGCCGAGGATCGAGCTTCGATCGTCTAGGCCGCCAGATGCTTTCAGTTGCTGGACCCTTCGAGCAATCTGTTGGAATCGATCTTCAACATCACGGAAATCGGATTGTAACTCCCGGAGTAGATGGATTGCGGTTTGGAAGCGTTCACGGATTTGACTCGGTCTGTAGACGTGAACTCGATCTCCAGCCTCGATTGCATCGATCTCGCGTTGTACCGCATCGCGCTGGGATTGAAGCAGAGCCAAGCGGCGTTCGGGATCATCGGAGGAACCTCGGACGATATCGCTTAGCGTGTCGATGATCAGTCGTAATCGGCTTTCAGTTCCAACCAGTTGCTGACGTCGCGTAATGGAGTCTTCGACGTATCGGATCGCTTCCTCTGCATAAGGCGATAGTTGGAACTGAGGTTCTGAGGAGTTCGAGTCTACGAATCGGCGAATCCATTGCGACTGCGTCCACTGGGTAAGGTACCGTTCTGGGGTTCCAGGCATAACCGAAGGGTACGTTGCGTGAATACTGTTCTGAAACTCCTTGAGGCGGGCTTTCAGATCCGATTGAAGAATCGAAAGGAGCGAGGACGCTTTGAAAGTGTCGTAGAGGAATGCAATGACCCATGCACCGAGGTCGGACCGGAGCAGCCGAGCGGTAGGGGAATGGTCAAAAAACGAAAGGAGTTCTTCGCGTCTCATTGGAGCACAGTTGAGGCATCAGGCGGGATCCAATTCATGGTCGTTTGCTAGCGACCAGAAGCAAGAAAAAAGGTGTGTTCAAACCGAATGCGAACTGAAAAGAAGGAGAAAAATCGTTGTTTTTTCGGGTTTGCCTACCCGGTTTCTAACGTATCGCCAAATGCCATAAGGATTGTGGGGCATCGCGACAGGATGCGGAACGATTCGTGAGTGAGCACTTTGACCTCGGATTGGGGTTCTATCATGATGGTTCTCGATGGGCCTCGCTGATTCGGGATGGGTTTTGGGAAATGACCGCTGTTCATTAAGCAGGGCAGAGCATTCCCGTGAGGCCCCCCTGGTGGAATACGCGGTTCGTAGGAATTGTAGGATCGATCGAATTTTGCCTGTGTCGTAATCCAACCAATTGGTCCACGTCCCTCATTCCCCCGGATCAAACTTATACGGTGCACCTCCGTTTTGAATCAAATCTGTTTGGTTCTCGGAGAAACTCGCAATGCAATGACATTTTTGGCGTGTTCAACGATGGCTATTTCGAACGAGGAAACGAACAAAGGGTTGAATAGAGACGCAGTTGGATCCTGCCGAAAACAGAAGCAACGGCTGATCATCCGTTCGGCAGTAATGCTGGCTGTAGTTCTCATCGCAATTGATACCGCGCCATCCAACCTTACGTTCATGCAGCCGATCAAGAGCTACGTGTTTCCAACCCTTGGAGCTTTGGGTTTAGCCCAAGGGGATTGGCCATTGTTTGCACCCGATCCTGTGCTGAAAAATGGAAACATCATCGCGGAGGTTAGCGATGGCAATCATCAGCAAGGGACATGGAGTTCACCGGACTGGGCACGAGCAACCCCATGGGAAAAGTTCTATCGATTTCGCCATATGAACTATTACCAACGCGTTGGCTTGAATCATTATGCTGCGTCGGATCTGGCTGACTATCTCTCACGAGCTATTCCTAGCCAGGAGCATGCTATACCGGCGATGAGGTGGAGTGACTCCAACGAACTGATCCCTGGAGAGCCACTTGTTTCACCAATCCTCGATCTCAAGCTCTATCAGTACCAGCAACGCATGGTTCTCAGTAAAGAGAAACCGATGCCCACGCAGTCCGAGACTATTTGGAGCAACCAAAATCGGTTCCTGCTTCGACGCGAGTACCCGAAATGAGCGGGTCGCGCAATTTCAGATCGAAGTGCATTGCTGCTTGGGATCGGTTCCTGTTCGAAGGTTGCGATCCGCGTATCGCTTCGGCATTTAGAATTGGGTTTGCGATCCTTATCTTGATCCAAGTTGCTGTAGTGTGGAATGACGCGGCAATGTGGTTTAGTGACGAAGGGGTGCTGAGTGTCGGTACGGCAAAGCTCACGACACGCCCTCTAGGATGGTCGCTGTTTTATTGGGTACCTTCCGCGCCTCCCTTGATCCAGGGGACGCTCGTTGCGCTAGCGTTGCATGCAGTGTTGATGCTACTAGGGGTTTTCTCTCGAGTTCAAGCTGCCGCGATCTTTGTCTGGCTCGTATCCCTGCAGAATCGTAATCCCTTGATCAACGACGGCGAAGATACCGTGTTTAGGATTTTTGCTTTCATGATGATTTGGCTGCCTCTCGATGCGTATTGGTCGATTCTGCGTCGGTCCAATGACTCGGTCACGAGGTCCAGGAGCCATTCTTCGGCGTGGGGATTGCGGTTAATTCAGATCGAAATGACAGCAATCTACGCGTCTGCCGCGATTAGTAAGCTTGGTGGCGAAACGTGGCAAGATGGGACTGCGATGTGGTACGTTTCAAGGATGACGGACAATTTTGGAAGGTTGATACCCTCCGCCCTGTTCGATCATTTTTGGGTGAGCGCTGGATTGACCTGGGGAGCACTTTTCATCGAAGCCGTTTTGCCCATTGCGCTCTGGAATCGGCGGACTCGGAAAATAGCGATACTTGCCGGTGTGGCCTTGCATTTAGGGATCGAGCTTTCGATGAATCTGTTCTTGTTCGAGTGGGTGATGGTACTGGGGTTGTTGACCTTTGTCGTACCCAGCGAATGGGCATTCGTTCGTCCGCGAGAAAACTGGACGATAGCCGCCAGGCACTTGAGATGCTACTTTGGCGGCGGGAGCAATTGAAGGATGCATTGCGCGTAGACTCGATGACCAAAGTCATTCGGATGGTTGAGTCCGTTTCCGGTCATGTCGAAAAAATGCTTGCGTTGGTTCATCCAGGTCCACACGGAGGAAACATCCGCCATCGCGATTCCTGGACCAACGAGTTTCTTCATTTCGCCGCTATACTTTGCAAACATTTCAAAGGGGGTGTGAATCCATTCACTGTTGCCCAGCATGGGTGAAACGAGCACAATCTCTGCGTCAGGGGACAGGGTCCGTACTTTTTGAATCAAGGTTTTAAGTTGGTCGTGAAACCACTTGGGATCGCGTCTGCCAACATCGTTCATCCCGTAAGCGATGATCACGAGATCGTGGGGTGTTGCAAGCAAGTTGGAGACATCATCGTTACCGTTTGCCACACTCCAGCCCGCAACGGAGCGATTGTTGACTTTGATTTCGCTGTTGAACTCCCTCCTGAGTTGTTGTGCAAGCAGTTCGACATAACCTTCCTGATGAGGATCAGCATCGGCTGTCTTAGACGCATCCAATCCGGCGGAAATGCTGTCGCCGCTAATGGCGATATGGACCGATTCTCCATCGTTTAAACGCTGTTGGGTTCTGGGGAGGTACCCGAGCACAGATTGGAGGGGTATTTTATCTACATCTTTCTTAGCTCGGTAAGTAACTTCGATGTTTCGGTCATGGAACCAGCGTCCGGGTGCGTAGAGCAGCCATTGATTTTCGTCGCCCTCGCGATGCCGATAGCTTTGCGGTGCGTTTGGCGATTTATAAAACTCGGACCGTTTGATGGATTCAACCTTGGCCGATTTTTGAAGGAGTAAATGTTTCTGGTTCGGGTCGATCTGGAAATCCTTATCGAGAGTTTTCGTGCGGTCTGCTGAACGGATGGCGAGGATTTCGAGAGCCTCGCGGGCCAACCTCGCTTGAGGAGGAGTACCATCCTCTGCATCGATGATGACACTGCTTTCCCAATAGACGACGTCATCGATCCAAACTGGGGATCGCAGTTCGTGGCTGGTTGAATCGATGATATCGGGGACTTGTGCGACTAAGTCCTGGCGTGTGATGCAGCAGCTTACAGCTAAAACAAGTGCAACCGCGATCCGGCATTGAGGAATAACGAGGGTTGATGAAATGTGGTTCATGAATAGGTCGTGAAAGTAAGTATATTCTCACTGAAATCGCTATTTTCCCTGCGTGGATAAACGCTTTTCTCGGAGCGATGGTTACGGCTTGGGATAGGGATCGGCGAACGAACCAAACCCCCCTAATCCGCCATCAACAGCAAGGTCGGTAGCGGTAATGAACGAAGCTGCGCTACTGGTTAACCAGAGAACGGCATGGGCAATTTCCTCAGGTTTTCCGAGGCGGCCCAAGGGATGGCGATTGGCAAGTTCCTTTTCACCCCCTTGCTGTTCCAGGATTGCTTGGACCAGCGGCGTATTGATCGCTCCTGGAGAGACGCTGACAACTCGGATTCCATCTCGCGCGTATTCGACTCCCCATTGCATGGCTTGCAGTACATTGGCGGCTTTGATAGGGCCATATACAGGTACGCCGCGGGAAGTTCGATGGGCTTGGCCGCTGGCGATATTTACCACGACCCCCGATCGTTGCTGACGCATAGCTTTGAGGCCGTATTTCGCCATGAATGCGAATCCCGTGAGGTTGATAGCGACCATTCGATCGTAATCATCTCGGTTTACATCCTCGATGCGAACATACGACGACGCTGGCTGGATTGCCGCATTGTTGACCAAGACATCGAGGCCCCCAAACTCTGCGACAGTCTCATCGACAACCGATTTGCACTCGCTTTCGATCGCCACATCGGTTTTCCGAAAATGGATTCCCGCGGGCAGTTCCTTTGAAATTTTTATGTCAACGTCAGCACAGACCACGGTGGCGCCCGAACTTGCAAACCCATCGCAGATCGCTCTTCCTATTCCATTGCATCCGCCAGTGACGAGAACGACTCGTCCAGAATGATCGTACCGGACGGTTCCTAGCGGTCGATTTCCAACGTTTGACTTGGCTCTGTCGTTGATTGGCTGCTGACTCATAATAGCTCGCGCGTATCCTTGATGGCCTTTCGTACGGACACTACCCAATTGCGAAACAACGTACGAAGGAGGATGATACTGTACCGTGAAATACTGCACAGTTGTAGTTACTAAGGAGACTTACTGAAAACCCTATGAATCGCTTTGGATTTCAGCATGCTTTAAGCATGCCCGATTTGGCCTTGAGAGATTTTTTTCCATCATGGGGCATTATTTACATGCTTCCATTGGCGATGGTGTTGCTACTTGGGGTAGGTTGTGACAGTTCAGGATCTAGTCGCTCCGAACGGCAGCGTTCAAAAGGAAAGGACCTCGATCCGACCGCCGAAGTGTTTTCCACTGGTCGGGTCCATGAATTACGACTTAGCATCACCCAGAGCAACATCGACAAACTCCAGCGGGATGAGCGTCCGTACGTACGTGCATCCTTGATCGAATCGGCAGGATCAACATTTCCGAGAATCGGCATCAAATTGAAGGGATCTGCCGGTAGTTTTCAGGGATTTGATGGGAAGCCTGGTTTTACCATCAACATGGACAAGTATGAGAAGGGGGTTCGTTTTCATTCCCTCGATAAATTCCACCTCAATAATTCGGTTCAGGATGAAACCTATTTGAACGAATGGTTGGGAAGTGAAATCTTTCGGCGGGCCGGTTACCCCGCGCCTCGCGTGGCCCATGCAACGGTAACGATCAACGATAGGTCCCCACAACTGTATATCCTGCGAGAGGGATACGACACTATCTTCATTCGGCGTTTTTTTAAGAGTTCCAAGGGGAATCTCTACGATGGCGGGTTTGTGCAGGATTTGGACGCGGAGCTTGAGAAGGATTGTGGAGAGGGTGTCGACGATCACAGCGACCTCCGAGCGATCTCTGAGCGACTGGGGAGTGAAGATTTTCAGGAACGTGTTAATGGTGTTTCGGCGTTGATTGATCTCGATCAGTTCCTTACCTTCTTCGCGTTGGAGCGGATGGTTGCGCACTGGGATGGTTACTGCAACAATGCGAATAATTATCGACTGTACTTCGATCCGGAATCGAAGCGAGCAGTATTTCTGCCCCATGGGATGGATCAGATCTTTGGTGATATGGGAATGCCTCTATTTGAACCCAATGGGGCTTTAGTGGCTCGCGTCGTCATGAGCTCCGACAAATTGAGGAGCCAGTACCGAGACAAAGTTCGAGAGCTTCTACCTATTTTCAATCCTCCGGATAGCTTGATCGATGCGATCGATGCGAAGTCGGCGGAATTGCAGGAGATTGCTGGAGTCTTTGGCGAGGAATTTCGAGAGCAACATCGACACCAAGTTAACGATCTCAAGCAGCGTGTGCGCGAGCGGGCTGCCAATATCGTTGCGCAATTGGAAGAGGAGATCCCGGCTCCATTAGACATACCTTTGCTAGGATTTGTACCATTGGACCCATGGTATCCCGGTACCGACCACGATCAAATCACGGCATCAATTTCCGGCGAGGATACCTCGGATGAAGTCCTCGACGTGAATTTCTGTGGTGGGCAGCCAGGCATGGGGGCGTGGCGGTGCCCGGTACTTCTGGCGAGAGGCAGATACCGTCTGCACGGAAGATTTCGTGTTGCGGAATTGCAACCGTTGGATTCGGAGAATTTGGAAACGATCGTTTATGGGACACAGCGCGACGAGAGGTGGTTGCGATGGGATGGAGATTTGAACTGGCAAGAAATCGCCATGGAGATCAAAGTCGTTGAAGATCGAGTGGGTATTGAGTTTTTGGTGGGGATACGAGGTGCTGCCGGTAAACTTGAAGTCGATAAGAAATCCCTCCGCCTTGAGCGACTAGAATAGAATCCAATCACTTACGGATACCGATATGCTTCTGTGTGCGGGTATGGCTGTCCCCGGAGACTACCTGAATAGGAATTGATCCATGCGAATGATTGGTTTTAGAAGCGTGCTTTTCGCGAGCAAGCTCTTAGCACTTTGTTGCGCTTGTTTCTTGCCGATGCTTGGACAGAGCATCGCGCATGCCGAGGTACGATTACCTTCGATATTTTCCGACCATATGGTTTTGCAGCGGGACCGTCCTCTTCCGGTTTGGGGATGGGGTGCCCCCGGTGAGAAAGTTCGTGTTGCATTCGGACGAGAATCCGCTGAAGCTATCGTTTCCGAAGATGGGCGTTGGCAATGCACGCTCGCCGCGCAAGGCATGTCGCAGGAGGGAGGAGAATTGGTCGTCTCCGCGAGCAATGAAGTACGGCTTCGAGATGTTTTGCTCGGAGATGTATGGCTGTGCAGTGGGCAGTCCAACATGGAGTGGGCGTTGGGCGGATGTAATGCCGCCGAAGATATACGCGGATCCGATTTTCCAATGATTCGACATTTCGGAGTCGAGTACCATTTTGCAGCGACGCCCCAACAGGATGTAAAAGGTCGGTGGTTGGTCTCCAAGCCTGAGACCTCTCATGGATTTACTGCCGTGGGGTATTATTTCGCGCGGAGAGTTCATCAGGAAACAGGTGTTCCCATAGGGTTACTTCGATCGTGTGTAGGTGGTACCAATATTGAATGTTGGATGTCGTAGGAAACCTTGATGAACACACCGGTCCTCGAACCGTACGCGAGGATGATGCGAGATTCGCTTGCACAGTACCAAAAAGACCTGGCGGTCGTTATTCCGTCGGTTGAAAAATGGACTGCGGCAGCCAAATTGGAGCGGGATGCTGGGCAAGAGATTCCGATGCCGCCGGCCGTTCCCGATTTTCCGTTCGGTGAAAAGATGTTTCGGCCGAGGTGCGTTACGCTCCACAACGGAATGATACATCCATTAAGGCCGTTCGCCTTGCGAGGAGTATTGTGGTACCAGGGAGAAAATAACGCAGGTAACGCTGCGGACGGCATCCAATACCTCGAAAAGAAGCGGGCGATGATTTCCGATTGGAGGAATTGGTTTGGCGATCCGGAACTTCCATTTTACTTCGTGCAGTTGGCATCGTGGCAGAAATCCTCCAACGATCCATCGAACACTGATGGATGGGCGTTTTTTCGTGATGCCCAGCGCCGATGCTTGAGTTTGCCCAATACGGGCATGGCGGTTGCCATCGATATCGGAGACGCAGAGGATATTCATCCGAGGAATAAGTTTGATGTCGGGGAGCGGTTAGCGCGATGGGCGCTAGCTAATCAATATGGGAAAAAGATTGAGGTTTCTGGGCCCCTGTACCGTGGGCTCAAGGTCACCGGCAATAAAGCGATTGTTGAATTTGATCATGTCGGCGATGGGCTCATGGTCGGTCGAAAACGTGGACGCGATGTTGTAATGCGGGATGACGAGCCGTTAGAGCGATTTGTGATCGCTGGATCGGACCGTGTTTGGAAATGGGCTGACGCGACGATCGACGGAGCCACCGTCGTTTGTAGCCATCCGGATATTCAGGATCCGGTTGCTGTTCGCTATGCCTTTACGATGAACCCCGATGGGGCCAACCTCTACAACCGAGATGGATTGCCCGCATCGCCGTTTCGAACCGACGAATGGTAAATTCGCAATTCGACGTAATGAATCGCTCTACGCTAAAACGCCCTTCACGACGTTGCCTTCGACATCCGTGAGTCGGTAGTCCCGTCCGCTGTGTCGGAACGTCAGTTTTTCATGGTCGAATCCCATGAGGTGTAGAATCGTCGCGTGGAAGTCATGTACGTGTACGCCGTTGTTGGCGACGCGGACGCCATGCTCATCGGTTTCGCCATAGACTGTGCCAGCCTTGACTCCAGCCCCAGCCAACCAAGAGCTAAACGCCCACGGGTGATGCTCGCGTCCCTTTGCCTCGGCAGTGTTATTGAATGGAGTTCGACCGAATTCCGTGGTCCAAACGACGAGCGTGTCATCGAGCATGCCTCGCTGCTTTAAATCTTTGAGGAGAGCTGCAATCGGTTGATCCACGTTTTTTGCCAATGGCTCGTGCGTCATCATATCACCATGTGCGTCCCAGTTTCCTGACGATCCGGTGTCGATCAATTCAACGAAGCGGACACCCCGCTCGACCAGCCGGCGGGCCGCAAGGCACTGCCAACCAAATCCTGTGGTTTGGCCCCGCTGTAAACCATAGCTTTCCAGGGTTGCATCGCTTTCTCCGCTCAAATCGAATACCTCGGGGACGGCAGTTTGCATTCCAAAGGCTGTTTCGAAGGATTGAACACGGGCTGCTAAGGATCCATCCGTAGGCCGCGCTGCAAGATGCTCTTGGTTGATTGCTTTCAACGCCTCGAGTTCCAACCGTTGCTTGGCGTTAGGAGTTCGCGGGGCTACGTTTCGAATCGGGTCTGCACCGGGAATTACGAGGGTGCCTTGGAAGGCCCCTGGCAGGAAATCGTTTGCGTATACCTGCGTGCCAGCGTAGGTTTGCTTGGGCGCGATCACAATGAAACCAGGAAGGTTTCGATTGATAGTCCCCAGCCCATAGGTCATCCACGAGCCGATGCTGGGTCTCGATTGAGCAAACGAGCCGGTGTGCATTCCCAATGTGGCATTGTAGTGATTGGAATGCGAGGTATGCATCGACCGGATGATCGCCATATCATCGACGCAGGAAGCAACATGAGGGAATAGAGTACTTACTTCGCTGCCGCATTGCCCATGCTTTGCAAATTCCCATTGCGGCTTTTTGAGGAAAATGCGTTCGTATCCGGGTCGATCTTTGATCTCAGGATGGTCCGCTTTGATTTCCTTTCCATGGTCCCGAGTTAACGCTGGCTTGGGATCGAAGGTATCAACGTGGGAAACGCCACCTGTCATGAATAGAAAAATGACGCGTTTTGCTTTCGCGGGAAAGTGAGGATCTCGGGGTAGAAGTGGATCCGAACCGAGATCGCGATTGTCCGCGAGCAGTTGTTCGACAATGGCAGGGAACAGCAATGTCGAACCCACGACGGAACTTAAAAGCGATCGGCGATGGGTGATCAAAGGAAGTGGCATTCGAAGCACTCAGCCTTAGTCCAAGTAAAGGAATTCATTGCAAGCGAGAAGGATACGCACGACAGCTGACCAGTTTTCCTCGGGGCTAGCGCCATACTGCTTCACAAAATCAAGCAATCGCGATTGTTCACTAGGTGTCAGTTCCCTTTGAAGGCTGCGTTCGAATAGACTTCGGAGCCGGGCCTCATCGTCCGGTTGCTTTAACAGCGTGGTCGCCACTTGGGACGCTTGGCTGTGGAAGAAAGGATCATTGAGGAAGTACAACGCCTGTGTTGGCACGGTTGTGGATTGCCGTATGGGCGTGCTGGCGTTTGGGTCTGCGCCGTCAAAAAGAGCAAGGAAAGGATGACGGCGTTGGCGCTGCACCATGAGGTAGGCGCTTCGCTTGTTGGTGTCATACACCGCATTGAATGGATCGTGCTGCGTGAACGTCCAATTCGATTCAGGGGGAAAAGGATGGGATTTTGAGGGGGACAGATCCAACTGTTGGCTGACCGCGAGAAGGCTATCTCTCATCTCTTCTGCGGTGAGTCTGCGTCGATGGAAATGCGATAAGAAACGATTTTCCGGATCTCGCGTAGTGGCGCTATCCGTGGCGATGCTGCTGCGTTGGTAGGCGGCAGTATTCATGATGAGTCGATGCATCGCTTTGACGCTGTAACCATTTTCGACAAAAAAAGCAGCGAGCTGGTCGAGCAGTTGGGGGTGAGAAGGAAGATCCCCTCGAGTACCAAAATCATTGGGTGTGCGCACGAGGCCTTGGCCAAAATGGTGCTGCCAAATGCGGTTCACCATCACCCTCGCCGCAATAGGTTCAGATGCGATCCAATCTCCCAATTGCTTTCGGCCACTTCCAGCATTCTCTGGCAGAGGATCGCCACCCAGTACAGAGATCCATCGGCGTGGAATTTCTGATCCTAGTTTCTCAGGGTCACCTCGCAGATGCACCTTGGAATGAACAGGAGCCGCTTCCGCGACCGCATATGCGACTGGGATCTCAGGAGGTGGGCCAGGCGATTGCAAAAGAGCCATTTTCTCGTCAGCAATAGCGATCAGTTTCTCCGCGATGTCGGTGGATGCAAAATGCTCCAATCGGAAGGAAACTCCATCCAGGGCTGCCGGGTGAGCATCCGCGACTCTGCCTTCGATACTCACTGTTCCGTCGATAGGGCTGGTCCAAGCGATCGCGACAGTGCGGTTTTGTCCTGGGTGCACGAAGAGGGATTTCGCAGGAAGGGATGTCCAAACGTTGGTAGGTAACTCGGCTGTATTCACAAAGACGGAGGGTTCGCTCCCAATGCTCCAGGATTGGATCGCGTCACTGCCTCCATTGGACTTGCGTTTTTCGACGAGGGGCGAGGGACCATCGGTCACGTCCAGCAGGAACCATGTTGCACCGTGCGCACCCGCATGAGGGTTGGACTGCAAGAAGTCGGGTATTAGCTCCGAAGTGCTCCACACTTGATCTGGAGCGTTTTGTGAACGGATCGTCCATTCGACGAGGGTTGAGTCGGCGCCGTGATTGTCGTTGGGCAACACACTCAATTGGAGGACTTCACCTTTTCGAACGGCGATTGAGTCGAGGGGGTGTGTGGCACCGGTAGCGATGGGCACCGAAGCACCTTCGGCGATTTTCCCTTGGGCCAATAAGTGGGTGGAGGTCGCTAATTGTTCTTTCAACGTTTTCCGAGCGATGTCTGCGGATTCTTGGCGTTTCTTTTTTTCCGCTTCGTAGGTCGCATTTCTTTCTTTCCAGGGTTGCATCAGTGACTCGACCTCATTCGGGGCGAGCAGCGGTATCATGTCCTTAGGTTGTCCCTTCGGTTCGCAACCGGGGAACGAGAATTTCGTGCTGGCGAAGAAACCCATCAAACCGTAGTAGTCGTCTGCGGTGACTGGATCGTATTTGTGATCGTGGCAACGTGCACAACCGGTGGTGATACCCAAGAAGTTTTTCCCGAGGTTG
>Ga0194130_10004593_pt1 | contig 17436 bp, 16 predicted proteins | sample TA2KigsurfametaG_FD_160084 | JGI IMG/M metagenome (GOLD analysis project Ga0194130, IMG submission 160084) | Freshwater microbial communities from Lake Tanganyika, Tanzania - TA2015050 Kigoma 12 surface | ecosystem: Environmental > Aquatic > Freshwater > Lake | place: Tanzania: Lake Tanganyika... | reverse complement strand
TGCAGGACGCGTTCTACCAACAATCCATTGATCATCCGGGTGTGTTCTGGTCTGAGCAGGCTAAGCGCATTCACTGGCATAAGCCTTTCCAGCAAGTCTGTGACTATTCGCGACCACCCTTTGCCAACTGGTTTGTCGGCGGCGAAACCAATCTCTGCTACAACGCTGTTGATCGTTGGGTCAAGACGCAACCTGATCAAGCTGCATTAATCGCTATCAGTACTGAGACTGCCGACGGCAGTCTGGTAGAAAAAATCTGGACTTATCAGCAGCTGCAGCGGGAAGTCGAGCGTATGGCGGCCATCATCCAGTCACTCGGCGTTGGAAAAGGCGACCGTGTTCTGATTTATATGCCGATGATTGCAGAGGCGACGTTTGCAATGCTGGCCTGCGCGCGCATTGGTGCGATTCATTCGGTGGTGTTCGGCGGCTTTGCATCGAATAGTCTGGCAACGCGTATCGATGACGCGCAGCCAAAGTTAATTGTGTCAGCTGATGCGGGTTCACGCGGTGGTAAAGCGATTCCCTACAAGCCATTACTCGATGAAGCGATCAATCTTGCGACCCACAAGCCAGCTCATGTGTTGTTTGTGAATCGCCATCTGGCTGAGATGAATCTGGTTGCTGGCCGTGACCTGGATTACGCAGCGCTGCGCGAGCAGCATATTGATGCGCAGGTGCCGGTCACCTGGCTGAAATCGGATGATATCTCGTACATCTTGTACACCTCGGGTACGACGGGCAAGCCGAAAGGTGTCCAGCGCGATGTCGGTGGCTACTCGGTTGTGCTGGCGATGTCGATGCAAACGATTTTTTGCGGACAGCCAGGTGAGACCTATTTCTCCACCTCCGATATTGGTTGGGTGGTAGGCCACTCCTATATCGTTTATGGCCCGCTGATCGCAGGCATGGCGACCATCATTTACGAGGGTACGCCGCTACGACCAGATGCCGCTATCTGGTGGCAGATTGTTGAGAAGCATAAGGTCACGCGCATGTTCTCTGCGCCGACTGCTGTGCGCGTGCTGAAGAAGCAGCCGCCAGAGTTGATGAAGAAGCATGACCTGTCATCGCTGAAGGCGCTCTATCTTGCGGGTGAACCACTCGATGAAAACACCTCAGCATGGGTGGCTGACGCACTCGGTGTGCCTATCATTGATAACTACTGGCAGACTGAAACCGGCTGGCCGATTTTGTCGGTCGCGAAAGGTGTCGATGACAGACCGACTCGCCTTGGCAGTCCTGGCGTACCAATGCCGGGCTATCGCGTCAAGGTATTGAATGAAGCCAATGGCACTTTGTGTGGTGCGAATGAAAAAGGCGTGGTGGTAATTGAAGGGCCGCTACCTCCGGGCTGTTTACAGACGGTGTGGCGCGATGATCAACGCTATGTCAATTCCTACTGGTCAAATTTCAGTACCGAGCAGGTGTACTCCACCTTCGACTGGGGTATTCGCGACGATGATGGCTACTACTTCATTCTTGGCCGCACAGATGATGTGATTAATGTTGCTGGTCACCGCCTTGGGACGCGCGAGATCGAGGAAAGTATTTCCTCACACGATAATGTCTCTGAAGTTGCCGTAGTGGGCGTGGAGGACCAGGTAAAAGGTCAGGTGGCCGTCGCGTTCGTGATCCCCAAACATTCCGATAAAGTCGCGACTGTCGAAGCCAAAAAACAGTTTGAGAAAGAAGTGTTTGGTGTTGTTGATCGCCAGCTCGGCGCAGTAGCGCGCCCAGCGCATGTGTTTTGTGTGAATTTGCTACCCAAGACCCGCTCGGGGAAGTTGTTGCGCCGATCAATTCAGGCGATTTGCGAAGGGCGTGATCCGGGCGATCTGACGACGATTGAAGACCCATCATCGTTGACGCAGATTCGTGAGGCGCTGGCTTCTAAGGCGTAAGCGTCGCGATCACGGGCGTGTGATCCGAAGGTTGCTCCCATTTGCGCGGTGCTTTATCGATGTCGCACGCAGTACAGCGTTGAGCTAGTTGTACTGACAGGAGGATGTGGTCGATACGTAATCCTCTGTTGCGTCGGAAGGCCATCTGACGATAATCCCACCAGCTGTAGAGCTTGTCGGCCTGCGGAAACACTCGGAAGGCATCTTGAAAACCCAGCGCGATCAGTCGCTCAAATGCTGCGCGCTCCGGATCAGAGCAAAGTACTTGTCCCGCCCACTCCACCGGGTCATACACATCGGCGTCGGCGGGGGCGATGTTGTAGTCGCCAAGCAGGGCGAGCGAGGTGTTTGCTTTTAATTCATCATTCAGCCAGCGCGTGAGTGCATCCAGCCAGCGTAGTTTGTACTCGTATTTATCCGAGCCGACTGACTGCCCATTGGGGATGTAGGCACACACCACACGCATGCCCTCAATCGAGGCGCTGATGATGCGCTGCTGCTCATCCTCGAACAGCGGATTGTTTTTCACGACATCATGTAGCGGATAGCGCGAGAGAATGGCGACCCCGTTATAGGTTTTTTGACCAGTGAACGCCACCTGATAACCAGCGGCTTCAATCTCGGCAACCGGAAATTTGTCATCAGTGAGCTTGGTCTCTTGCAGGCACAGCACATCCACCGGCGAAGTTGTCAGCCACTGCAGTACCTGCGGCAGCCGCACCTTCAGCGAATTGACATTCCAAGTGGCGAGTTTCATGCGCAGTCGGTGCGCAGTTTATTTGGCGCGCTGTAGCAAAAAACTCGTCAGAAGAGGTACGGGACGACCAGTTGCCCCCTTTGCCGCACCGCCCTTCCATGCGGTACCGGCAATATCCAGATGTGCCCAGGTGTACTTACGGGTGAAGCGCTCCAGGAAGCACGCAGCTGTAATCGAGCCGCCCGGCGGGCCGCCAATGTTTGCAATGTCAGCAAAGTTGGATTTCAGCTGCTCCTGGTAAGCGTCTTCAATCGGCATGCGCCATGCCGTGTCATTCGATGACTTACCCGCCGACAGTAGTTCATTAGCAAGCGCATCATGCGCCTCATCATGGCGAGTGAAGAGGCCTGTGTTGTGATGACCCAGTGCAGTGACACAGGCACCAGTCAGCGTTGCGATATCAATCACTGCCGCAGGCTTGAAGCGTTCGACATAGGTGAGCGCGTCACACAGTATCAATCTACCCTCGGCATCGGTGTTCAGAATTTCTATGGTCTGGCCCGACATCGAGGTGACGATATCGCCCGGTCGTGTCGCGCGGCCAGACGGCATGTTTTCGCACGTAGGGATAACGCCGATCACATTCAGCTTGAGTTGCATCTCGGCGATTGCACGGAAGGTGCCTAGTACTGAACCGGCACCGCACATGTCATACTTCATCTCATCCATGCCAGCACCGGGCTTGAGTGAGATACCACCGGTATCAAAGGTGATACCTTTACCCACCAACACCACCGGCGCATCCTTGGGCTTGCCGCCCATATGCTTCAAAACGATGAATTTAGGCGGCTGCTCGCTGCCCTGAGTCACCGATAAAAAGCTACCCATTTTGAGCGCTTCGAGTTGCTTGCGATCCAGCACCTCCACGCCAAGTTTGTAATCTTTTGCCAGTTTTTTGGCGGTATTGGCGAGGTAGGTAGGTGTGCAAATATTTGGCGGCAGGTTACCCAAGGTTTTGGACAGGTCCAGGCCGTTGGCAAGTGCGATGCTCTGCGCAAGCGTCTTGCGTGCCTCGGTCTGCGCGCTGCCATCTACCCCGATGGTCAAACGCTTGACACCATTGATGGCATCTTCCTTTTTGCTCTTAAGTCCGTCTGATCGGTAGACGCTTTCACGTAAAGTCATGACCAGTGTGCGTAAACCCCATGCAGCATCGCGTCCCTGAATCGTGTCCAGAGGAAGCGCCAGTAGCGCATCAGCGCAACCCAGCGAGGCAAGCGAACGCGCTACCGACTGCACCGCGCTGGTTAAGTTGCGATCGCTGATTCCCATCTCCGGACCCAAGCCAACCAGCAAGATTCGCTTGGCATGACCGGCAGCAGCGTGCACTAGCAGCGAGCTTCCAGCTTTGCCGGTGATATCGCCACTTTTCAGCGCGGTGCTGATAATGCCTTTGGTATCAAGTAGTTTGGCTTGTGTACTCAGCTTGCTGTTCTCAAACACACCCACGACGACACAGCCTGTTTTATGTTCGGCGATTGCGTTTTTTGTATTGAAAGCTTTTATGCTAAAGTCCATGGCGACTCCTCTGGATAACCCCCGAATTATAGTCTCGAATGATTTTTCAGCGCGCCATACGCCGCGAGTTGCTTAACACGGTCGGCGCGGTTTTTACGGTCTTGTTCACCATCGTGATGACCGTGATGCTGATTCGAATACTCGGCGACGCTGCAGCCGGAAAGATCGCGCCAACCGATGTGGCTGCCATGTTGGGGTTTGCTTCGCTAGGTTATCTGCCAGTCATCCTCTCTCTGACGGCATTCATCGCTGTCTTGTCTGTTGTTGCGAGAAGCTATCAAGATTCCGAGATGGTCGTGTGGTTGGCGTCCGGGCTATCACTGCGTCAATGGATTAGACCCGTATTTGCTATCGGTGTACCGCTGGTTTTAATGACGGCTGTATTATCGATATTGCTAACGCCTTGGGCTAACCGTAACTCAGCCGAATATAAAGAGCGTTTTCAGCAACGCGAGGATGTGGCGCGCGTTTCGCCGGGTAAATTCCAGGAATCAGCCAGTGGCGAGAAAATGTTCTTTGTTGAAGGTGTGGCCGATGATTTAAGCAAGGTTAGAAATATTTTCGTGCGCGAAGCCGGGCAGCGTGATGCAGTCGTCGCCGCGGAAGCGGGTGCGATAAGCCTGAATGATCAGGGCGACAAAACCCTGCAATTGTTTCACGGCCGGCGCTATGAGGGTACGCCGGGCGCATCCGAAATCCGAGTTGTCGAGTTCGAGCGCTACTCGCTTGTGCTGTCCCAGAGTGATCGGGATTTTGGTAGTAATAAAGCAGCGCGCTCACTCACGACGCTGCAATTGATCGAGCAGCCTACTTCGGCAAATCTTTCCGAGCTATTGTGGAGAGTATCCATGCCGGTCATGTGCCTGCTACAGATACTTTTGGCAATACCGCTTGGGTTTGTCAATCCACGCCGAGGTCGAGGTTTGAATTTGTCGATCGCCTTGCTGCTGGCGATCACTTACAGCAATTTGGTCGGTATTTTGCAAGGCAGTGTTGCTGGCGGGCGAGCGTCATTTGGCATGTCATTCTTGATACTGCACCTGACTGTACTTTTGATCAGTCTGTTACTACTGTACTGGCGAGATAATACGAATAGCCATTGGCACCCGGCCCGACTACTCGGTCGCATTCGCAGTCGTGCTGTTGGCATGCAAGGTGCATAGCATGAAGGTACTGGCCAGATATTTTTCATCACAGATTTATCGCGCTATTTTTTTTGCGATGCTGGCTTTTCTTGCCCTGTTTGCTTTCTTCGACTTGATTAGTGAATTAGGCTCGGTCGGCCGCGGACCCTATCAGCTGGAGCATGCCCTGGTATACGTTACACTCGGTATGCCCGCATATGCTTACGAGCTGATGCCCATTGTCACCCTGATCGGTACAATTTACGTGATGGGACAATTGGCGGCACGCTCAGAATTTACTGTCATGCGCGCCTCTTCACTGTCGATGTTCGATGCGCTCCGCCTATTGATGCGAATTGCGCTGGTACTAGTTATCTTGACATTTTTTCTGGGTGAGATCATCAGTCCACGGTGTAACGAGTTTCGCGAGCAGTTCAAGCGTCGTATTCAAGGTGCGGTTTTGTCTGCAGAATTTCGTTCGGGCCTGTGGGCGAAAGATTTGATTCGTGATCCGAACTCAGGCACAGTGACAGGCTCTCGTTTTTTGAATGCAGATAAGATCGAGCCGGATGGCTCTATTCGCAACGTTAACCTGTTCGAATTTGATCTGAAGATGCATCTGGTATCGAGAATTTCAGCCAAGCGTGCTGATTTTCTGGGTGACGAGCAGTGGCGATTGAGCGAGGTACATGAGCAGAGGTTTTCCGATAAGTTGCTGGGCAAGGATGAAACACATCCCATGATGCTCAGCCAGCGAAAAATATCTTCTTTGCAGATACGCTCCGAGATCACGCCGGATATTCTATCGGTGATGTTGGCTGATCCGAAATTAATGTCGGCGCTCGATCTGGCACAGTACAGCCAGCATCTTCAGAAAAATCAGCAGCGTAGCGAGCAATACGATATTGCGCTCTGGACGAAACTACTTTACCCGATTACACCATTGGTGATGATGGTACTGGCGTTGCCATTTGCTTATCTTCAGGCACGTAGTGGCGGTTTATCACTGAAAGTATTCGTCGGTATCATGATTGGTATGGGTTTTCATTTGATGAATAGTCTTTTTTCGCATGTTGGTTTGCTCAATACATGGCCACCGGTGGCGACGGCAGCACTTCCAAGTCTGATCTTCCTTCTGGCAGCCATTGCAGCATTACGCTGGGTGGAGCGGCATTGATGAATCAAAAGGCACTGGTTCTGTTTGCACATGGTGCGCGAGCCGCCAGTTGGGCGCAGCCTTTTCAGCGCTTGCAATTAATACTTCGCGAGCAATTAACTGACACCCATGTTGAATTAGCTTTTCTCGAGTTAATGGAGCCATCGCTGCCTGCGGTTGCCGCTAAATTAGTCGAGCAGGGATGTACGAAAGTAAGTGTGGTACCCATCTTTTTGGGGCAGGGTGGGCATGTGTTGCGCGACCTGCCGCCCATGGTCGATGAGTTGCGGACGACCTATCCAACCCTGACATTAAGCGTCGCTGCAGCGGTTGGTGAGAGTCCGGCAGTGTTGGAGGCCATAGCGGCTTATTGCAGCAGCAAGATAGACTGACCAGCTGAAATCGTTAGCGTTCGCGCAGACTCTCCGAGAGATGCTCCATCAGCGGGCTGATTGAATACTCACTTGGGCAACGGCGAATCTGCCTTTATTAGATCATCCGTTCGTATCCGTTCCGTCTGTCGTCACTAATTCACGTGAACGATTACGACGCTTAGGGCGATCCGGGTCCTTCCAGGTGCGCTTGGCGAGTTCACCCGAGCGTTCATGAGCGCGCCACTGAAACAGCAGGCGTATATCAACATCATGCGTTCGTGCTGCATGCAAGGTACTGGTTTGTCGAGCCAGCGCTAGGATTTCTTGTTTTTGCTGCAAGGTCCAAACACGACGTGGTCGGTAGTCGCGCTTTCCTTGTACTGTCTTGTTTTTTGTAACGTAGATCCTGCGCATCGCCAGCACCCCACATGAAATTCAAGGAGTCGTGACAATGCATGGGAAGCTTGCAGCGATGGCAGGCTTTGATCAGCGAGGTGCTGATCTATCGGTAATCCGAAGTTGAACTAAAGTAGATTGTCGTTGCTTTGCTACGTGATTCTTTTTTCTTCAAACGTCAGATGTCTACATACGCTCTTTTAGATGTCTGTACGTACTCGGAGTGCCTCGCCTATCATCACAAGTACTGGCCCATCACCCGTTGGTAGCCCTTGCGCCATCGCGGCGAGTGATAATCGAATTACGCGTTCATCATCACGACTGACGTTTTCTATCGCGATCACTGGCGTGTCGGGCGACTTGCCATGCGCGATGAGACGTCGTGCGGTATCAATAGCTTCCTGTCCACCCATATATTGAATCAGTGTGTCGCACCCGGGTAGAGCGATGTCATCGGGTTCACCGCGTCCGGTGGTGGAGGTGAAGAAGGCTACATTTCTGGCTACGGCGCGTTTGGTGAGTGGTTGTTTGATGGACGCTGCGGCGGCAAATGCCGTGGTAATACCCGGCACGATCTCAAAGGCGATGTTCGCATCTTCAAGAGCACGCATTTCTTCATCAGCGCGCCCAAACAGCATTGGGTCACCACCCTTGAGTCGAACCACACGGTCGTAACGAAACGCACAGGCCACGAGCTGCTGATTGATGCGTGGCTGGGTCGCGGAACGTTGGCCGCTGCGCTTGCCGACGGAGATTAGATCGGCATTCGGGCAGAGCGTGAGTACATCTGGGGTGACCAAGGCGTCATACAGCACCACCTCGGCCTCCGCGAGGATACGTGCGCCACGCAGTGTGATCAGATCGGCGGCACCGGGACCGGCGCCGACAAGCCAAACCTTGCCCGGCGTTGCTCGGGCAGGCCGGTCAAGAGGGTCGGCCATGGCATAGGAAACAGTTAATCCAAGCGGATCATACCTGCAGCCACGGTCTGATGAGTCACTTCATCGATCAGGATAAAGCTACCGGTTGCGCGCAGCTGTTGGTAGGCGTCTGCAGCAAGCGGTTGCTGCACTGTGATACCCAAGCGAGCGATGCCGTTTAGTTTCAGTTCGCTCGCTGTTTCTCTGACTTGAGTGTTGATATCAAGCAGCGACTCGATGCTGCTGATTTTTGCAGCAACTTGGCGCGTGGTGTGCTTCAACCAGTAGCGACGCCGCAGGTCAAGTGGCTCCTCCGACAGCCAGCACACATCAGCGCTGAAATTCTTCAGCAGCTGTGCCGGCGCATCAGCTGCCACCAGCATGTCTCCGCGCGAGATGTCCAAAAATTCTTCGAGCAGGATCGTTACAGATTTGCCGGCAGAGGCTTGGTCGAGCGAACCGTCGAGGGTGAGGATATCTTTGACAGTGGCAGTTTGTCCGCTCGGTAGTACGGTGAGTTTGTCACCTTTGCGTACGCTACCCGCTTCAATGCGTCCTATGTAGCCACGAAAATCCTGCGCCTCATGGCCATTATGGCGCGCGACTAATTGCACCGGGAACCGAAGTGCAGCGGCATGCTCATCGTCATACACCGACAAAGATTCGAGTAACTCAATCAAGGTAGGACCTTGGTACCAGCTCATGTGCTCACTACGGACGACGACGTTATCACCGGCCAGTGCTGACATCGGCAGGGTATGAATATCTTTCAAACCCAGTGTGGCCGCAAACGATGTATAGGCATCAACGATACGGTCGTATACCGCGCGATCGTAGTTGACCAGATCCATCTTGTTGACTGCGACGATCACATGCTGAATTTGAAGCAATTGTGCAATAGTCGAGTGGCGCTTGGTTTGGATGAGAAGCTCAGCTTTGCCTTGCTCATCCACCTTCACCTTGGAAACATCAATCAGAATGATCACCGCATCGGCAGTCGACGCACCCGTCACCATATTGCGGGTGTATTGTTCATGACCCGGTGCATCGGCAATGATGAATTTACGTTTTGGGGTGGCGAAGTAGCGGTAAGCCACATCAATCGTGATGCCTTGCTCACGCTCCGCTTCCAGCCCATCGGTGAGCAAGGACAGGTCGATCATGTCACCGACGGTGCGCTTATGCCGCGCGCGTGAGATGGCATCGAGCTGATCCGCAAAAATACCCTTGCTATCAAATAGCAAGCGACCGATTAGGGTACTTTTGCCATCATCGACTGAGCCTGCGGTAATGAAGCGAAGCAGGCCGCGTTGTTGTACCGCGCTATTGGCAAAATTATTGTCTACCAAGGCGTTCATTTAGAAATACCCTTCCTTCTTGCGCTTTTCCATCGAGGCTTCAGAGGTTTGATCATCCATCCGGGTGGCGCCGCGTTCAGTAATTTGCGTCACCGCTGTCTCGGCGATGATAGCGTCGACATCCGCCGCATCCGAGGCCACCGGGCAAGTGCATGAGATATCGCCCACCGTACGGAATCGCACGGTGCGAACCTCAATGCTTTCGCCATCACGCGGCGGGGTCAGCGACGTGACCGGTACCAGTAGGCCATTACGGGGTATCACTTCACGCTGATGCGCAAAATAGATCTCGGGCAGCGCCAGCTTCTCGCGCGCAATATATTGCCAGACATCGAGCTCTGTCCAGTTCGAGATCGGGAATACCCGCATGTTCTCACCAGGGTGTACACGGGTGTTGTACAAATCCCAGAGTTCGGGCCGTTGAGCTCTGGGGTTCCACTGACCAAACTCATCGCGGAAAGAGAAGATACGTTCCTTGGCGCGGGCTTTTTCTTCATCGCGACGTGCGCCACCGATACATGCATCGAACTGATGCTCTGCGATCGCCTCCAGCAGCGTGACTGCTTGCGCAGCATTACGTGAGTCGGTTTGTGGATTACGCAGGCGCACCGTACCGCACTTGATTGAATCTTCTACTGCACCGACGATTAGCTGTTCGCCGAGTTCAGCAACTCGACGATCCCGGAATTCAATGACCTCGGGGAAGTTATGACCGGTATCGATATGCACCAACGGAAACGGAAATTTGCCCGGGCGGAAGGCTTTTTCTGCGATGCGTAGTAGTACAACGGAATCCTTACCACCAGAGAACAGCAAGGCCGGTTTGCTGCACTCAGCCGCAACCTCGCGCATGATGTGGATGGCTTCAGACTCTAGCCAGTCGAGGTGACGGTGGCTAGTGGCATCGACGAAGTGTTGGGTGTCTAGGGCGGTGTTCATGATGGCTGGTCATTCTTAGATGGTGGGATTTGGCTCCGGCCGTTCGCTTTGCTCACTTAACGCCTCCTGCGTCGGCGTTAGCCTGCACCGAAGCGCGGACGAGCCGGGTTGTGCCATCGGCGTTGGCAACGATATGAAGGCCGCACTCTTTCTGGTCTTCGCTTTCCCACCACCAACGGCCGGCGCGGATATCTTCACCGGGTTGGATCGCACGGGTGCACGGCTCGCAGCCGATGGAGGGGTAGCCCCGGTCATGCAGCACGTTGTAGGGCACGTGATGCGTACGGATGTAATGCCAAACATCATTTTCAGACCAGTCCGCCAGGGGATTGAATTTCTGCATATCGTGCGCAGTATCGTCTTCTTGTACCCGTAGATCATTACGTGTGCTTGATTGCGCGCGACGCTGCCCGGTAATCCAGGCGTTATTACCTGCCAGTGCACGATTCAGTGGTTCGACTTTGCGTACATGGCAGCAAGCCTTGCGCAGTTCAATACTTTCATAAAAAGCGTTCAGCCCGTGCGTGTTTACGTAGTGCTCGACAGCCACCGGATCAGGTTTATATTGCTCGATATCGACACCGTAGTGTTCACGCACCGCATCCAATACCGCGAGCGTTTCTTTGTGCAGTCGACCCGTCTGCAAAGTAAACACGCGAATCGGCAACTTTGGCCGCAAGATCAGGTCGGTCAAGACCATATCCTCCGCAGCTAAGCTCGAAGCGAACACAGCAGGAGAAAAATCCTGCGCAATCCGCGCAAGTAAAGCACGAGTATCGTCAAGTCGATGGTCAAAGCTGCTCATGCGATTTCCTGCGCGCTGGGGCGCTTTACTCGCCGGAATAAAGGCGTCTTTCGATCCCAGGCGGTTTGGTAAGCCTCTGAAAAATCGGTCAGGCCTATCAAGGCATCATCAATCGACCGGTCTTCGCGGGTGGCGAATGCGTTGAAACCTACTCGCGCCATATAAAACAATTGATCACGCAATACATCACCAATCGCACGTAGCTCACCCTTGTAGCCTAGCCGTGCGCGTAGCTGATAGGCGATCGAGTAACCACGACCATCGGCGAATGTCGGGAAGTCAATCGCAATCAACGGCAGGGAGGCCACATCATCTTTGAGTGATTCTGCACGCTCGTCACTCGCCAGCCAGACACCGATATCGTTGCGCGGTGAAAGTACCGACTTTTGCGTCAGCCAAACAGCAAGCGGCACGATGTGTGCACCAGTTGGTACGGTGATGGTCTCTGCAGTCTCGTTCTCGGCAAGCATGAGCATCTGCCAGTCGTCATTCACGATGCGCTTGTCTTTGATGATCTTACGCATATGCATCTTCTCCGGCTTTCAGTGACTGACCACTGATGGGTGTGGCATACACATGGGCCTTGAATGGCTCAATACCGAGACGATCAACGGTTTCAATAAAGCGCTCGTCTTCATGTCGTTCACGTACATACACGTCGAGCAGACGGGCAATCACCTCAGGCATCTGGTCGGCAGCGAAAGAAGGACCGATGATCTTGCCGATAGCGCTTTCATTACCTTGACGTCCACCAATTGATACTTGGTACCATTCCGAGCCATCTTTATCGACACCCAAAATACCGATATTACCGACATGATGATGGCCGCAGGCGTTGATGCAACCGGATATGTTTAATTCAATGTCACCGACGTCGTGCTGAAAATCTAGATTATCGAAGCGTTCGGCAATTGCACCCGCAATCGGGATGGATTTTGCATTCGCTAGCGAGCAAAAATCACCACCCGGGCAGCAAATCATGTCGGTCAGCAGCCCAATGTTGGGTGTTGCCAGCCCATGTGCTTTTGCTTCGGTATACACCGCGAACAGGTCGGTTTGCTTCACATCGGCGAGTACCAGATTCTGCTCGTGCGTCACGCGCAGTTCACCAAAGCTGTACCGGTCTGCCAGATTAGCGACGATATCCATTTGCTCTGCCGTTGCATCGCCGGGTGGGATGCCGGTTTTTTTCAGTGACAGCGTGACAATGGCATAGCCTTGCTTTTTGTGCGGCCGAACATTACGGTTCATCCAGCTGCTGAAGCCTTTGTTTTCATGGCGCTGCTGCGCGAGTAGCAGATCCGCGTCAGCGATATGCTCGTATACCGGTGGTTCAAAATAGCTGGCTACCCGATTGAATTCATCGACGGTAATCGTGCTCGGGCTGTCTTGCAGGTCCAGCCATTCTTGTTCAACTTGTCGGGTGAACTCCTCAACACCGAGCGCCTTGACCAGAATCTTGATGCGCGCTTTGTATTTGTTATCGCGGCGGCCATACTCGTTGTACACGCGCATGATCGCTTCGATGTAACTCAGCAGATGCTGCCACGGCAAAAACTCACGAATCACGCTGCCGATGATCGGTGTGCGGCCCAGCCCGCCACCCACGAGCACCTGAAAACCCGTCTCGCCCGACGCGCTGCGTACCAAGTTCAGGCCGATGTCATGCGCCTTGACGACCGCACGGTCTTCAGCTGCTGCATTGATTGCAATTTTGAACTTGCGCGGCAGGTAAGCAAACTCGGGATGAAAAGTGCTCCATTGCCGCAAAATTTCAGCAAATGGGCGCGGATCAAGTAATTCGTCTGCTGCCACGCCGGCAAACTGATCTGAAGTGATATTACGTATGCAGTTACCCGAAGTTTGAATCGCATGCATTTCAACCGACGCCAGGTCCGCCAGAATGTCGGGTGTTTGCTCGAGATTTATCCAGTTGTACTGAATGTTTTGGCGGGTGGTGAAATGGCCATAGTTGCGATCGTATTTACGCGCGATATGAGCCAGCATGCGTAGTTGCTTGGACGATAGCAAGCCGTAAGGAATCGCCACGCGCAGCATGTAGGCATGGCGCTGCATATACAAACCATTTTGCAGTCGCAGCGGACGAAACTCATCTTCACTCAGCTCGTCAGCTAAACGGCGCCGAACCTGATCGCGAAATTGCGCCACGCGCTCTTGCACGATGAGATGATCATAGGTGTCGTAGCGGTACATGCGTTTCCTTCTGTGAATCGTTTACAGCAGGAGCTTGGCAGCAACACCGGTGAGTGTGGTTGCCAACAATCCGCGCAAGAATTTTTCAGGCACTGCGCGCGCAGCCAGCGAGCCTATCGTAATACCCGGCACTGAACCGATCAACAGCATGCCGAGTAACTCCCAATTGATCGAGCCCAGCCACCAGTGACCGATCGCTGCAATTGCAGTCAGGGGTACTGCATAGGCGATATCAGTGCCTGCGATTTCTGCGGGCTTCAGGTGGGGGTAAAGCATCACCAGCACAGTGGCGCCGACCGCACCGGCACCGATGGATGACACCGTAACCAAGGTACCAATCGCAGCGCCTGCGAATACCGCCGCAATCACTTGTTTTTTTCCGTGCAGTTGTCGCTCAGGATGCGCGGTGATCCATGCCTGCATGCGGCCGCGGAAAATAATGGCAATTGCAGTCAGCAAGACAGAAAAAGCGATGGTGTAACGAATGATTTGCGTGATGTGCTGTTCAAGCGCGCCGAAATATTTGAGTGCCAGCGTGGTCAGCAATGCTGCAGGCAGGGCGCCGATGCACAGCCGCTTCACAATTTCCCAATGCACCGTATTCCGGATGCGGTGCGCCAAGGTCCCGGCACTTTTGGTGATCGAGGCAAAGGCCAGATCTGTGCCTACCGCTACGGTCGGGTTAATGCCAAACAGCAGAGTAAGCAGCGGTGTCATCAGCGACCCGCCGCCCACACCGGTCAGCCCCACCAGCAGTCCGACGGCAAATCCGGACACAATATAAGTAGAAGTCATATAGCCCTGCGCGAAGAAGGCAGAATGCTAATAAACTTCGGCTATATTCCCAACGACACAAGATTCATTTGCTTATATGAATTCTGGATATAAAGGGATGAAGCATATTTATTGCCGTTTAATAAATTTTCTAGATTCCTGCCTGTGCCGGAATGACGATGAATAGGCCGATGCCTGTAGCCGCCTCCTGGGGGCAGGCCGGAGTTCAGGCGGCACTTAGGGTTACCCCAGCGCATGGTCGGAGTCAAAAGCGCATTTAGGGTCACCCCGGCGCGGGCCGGGGTCCAGGGAAAGTAAAACTTGCAAAAACGACTATGAACCTTCACCAATTTCGTTTCGTACGCGAAGCGGTTCGCCAAAACTTCAACCTGACCGAGGCGGCCAAGGCGCTGTTTACCTCGCAACCTGGCGTGTCCAAGGCCATCATTGAACTGGAGGAAGAACTCGGCGTCGACATCTTTGCTCGCCACGGCAAGCGAATTCGCGGGCTGACCGAGCCCGGCCGACAGGTCGTGCGGGCGGTCGAGACTATTCTGCAAGAGGTTGAGTCGCTGAAGCGCATTGGAAAGGAATTCGCCGCGCAAGACAGCGGTAGTTTCACCATTGCCACCACCCATACCCAGGCCCGCTATTCCCTGCCGCCGGTGGTGCAAATCTTTGCACAGAAATTTCCCAAGGTACGGCTATCGCTATTGCAAGGTAACCCCAAGCAGGTGGCGGATATGGTGCTGCACAATCAAGCTGATTTAGCCATCGCCACCGAGGCGATCGCCGAGGTGGATGGTTTGGTATCGCTTCCTTGTTTTCAGTGGGAGCACATGGTGGTTGTACCCGCCGAGCACCCACTGACCCGGCACAAGGCAATGACCTTGGAAGATCTGGCAAGCTACCCGCTGATTACTTACGACGCCGCTTTTGCCGGAAGAAACAAGATCGATCAAGCCTTTGCTCGCCGAGGCCTCAAGCCCGACGTGATCCTTGAAGCGATTGATGCCGACGTCATCAAAACCTACGTTGAGCTTGGCATGGGCGTGGGTATCATCGCCGGCCTTGCCTACAACGCGGCGCGCGATACGAATTTGAAAGCCATCCCGGCTGGACATTTGTTCGGCATGAATATCTCGCGCATCGCACTCAAGCAGGGCGCCTATCTGCGCAGCTACGTATTTACCTTCATCGAATTGCTGGCGCCGACGTTGACACGCAAGTTGGTAGAGCAGGCACTGGTTGGCGACCGTGACACCTACGACATTTAAAATCTGCTCAAAAAGCTCGCTGGCGTTGTTGGTGGCATCTCGCCGTACGTCGAGTACTGTCTTCGATGCCCCCGCCTAGCCATCGAGCTTTTTGAGCAGATTTCGTCGCTTGATCAGAATTCAATGGCGTTGTTGGGGGCATCTCGCCGTACGTTGAGTACTGTCTGCGGTGGCCCCGCCGAGCCAGCGACGTTTTGGGGCGGCTTTGTTCGCCGCATGAAGTTTCGTAAGCGGTGTTGGGCCCACCTTGCCGTACGTCCAGTACTGTCTACGGTGGCCCCGCCGAGCCAGCAACGCCAAGTAAGACAAACACCGACATCAGGTGCAGTCGGGAGATGACAAGAAATACCGTGTTGTACTGATTTTCTTTGCGGTATTTCAGCAGCACAATTGCTTTATTGGAAGAAGTTTTTTTCTTGCTGTGATTGCTGATTGATCTTCATGACCACCCCTGATCTGATGTCGAGTATTCGCGATACAAATCTCGCCTATTTAATGCTGGCGCAGCAGATGGTACGGCAAGATCGCGCTGCTGCGATTTATCGCCTTGGCATCAGTATCGAGTTAGCCGATCTGATCGATTCATTATCACCGGCACAGATTGTTCGGCTAGCTTCCAGCAACTTGATGCTGGTTAGGCTGCGGTTCGATGAAACCATTGCAGGTTTGCTGAGCAATTTATCTAAAGACCGCTCGTTGGTGCAAGCGCATGCCAGTATTTTGTTCGCTACACAGCCAGCCGAGCCATCAGTATCGCCACACGATACGACACGTTGATTCAAGATGGCGACGCGTAGTGTGGTCAATGAAGCTCAGCAAATCCTGCTGGCCAGTGAGTTGATTCGTCTCGGCGCGCGTTTGCAATTACTGGAATCGGAGACCACGCTGTCACGCGAGCGTTTACTCAAACTATATAAAGAGCTACGCGGGGTATCGCCACCGAAAGATATGCTGCCATTTTCAACCGATTGGTTTATCAGTTGGCAAGCTAATATTCATGGATCAGTATTTTTGGCATTTATCAATATCTTGTACGCCATGCTTGCGTTGGAGGAGTTGATGCAGTAATCAAGGCATACCGGCTCTACCTCGAGCAGATGCCACCATCACCCGCAGAGCAGCCAGTGCTTTCGCTGACGCGCGCTTGGACACTGATTCGATTTATTGAGCATGACATGCTGGCGTTGAGTCGCTGCAAGATATGCCACGGTGAATTCATCACACATACGTTTCAGCCTGTGCGGGCTACACGCTGCGGGCTATGTCACCCGCCAGCACGCGCCGGAAAAAGAAAGCGTTTGGAGACGGTTTCGGTTGAATAGATCGTCGTGATGGAGGTGATCATTAACGCTGTCAATCAACTCCTACACAAAACCATCAATTGGGTCGTCAATCATTTAGAGTCACTAATAAAAAGCCGTTCGCGTTGTTGCACCGCTTTGTCGAAAAACCGAACTTTGTGCTGCTGCGTCCCTGGCGATCAGCTTTTTGTCCAGGTCTCTAAACAATCAGGTTACCAATTCTGGCAGGAGTTGATGGCAGATTGCATAGTGCATTAGTTCTGCATTGTTCCGCATCCGCATTTTTTGCAGTAAACGGCTACGGTACATACTGATGGTTTTGGACGATAGCGCGAGCTGTGTTGCAATTTCACTGACCGTCATGCCGGCTGCGATTTTCAGAAGTGTTTGATATTCGCGATCAGACAACCGCTGGTGAGGTAACCAAGCTTGCTCGTTGTCGATACACTCCGAAAGGTGTTGGGCCAGTTCGCTACTGATATATTTTTTACCAGCGGCGATTTGGTGTAATGCATCTAACACGACGGTAGGCATGGCTTGTTTGCTGATATAGCCTGCCGCGCCTGCGCGCAGTGCGCGCAAGCCATACGCTCGTTCTTGATGCAAACTACACACCAAT
>Ga0194130_10004591_pt1 | contig 17444 bp, 18 predicted proteins | sample TA2KigsurfametaG_FD_160084 | JGI IMG/M metagenome (GOLD analysis project Ga0194130, IMG submission 160084) | Freshwater microbial communities from Lake Tanganyika, Tanzania - TA2015050 Kigoma 12 surface | ecosystem: Environmental > Aquatic > Freshwater > Lake | place: Tanzania: Lake Tanganyika... | reverse complement strand
GGAGATGCTTTGGAGCCTGGAAATAGCTACAGGGCAAATATTCAAAGCCTTCGTCGCAAGGAGAATATGATCTTTCTACGCTCACGATATTAATTCGAAAGAGGTAGCTATCTGGCTACCATTGACGTGTGAGCCGTACCTATGTAATTCAAACTCTGGGCTGCCAGATGAATGTTCATGATTCTGAACGTATTGCAGACTCGCTCGATGCTGCTGGCTGTATCCCCGCGGCCTCCAAATCTGGCCTTGGAGAAGTAGGGCGGTCCGATCTCTTTGGTCTACCGCGGGATGGGAGTGAAGAGAGCAAAATCGACGATTCTTTCCTTTTTCACGGTTCTTGACCCCGGCTCCTGCTCACTCATACTATCACTGCCTGTATACAAGGTGGAATACGGCTACCCGTTTCGAGAGAAAGCAGCCCCGTGGATATCGCCGAAGGAATCAATCAAATCCAGATTAGAGATCGGTATCTTATTGCTCAGATTGAACGGGAGATTGCAGCTGTCGTTGGCGTGGAGAATGTCAACACTGACCAAGCGATGCTCCATGAACAATCTGCGGACTGGTCTTGGATTTCTCAATACTTGCGCTACAAATCACTCCCACTTCCTCACGCCGATCTTTATGTCAGACCAGGAAGGGCTTTCGAAGTTGCTGAAGTTTTGAGAATCGCGTGTGATTACAAGATTCCCGTCGTTCCTCGTGGCGGCGGTTCTGGCACTCAAGGGGGAACTGTCGCCATCTATGGCGGCATAGCGATGGATCTCCGCCGACTGAACAAAATATTGGATATCGACCAAGTGAGTATGGTCGTTACCGCCGAAGCGGGAATTGAAGGCCCTGAATTAGAGAAAGTTCTCAATGCTCGTGGTTTAACGATGCCGCACTATCCCGGCTCATTTCACTTCGGTGCAACGTTGGGAGGTTATCTTGCAGCGCGTGGATCAGGCGTTGTCTCCACAAAATATGGAAAAGCCGAAGATCTTGTGCTTCAACTGGAAGCGGCGGTACCACCAGGAAAACTCATTGAGACGATGAGAGTCCCTAGTCATGCCTCAGGTCCAGGAATCATTCAAGCAATTGTTGGCTCAGAAGGAACTCTGGGAATTATCACGAAAGCTGCGATGCGAATTGAACGTATTCCAGAATCCATGGAGTTCCTCTCTTATGGATTTAAAAATATTTCAGAGGGAATTGAAGCTGCCCGTCGTATCATGACCGATCGTTGGCGGCCAGCTGTCATTCGACTTTATGACGAGGCAGATAGTGCAAAGTTATCGAAGTGGCTCAACCTCGGCGTTGAAGGAGTCTTGCTTGTAATTATGTGTGATGGCAGAAAAGAACTTACCGAACTCGAAAGTCGCGAGATTGCCCGTCTCTGCGAATTAGTCGGTGGTAAGTCCTATGGACCAGAAGTTGGAAAAATGTGGTGGGACGGCAAATACGAGCCATTTAAACATGGAAATATCCCTGCTCCGCCGCAGATTTTCGGCACGACAGATACCTGCGCCAGGTTTGAAGATCTAGAGAAAATCTATTGGGCTAAAAAGAAAGTGATTGAAGAGGGTTTTGCACAGTACAAGGCCCGCTACACGGCTCACTTTTCGCACTGGTTTCCCTGGGGCGGAATGATCTACGACCGCTTCTATATTGATAGCGGCCCAGAAGATCCAGCAGAGGCGATAGCCCTCCACGATCGGGTATGGGATGCTGCGATCAAAGCCAGTCTTGATAACGGCGGGTCACTCAACGAGCACCATGGAGTGGGGCTCAAACTCGGACGCTTCATGCGACTTCAGCATGGCGCCGCATTCGATTTACTCCTCAGAGTAAAAGACGCTTGGGATCCGGATGGAATCCTCAATCCAGGGAAACTTGGATTTGGACCACCGAAGAACAGGCGTCAATAGAAACCCATCGATTCTTTTTGAAAGGAGAATCATGCATCTATCTATGCACAACTGGATGCGCGCAGAACCACTTAAGGTAACTGTCGCTCGTCTTGCAAAGTATGGCTACAAGAGCATCGAGATCAGCGGTGAACCAGAACAATATGGTCAGAATGGGAGCAAAGACACCAAGAAACTTCTTGATGACTACGGTCTCAAATGCTGGGGTTCTGTGACGTTGATGCTCGGTGAACGAAATCTCGTTGCTGGAGATGCTGCCAAGAGAGCTGCTTCAGTCAAATACACGAAAGATTGCATCACGATGGTTAAGGAACTTAATGGACATGAGATGACCATTGTCCCTGCCACCGTGGGCAAGATAGTTCCAGACTCCACTCCGGAAGAAGAGTGGAAGTGGGCAGTGGAGAGTATGAAGGAAATCTACGAACATTCAGAGAGGGCCGGCGTGCAATTGGCAATCGAGCCTTTGAATCGATTCGAGACCTACTTCATCAATCGCGCTGAACAAGCTCTTGCGCTTGCAGAGGCCACTGGATCGAATTGTGGAGTCTGCCTTGATGCTTTCCATATCAATATCGAGGAAGCAGATTTGTATGAGGCGATTCGCAGCACCAAGGGCAAATTAATCGATTTCCACGTTGCAGATAACAACCGTATGCCAGCTGGTCATGGTGACTATGACTGGAAGAAAGTTGTTTCAACGCTGCAGAGCATTGGATATGACGGCGCCTTGACTGCTGAATTCGTCGCTCCCATAGATCGCACTCCGGCAAATCACTACAAGAATGCCCTTGAGACCAACTTTGATAATGTCGAAATCAGCCCAGAACAGCTGAAATTCATCATTGATCATGGCTCTAGCATCTTGACCGAGTCTTTCTATGACTGGCTGGTCGAAGAAAACGCCAAGACTCTTCTTCCATTGATCTAACGAATTTCTTCCATCGTTAGCCACATTCAACAGTCGTGACGAAGTCTGTCCTCATCATCGCAACTTGCGATACCAAAGGTCCGGAGGCTGCCTATCTTCGGGATGGTCTCAATCGTCTTGGAATCAAGACGATTGTTATTGACACCGGAATTCTGGGCGAGCCACTCGAGATCGTTCCCGATATTACTCACGAGCAACTTGCAGCAGTTGGAGGATTGACTCTTGCAGAGTTGCAGAATTCGGGAACTCGTGGCCGAGCAGTGGAGCGCATGAGAAGTTTCGTCATCAAGAAAGTCAAGGATTTATTTGATGAGGGTTCCGTCGAAGGCGCCATCGGAATTGGTGGCGCCGAGGGATCGGTCATGTCGGCTGCGGCATTGATGCAGTTGCCCATCGGGGTGCCAAAACTTGTCTTATCCCCGATTGCATCGGGGCGACATGAATTCGGCCCTCTGGTGGGAACGAGCGATATGTTTGTTATGCACACAGTTATCGATATTTTGGGACTAAATCACATCTCTCAAACCGTCTATGACAATGCGATAGCGGCAATGGCGGGTTTAGTTGCACATGGACACCAACTTTTTGCACCTCCTACAGGGAGTAAATATGTAGCGGTAACGATGCTGGGTAACACCACTACGGCAGTTATGGCGCTGAAGGATGTGTTGGCAGAATATGGATACGAAGTAGTTACTTTCCATGCCAATGGCGTTGGCGGGCCAGCAATGGAAGAACTTGCAGAAGCTGATCAGTTTGTTGGCGTTATCGACTTTACGCCATCAGAAATCGTGGGGCTACTCGCTGGCGGGATTCACTATGGAGGTCCGGAGCGCATGAAGCGCGTTGGACCGCTTGGAATTCCCCAGATTCTGGTGCCTGCCTGCGTTGATTTTTCAGTTCACCACACCGCTTCGATTCCCGATGAAAAACGGAACCGTCCTATCTATGACCACAATCCAGAGTTTGCTCTCGCGCGATGTAGCCATGAAGAGATGGGCGCAATCGGAGCTTATTTCGCTGAATGTGCCAACACTGCGACCGGACCAGTTCGCGTCATTATTCCCGGGGAAGGCTTTTCGATTCCAAATGTTCCCGGCGGCGTTTTCTGGGATCGAGCTGCCGATACGTTCTTTGAATCAGAACTTCGTTCAAAGATAAATCCAGATATCCCAATTGAGAAGCTTGCGCTCCACGCGAACTCCAAAGAATTTGGAGTTGCAGTTGCAAAGAGCTTCTTAGAACTTGTTGCGACAACTAAGTAAGAAGTAATGTGAAAATCAATCAACAGGAGAAGAAATGACAAGTTACATCACACCGCCTCGAAAAGTTCCACACCTCACCTCGGGTGATGAAGATTTTCGGAAGAAGTTTCGATCGTGGAATATGGCTGATCTTTCTTATATCGACATCAATGAATATTTGGCAGTTAAAGATGTGGTTCTAGTGCCGATGGCAAGTACGGAGCAACATGGCCCACATTTGCCGCTCTACACCGACACCATCACAGCCATCGAAGTTTCTGCCCGCGTCTCTGAGCAGGTCGGAATCTTTCATACGCCTCCAATCTGGACCGGTTATTCGCCACAACACATGTATGGAGCGGGTCAAGGGCGGGGAACTATCACTGTGCGTGCGGAAACGTTGAATAACTTGATGTACGACGTAGCTCGCTCCTTAATTCACCACGGCTTCAATCGAATCATTTTTGTTAATGGTCACGGTTCTAATATCAAAGTAGTTGACCCGGTCCTTCGTAAGCTTCGCTATGAAACGCATGCTCTTATTGGTTTTGTGAAGCCTTACATGGAGCGCTACACCGGAATCCTTGCGGGCTTGATGGAGAACCCTCCGGAGGAGACTCCCGGATGGCACTCAAGCGAACTCGAGACCTCCCAAGATATGGCCTGGAACGAGAATCTAGTCCGCATGGAACGAGCGGTGGATACCAGGGCCCATGCTCCAGACTTTTTGCCCAAGACATTTTCGAAGAATGATGGCATGCCCGATGTTGAGTTCGAGGGTTATCAATACTTCCAGTTCCCTATGGACCATCATGAGTTTGTCGAGAACGGAATCATCGGCAATCCCATGCGCGCCACAAGAGCAAAAGGTGAAGAGGCTTTTCACCGCTACAGCACCCATGTCGCCAAGGGTGTCCTTGAATTGATGAAAGTTCCTGTCAATGTCATCAATCGAGAGTTCTCCAATCGAGTCTGATCGACGATGACTAAGCGAAGTGGTGTGACAAAGAAGCCAAAGTCAGCAAGATCGCGCGCGCGCGCCTCTGAATCCCTAGGAGAGGATGCATACGATTGGTTGATTGCAGCTATCACTTCGTTTCGCATTCCAACGAATTCTCAGATCGCAGAGAATAAGTTGGCCGCAGAATTGGGGGTGAGCCGTACTCCAGTCCGAGAGGCGCTCAAGAGATTAGAGAACGAGCGATTGGTCAAGCGCGGCGTGGGCGGAAGTTTCGTTGTTGCCATGTTAACAGCAAAGGATGTCGACGAGGCTATCGATCTAATGGTGCTCTGCGATGTTTATCTCTTCCAACGCGCGGCTCAGAATATTGATAGCTCAGGTCGACAGATGCTGGCTGAAGCGGCACAGAAGATGTCCACGGCTGCAGCAGCGGGAGATCGCGAAACATGGATGGAGCATGACCAGGTATTTCATGAGTGCATTTTGCGAGCTGCTGATAATAATATGATTGCTGAGGTATCTCGTGTTACACGACGTCGTATCCAGCGGTTCTGGGCTCGCTCGATCTCTGGTGCTCGAGACCTAGTTTCCTGTTCAGATGAGCATCGCAAAATTGCCCAAGCCATCACTACTCAGGATATGGCTGCCATCCAACGCACTGTTGAAAGCCATTTAGTGCATCTTCGAGAAAATATGCATGAGATTGTCGAACTGATGGCACCATTCCTTGGGGATCAGTAGAGATGAATGTTGAGCAGACCATTGACGAAGTACTGGGTCTTGGAGTTATATACACAATGGTCTCCGACGCGCTAAAAGCTCGTCAGTGAGAGGAGCAAATATGTCTCAAACGTTGCGCGTCGCGATGATTGGTTATGGATTTATGGGAAAGGTTCATTCCCACGCGTGGCGCACAGTGAATCATTTCTTTGCGGATACACCGCGAGTTGAGATGACAGTCATTTGTGGTCGGAGCGAAAAATCTCTAGCCGAGGCCCGGGAACTTTATGGCTGGAATGAAGCTGAGACAGATTGGAAAAAAGTTATTGCGCGAAGCGATATCGACATCATAGATATCTGCACCGCCGGTGACACCCATAAAGAGATAGCGATTGCAGCTCTCAAGGCAGGCAAACATGTAATCTGTGAAAAACCTTTGGCAAACACCGTTGCAGAGGCAAGCGAGATGGCGGAGGCAGCAACAGCAGCCATCTCTTCCTGCTCCATGGTGGCATTTAACTATCGACGCGTTCCTGCTTTAGCAATGGCGAGAGCCATGATTCAAAGTGGCAAGTTAGGAACAGTTTTTCATGTACGTGCTAACTATCTTCAAGATTGGATCATCGACCCCGAATTTCCACTCGTTTGGCGACTAGATAAGAAAGTCGCCGGCTCTGGCGCCCTCGGCGATATCGGCGCTCATATAGTTGATGCCTCTTACTTCCTTACCGGTTCAAAGATAATTTCTGTGAGTGGTCAGATGAAGACCTTTATCAAGGAGCGGCCGCTGCCAGCGGCCTACACAGGGTTGAAAGCCGGGACCTCTAGTGGACGTGGTGAAGTGACCGTCGATGACACGGCACTCTTCACAGCGAATTTCGATAATGGCGCAATCGGCACTTTTGAAGCAACACGATTTGCTGCCGGACGAAAGAATGCGATGTCAATCGAGGTGAATGGCTCGAAAGGAAGTCTGTACTTTAACTTTGAAGATATGAATGAATTACTCTTCCACGATCACAGTATTGAATCTTCTCAAGCCGGTTTCCGTAAGATTTTGGCAACCGATGGGGCCCAACCATATATTGCAGCGTGGTGGCCACCAGGGCACATTATTGGTTACGAACATACCTTCACCCATGAAGTTTGTGATTTTCTCACCGCGATCAAGAATGGAACGCCAGCAACCCCATCGTTTGCTGATGGACTCTACGTCCAGAAAGTTCTCGACGCAGTCGAGAAAAGCTCTGCAAATAAAGCCCAACTCACTGAAGTCAATTAAAAGGAGAAAGCCATGCCACGTCCTGTAACACTCTTTACCGGCCAATGGGCTGATCTACCATTTGAGGAAATGTGCCGTTTGGCCTCCTCATGGGGATATGACGGTCTAGAGATTGCTTGCTGGGGTGATCATTTCCAAGTCGATCGAGCTCTTAATGAACCTGGCTATATCGAAGGTCGCCACGCCATTTTGAAGAAATACAACTTGAAGGTATACGCCATCTCCAATCACTTGGTCGGTCAAGCAGTATGTGATCATCCGATTGATGAGCGACATAAAGGAATCCTTCCTTCGCGCCTTTGGGGAGATGGAGATCCAGAGGGAGTCCGTCGTCGATGCGCCGAGGAGATGAAGAACACTGCTCGTGCTGCAGCCAAACTTGGCGTCAAAGTTGTCGTGGGTTTTACCGGTTCATCGATTTGGCATACCGTCGCAATGTTCCCACCCGTATCACCGGCCATGATTGATGCTGGCTATAAAGACTTTGCTGATCGTTGGAATCCAATTTTGGATGTCTTTGATGAAGTCGGAGTCAGATTTGCTCATGAAGTTCATCCATCAGAGATTGCTTATGATTACTGGACTACGGTTCGCACATTGGAAGCTATCAAACATCGACCTGCCTTCGGTTTGAATTTTGATCCGAGCCACTTCATCTGGCAAGACCTCGATCCGGTAGCTTTCCTCTGGGATTTCAAAGATCGCATCTACCATGTCGATTGTAAGGAGTCGAAGAAACAACTCAATGGAAGGAATGGGCGTCTTGGCTCACATCTTCCTTGGGCCGATCCACGACGTGGGTGGGACTTTGTCTCTGTCGGACACGGCGATGTTCCATGGGAAGCATGCTTTCGAATGTTGAATGCAATTGGATATGACGGGCCAATTTCCGTTGAATGGGAAGATGCGGGAATGGATCGGCTTATTGGTGGACCAGAATCTCTGGAATTCATTCGAAAGATGTGCGCTATAGAGCCACCAAAAGCATCATTTGATGCTGCATTTTCATCGGGCAACTAAGAGGGTGTTGAGAGCACGATAAAACTTCGCGCTCGGATAGAAGCACTAACTTTTTATCTGGGCGCGAGGAACAATCTCCAGGATTGCCTCCTGGCTAATTTCTCCAATCTTTATGATGACAACTTCAACACCGGGAAGTGAGATCAACGTGGATTTCGCTGTAGTCCAAGCATTCTCTGCCTCAATTGCAAGATGAATATTCTCCGCAATAGATTCTGGTAGATCTTTTAAATCAGAGAGAACTTTGCGTTCCTCTGGAGAATCACCCTCTACCATGACGGGCGAGAATGCCAATGGTCCGACTTCCTTGCACACACCTGCCACAAGCCTATGAGCTGCTTGCGTGAAGAAAATGGTGTCGGGGAGCTTTCGGGAGCCAAAGGAAAAACGTAAGTGCAGTAGCGTTTCGCGTTCGGCAATTAAAGGACCCGGCCAATGTCGCGTCAAGAGGCGGATCTGCTCTGAAGTTAGGGCGCCACAGAGCGATTCCACTTGCTCATAATTTGCGACCAATCTGACCAAGGACGTTTCTGGCTCTATGCCTTTAATCTGCCTAATTCGATTCATGGCGAATTCAGATCTTCCATTGGCCATAAATGCGTAACCAAGAGAGACGGGAGCAATAACGAGAGCATCTTCTTGCAGTGCTGATGCAATCTGCTTGACGACCTTTTTACGAGATTGAGCGCTCATCGATCCATCAAATGGGATTGTCAACATTGCCTTAATTGTAATAGCCCATCGGAGTAAATTGTCCTACGAAGTGCGTCCGCGGTAATCTACCCTCATGAGCGAGAGCGAAAAAGTTGCTGAGAAGACTAGAGTCGCAATTCTCTTCGGTGGCGCAAATAGCGACAACTATCGTTCCTGCCGACAGTTCAATGATGTTCTAATTGCACTTCAGAGGCGTGAATTTGAGGTAGGCGCAGTGGGCGTCACCCTTGAGGGCGCTTGGGTTGTCTTTAGTGATCTCGCTTCTGTCTCTAAGGCCATGGGGATTAGAGATTTTGAACTTACCAATGAGAGCGCGGCGGCCATCACGGGCTCTGAGATCACAGATTTTCCACCACGAGTTTTCCTTTCCTACGACATCGTTTTTCCGCTGGTGCTGGGCGCACCAGGATCCGATGGTCGACTGGCTGGACTTCTTGAGAGCATGGGAGTCTGCCTTGTAGCATCTGACTCCCTCGGTTCTGCCATCGCATCTGACAAATCCACAATGAAGCTTTTACTCGAGGCCGTTGAGGTTGCGACTCCGAAGCATGTTGTTGTTCCTGATAAAGCCTGGCGCCGAGATGCCCTATCGAGCGTGGTGCGCGCAGCATCCTTGAAACTTCCTATCGTTATCAAACCTTGTCGTGGTACAAATGGCGTGGGTATTACCATCGTTCGTTTCCCGCGAGAGATGAAAGACGCAGTTGCTATCGCACGAAGATTTGATGGTCGATTTCTAGCCGAGGAGTATCATGAAGAGGGAAGGTACTTGGAATGTGGCGTCTTCGAAGATTCTGAGCGGCGAAACTTCATCAGCTCGATTGTTGAAACCAAGGTAGCAGATGGCGGGATATTTAATTACATAACCCGAGCTGATCCCTCCAAATTCACCCAAGAGATTGCCAAGGATCTCTCGGAAGAAATAATTAAGAAGATTAAGGAAACAGCAGAGAAAGTTTTCGAAGCTACAAAGACTTCTGGCTACCTACAAGTTGAGTTTATTTTGACAAAAGAGAACGAGCTACTCTTCCTTGAAGCCAATGCACATCCTTATCTGGGCAAGGATGGCTCCTTTGCCAAGGGTTGGTTAGACGCGGGATTAGATTACGAAGACATCATCTATGCCCCGGCGATTGAGGCGCTGAGGCGTCCTCATGGGATGGTCTAAAGCTAGCGCTGGCGCTTAACACCAGAAAATCCCCGATAACCAGCGCGAAAAACGCTAGCAAAACCGCGGGCGCTCCAAGCGCTTCGCCCAACGAATAACCCATGGCAGTTTGGGAGCGCAGAATAGGTAGCGGCGTTTTGGGCAGAAACAGAGCCACCATAAATGATCGGGACTTGCGACTTGCCACCTCTCTCTAAATTTTCGGCGATAATCTCCAAGGCACTTGCCACATACTTTGGGTCAGCTGGTTTTCCCTTTGCTCCAATGGAGAAGACCGGCTCATAAGCCACTAGCAGAGGCGAATTGACTTTCGATAATGGACGCAGTTGTCGATTGAGAAAAGCTCTTAGTTCTTTTCGATCTTTTTTTACTTGACTCTCACCCACGCAGTAAAGAATTCTCAGACGTGATAGAGCTGCCTGTTCAAGTTGAGCAACTACAGAATTATCATCATCAAAGAGTTGACGGCGCTCCGCGTGTCCGATCATGACCAGATTAGATTGGAGAGACTTGAGAAGTTGAGCTGAAACTTCGCCAGTAATGTTACGGCCAGATGTTTCCGACACTGTCTGATTACCAATCCAGAGTCTGGAGCCAGTAGCTCTTGCTTTCAAGGAAGTGAATAGAGGCATGGTTGGCAGAAGGAATAACTGAGCATCTTTAAATTCCGTGGCGAGGCGAAGTGCAGTTGTGACTACCGCATGATGAGAGGCAACAGAGAGATCACGCTTTGTGTTGGAACCAAAGTAGAACAGGATTTCACCTAACTACTAGAGGCCTAAATTGCAACTCCGCTTTCATCGAAGAGAGCAATGTCATCGCTATCGATGGTGGTCCAAACTTGTCCGGTTATCTCTTTCCCGAGATTATGGTTAACGCGTGCCTTAAGCAGCACCCCTCCGTAATCAAGGTCGAGCAGGTACTGACCACCAATTCCCAGAGATTTTCGAAGCACTCGAGCAGAGGTTGCGCCTACGACCTGCTTGGTGAATACATTTACAGCCTCTGCTCTAACACCGATGACAGCTACCTCCCCAGCGCGAGTACCAACCTGGATCGACTGACTGAAAAGAGAGGGAGCAGTTACGGCCGTTGCGCTGCTCTTGAGGTCTTTCTTCTCAACAAAATTCATACCGGGATTGCCTAAGAACCAGCCTGCAAATTGACTGGCAGGTTTAAGGTAGACCTCGGCGGGCGGCGCGCACTGAGTTATGACGCCATCTTGCATCAGAGCGATTTGATCAGCCAAGGTCATCGCTTCGGTCTGGTCATGGGTCACATAGATGATGGTCTGCGATAGACGTCCGAAAACTTCCTTGAGCGAGCGCTTGAGCTCTAATTTAGCTGTGATATCGATATTGGTAATGGGCTCGTCAAAGAGAATAATCTTTGGTTCGCGAGCGATGGCACGGCCCACCGCGATCTTCTGTCGCGTTCCATTATCAAGGTCCTCGACTAACTTATTGAGCGAATCGGAGATCCCCAGCAATTCGGCAACGCTATGAATGCGATCTTTGATGACCTTCGGATCCAGGCCCTCGGAGAGCAGTGGTAGCTCGAGATTCCTCTTTACGCTCGTACCGCGATAGATGACCGGGTATTGGAACACCATTCCAATGTTGCGACGGCGAGTTGAAACACGTGTCACATCAAATTCTCCGAAAGAGATGCTGCCCCGTGTTGGCTTCTCAAGTCCGGCAATCATGCGCATCAAGGTAGTTTTGCCACAACCAGAAGGCCCCAGGAGAACCGTCACAGAAGAATGGGGAATCGTAAAAGTAACATCATCGACCGCGTTGAGAGAGCCGAAACTCTTTGTCAAATTTTTAAGATGAATATCAAACACGGCCTACTCCTTTTCCTATTGCCCGCTGGGTCGAAGCGCTGAAGATCATGATTGCTTCGGGCCTAACGGAGATCGAGACATCGGCGGCGTTCAAAAGTTTGAGCGCATCACTGTCGGTTCGAGAAACCACGGTAATGACCTGGGTCCCATCAACATCAAGGTAGGCAACTATCTCTGAGCCGAGGTTCTCAAGCAAGGTAACTCGAGCTTTAAGGTTGACTGCGCCCGTATGCTGGCCGAGCATAACTGCCTCAGGTCGAACACCAGCAAAAGCTGCTCCTGACTCACCTTTGACATCTGTCTTGACCGAGAAAATCGGTGACTGGAAGGCGCCCCCCTCTAGCTCTCCGGCGATTATGTTGGCTGCAGGGAATCCAAGGGTAGTTAGAGATGCCAACTGACTGGGCTTGTCATACACATCCGCCAACGGTCCCTGCTCAACGATTTTTCCATCGGAGAGAATCAGAATTGTCTTCGCGAGTTGAAGCGCTTCAAGCGGATCAGAGGTGACATAGACAAATGTGACACCTAATTGCTCTTGGGTTAATCGCAGGTCATCAATTAGTCGCTCGCGTAATTTAAAATCTAATCCGACAAGCGGATCATCGAGGAGGTATACGTCAGTGGCTTTCGCAAGTCCACGAGCGATAGCAACTCGCTGCTTCTGGCCTCCGGAGAGTTGACTTGGTAACTTCTCGAGCAGATCTGAGATCTTCAACAATTCAGCGACCCGAGTGACTGCTTCCGACTTAACTTCCTGCGTGGCCTTGATGAGATCTAGTGGATATTCAATGTTCTCGCGTACCGAAAAGTGAGGAAAGAGAGCAAAAGCTTGAGGGACATAACCAATATTTCGGGAACCTGAATTGGTCTCCGTGACATCGTTATCGCGAACTAAAACCTGGCCGGCATCCACCGTCTCAAGGCCCATGATGGATCGCACTAAAACCGACTTTCCATTTCCCGGCCTTCCGCAAATGACTGCAAAGTCGTTTTGTGGAATCGTGAAACTGATTTCATCGAGGACTTTTTTATCGCCAAAAGCCTTGGAAAGTCCAACAACCTTTAATGAGGAACTTGACATTCCCGAGCCTTAGTTTACTCGTCCGAGGTTAACCAAGAAAGGCGTAATGGCGATCGAGATTGCAAAAATAGCTGCCACAATTCCCAAATAGATGAGAATTCGAGCCAGTGATTTGCTTGCGCCCCACTCCGGCTTGATGTTCCCGATTGCGACCTGAAGTGGAACGAAAAGGCAGAGCGCAACAAAGCCAATGGTGTAAATAGCGTGGGTGAAAGTTTGGGCAATCAAGAGTAGAGAAATGGCGAGAGCCCAAATCCAGATATATTGAAGCCGGGCGCCAAAGGACTTTTTCGTTCTCATTAAACCTCACCTCGAACTGTTCCGAATGTCAGACCTACCAGAAGGTACTTCTGGAAGAAGAAGATCACTAGGGCCAATGGGAGAACGTAAAGCGTTCCAATGGAGGCGACGAATGACCAATCAACTTGACCCCCTTTGGTAATCGAGGTAAAGAGTCCAACTGGTATTCCGTAAGTATTCAGGCCGCCAAGCTGGAAATTGAATAAGAACTCATTCCAAACGAAGATGATATTAAAGACGAATGCCGCCACCAAGCCAGACCGAACTTGCGGGAGCACTAACTTGAACATGATGTGAGGCCGGCTAGCGCCATAGACCAGACCAGTCTCATCGAATTTCGAGGAGACCCCATCGATAAACCCTTTGAGAATCCAGACCGAGAACGGAATGGAGAACATTGTGTAGAAGATGATCAGGCCAATGAAGGAGTCTTTTAGTTGAAGAATGTTAAAGAGCTGAAAGAAAGGGATGACAAAAGCTGCAGCTGGTACGAACCTGGTCGAAAGGAGTAGAAACATGATGAAGTCAGTGCCCGCAGGTTTGAAACGTGAGAATGAATAGGAGGCTAAGAAGGACACGAATATCGCAAGAAAGACTGCGATGAAGGAGTAGATGACGCTGTTGACAAAGTAGGCCAAGGTGTTGGAGAACTGGAGCGCATCCAAAAGGTTCTTCAAGGTGGGGACGAAAATAAACTTGGGCGGGATATCAAGCACAGTTTCCTTGGGTTTGAGAGCTGTGGCAATAATCCACGCAATCGGCAGAAAGAAGATAATGGCCGTGACCCAACAAGTTATGGTCAACGTGATTTTAGTTGCCTTTTCGTTACTAGGCTTCATGACGATTTCTCTACTCATGCAGATTCCTCGGCTTTTTTACGCGCATTTAGAACATATAGATAAATTGCCGTCAATGCGATGGCGATAAAGAGTAAGAAAACAGAAACGGCAGAGGAATACCCCAATTTGAAAGATTTGAAGGCAAAGCGGTAAAGCGAGAGAGCAATTAACTCTGTGGTATCTCCAGGACCCCCGTTGGTCATAATGTAAGTCAGATCCATGGTCTTAAAAGCATCAATGGAACGAAGGAGAATTCCCAGCATTAAAATAAACTTGGCGTGTGGCCAAATAATTGTGGAGATCTGTCGACGTATCGGGAGCCGATCGACAGATGCGGCTTCAAGCTCTGCCTTTGGTACTGAACCCAACGCTGCGAGAGTCATCAGCGCCATAAATGGTGTCCACATCCAAGTATCGACAACAATCAATGTTGGAAATGCCAGAGATGAATTGGTTAGAAAATCCGTTCGCTCGAAACCCAGTGAGGTGATGAAGTGGTTAACTACACCGAATGTCGGGTCAAGCATTAACTTCCAGAAAAGTGCCGTTGCGATCGGCGTTACGACCATGGGGGTAAAGAAGAGAGTAAGAGCTAGGCGACGTCCCGGCATATTTTCGTTCTTCCAGAAGAAGACTCCAATCAAAATTCCTAGCAGTGTTTGAAAGATTACGGCAAGAAAGAGGAAAAGAAAGGTTCGAGAAACGGATGCGGAGAGCTGTTCGTTCTTGACGAAGTCGAGGTAATTCGTAAGTCCATTAAATGATGGGGGCTTATACGATGTAAGGGTGTAGTCATAGAAACTTAAGCCCAACATCCATAGAGTTGGGAGAACATTTAGTAAGGCAAAGAATATGAGGACTGGCGTGAGAAGTAACCAGCTGATGCCCCGATTTGTCTTGAAGACATTTTTCGGCCTTTCTTTTATCTTTGCCTCAAAATCGCGCGGGCTAACCGACATTGTCACTCCTTCAAAATCGAAAAACGAGCGAGGTTATAAGAGAAGTTGTCCTAACACCCCGAAGGCTATTAGGACAACTTCAATTGCATTAACTTAGATCTTCAGCGAATCTACATTGTCTGGTGGAGCAGTCTCTGTCCGACCAGCTTTGAAGAGAATCTGCTGTTGTTTTGCAGCGGCATACTCAAGAGCTTCTTTTGCGGTCTTGACTTGTCCGGTTGCATATCCGTTAAACGCTGCCTGTTGTACGGCGAGCATTTCAGCATATTCAGGTAGATGCCAAAAGTCTTGTGAACGTCCTTCTTCAAGCATGTAAAGAAACGGCTTCACGTAATGAGCTACTGCCAGGTATTCAGGATTTGCAGCACCTTCCTTGCTCCATGGAAGTCCACCATTTTCCTTGATGAACTTATCCTGAGTTTCCTTGGTGTACCACCACTTGAGAACGTCAACAGCAACGCGCATGTGATCATCATCATTGAACGCATTTATCACCCATGGCTGACCACCCATCGCACCGATGAGTTGTCCATTCCACTTTGGAATGGGGATAGAGATGACCTTGTCTGCAGGGACTTTGTCAGATGACATGAACTTTCCGACCGCCAACCACTGCCAAGCCGAGAAGACCTTGCCTTGGACGAAGAGGTCAATCATGTCGCCGATACCGAAGGCTGCGAAGTTTGCAGGCTGATACTTCTTCAAGCCTACGAATTGCTCCATTGCCTTCTCGTTCTCTGGTGAATTGAGAATTCCATAAACATCGTTTGTCTCAGGATTCCAGATCTTGCCGCCGGTCGAATATGCAAATGGATAGTAAGCGCAGCTAAAGAAGTCATACTCTTTGGAGTACATCAACGCTGTTCCGAACATACCCTTTGCTGGACGGTGGAAGAATTCAATGATCTCAACCAAAGCATCGAACTCTATATTGCTGAGTTCGTCATAGGTTGATGGAAGATCTTTGCCAGTTTTCTGTTTGAAGGCTGCTTGCTCTTTTGGATCTTCAAGCATGTCCTTTCGAAGGAATACACCTTGAGTATCTGGCATTTGTGGGAAGCCCCAACGAATGCCGGAACCATCTGGATAAACCTGATAGGTGTTTGTTACCAAGGAAGAGAATGGCTCGATGTCGAGTTCAGGGTTCGCCGCGAAGACATCATCTGCCTTAACGATCCAACCTGGCTCGGAGAGTGCTCCCAGCCACTGTGAGTCAACGATAAGTAAGTTGAACTCTTGTGACTGCGAGGCGAGAGTGGGAGCTACCTTCTGAAAGAGTTCACCGAAAGGTGCCTCTGCGAATGTAATCTTATTAACGGTGTAACCGAAATTGTCCATCGCATACTTTTGGAAGTCTGCCCATTGTGTTTCAGGGGCAGCGCTTGGAGGCCAACCTCCAATGCGGGAGTAAGCGAAGTCAATCGTCTTACCTTGCATATTTTCCGCATTACTTCCGTAAAGCGGACTGTCTTTTGCTAGCGAACCAGAATCTCCCCCACTGCTGCATGCGGAGAGAAGGCCAGATAGTGAAACTGCTGCACCAGCTGCAACTCCACCCTTAAGCAAAAGGCGACGATCTATTGTCTTATCTAGAATTTGAGACAAGAGGACTCCTTTTGTCGATAACTTTTTCTGATGCCCCGATTGAGGCATCGGCCCGATTTAAGGACATTTTTTCCGCTCAGTCAAGCGTTTTCACAGGAATTTTTGGGTGGGTTCCCAGTGGCCCTTAGCGTAATTCCTGCCATGGAGGTAGCCTCGGAACGGGGTCCTATCCTTTGGTGCGCCCTTGAGAAAGGCAGTGTAGGTCTGTGCGTATTGTCGTTGGTTGCGATAGTAATGGCGTCGCATTAAAAGACGCCTTGGTCGGAATTCTCCGAGAGAACGCGCGGGTATCAAGTATCGAAGATTTAGGAGTAAAAGGCGCTGATGACGCAACACTCTACCCAGAGATCGGTTTTGCGCTAGCGAAAAAGATTTCACTCCAGAAAGCTGATCGCGGTCTGCTGATCTGTGGTACGGGAATCGGGATGGCCATATCTGCCAATAAAGTTCCTGGAATTCGGGCGGCTACAACTCATGATCCGTACTCTCTGGAGCGCGCCATACTCAGTAATGATTGCCAGGTGATCTGCATGGGCGCGAAAGTAATCACCCGTGAAAATGCCGAGAAATTGATTTCACAATGGCTCGACTATGAGTTTGATGAAAAGAGTCCCTCGCATGCCAAGGTTGAACGGATTAACGTTTTAGAAGCTGAGAACCGAAACAGTTAGCAACCGATCCAGGGGAAGGGGTATGAGGAGAGATGAGTAAGGAGAAAATTATTTTTCCTATCGCCGATGGCGTTGAGGATCTTGAGTATTGGGTGACCAGAATGCGTCTTGAGGAAGAGGGTTACACTGTTCGTAGCGTTGGATTAGCGAAAGAAAATGTCGTTGGAAAGAATGGTCTTGTCATTCCCGT
>Ga0194130_10004582_pt1 | contig 17463 bp, 19 predicted proteins | sample TA2KigsurfametaG_FD_160084 | JGI IMG/M metagenome (GOLD analysis project Ga0194130, IMG submission 160084) | Freshwater microbial communities from Lake Tanganyika, Tanzania - TA2015050 Kigoma 12 surface | ecosystem: Environmental > Aquatic > Freshwater > Lake | place: Tanzania: Lake Tanganyika... | reverse complement strand
TATATTTATATCATTTATAAAAAAACTCATCAGTTCAAAAAGTATCTAAAGCTACTGCGAAGAGATATAGAACAAAACATGAGAAAAATATTATATAATGCCTGGTATGAAAGCCAGACTGGCAAGCCTCCAATGCCATAAGACTGTATGATTATATTATATCTTTTTATATAAAAGTATATAAAATTATACAATATCAGAGGAGGGAGAAAGCTTTCATTTGCAGATGATGGCCTTGTAGGCAGAGATCAACAATTTTTCTTCCTTGAACCCAGTGTTAGCAAAGATTGTCTCCTTATAAAAGCGATAAAAAGTTCGCTCATTTTTATATATCATCAATTTAATACAAAATTTACTTAAAATAATAATTATTTACTTAAATAATGAAAAAAAGAATATCAAAAAAAACTCTTTTACACGATGAAGTTCAATCTAGAATTTCTAAAATGTTATACAATAAAAATATCTTTTATCAAAATAATCCAGTAGAAAATACTGAAACAAATGCTAGACTAATTAAATCATTTTTATATAGAAAAATTTCTTCTAAATATCCTAAATATAATAGTTATACCAAAATTTTAACTATCAGAAATTTAGATGATAATGAATTATCTAACCTATTAATCGATTTACCTAATCTTTACGATTGGTATATTACTATTCAAAAATATAAAGAAAAAAAAAATTTAAATAGAAATGATCAATCAAATATTTCTGATGAAGAAGAACCTACCAATAATGAAGAATCCACCAATAATGAAGAACCTACCAATAATGAAGAACCTACCAATAATGAAGAACCCACTAATAATGAAGAACCTACAAATAATGAAGAACCTACAAATAATGAAGAACCCACTAATAATGAAGAACCTACAAATAATGAAGAACCTACAAATAATGAAGAACCTACCAATAATGAAGAACCTGCCAATAATGAAGAACCTGATAATATAAAAAAAGAATCTATTAATTTAAAAACTAAAGATAATGAGGAATTTACAGATAAAGAAAGTAATGAATTAAATGAAAATTTTGATTTAACAGATAAGATTTTTACAATTGTTAAGAAAATAGTTATTGTATATGCTTTTTATAGATTAGCAAAATGGTTTATATAAATCAATATAAAATTTAATTATTATTATAACTAAAATGGGCGGTTTTCTAACTAAAGTTGCTAATTATCCTGTTGATAATTTGGATGATAATGATTTTATTCATATTGATGAACTAAAAGAATCTAATCTAATGAGTTATGAAAAAAAAAATTATGTAGAAGCTGTTAATTCAACTGAAGAAGCTGTTAATTCAACTGAAGAAGCTGTTAATTCAACTGAAGAAGCTGTTAATTCAACTGAAGAAGCTGTTAATTCAACTGAAGAAGCTGTTAATTCAACTGAAGAAGCTGTTAATTCAACTGAAGAAGCTGTTAATTCTACTAAAGAAGCTGTTAATTCAACTGAAGAAGCTGTTAATTCTGAAGGAAAAGATGAAATAGAAGAAAATTTTAATTTAAGTAATACAATATTTACAGTTATTAGTAAAATAGTAATTGTATATGCATTTTACAGATTTGCTACCTTATTCATATAAAAAATAATATAAAATTTAATTATTATATTTATAATAATTAAAATGGGTTCTATTTATTCAAAAATTACAAGTTATCCAGAATTGATAGTGGAAACTAAATCATCTAGACATTTTTACGGATGGAAAAAAGATACTCCAAACACTGATGATGATTTCCATAATTTTATTATTAACAGCACTCTAGACAATATTAAATTAGTTGATTTAAGATCAACTTGTCCAGCAGTTTATAATCAAGATAAATTAGGTTCTTGTACTGCTAACGCTATAGCAGCAGCATATGAATATGATGAAATTAAACAGAATGAGAAAGATGTTTTTATTCCGTCAAGACTTTTTATATATTACAATGAGAGGAAAATAGAAGGTAGTATTGATACAGATAGTGGAGCTGAAATAAGAGATGGTATTAAATCAATTAGTGTTGATGGTGTATGTTCTGAAGATATGTGGAAGTATGATATTACTAAATTTACAGAATGTCCTACTCAAGAATGTTATGAACAAGCTAAAAACCATAAAAGCATTGAATATAAGAGGGTTGTTCAATCACTAGAACAGTTAAAACAATGTTTAATTGAAGGTTTTCCTATTGTTTTTGGATTCAATGTATATTCTAGCTTTGAAACTCAAGAAGTTGCGGAGACAGGTATTATGCCTATGCCTAAAGAAGGTGAAGAATTGCTAGGAGGTCATGCGGTATGTGCTGTAGGATTTGATGATAATAGAAATGTATTTATTGTAAGAAACTCTTGGGGTGACAGCTGGGGTGATAAAGGTTATTTCTATATGCCTTATGCCTTTATTACTAATACCAGCCAATGCTCTGATTTTTGGACTGTAAGAAAGGTAAAGGATATGCCTACGCAAATTGTTAGATTTGATTATAGCTCTATAAAGGAACATATAGGATGCTAAAAAATTGAAATTTCTTAATCTATTGAATTAATTATAAAAATGGATTATCAAGATGTTAATGCCCTTCTAGGGCATTTAGAGCAAAAACTAAAACTTGGAAGTTCTGAATGCCCTGAACGCCCTGAATGCCCTGAACGCCCTGAATGCCCTGAACGCCCTGATTGCCCTGATTGCCCTGAAGGCCCTGGAACTCCTATAAGAGCTCCTACAGGTGAGTCTGAACCAAAAACTGTGCGAAAGGTTAGGCTTAGGCTTAAAAAATCTCCACAGTTGAAAAGTGAAGATGTTTCATCTGAAGCATCTTTACCTATATTACATTCAGGTGATACTAAGGTTGAGTTGACACAAACACAACTAGTCTTACCACCGAGTGAACAAAATGAAGGTGAACAAAATGAAGGTGAACAAAATGAAGGTGAACAAAATGAAGGTGAACAAAATGAAGCCAGTAAAACGTCTTTGTCTGAAAAACCATCGATTAGGAAGATTCGGATGAAAAAATCACAACAGCCTAAAACAGCAGTTGTTTCAGAATATGTCAAAGAAAGCTCTATGCTTGCATCATCAACTGATGAAAATATTGCTGTTGATGAAATTATTAGTGCATTTATTAGAGGGATTTTCTCTGACATAGAAGATGTTGGCTCTCCAAATGGAAAAGCATCTCCGCCAAACAAATGGATTAAACAAATTTGTTTTGACAGTGGTCTTACCAAGTGGAAAGATTATCATAAAAAAGACCGTTTCGTAAGAGTCGCTTGGATTGTTCCAGATATGGAGGTTGTAGAAGAAGCCCCAAAATCCAAAAAAGGGAAAGGAAAATCTTCAGCCAAACAAATAGGAGATAAAAAAAGGCAAACCGTGATACAGTTTGTCAACACGATTTCCATTGAACGTTGGAGAGAATCTGTGGAATGGATATACATCTTGGTGATTGGTGGATATATCGTCAAGATAGGAGGCACACGTGTTGGTCTTGATGAACGATGCAAAAGCTATTTGTCAGGTCATTGTGTGCCTGAAAAAGGTGGAAAATCCGTATCAACCAACGCATTCATTTACCACACATTTCATTGGTATCTTGAACAAGGTATGTCAATTGAGATGTATGGGTTCAGAATAGAACCCAGGCAAGATACTGATACTATGCTTGGATTTACGGCAACGTATTTTTTTTCAAGATTTTATGTATGGGAATCCTTGTTATTGGATGAATTTGAAAAACTGTACGGAAAGAAACCACCGCTTTCCAGCAACAGTGATCCTAAATATAGGAAATAAAGGAGAGTACTGTGCTAGGAAAAATTTTTATAAACTAAAAAACCCAGAATAAACATAAGATTGTCCTTTTACTGTATAACCATTAAAATTGTAAGGTAATTCTTTACCTTCAGGTGTTATAACTGGTTGTGGTAAATCGTCTGATACAAGTGTTAATTGGTCACCAAAAATACCATCTATTTTAACAAGACAATTTTGTGCTATTCTAATAAAGGCAGGTCCATCATCAGTTTCTAGATCAAAGATATCTCTATCAAATGTTTCATTTATTGTCATATTGATAATTAAAGATTCAATAACATTTACACGACTGCTAGTAATATTTATACCATCTTCATTTGGTATTTTTACAGTAATATTTAGACAGGTTATATCAGAATTTTCAATATCAAAACCATCATCACCAGAATATTCAGAGTATATATTTTTTATATTCCATTCATTATTATTTACTCCAATAACTGATATAGCATCATAATCATCTATATCTAAATCTTTTATAAGTGAAGGTTTATCAGCTGCACCTAAATATGAAGCATAAATTAGTGTAGCATTAAAATTAGATCTTTTTGTGCTAAAGGTCATAGGTATTAAATCTTTTTCTGCTATAGAAGATGAACCTAAAAATACTACTCCTCCGTTATCTGCTTTCCATACAGGAACAAGGAAACTATTACAAGCTTGAAAATATACTCTTTCAGCATATAATGTAGAACCAGTTTCAAATATTAAACATGATTTACCAGTACTTATACCTTCTGGAGTTATAAAATCACCATTCATAATTAGTATATTAACATTATCTTCAATAATTAATGTTATATCGGGTAATACTCGTATTTCTCCTATGATAATATATACATTATCGCAGGTAAATTTAGTGTCTTTGTCAATGTTTTCGTATATTTTAATTAGCATATATATTTAATATATATATTTTTTTGTAATAGGTACAAGCTTATAAAAATATAATACTTTTATAGGTTCTTCAATACAATTGCAATTATTTTTTATATTTAAGATTTTTTCAAATAAAGAAACTTATAAAATAAATATTTTTAATAAAAAATATTTATTTTCTAATCTTATTGTTATTTTACATAGAAGATGGCATTGGTAAAACACTATTTGATAAAGGAACATTTTCACTAGAAAAATTATATTGTTCTTCATTATTTGAATTATCATAATGAACTTTGTCTGGATTATAATCTCTTGATTTATCTAATTCATTATAATTTATAGCTTCGTAACAGGGAACAACATTATCTTGAATATCAAGACCAGAATAATTTTCACAAGAATAGGTATTAATTAAAAGTATAACTAAAATAATTATTAATACAATAACCATGCATTTATTCATATTTATATATTATATTATATAATAAAAAATTTTATAAATTATATTTTAATAATCATATTATAATTTTCTAAAACAGTATTTATTATATTAATACATTGTTCTGTTCTTATATTTAATGGTTGAATATTATTTTGTCCTGTAGTTTCAACAAGTATATAATTTAATTTATTTATATCTGCATATTCTCTTAGTGTTCCATTAATTTTAAAGTTATAATTAATTTTAAATTTCTTATAATCTATATTAATTATTTTATTTAAATTATTTATAACTAAATTAGCAATTTGTAAAGATTGTTCAGTTTCAGCTGGTGTTATTGTTGATCCTAAGGTTGTATCAGACATATGTGCATAATCATATCCTTCATGAAAATCTATTATAAAATCACTTGATTTTGAAAATTTAATTATTAATTTATTTATTATATTATTATCTTCTATATCTCTGTATAATCTATTTATATCTCCAAGAGTATTATGATTTCTATTATTTAATTGCAGTCCACAATAATTTACAGATGGTATAAAAATTATTTTCCCTTTTTTTAATAAAACTTCTTGTTTATTTAATTTATTCATATATTCTTTAATTCCATAATATCCTGCTGGTTCATTTCCATGAGTTGCACCAACTATTAAAATAGTTGGTCCTTTTTCTTTTCCTATATATTCAAAATATTCTGGTTCTTTGTAACATATATTATTTATTGTCGATTTAAAATAAAACACTATATAAATTATTATAGCAACAATTAATATTATAATAAATAGTTCCATTATATATTATATAATTATATTTCAAAAAATTGATTTATATAATTAATATTAATAGGAATTATATATTAGATTATATGAGTTACATTTACAGATTTAATCGTATTGAACATGATTATAATATTGATTTATTCAAAAGTTTTAGAGTATTATTAAATGACTTTACAACAACAGAAGATATTTGTAAAATAATTAGATTTTTTCCTACAATATCATTAATTAGACTAGATGCAATATATAAATTTTTAGAAGAAAATAATAGTGTTAAAATATTTTATATTCCTATAATTCATCAGGATATACAACTAGGATATAAAACAGCACACTTCTTAATACAACAAGATCAAGAGGATAATGGAAAATATATTTTTATTGGTAATATAGATTATCATATTGATAATGAACTTCATTTAATTATAGAAGAATATTTTTTAGATAGTAGCGCACAATATTATTCCACTGAAGAATTACTTTTAATGGTTGATAATCAATATATTAGTTTATTTTGTGATATTTTTGATTTAGATAATTATTACAATGAATCTTATAATCCTTATTATGAAAATCAAAATTATAATTTTTTAGAGTATAATGAAGAAGGAAATCAAAATGAAGATGAATTATATAATTTAGAGAATATATAAAAATAACTATAAATTTTTTAGATATAATAAATATATAATGAATAATCATAATTATTTTTATAAATATGTAAAATATAAAAATAAATATAAAATTTTGAAAGGTGGAAATTCCAAAAATATTGGTTTTGATTTTGATGGTGTAATACATGAAAATGTTGGTCCAGATAATGGTAATAATTCACGAACACCTAAAGATCTTGATATAAAATATAGATTTGTTGAAATACAAAATAAAATTTTTGATTATTATTGTCATAATTATAACATTTTTATAATAACTGGTAGAGGAGGAAGTTCAAAACAAAAGAAAATTATAAGAAAATATCTAAATGATTGTGGAATAAATGAAGAAATTATTCCAGATTCAAATATATATACTCTTGGAGGAGAAGGAAATAAAGTTGATACAGCTATAGAATTACAACTAGATGAATATTATGATGATAGCACTAAAGAAATACAAAAATTTATTGATAGAAAATGTGAAATATTAGTAGTAAATCCTAAATTTAGATTATTTCAAACATTTCCAGATATAACAGGAACAAGCAGAAATATTTTAGAAAAATTTTTATAAATATAAAATAATATAAATATAATTTTATTTATAAATATAAAATTATAATGGTAGAATTTATTTTAAGTTCATCTGAGTGGTTATTATTTTTAACAACATTTAGTGTTATATTACAACCACTATGTGCGATGTTTAATATAACAATTCCTATAGCTATTTTTTTAACAAGATTTAATGCCAAGACAAAGATTTTCAATATTTTATATTTATTATATTATTATTTACTTTTTACATTCATTTATCGTGTTATAATGAATGAAGAATTGTATGTAATTTATAAATTATGTTTAACATTTTTAGCAATTAATATTTTAAAATATAATTTATTGTTTAATTTAGGTATATGGAATATATTTTTAGAAGCTATAACAGATAATCCGCCTATGAATATTGATAAAAAATATTTTGAAGGACATAAAATTTTTGAGAATGAAGAAAACTTTCAAAAAATACGTTCAGAAGTTCTTGATTTTGTAGATAGATATGATATTAAAAGCTTAAAAGAATTATCAACAATATTTAGAAATGCTGTAATAGAAAAAAATAATGGAAAACATACTTGGAGATTTCAATTTATAAAACAAAATGGTATTTTATATGAAATATTAGATAATTATCCAACATTAAAAAATGCATTAAATGATAAACTTATATTTAATGCAGGAATTTCTATTTTAGATCCCAAAATAGAAATTCCTCAACATATTGGGTATTTTAAAGGTTTATTGAGATATCAAATATGTATTGAAACAAATGATAATGATCCAGATAAACCATATATAGTATGCGGGGGGCAAAAATATACTTGGAAAACAGGTGAAGGTGTACTTTTTGATGATATGTATAACCATTATGTAGTTAACAATTCTGAATCAAGAAGAATAGTTTTATATCTTGATATAATAAGACAGAATTTACCAAATATTATAATTAAAATAAATAATTTAATTTGTGAAATAATTAGTCAAGATATACTATCTAATTATATACTTAAGAAACAACATGTTCAAAGAAAAAATAAATAAATATATTTTTATTATTTTTTCTTATTTTGTATTTCCTCTAATTTTTTACTAAATTCTTTAATTAATAATTTATGGCTTTCTAATAAATTATTTATATCTTCAATATATTTTTTATTTAATTCCATTAAGGTTAAATTATTTTTTTCACTAATATATAGTTTTTTCTCTAACATTTTTATAGTATTATTAATATACTCTTGTTCATCATTAACTAAATTATTATTTAATAAACCAAAAGTTCTATAATCTGTTGAATTTTCTTCTACTTTTACTTTAACATTTTCATAATTAAATTGCATTATATAATTATATATATTTATAATAAGATATAAATTTAGTAAATTTATTTTAAGTTTTACCACTCAATAAAATTATTTTATATTTTTATATATAAAGGGAGAATGAAAACATTGATATTATTTATATTTTATATCCTAAATATATTTTATTATTTTTTGAAAGCAAATGATATAAATTTTGAAACATTTAAATTTATGGATTCAACTAGAGAATTAGAAGATTTTTTATTAGTTGAAATAGATATAAATGATTCCAAAAAAAGAAATTTAATAATAAAAAAATTAAAAAATAACAAATATTTACATGATAAAATTATATTAAAAAGAGTAATAGATGATAATAGATTAAGATTATATATTCATCATGGTTATTTTGATGGAATAAAGGCAACATATTTATTAGATGATATTTTAAAATTACCAAATCATATAAGAAATAAAGAAATACCTAAAGTATTTTTTTTACCTGTAATAAGTGATATAATAGGTATATTTTATTTTATTTATTTATATTCTGTTAAAAAATATTTTAATTATATACCATTAAAAGATGCTTTTATTACAAGTAGAAAATATAAAATGATTGATTATCAAAATAAAAAAGAAATTTATAGACATAAATATTCACTAACACATTTAATACTTGCTGATATTGCTTTTAAAATTACACAAAATACAAAAATCAATAATTTTTTGGTAATTTTTGGTAATGATTTGTCTGGTAATACTGTTAATAATCTTATTCCAATAATTTTTACTATGAAACATGATACATATGATAATTTTATTAATAAATTTATTAAAAATATTAAAATTAATTATTTTTTAATAAAACAATCAGAAAACATATTACAATTAAGAAGTTTTATATCTTATTATCTTAATGATTTTACTAATGATAAAAAAAATGATAAAAGAGATTTTGATGTTGTTTTAACTCTTATTCCTCTAACTAATATATCAGTTCCTTATCTGAAAAGTCTAAAAATTATAAATAAAAGACCACGTAGTATGTTATATATTAATATAATAACGAATAAAGACGATGTATTTGTTTCATATAATTCCTTATTTGAAGAATTTAAGAATTTTAATATTGATTAAAAAAGTTGAAATTATTTTTTTTTTTGAATATACTATAGAAAATGCCTTTTAGTAGAGCTGATTTTCAGACCCTCTTTGGAGGAGGTTTTGCCCATTCCGTTGTATTTTCACAACATAGTTTTGTGCGTGGTCGTCATAATGGGAATGAAGAGTCATCTAAAAATACACACCATCATCAAAACTGTGCACGCGTTGTTGGCACTGGTTTCCCTTTAAATGGGTTTGTCGAAATCAGAGACGGTAATATGATCAGTTGGCTAAGAGAGACTTATGTCCCTCTGGCAGCGAGAATATCTCCTCAAAATTCGCATCGTCGTCACATAAAGGTACGGAGATTACCTGATCCAGCCCGAGAAAATTGGTTGGAAATCAACGGCTCTCCTTACGAGCTTGCACGAAACCAGTTGGTTGCTCTGTTGAACTACGATAGAGCAAATCAAATGGTTTATGTCGGTTTTGCTTTACCTGATGGCAGACCAATGCAGGGTTGGGTTAGAGCTGTTAACTTGCGTCCTGCTAATTAATCAGGAAAAAATAGAATTTTTTATATATAAAAAATAAAATTTTACAACAAATATTAAAAAAAGTTGATAATTATTTATTTTCTTGAACCATATATCTCAATGGCTTTCGCAGCATTTATGGCTTCAGCAAAACGGACTCCACATGGATATCCTCGTTCATGTCTGGCAAACAAAACACCTGATAACTTATCAGTAAGTTTACAGGCTCTAACTAAAATGAGTTTTAGATCTGTTCCTCAAATTCAGGAGGTTAAATACGAGGGAGGATGTAAAAGTTTGTTTGGGGGAATAGACATGGTTCATGTCAAAATTGGTGAAAATGAAGGTATGGTTGACCCTAATTTATTATGTCCCTTAGTTGTTTTCAGAAACTTTAGAACAGAATTGAGCACAGCCCTCAGGGCGACACCAAGCGAAGAGAATTTACAGTCAAAAGAAAACGATATTTCCAATAATACTCAAGTTGCTATATTGGGAGTCAATGGATTCTGGACTGAGATAGCCTTCATCAAAGAGGGTAGAAAATGTATTGGCTGGGTACGTTCAGCATACATATGTTTATAATAAGCGTTCTTTACACCTTATATACCGTAAGTATGAAAAATTACTTATAAAATCGGGCATTTTAGATTTCAAAAGGTGTAAAACAAATTTATTTTTTTATCTTTTATAATTATAGGGTTTTTTAACAAAAAAATTTTTATATAATTAATAGTAATATTAAATATGTTTGATGATATTTTACAGAACATAATACCAACAAGTATAAATATAATTAAAATATGTGGCTTAAGCTATAGTGGATATAATATACTACAAATTTTACTTAAAGAAAAAATTACAAATAAAAAAAATATATTAAAATATTATAAAAATAAATTTTCATTAAATAATAATATAGAAATGGAAAATAAGTCTGATTCAGATAGTGATGATTATGAAGAGTTTATAAATAAAGTAGATCAAATTAAGAGCAATACATATGAAAAACAAGATAATAAATCAATTGAAAAACAAGAAGAAAATAAAATAAATCCAAAAGAAGATAATTTAAATATAGAAGAAAAAAATGAAGAAGTTAAAGACGATATATTTATTAAAAAAAAGAAAAAAGTAAGAAGAATTGTAGATCCAGAAAGACAAATGGAAGATTTAGATAATTTATTTAGGAAGAAGATGTTAGGTAAATTATCGAGTGAAGAAGAAAAAGAAAAAATTTATAAAGATGATTTAAAAAGAATTTCTAAAAATTTTGAAAAAGATGTTGTCGAAAATTCCTTAAGAGGTTTTAGTACAGATAAACAGCTTTTTATATTAGATTTAAATAAACTTACAGATAATATTAAAGGATTTGATAGTGAAAAATTTGTTTGTGAAATATTATATAAAATGTATAATCGTTGGTATATTATAAATAAAATGGAAAATAAAATAATGACAGATGACAACAAACTTTTAAAAATATGTTTAAAAATATTTGAAAAAAATGATAAATTTAGGAAAAAAATAAATGATATACATTTCAGATGTATAAAAAAAAATTATATACAATATAAATCAAGTAATGATATAGAATTAATTTTAGTTACTAAATTTAAAGAAAAGAAAAATAAAACTCCAAAAAATAATATAAATAAAAATAATTAATTTTTAATTACAAATAAAATATATTAAATAAATAATATATATGCAGTGTACTGAAAATCCATACGAATATGCCAATAAACAAAATACAATATACGATCCACAAACAAATACATTTTTATATGGAATCAATAATAAAATGAGAGCAACAGGTGTAGGCGATGGAACATGTAATCAAATAAATCCATTAATTTTTCAAGATAGTAATAAATGTGGATTTGGTTCAGCAGGAGGAAACCCTTGTGTAAAGGTGATTGAATCATTTAATAATGAAAATAATAATTACAAAGTTACTGATTACATAACAAGTATTATAATAGTTTTAATAATATTACTAATAATATATATATATTGTAATTGTTCAAAGAAGTATTAAATAATTTTTTTTCTTATTTAATATAAATATGAGTTTCACATTGATTGGAACTGCGGTTACTAAGGATATTATTTTAAGTTCAATTAGTACCACTATAAGCACGACAACAAGTATAATTAAATTTCTTTTATGTCAGAAAGAATCAGAATTAGATGTATTTAAGAGAGAATTATTTAAATCTGATTTATGTAATAATTTAGATATAATATCAAGTTTAATAAATGATATTGTTATCAATCATAATATAAAAATAAAAAATAAAGAAGATAAGTATGAATTAGAAAAAATAGAAATAATAGATAATAGTATTGTTAATGATTCATGTTTAGTTTTACATAATGATTGTAAAATAAAGAAAAAAAATATTATTTTACCAGAACCTGTAAAACAAATATTATTTACTACTTATGAAATTATTAATGATATAAAAAAATATTTGGAAATAATACAATCTAAAATATATTCTCATGAAAATAAATATTTTAAAAAATGGAGAGCAATAAATATAACCGAAGATATAAATAATATTATTAATATAAATCTTGTATTTGAAAAAAGAATGAAATTATTATTTGAAGTTATTAAAATATATAAAAATCAAATTATTTAATTTTGATATATATAATAATTTTTTATATTTTCATATTATATAAATATGTTAAAACCTAATAAATATATTATTGAATTAGATATAAATTTTGATAAATTAACATTTAAAGGTAAAGTAATAATTAATTTAGATGTGGATAAATCATACGATTCTCAATATTTATATCTTGATTCAGTAAATTTAAAAATAGAAAATGTTATGGTAAATAATAATAGTGTCTCTTTTAAATATGAGAAAAATAAATTAGTTTTTCCATTTGATAAACAAAATAAAAATAATGTTATACAAATAAAATATACTGGAATTGTAGCTACTGATTTATTCGGTATTTATTATTCAAAATATAATGATAGCACTATCATATCCACACAATTTCAAACAGATGGAGCAAGAAGAATGTTTCCTTGTTTTGATGAACCTAAATATAAAAGTATTTTTAGAATTATTTTAAAATCAAATAAGGATAAAATATTTTTATCTAATATGCCTATAAGTAAAGAAAAAATATTAGATAATAATACTAAAATTGTTTTATTTGAAAATACTCCACCAATGTCAACATATCTTTTATGTATAGTTATGGGTGATCTTCAAAAAGTATTAGAAAAAGATTTAATTACAATTAATAATACCAAAGTTAATGGTTATGCTCCAAAAAATATATCTGAACATATTGAATTTTCTATTATAAAAAATTATGAAGCATTAGAATTTTTTGAAAAATGGTTTGATATCAAATATTCTTTACCAAAACTAGATGTTGCTAGTATTCCTGAATTTAGTTCAGGTGCTATGGAAAATTGGGGTTTAATAACATTTAGAGAAGAGTTTTTATATTGTTGTAAGAATACTAATATATTAAACAAAATCAATATTATTTTAACTATTTATCATGAAATTGCGCATCAATGGTTTGGTAATTTAGTAACTCTAGATAATTGGTCTTCTTTATGGTTGAATGAAACTTTTGCTACTCTTTTTTCATGGATAGCTATAGTTGAAAAATATGATAATGAATTATTATTCAAAGATTTATTTTATACAAGTGAATTTAAAAAAATAATTATTTATGATGGTTTTGATAGCACTCATCCTATATTAGTTAATACTACTAAAGAAGAAGATTTTAAATTAATATTTGATGAAATATCATATCAAAAAGGTTGTTGTGTTATTAATTATATAATTAGATTAATGGGATTAGATAATTTTAAATTAGCTATAAGAGAATACTTAAATAAATATAAATTTAAAAATGTTTCGTCACAAGATCTTTTTAATATATTACAGAAACATTCTAAAAAAAATATTATAAAGTTAATAACAGAACTAATAACTACTAAAGGATATCCAATTATAACTGTAACCAAAACTAATAATAAACTAATTCTAAAAAAAAATAAAATGAATTTATTAAAAGATAATCAAAAATATGAAATATCTTTTTTCATTAGTTTTAAATATCAAAATAGTAGTGATAAAAAAATTTACGATGAATGGATAGATTTTGATAAAGAAACGATTGAAATTGATTTAGATAATAAAGAAAAATTTGTACTAAATAGTAATGCTGATTTTCCATGTTTATTACACTATAAAAATATTTTACCAGATATAAAATTAATGACAAATCTTGATAAAATATATTTTATTGATACTTGTTTTATATTATATCTTAATAAGAATATTGATTTAGGATATTTATTTATAAATATATTTAAAATTCTTGATACTTTACCAACTGAATCAAGTTTAATAGATAAATATTTTTATGTTTATCAAATATTTTTTATTAACATAAATAATCTCTTTAATATTTTTACAGAACAAAAAAAAACAAATTTATTATCAATATTAAAAGAATATTTAAAAAAATTTTATTTTAAAAAATTACAAACACTTTTATTTAATTCGAATAATTCTAATGTTTTATATAGAGAAAATTATATAAACTATTTACTTATATTATTTACTAAACATCTTGATATAAAAAAATATATTGATGCATCTAAAGAAATTTTTAATTTTTATTATAAAAATAATTTAAGTAATAATTTTAATAAATTCTATTTATATGAATCTTTATTTTCTATTGTAGCTCCAACTAATTATGAAAAAATAAAAAATATTTACCTTAAAACAAAAAATGTTAATATTAAAAATAAAACAATTTTAGCACTAGCTAATACATCTGATATTAATATACTTAAAAAATTAGTTGTTAATAATGATAATTTAAATATTAAAGAACAAGATATTTATAGATTTTATTGTGAACTAATTAAAAATAAATTAATATCAGATTATGCTTTTGATAAATTTATCTCTAAAAATTCTCCAATACATAAATTAGATGATTTAGTATTTATAAACTTTTTAAAATATTTATCATTAAATTTATTTGACAAAAATAAAATTGATAAATTAATTTACTATTTTAATAATGATCTTAATAAAAAAGAATATGAACTTAAAATTAAACAAAATATTGATATTCTTCTTTGGCATAAAAATATAAACTTTTTATAATATAAAACTAAATATTTGATGTTAAAAAAATATTTTATTTTTTTTAAATTATAAATGATTATATATATATGAATTACCAAAAAAAATTTTTAAAGTATAAAACTAAGTATCTAAATTTAAAAAATCAAATTGGTGGTCGTCGTCTTGTTGGCACATATTCTAATAATGGTAGCTTCGTAGAAGATGGAGTAAGTTATACAAATCAGTGTTTTTGGATATCAATATTACAATTTTTACGTTCAAATGGTCACCCTGCACTTAAATTAAGTGAACTTAAAGTTTATGCTGATCTTGATCCAGGAAGGACAAAAAATGAAATGTTTGATTTAGATATTCTAGATAGATATAGAAATAATATATATTTTCAGGCTGCTGAGAATATCGCTTTAAATTTTAATTTAAGAATTGAAATTTATCTAGGAACACGATCTGGAAGTAAAGTTAATATTTCTGACTCTCCTGAATATTCTTTCCCAACAGGTGACCAAAGACAAGATAGAAGTGCACGATTAGTTGTGCCTATTGTAAATTTGTATAATATACATTTTGAATTAATAAATTTTAATGGTAGTGCTACTTATACTCCTGCTTTTGAATATAAAGGTATATTAACAAAAATTGATGAAATACCTTCGGATGAAAGGACAAAATATTTAAAATTTTATGAAAGTGAAGGAATCCAAAAAGCTTATAGTGAAATTAAAGAATTAGAAAAAAAATATTTTGATATTATGAAAGAAATTAACGCTTCTACTGATGAAGAAGGAAAAAAAAGTCTTCTGGCCGAAATGGATAAAACGTATAATATACAAAAAAAAGAAATAATTCAAGAAATTGAAGCCTTAAAAAAAAGTTTAAGAGAAACTACAACACCGCGTTCACAAACACCAAATCCTAAATCATCTGCTATCGAAATAACATCTTTAAAACCTCATTTTACATCTTTAAGATCTTTTAGTCCTCAATCATTAAAAGTTCAGTCACCGCTGCTAACCTCTCCAAGACTGACCAAAGTCGTACCAATTTATGATACTAGCAAATATAGAGAAAAATCACCAGTTGTTTCATCAAGACCTACAGGACAACAATCCACATATACAAAACCACCTATATATGTACCTCAAGCAACGACACCCCCAAGACCAATTAAATATGTACCTCCAGCAACGACATTTCCAGAACCAGCTAAATATGTACCTCCAGCAAAGACACCCCCAGGACCTACATATGTATCTCAAGCAACGACACCCCCAAGACCAATTAAATATGTACCTCCAGCAACGACATTTCCAGAACCAGCTAAATATGTACCTCCAGCAATAACATCCCCAAGACAACAAACTACATATGTACCTCAAGCAACGACACCCCCAAGACAACAAACTACATATGTACCTCAAGCAATAACATCCCCAAGACAACAAACTACATATGTACCTCAAGCAACGACACCCCCAAGACAACAAACTACATATGTACCTCAAGCAACGACACCCCCAAAACCAATTAAATATGTACCTCCAGCAACGACATTTCCAGAACCAGCTAAATATGTACCTCCAGCAATATACCAAAGAGCAACTACATCTGTATCTCCAAATACACCCCCAAGACAACAAATTACATCTGTATCTCAAGCAACGATATCCCCAAGACCAATTAAATATGTACCTCCAGTAACGACACCCCCAGGACTACCTACATATGTACCTCCAGCAATGATATACCAAAGAGCAACTACATCTGTATCTCCAAATATACCCCCAAGACAATAAACTACTTCTAATGTACCAACTTATAGAAGTAGTGTACCAAGAAATCAGACAAAGTAAATCTAATTTATGTATTAGTAAAATCTTATTTTATAATAAAAATTGATATATAAACATAAAAAATATTAATATATAATAAAAATGGAAGAATGTCCTATATGCACTAAATCCATACCAAATAATTTAGATAATGTTAAAACTCCTTGCGGACATACATTTTGTTTTAACTGTATAATAAAATGGATAGTAGAAAATAGTAATTCCTGTCCTTTGTGTAGAAATAACTTATATAGAAAACCTATAGAACCAGAAGATATAGAAGAATACATAGAAGAAGAAGAACTAATGTATGTAGATTCTGATGATGATTATACAGATGAAGGTGTATTTATAGATAATATATCATGGAATGGAGATCCTTA
>Ga0194130_10004580_pt1 | contig 17472 bp, 24 predicted proteins | sample TA2KigsurfametaG_FD_160084 | JGI IMG/M metagenome (GOLD analysis project Ga0194130, IMG submission 160084) | Freshwater microbial communities from Lake Tanganyika, Tanzania - TA2015050 Kigoma 12 surface | ecosystem: Environmental > Aquatic > Freshwater > Lake | place: Tanzania: Lake Tanganyika... | reverse complement strand
TCACAGACAACTTTTTCTTCAGTTTTTTCATCAACAATCTTTCCTTCTTTATCAATGGTTTTAATTGTTGTTGTTTTGATGTTGCAATATTGATTATCCCAAGGACCACCAGCATTTGCTAAATGTGCAGTAAAAAAATAAAATAAAATTAAATATATAAAAATTTTCAATTTAATTTCTTTTGTGATTTAAAATTTCGTTTGCTTGTTTATTTAAATCCTCAAACTTCCTTCCAACGATCTTTCTTTTTTCAATATCGGTTAAAATTTTTTCAACATTATCTTTAGAAATTTTCAATAATACATAAGCTCTGTAGCTTTTGTTGCCAGTTGAATAGATTTCTTCCTTAATTACTTCATAATGATTTACTAAAGTGTCATTAATCACATTAACCAAAGTATCTTGACTACCAGCCTGAACGTTTAAATTTTCATTAATACCATTTTCATTCTTATTAATTGTTGTTCTATTGGTAAGTTCCCCATTAATTCGATCAGCAATTTTAGCTTTTGCAAGCAAAATACTTTTCTTTACAGCAAGTTCCATATCTGGGCTCACAGATGAAGCTGCTTCTTGATAATAGCCCCAACTTATCCTGTCGTAGTTGACATACCAATCTGGAGTTCTTTCAACGATTCCATTTTTAGAATTGTCAGATTTAACACTGTATGTAGAACAATTATTAATTAGTAAAAGTAAAAAAACTATAAATATTCTCATTCTCTTAGCCCTTTCTTATTTTTGTTAAAAAGTTTTGAAGTTCTGCAGAAATATAAATTAAAGTATCTAAAAAATATTCCTTAAAATCATAAGCTAACTTTTGCAAATGAAAATCATTTATAAATTTAGTAGCGCCATTTCCAATTAAAGGATAAATCGCTAAAAAAACTAAAATTATAAATACTATTTTTATCATTAAACCATTTAAACATTTATTTAAAAATTTTTATAGTGAAATTTTTTATGTATGTTTTCACTAAAATTTTTATAATAATTATTTTTTTTTGAAATTTTCTAGATTATTTTTTTTATAGATTGATTTTATTATAAAAAGTTTTTAGAAAAATTTTGGATACTTCTAAACTGTAGATTAAGATATTTTGATTATAAATTTAAATATTTTTTTATTATACTAGACAAGATTTAGTATTTTAATATAGACTAATTAAATGAATAGGGAAGAAGCACTAAAGTTAATAGAGCATGACTTCCCAGATTATGCAATTATACCTAAGATTTTTTGGTCAGATAAAGAATTTATTTTAATTACAACAAAAAAAGACATTACTTCATTTGAATATATAGATTCAGTCCTTAAAAAAGATCGAGATATTATTTTATCAGTCGTTACCGCACATGGCCCAAATGCAACAAAGTATTTAGACAAATCTTTTAAATCAGATAAGGAAATAATTTTAAAAATTTTAAAAAAACCCCTAAACTATTTTTCATTAGGAGATGAATTGTCACCGACAGATTATATGTCCAAAGAATTTTTAAAAGACGAAGACGTTATTAGCGAAGCATTAAATAACCAATGGATTGAATATGGCAAAATAGATAGTAAATTAATTACAAAAAAAATTGCAATAGCAGCAACAACAAAATCAGAAAATTTTGAAAAATTAAATAATGAATTTAAAAATGATCCAGATGTAATTCTGAGCGCTATTACAAATGAAAAAACCTGGGGAGATAGTGAAATCTTTAAAAAAATAAGTGATAAACTAAAATCTGAAAAAAATTTTATAATTAAAGTTCTTGCTATTAATGGAAAAATTTTAAACCAAGTTTCCGATAATTTTAAAAAAGATAAAGAAATCGTAATGGCCTCAGTAAAACAAAGTGGTTATGCATTACAGTATGCGCACTCTTCTTTAAAAAAAGATATTGAAATTGTTTTGTCCTCAATAGAACAGTATGGAGGGTCGGCCTTAGAATATGCAGATCATTCATTAAAAATTAATAAAGATTTAGTTTTAAATGCCATTAAAAATCACAAGGACAACTTATATATAGACTATGTAGATGAAAGTTTTTTAAAGGATAAAGATTTTATCATTAGAGCAGTCTCTTTAAACAGAAAATTTATGAGCTTGCTAAGAAACTTTGATTATAATTTTGTTAAAGATGTTGATATTTTTAATTTAGTTAAAGAAGGAAAAGCTATAGCAAAATTATATTCAAAAGAATTGTATCAATGTTTGAAATATCAATTACCAGAACATGAATTGTTATGTTTTTTCTGGTCTGGAGGAGGTGATAGCTTTCATGGTTATGAATTATTTTATGAAAAAAAATCAGGAAAAGAGATTTCAAAAACACTAATAGAACAAACAAAGAAAACTATTATAAAAGAATTATTTGATAATTGTCTTATTGTTGAAGAAATGGAGCTTGAGTTAGGTTGTACAGGTGAATTTGATAGCCAAGGTGGGCTAGTAGTTGCTCTAAAACCACTTTCAGAAACATTTCAGTGGAATGTTGTTAATCAAAATCCAGTTTTAAATTTTAACGAATTAAGTGAGTATAATGATATTATAACGACAATTAATTTACCTAAAAATTTTACTGGCTTTTCTTTAAATGGTCAAAACTCTGAAGATTTAGGTTTTGACGAGGAAAAAGAGCAAACTAATTATGATATCACCCCAGTCGGTAAACAATTAAAAATTTAAATTATTAAATGAATTTTAAAATTTTTTGAATAAAATAAGATGTCTAAATCAGATAAACACGCCGAAAGTTCTGCTAAAAAATATGGGGGAAAAGCTGCAGATTATATAGAAATTCATGAATTAATGGATAGTTCAAAGTCCAGTTGGGGGGATAATCGTCATCGAGTTATTTTTCACACTACACTTGGATGCTATTATATTCAAAAAGTTTTTGGTATTGATTTTGATGAGATAGAAAAATTAAGAAAAAAATATAATTTACCAGAAAAATTTATTGATGAAGTAGTTCAATTAGTAAAACATAATCGTAACCAGGGTGTACATATTAAAAATTCAGATGGAAAAAAAATTCACGTAAGAGATATTGCTGAACAACACATATTAGAAGACTTTAGAATGAAATTTATACCAACACTCAGTGATTTTTTATCCAATATGAAATTACTACCTTGGATGAATAATGCGATGAGCTCAATTCAATCTAGTGAGTTTATAAATGATAATAAAGTAAAACAAATTAATATCAAAATTAATAAAGACTGATTAAATCAGATAAAGGAAGAATGAAAAAAATTTGCACACTTGGCTCAGGACGGTTCCTGGCTAGAAGATTACATGAGTCATGAATTTTTTAAAAATATTGACAAAACTGTTTACTCTAAAGAAGGTGAAGAATATCTTAAAATTTTATTTAATTTTTATTTAACTAAAATACCCAAATAAATATTACAGAAGAAAAGATGAACAAAAGAAAAAAAGCACTTAAAAATCTTGAAAAGATAGTGTCTAACATGGGCAAAAAATTGGGGATACCTCCTTTGGAGGATGACGATCCTAACGCATTTACCAGCAAATGTACTAAAAATGCGGTTGGAAAGGTCATGACTGGGACGTGGTATTTAAGGATGGAAATTTCCAATGTCCATCCTGTAACAGTGAATTTCTACCGAGAGAATAGTAACCAAGACTCCTAATTGTCGAGTGACATTCTATGGTATAGTCAACGATCAAAATTTATAATTCAAAATAAATAATTTAAGATTATTTTTTTTTTTAATTTTAAGTATTTTAAATTTATTTTTTTTTATCAAGGAAAAGTTTTAGTTGAATAATTTTTTCTTCAACATCTACAATTTTTGAATAAATATTTTGAATTTCGGTTTGACTAATTTCTTTTCCACCTTCGCTTTTATCTGAGATTGATTTTTCAGCAACCTCCATCAGCCTACCAATCCTTGCTCCAATATTTATTAGGGTTATAGAGAAATCCTCCTGCTTTATAGAGTAAATACCACTTTCAACAATATCTTCATGGACATTCAACATTGGAGTACCAAAACCATTTTTCATACAAAAAATATCAATTGCTATACTGTCCTTATGATGAATATTGTGATCATTATCATTAGGGTCACTGCATTTTCTAAAATGTGATTCACTTTTCCCTGTTGCCTGTTTTAACCCTGAATCTTTTATTTTTTTAACTACATCTTTTAAAGCAAGTTCTAATGACAATATTTTTCTTGGATAGCCAGCCATAATCAATATCAAAAATTTGTATCATAAAAAAATAATTATGACTAAATATTAATTATTTCAAAAATAATTTTTAAATTGAATAACAATTAAATTCTTTAATTTTATCATAGTAATCATAATCAGAAATTGTGATTAACTTATCGCCAATATTAAATTTTATGCTTTCAGTCTGATCTGGATTAATAACAATTTTTTTAATTTTTCTGCCTAAATAGTCTTTATTATGTTTATCACTATAAATGTTTTCATAATTTATAAATCCAATTAAGGTTTCATTTATATTATAAAAATATTTCTCAAATTCTGAAAAACTTGCAACAATATTTTCCTCAACAATATGTTGCTTAAGAAAATTAATTTTTTGTTCAAACATTATATTAATTAAATCTATATTTTTAATATCGTTAATTGCTGACGATAGGCTTTTGCTAATTAAAGTATTTAAATCGATAATATCGATACCATGCAAATGGCTTATAGACTCAAATTTAACTTTATTTAAAATAGTTTTTGTTTTAACGTTATTTACTTCAGTTATAAGAGATTTTTCAAAATTTTTTTCCGTTTCGTTTAATCCAATGCATAAAGTTGATAATTTAATATGATGGTTAAAAACTTCATTATCATAAATTGGATTTTCATTTTTATAATCTAAAAAAATTTTATTTTTTTTATTTATAATAATTCTGCAATCATGTGACTGATAAACCTCATGCTCAGAAAATAGCAACTGATCATTATAAAGTGGTTCAACCGTAACGTTGTTTAAAATATTTGAAAAAATTTTTTTATTTTTTTCAAAAGTTAAGTTGAAGTTTTCAATAATCTTTTTATGATGTTTAAATAAAATTTCTGGTTCAACAGTAATTCGTTTTATCTGACCATTTATACTTTCTTTAATAATAAGAAAAAATTTTTTTTTATTATCCAAATATTCACTTATTTTATCTCGAATAAAGCTTATATAGCCTTTTTTCCAATTTGAAATTTTAAAACTAATTGAGCTTTTTTCAATTGAATAATTAATATTTTCTTGATCCGTAATATCTAAAATTATATCTCCAGGCTTTATGTATTCTATAAAATAGGAATGCGGGTTTATTGATACTACAGAAAGTAATATTTCTTCATCATCCTTACTTTCATTATTCTTAATGGAATTTTCGTCAAAAAAAATTCTTCGATCGATTTTTAATTGCAAGCCTAAATTATGATATTCTTCTCTATGTAGAAAACTTAACTCTGGAATATCTGAGTATCTGGACGAATAATCATAACCATTACTTTGAAATATTCGAGAATCTATAACTTTCTTGATATCGTCTTTTATTGTTTTAAAAGTATCAGGGTTTTCTTGATAAATAGTAATTTTTTTAAAGTTATTATTAAATATATCGTAAATATCTAAAATTAATTCTAAAATTTCATTTTTATTATCTGAGTTTAAATTAATTATCGCTATCGTTTCTTTTTGATAATTTGAGATAAGTTTTGGGTTTATTTCATTAATATTATTTAATTTACTATTTAAAAAATCCTTCTCTATTTCTTCAAAATTTTTTGCAATACATATAAACCCGTAACTAGAATTAAATAAGAAATGATTATTAGGATTCAAAAAATAAGATGGTTTAAAGTCAATACTATCTTTTTCATAAACAAAAAATCCTATGACAACAATATGATCTAAAAATAAATTTATTTCTTGTATATTTTTACCAGAAAATTTTTTTGATATTTCAGCATATCTTTTACATTTATGATCGTAAAAATAGATTTCTGACTCATTAAATCCAAAAAGTTTATCAAATACTTCGGAAACTTCTGGAGTATTTACTGATTGTGCAATTAGCTTTGATTTAATTTGTGTTGTGGTTATATTTATTGAGGTGTGATCCAATAATTCATAAAATTTTTTATTAAATGGTAAAGGTATAAAGTGTCTATCATAAGTTGATGGGATGTCTTGCTTCAAGAATTCACAAATAACAGGCGGTTTTTTTTGCTGCCATGTTTTTGAGGTTCTTATAGAAATTAAAGTTTTTGCAACTTCAGTATCTAAATCATATTCATTGTTAAAAGAGTTGTCCAAATTTGGATTTAAAATTAATATTTTATCTGCCTCTCCTAAATTAACTGTTTCTAAAATATTTTCCTGCCATCCGTAACCTTTTCGGGCAATAAGATTTATATTTTTCGGAATTTTGATACTTTCTTTTATTGTGCTTAAAACGTAATTAGGATCAAAATTTGAAATTATAACAACAGTTTTTTTTTTATTTTTAAAAAGTTCAAAAATTTCTTTTAATAACGGGGTGACTTTTGAAGAGTAATTACAAATGATGATGTGATTAGTATCTCTGATTTTTGTTTTGCCTTCCCTAAGATCATTTGCGAATTGAATAAGTGAATTGGTTAATATTGCTATAAGGGTAGAAAAAACAAGTATTCCAAAAACAGTGACATTAAATTTGAAAAAAATGTCAAGATAAGTATTTTTATTTAGATCAATATCAAGAATTTTATTTTGATCAAAAAAAAGTTTAAATACGTCCCAAAAAACATTAGATACTGAATTGTCATAGGAGGAGATATTTAATTTTACCAAAACATAGTACAGACTAGAAAAAAAAAAAATTCCAATTAAACTTACAATTATAAGAATTAAAATAAGCTTAAGATTGCTTTGCTGTGCTGCAATGTCAATTTTGTATAAAAGGTAAGTAATAAACTTTTTCATCAAAATAAGTTTTTTTTAATTTTAATGTCTTATGCCATATTCCTTAGTCAAATTAAAACATTCAGTTTTTTTTTCATATTTAAATTTTCCTAGATTAAAATATTCTAGCTGTATTTCGTGATTACCATTAGGGATAGAGTCATATCTCTTAATAAATTTTATAATATAGTTTGTGATACTTTTTTTCAAAGTTATAAAAGGAATATTGAAGTTTATTTTACTTAAAATTTTAATTTTAAATAAAGCTAATTCGTGCACGAAAAAATCTAATTCTAATAAAAATTCCTTAATTTTTTTTTTCTCGATATTTAATTCTTGAATAATTTTTGTTTGCAATTCATTATAAATTGTTGCTTCTAATTTTTTCGTTTCAAACCAGTTTTTAGTTTCTTGATGAATAAAATTATTTATATAGTGAGAATTTAAATAAAAGTTATAAGTTTTATCTAGGTTTGAGTAATTAGCTACTTTAATAATTTTATCTATTAAATTGAAAATAATATTTAGATTTTTAAAATTATTTAAATAAAATTCAGAATTTCTTATAACATCAGAATTTTTATCTTTGCCATAAATATAGAATAATTTATCTTTTAGTGATGAGTAAATAGTTAGTGTAGTTAGTTTATTTTTATTTTGAAACTCTAATAATTTAAATTCTTTGACTGCATTCTTAAAAAAAAGGGTTTGAAAATGTAACATTTATTTATGAATTTTTTTTGAAAATATAAATTATTTAGATTTCTTATTTAAAGTAATTATAATTTTAATCGATAAATTTTATAAGTGAAAAGTTTTAATTAAAATTTCACTAAAAAATTTTACTGTAATTTAGTAAACTAAAAAAATGTACAAGATTACTATTTCATTTTTACTTTTTTTGATTAGCCAATGTCTTTGAATCACTTTCTAAATATTTTAGTAAGACTGTTTAATAAATCAAAAATTGAAGATAGATGATCTTTTGCCTATTATTTATGAACCATTTACATTACAAAAAGAGTGGACCAGGAGCGGATTTAGATGGGAAAATAAAGTCTCATATTATTCTTAATATTACGAAAAATTTGAATTTTTTTAAGAATAAATTTTTTGCAATTGTATTCAGTGCTTTTATATATTTATTAATTTTTTTTAGCACACAAGCTTCAGCCAAAATTTATAAAAATTTTAGTGATTGTATCGAAAAAAATATCTTTATTACAAAATCTGAAGATAATGCAAAAGCCTTAATTTTATTATGTGAAAAATTATTTCCACAAAAAATTAAAGAGGTTAACGAAGATGAAATTAAACAAAAGATATTATTAATTTCAAGATTGATAAATTTAATGAAAATAGAAATGGAGGCTATTAAATAATTCTGAATTTAATGAATAAAATCATATTATTATTGACCTTATTATTCCCTGGCTGTTTTAGTTATAATAAAAGTGTTTTTCAAAACACAATCACTTATTACATTTCAGTTTTATGTTGATCAAAATCATTAAATTAAACGCGGATGCCATTTTGAATAAGTACGAACAAGAAAAACAGAACAAATTTTTTAATTTCAAATTTAATAATTTAAAAAATTTCTCTGATAATTTATTAAAAAAAATTAAGGTAATCAGTGTTTAAATTTGATTATCTTATAAAAACAGTTTTTTTAACTGCAGCACTACTGTGGAGTGAGTTTGCATTAGCAGGTGGACCTTGGAACAATCAATATTGCAATCTTAAAACAGAAATAGTGATTGTGAAAGATCCTCAGGGGAACATTATTACAGAAGAAACTGTGGAGAAAATGGTGTGTGATGACGGACGTAGAGACTTTTTAGAATACAGTGGTATTGCCAAGAGCTGTAGAGAGTTCTGGTATGAAATAAAACTAGCAGGTAATTGGTTCAACAAAAAAGGTTATGTGTGTCAAAAATTCGATGGTAGCTGGGAAATTGTTCGCGATCGCTAGTAGTTTATTGCTATTAACTAATTGTGCTACGTCCCCCACAGTTCAAGTTTCTCTGGAACCTAGATCGTCTCACAGCTCTGTAGAAACTGTGTACAGCAGCGAATTAAGTACACCTAGTGTGGTTACTAATTTTTTAAAATTTCATTACTATATGCTTCCTGAAGAAGACAAACTTTCACAGAGGGAAGCAATATTTTTCGCACTAAACAATTTAGATCACGATGTGGTGACCAGTTGGTACAATAATAAAAATAATACACAGGGTCATGTAAAGGTGGTCAGCAGTTATCCCACAGGTAGTGGATATTGCAGAATATTTCTAAGTCAGATCATATACAAAGGCAAACAACGCAGTTTTAGTGAAACCGCCTGTTTAAGTAATGCCAGTCAGAGCTGGATTTTTACAAAATAAAGCATTGTGTTGTAAAAATGGAATTAAGATTAAAATAAGTATGTGTCATATGAAACAATCAATAAAGTTTTTTTTGCTTCTTGTGATTGTTTTGAATTTAAGCGCCTGCAGTAGCACCAACACAGAATGGTTATTTAGCAATGAAAACAAGTCAATGGAGCACAGTTCTTGGATTTTCATACCCAACGAACCTTTCGCAGCACAAAGAAGATTTCATGAAGGCTGGGCAAAATAAAAAACGTAGTATTGATTTTGATTGTTTAATCAAACTATAATTAATTAAATTTTATAAATTACATCAAATTTTGAAATGCCTTTGTTTCATCTTGCCAATCATCATTATCGTAACTTTCATTTATTATTTTCCATTGCAAATTCTCACACATCTTTATTTCATCATTAATGCTTAAGTATAAAGACAACTCTCTTCCACCAATTAATTCAATATAAACCTTGGCCAACAATTGACAGTCTAATAAAGCAGTATGTTTCTCTCTTTCAGATGTGTCAATTTTAAATTTTTTACATAACGCATTTAAACTATTAGAAAATGAACCTGGAAATTTTTCCCTAGCAATATTTAAAGTATCAATGATTTGATCTTTTTTTATAGGAGGTAAATTTAAAAGTTTCAATTCATAATTTAAAATACCTACGTCAAAGTCGGAATTATGAATTATGAGTTTTTTATCTCTTATAAAACCTAAAAATTCTTTAACAATTTCTCTGAATTTAGGCTTATTTGATAAAAATTGATCTGTATAACCGTGAGTTTCAAAAGCACCAGCTGAAATCTTAACATTCTCAGGATTGATATATTTGTGAAATATATTCTTTGTTGGAAGATGATCTTGTAATTCGATGCATGCAATTTCAACTACACGATCCTTACCAATTGATAACCCTGTAGTTTCAGTATCTAAAATAATTTCACTCATTATATATTTTTTCATATTATATTATTATTTATTTAAACATTTATTTTATAATTAGTTTAGTGAAACTCTTAATTAATAATTTCACTTTTATTTTTATAATAAGATCTTTATTATAAGAACATAAACTCTAATTAATTTTATATATATAACTTAATAAAAAAATGTTCCGAATAATTCCTTCAAAAATAATAGAATTTAGGGAATATTTTGATAATGGTAAAAAAATTTTAGAAAAAATATCTTATAATAACTCAGAGTATTTTTTTGATACTCTAATAGAAGATTTGGATACTTTAATAAAAAATATAAAAACAATTAAGACAATAAAGATGGCAGGTTATGAACTGGTAGATCAATCCCATTACGGAAAAAATTGGTTTTCTCAATTTTTAATAAATGATCAAAAGAAAGAAATTGTGGACTATATTGAACAGGAATATTTCGAAAAAATAATACAAGGAGAGATATATTTCGCTGAGAAAGAATATTGTTTAGGTACTTCTTTTACAGAAACTACCAAATCAAGTAAAATATTATTTTCAATGAAGACTGACTTACAGTTCGAAGAAAAAAATGTCATGTTATTGAAAGGACCATTTATAATCAAAGATGAAGATGCTAATATAATTAAAAAATTACACGTAATTAAAGATTAACAAATTAATAAAAAGACTGATTAAATCAGATAAAGGAAGAATGAAAAAAATTTGGAAATACTTCGAAAAGGTTAATTTTATAGACCCAAAAACAAAAGGAGTTATGATTGTTTGTGAACGACAAATGGAATGTATACCTGCAAAAACATTAGAAGAGATACGAGATTATGGTGCTGATTTAATATAAGATTACGAAGTTATTGAATGGAATTTAAAACAAAGCCAAAATGATATGATCGAAGAAGGTAATAGTACTGGTGAATGGATAAGCATGATAGAGGAAAAATTTAAATTAGAACAATTATTAGGAAAAGATTATAATCTACGTGTCCAATTCGAAGACGGCAGCCTGGGGGAAATAGCATCAGATAAAATATGGTTTTAAAATAACACATCAAAGTTAAAAAAATAGGGGATATCCAATTTTAATCAAAAACTAATTAGATGAAAGAAATAAATAATAACTTTTTATTTTTTGTAAAACATGTATGGAAAGATTTTATAGAAGGGTCCCATCATAAAAAAATTTCTGAAAAATTTAATTTATTATACATATTCTGTCTATTAATTATAAATGAATATATTGATTGATTTTTTAGTATCTAATTTTAATAAAAAATTTGGCTTACACAAAGAAGATCTTGAACAATATTTCCATTATCAAACTAACAACAGTGGAGTTGTTGATGATACTAAATTGTTAATAGCTAATAATGAGGAAAGATTAAGATCTCTTATAAGAAAAATAACAAACAATAAAGTTGACCATAAAAATATAGATATTTTACTCAATAAAGTTGAAGAAAAATATGGATCTGTAGCCAAACTTTTTGATTATATTAATAATAAAATTAATTTAAGATTTTTTGAAGATTTAAAAGATATTAATCAATTAAAAGAGTTTAAATTAAACTTTTTAGAATTATTAGATGAACTTTTATTATTTTTAAATACTAAGCCAAAAGTTAAAAAAATACAGCTTGCAAATTTAATTAATATTTTAAAAGACTCGAATTTATTGGGTAATTGGACTATTAAACCAGACCGGCATATAAATTGTGTAGTCCCGCTCTTATCTATTTATAATAAAAAAATGATTAATTTAAATCGAGATAAACAAAAACCTGATGATTTTGAAAAAAATAAAATTTTACCAGAAGTTTCAAAAGTTTTTTTAAAAAAAATAGAAGAACAGAAGAACAATTATAAAATTATTGGAAATCTTGGAAGAAAAGGAGAATTAGAGAAAATTAACATAGTCCTTTACGCCTATGATTATTGTTTTCAATATAATTTGACAAATGAAAAAAAAATTAATCCTAAAATTTTAGATAGAACTATTTTTTTATATTCATCACACAATCTAAAGGGTTACCTGTCTACACATAAATTTTATGAAGAATTTTGTAATAAAGTTGAAAAACATTATTATAAACATACTCCAGAATACAATAAACATATTGAGCTTATTCATGCATTAAGTTTTTAAAAAAATGCAAACGAGTGTAAAATAATAAGTATAAAACATTTGTAATATATTTTTTGTTTTTTAAAAAAAACTTATTTATATTGGCAGTTTGAGTGAAATAAGATCAGATAAATTATGAATTAAAATGTAAGAATGACAGATATAATTACAGATTTAAAATACAAGTTGTCATTATAAATTAAAATATTGCAATATTTAGGTTAGTGAACAGAATATAATCAAACTAAAAACTTAAATGAAAGATATTACAAAAGAGAGATTAGTCGACTTATTTCAAAAGTTGTTTGTGGATGAGTATAAAGTCCCAAGTTACTATTTAGAAATTGACCCGAATTGTGAAAATATTGAATCTAAACATGAGGGGATATCTGATGATTTTGTATATAATTTTTATGAATTAGTTGGTGTTGACTATTGGGAGGTTTATGGAGAACCACTTGATGGTCCAGCAAAAGAAGTACCAATAGAAATTCAGAAACATTTAGAAAAACAAACTAAAATTATTGATAAAATAATTAAAAATTTTAACGCTGATAAAAATTTTTATGATTTCAGTATACCAAAATATGCAAATTTATTTTTAAAGCAATTAGAGTATTTACAAAGCAGGATAGTTTGGTAGTACTTTTTTTATCGATTTTTTGCTGCTTTAATTATATCAGGATCTTTTTGTAAGCTTTCATCTGCATACTTTAATGCATATCCATTTGATTTAACCGCCTCAAGAACAAAGGATTTATCTTTTTTCAAACTTTCATCTGCATACTCTAATGCATATGCATTTGATTTAACCGCCTCGAGAACAAAGGATTTATCTTTTTTTAAACTTTCATCTGCAAACTCTAATGCACCTCCATCTGATTTAACCGCCTCAAGAACAATGGATTTATCTTTTCTAAAACTTTCATCTGCAAACTCTAATGCACCTCCATCTGATTTAACCGCCTCAAGAACAATGGATTTATCTTTTTTTAAACTTTCATCTGCATACTTTAATGCAAGTCCATATGTTTTAATCGCTGCAAGGACAATGGATTTATCTTTTCTAAAACTTTTATCTGCAAACTGTAATGCCCATCCATTTGATTTAACCGCCTCAAGAACAATGGATTTATCTTTTCTAAAACTTTCATCTGCATACTCTAATGCAAGTCCATATGTTTTAATCGCTGCAAGGACAATGGATTTATCTTTTCTAAAACTTTCATCTGCAAACTGTAATGCTCCTCCATTTTGTTTAACCGCCTCAAGAACAAAGGATTTATCTTTATAAAATTCCTTTGGAACACTTTCATATTCTTCATTACTGATAAATTCTAAGGCTTCTTTTTTATCCATAATACCTTTTTTTATTTTTTTAATAATTTGATCATATTACTAGCCATGAACTATAGATTTTATGTATAAAATTCTAATGAAAAAGGTGTTAGGAAAATATTTTTTAAGTATAAAACAATTTTTTCTTCAACGCTGTTTTCATATAAATCATATTTTAAACAAAAATCGTTGAATTTTTTTATATTATCATTCATAAAAATTTTAAAATTGTCTGATCTAACGATTGTTGGACAGTATAACTATTTTATTGTTATCCATTATTATACTTTTTTAAGTATGTTGCCAAAAAAATTTTTAATTAAATTTACATCATCAGAAATGGCATCTAAATCAGATTTTTCAATTTGATTATTTTCTAATTCTTTTGAGCTTTCTTTATAATAATTATAAGAATCCTCTATAATCCATTCAATTTGGTGTTTGGCTAAATATGAATGACTATGATCTTGTTCTTTAAACCAAACTATAAACCATTTATTTTTAGTGCAATCTATAACTAGATCTAAAGCGTTAATTATATCATCATTAAATTTAGGTATAAAAATTAAATCTTTATTAAACCATCCATTAAATTCATCTGCAAAATCAGTATCTGCCTTTGCGTAATCTAAAATTAATTTTTTTTTATTCTCCTCTAATTTATCAAATAACCTTCTAAAAAAAGAACTTTGAATTATACTTGCCTCTTGTTTAAGATCTTCAGCTTCAGAGCTGTGTAATTTATCTGCCTCTAACCAAATATCATAAGCATACTTATAAGCCTGTTCATTAAGATTTTTAATATCATTGTAAAGTTCTTCTGGTATTTTGTTATCTGACATATAATTAGTTTATTATGATATATGTAAATATCTACTTTGATTAACCAACTTTTTTCCTAAGCATCTTCATTAATTTTTTGATGGCTAATTTTTTTTATCAAAAATTTATGATCATGTTCTTCAACTGCTTTTGTATTTGTTTTGTTAAAACTCCTCCAATCTTCATTTTGTAGTGATTTTTTTGTCGAAGTGGGTAATAAAGATATTATTTCTTCTATTTTTGGATGTTTTTTATTTGACAGTATTTTTTCAATAAATTGGAGTTTATGTTTCTCGTTATTTCGAAATAATTTTTCATGATTTTCGATATTGATTGTAACTAAATAACAATCTTGAAGTTGATCGTTAGTACCAAAACTATTATAACGTTCTTTTGCAAGTACTTTCCAGCCATCATTCTTTTCATTTGTGTAAGCAACATTCGATGTGTTTGTTGCAGTTGCTTTAGCGCGATGTTTTTTTAACCTTTTTAAAATACCTTCGGGTCTTTTTACATTCTTACATGCAATACCAACATGGTATTTTTTAAAATTTGTAAAAAACATAAGATATAAACCATAAGTGCAATATTTTTTTGCGTAGTCTGTTGTAGGTATAAGAAGTTTATTAAATGCAACTCTTTCTCTATCTGGTTTTCCTTTATAATCACCATTCCAAATATTTTTGTCAGGTGGAACTTCAAAACAATCACTTAATTTAATTGGATAGTTAATAGTATATATTATCATTAATAAAAATTAATTTATGTGCGTATGTAACTTTAGAAAGATAGTAACAAAATATTTTTACAAAATTTTAATCAACATTGCCATAGAATGAAACTTTTGCATTTGATCCATACATCGCCTCCACTGCCTTCTGGGCTTGATAGGAATTCATCCCTTTTTGTTCCACTATAAGCCCTGGCAGTTTGTTGTTGACCACCACTATAAATCTAAATGTTTTTAATTGTATATTCATATTTTATATTTTTTTAATAAGATTACTTTTAAAATTATAAAATATATTTTTTTAAAAACAAAGTGAAATTAAAATATAAACCTTTCACTATATAAATTTTAATTTTAATTTGATAAATAAAATTTATCTATATATCTAAATTTACAAAATTAATAAAATATTATAAAATTCAAAAAATTATGGATAAAAAAGAAGCCTTAGAATTTATTAGTAATGAAGAATATGAAAGTGTTCCAAAGGAATTTTATAAAGATAAATCCTTTGTTCTTGAGGCGGTAAAACAAAATGGACTTGCATTACAGTTTGCAGATGAAAGTTTTAGAAAAGATAAATCCATTGTTCTTGAGGCAGTTAAATCAAATGGAGGTGCATTACAGTTTGCAGATGAAAGTTTTAGAAAAGATAAATCCATTGTTCTTGAGGCGGTTAAATCAGATGGAGGTGCATTAGAGTTTGCAGATAAAAGTTTTAAAAAAGATAAATCCATTGTTCTTGAGGCGGTTAGATCAGTTGGATATGCATTAGAGTTTGCAGATAAAAGTTTAAAAAAAGATAAATCCATTGTCCTTGCAGCGATTAAAACATATGGACTTGCATTAGAGTATGCAGATGAAAGTTTTAGAAAAGATAAATCCATTGTTCTTGAGGCGGTTAAACAAATTGGATATGCATTAAAGTATGCAGATGAAAGTTTAAAAAAAGATAAATCCTTTGTTCTTGAGGCGGTTAAACAAAATGGAGGAGCATTACAGTTTGCAGATGAAAGTTTTAAAGATGATCCCGATGTAATCAAAGCTGCAGAAATATAAATTAAAGTATCTAAAAAAAATTCCTTAAAATCATAAACTAACTTTTGTAAATGGAAATCATTTATGAATTTAGTAGCACCATTACCTATTAAAGGATAAATAGCTAAAAAAATTAAAATTATTAAAATTGTTCTGATCATAAAAATATAAATTTATATTCTTACGAAAAGCTATTTCGTCAATTTGATAATTTAATGAAATTAAAAAAAAAAAATCTAAATATCCTCTCGCAGACTCCTATTACGTCAATTGTTTTTTTTTTGACTAAATTCAAAATTGAAAGAGTATTATTTAAGTATAACCAAACCAAAAACTTAAATGAAATCAAAAAAAATTATATTTTTTTTTCTAAGTGATTTTTTTTTATTAAAAAATAATAATAAATAAATATATTATAATTAATAATGATAAATATTCAATATAGAAATTTTGAAGATGCATTTTTTACAGATGCAGATTCTCAAAAAACAAAAAAAATAATATTCGAAAGATCAATTAAATGTTCAACATTTGAAATAATAGACACAAATAAGAATCACTTAGAAGAAAAATATAATTTTTTATCTGATAGAATGAAAGACAGTTTAGGAGGACACTATTGGATGAAAAAAGGCTATTCATCTGATTATGAAGGTTTTATTCAAACAAGGTATAAAATGATTAGAGACACATATTATGATCATGGTCCTAAAAAAATTGAAGTTGAAATGGAAGAATATATTTTCTTTTTTAAAAAAAATTGTTCAGCAGAGGTTGCAAAATATCATGACTTTTTTGTAGTATACTATGACAAAAATTCAGATGAAGATCTAAATTATGATAATGGAAATGTGTGGGGTGTTGAACCATTACTATTAACCTATCGTAATGCAGGTAAAACTTTTGGGTTTAATAATTCAAATGGTGTTATTTCTAAGGTGCAAGTTTGGGCTGCCAATAAAGAGAGCCAAGACTAGACGACAAATAAAAAAATTTTAAAAAAAAACTGACAAACGATATTTGTATTATGAGAAATAGATAAAAAAATTAAACTAATTTATTATTCATATGAACCCATTAATTTCTTTTTTGGTAGATAAGTTTAAGAAACTTGATTTAAGCGAAGATGATCTAAAATCTTTTTTTAAATTTCAATTCG
>Ga0194130_10004579_pt1 | contig 17477 bp, 13 predicted proteins | sample TA2KigsurfametaG_FD_160084 | JGI IMG/M metagenome (GOLD analysis project Ga0194130, IMG submission 160084) | Freshwater microbial communities from Lake Tanganyika, Tanzania - TA2015050 Kigoma 12 surface | ecosystem: Environmental > Aquatic > Freshwater > Lake | place: Tanzania: Lake Tanganyika... | reverse complement strand
TTGTCTGCTGCTGCCTATTCTCCAGCCTGGCCCGGTTGCCATGCCGCACACGTCTGCGCCCCAGCCCAGCCCGCTGCCCCCGCTCCAGGCCGGGCTGCGGATCCACCGGGATCTGAACCGGCGCCAGCTGGTGCGCCAGCTCTTCGCGCTGCCCGGGGTGGCGGCCTATGGCTTTGTGGGCGGCTGCGACCAGGCCCAGCTGCTGCGGGCGCCGCAGTCGGCCAGCTGGTCTGCGCTCCTGGGTGATGGGCTGATCGCGCTGGATGGCGCAGCTGCCGCCGATCCCAGCCTGCTGCTCGCCCTGCCCCTGGCCTGGAGCCGGGGCCTGGTGGGGCCGGCCGAGGCGCCTTCCCTCCAGGCCCTGCGGGAGGCCGGCGCCGCTGCCGTCACCCTCGAGGCCTGGCCTGTGGCTGTGCCGGCTACGCCCACTGAACCAGCCCCACCGGCCCCTGCCTTCGCCCTGGCGGCCCTATTGGCCCCCTACCGCGCCCTGCTGGCAGCCTCCGCTAACGATCCCCTCGAGCCCGCCGCGGCCCTGCAGCTGCTGCAGCTGGAGCGCCAGCTTCGCCGCCAGCTTGCCCCGGCTTGCTGGCCGGCCCCGCAGGCCCTCGGCCGCCCCTTGCCCCTGGCCCGCTGGCTGGCTCAGCTGCCCGCGGAAGCCCCCGCCTTGCAGCGCCTGGCCGACCAACTGGTGGCGCTCCTGCACCTGCTGCCGGCGACCGAGCAACCAGCCTTTGTCGAGGCGCTGGAGCCCCTTCTCTTGGTGGGGCTGGCCCAGGCCGATCCGCTGCCCTGGCTTCGTGTGCTTGAGGCGCTGGTGGGCGGCATGAACAGCCGCCAGCCCCAGCTGGTGGCCGTGGCTGAGCGCCTGCGCCGGGCGGGCCTGGCGCGGGGGGCGGCCCTGGCGGATCCGGGTGCGCGGGGCCTGGCGTTGATGCGCCTGCTGCAGGCGCCGCTGGCCCAGGAGCAGCCCGCCTGGCTGCAGACCCTGGCGGCGGCCATCGATGCCTTGGTGGCGGCGATCGGCACGGCGGCAGAGGCGGGCCACAAGGAGCAGAAGCGGGTCCTGCAGCGCCAGCTGGAGGCCACCGTGCTGGCCGGTGCCACCAACCTGCCGCTGCTGCAGGCCCTGCTGCCGGTGCTGGCGCCGGAGAGCGGCTACCGCCTGCCCAGCCTGCTGCCCCCCTCGGCCTGTCTGGTGCTGGTGAAGGGGGTGCTGCTGCTGGGTGACCCGGCGATCAGCCGGCTGGACCGGCCCTGGCGGCGGGGCCTGCTGGCGCTGCTGGAGCGGGGGCTGCCGCGGATCTGGTGGCAGGCGGATCTGCTGCAGAAGTTGCTGCACGATCTGCGCCGCTTCCCGCTGCACACCGCTTGGCTCCAGGCTGATAACGCTGAGCTGCTGCCGGCCCTGGTGCGCCTGCACAGCCGCGGCGTGGCGCCGCCCCCGCCAGACAACGGCCCGGAACCGCTCCAGCTGCGGCCCCTGGCGCCGGAGGAGCTGCCCGGTGAACCGGAAGATCCGCGCCGGCTGCTGCGCCTGCAGCTCACCCTGCTGCTGCGGCTGGTGCGCGGCGAGGAGGAGCGCGGCGCCCTGCTGCGCCTGGCCGGGGCGGCGGGGAAGACGACCCTGCTGCGCCTGCTCGATGGCGACGACGAGGAGGCCCTGGCCCTGGCGGTGGCCGCCGGGCTGCCGAGCCGGGCGGTGGGGTTGGCGCGGCTGGCGGCGGAGCGGGCCGGTGTGCCGGAGCTGCTGCCTGTGCTGCTGCCCACGGGCGGTGGCGTGCAGGCCGTGTTTGCCGCCTGCCTTGCCCTGTGGCGCCAGCAGCTGCCACCGCCGGCGCCGCGGCCCAGCCTGTCGGTCACGGTGCTGTTCACCTGCCACCGTCCCCAGCTGGCGCTGCTGCGCCAGGCCCTGGAATCGCTGGCCCTGCAGAGCGTGGCGGTGGCGGAGGTGCTGGTGATCGACGACGGCACGCCGGAGCCCGAGGCGGCTGCGCTGGCGGAGTTGTTGGAGCAGGTTGCCAGCGAGCTGGAGCTGCCGCTGCGGCTGCTGCGCGAGGAGCGCAACCAGGGCCAGTACGCCTGCCGCAACCTGGCGATCGAGCGCATGACCGGCGAGGTGCTGGCGATTCACGACGACGACGACCTCTCCCATCCCCTGCGCCTGGAGCTGCAGTGGCAGGCGCTGCAGCAGGGGGCGGCGGCGGTGTATGGCCGGCATGTGCGCCTGGATGAGGCCAGCGGCGCCCCCCAGGCCGACGGCGATGGCGGGGGTTTCTTTGGGGATGGCATCACCACCCTGCTGCTGCGCCGCTCCACGGCACTGGAGTTAGGCGGCTTCTATCCGGTGCGCTCCCGCGGCGATGTGGACTTCCGCCGCCGGCTGGAGCAGCGCTACGGGGCAGCCAAGGTGGTGCGCCTGGAGGAGCCCCTCTACTTGATGCGTGGCTCCGCAAGCACGGTTTCGTCGGCCTACGAATACGGCTGCAGCCTGGGCCTGCCCAGCTGGCGGCGGCTGATGCGCCAGGGGTGGCTGCCATGACCAAGCTGGCCCCGGTGTTCATCGGCCTCACCTCGATCCGCGGCCGCGAGGGGGCGCTGAAGCGCACGCTGGATTCCCTGCTGGCCCAGCAGCTGCCCCCGGGCGGCCGGCCGGTGCAGCTGCACCTGTTTCTTTCGCGGGATCCCTACCTGCTCGATCGGGGCTTCGCGAGCCTGCCGGGGTTTCTGCGGCGGCGGATCTGGCGCTCGCGGCTGGGCCCTGGCCTGCGCTTGCAGGTGCACTGGACGGCGAACTGGGGCCCCTACCGCAAACTGCTGCCGCTGCTGGAGCGGCTCACGCCGGAGCAGCAGGCTCTCGATCCGTTGCTGATCACCGCCGACGACGACACCCTCTACCCGCGCGACTGGCTGCGGCGGCTGGTGGCGGCCCAGGAGCGCTGGGGCTGCGTGGTGGCCTTCCGCGGGCGCCAGATGGTGCTGGAGGAGGGGGAGGTGGTGCCCTACCGAGATTGGCGGGTGAACGACGAGCGGCTGCTGCAGCCCAGCCTGCTCACCGTGCCCACCGGCAAAGACGGCATCTGCTACCGGCTGAGCCAGCTCGACTGGCGGGTGCGCGACGTGGAGCGGGCCCTGGCGATCGCCGGTCATGCCGATGACCTCTGGTTCAAGACCCACACCCTGCTCACCGCCACGCCGAGCGTGCTGCTGCACCACAACATGAGCCAGCAGTTTGTGGAGCTGAGCAGCCAGGGCGCGGCCCTCAAGCGCGGGGTGCCCGGCCAGCCGATCGGCCAGACCCTCTTCCTCTCGATCAACAAGCGCGGCGGCAACGATGTGGTGCTGGCCGATTGCCTGGGTTATCTGCAGGAGCAGATGGGTGGGGAGGTTGTGTTGAACGCCACGGCAGTGCAAGGCTTGCCAGCTCACACTGGTTTGCTCAACAAGAATGTTTAGGCTCCCTCCCCAGGGCTGATTCAAAGTCTCAACATGGGTCGGGCTGAGGCCTCCGCCTGGCCAGGCGCAAGCACAAGGTTGGCTTGAGGTGGTTGCCCTGCATACCCAGCAGCCGTTTTTCGCCCACTCCGGGAATAGGGGTCCGACTTCGTGCTGACGGTCAAAGCCATCCAGAAGACACTGCACCGCCAGATCCGCACCAGCCTGCGCATCACGCTAGAAGCGCTGCTGCAAATGATTCGCAACCGCCGGAGCATCGAGGAATGGCGCTGGATCCGTTACACCTAGGTGCATGAGGACGCGCGTAGGTATCACGGCAACGGCGCAGGAGCGATGAACACGCTGCGCACAGCTGACGTGACCTGCTGCTGGCGGAACTCCGCTTGATCTGCTATGGTATGCAGGCTGTGTGTAGAGATAACTGGGTATCTCAGGCGGCTTTCTCACAAGCCGCTAGACGCCAACCCAGACTGGTGTATAATACGAAGTAATTGCCACGCCAAACGCGTGAAAAAAATTTTATTTTCTGCAATTTTTGGGGCAGAAGGTCAGCAGCACAGGCTTTCCTTCCTTTCTAATGTTCTTAAGGCATTTCCCGAGCCCGCTCGCTTTGTTGCATTTAATATATCAGGACAAGTTAATGCAGATTTTGAGATAGTTGAATCCACTAGTCGACTAAAGCCTCAGGTAGGCGATTCTCTGGATTATCTTGAAAGAATCCTTGTCAATAGATTTTCAGACGAGGCCATAAAGTTAATGAATCATGTTAGGGGAGAGCATGGAAAGAATCCCAAAACCTATCGAGCCAATGCCTACAAGCTTGCGCGAATGATATTGCAGTTCGAGCAAACGATTGACAGCTACGAGCCAGACTACGTATATTTGTGGAATCAGTTCAATGTCTTCCATTCAATTGCCGCAAAGTTGCTTCAAATAAGGAGAATAAGTTATGGTTTCTTTCATGATGGGGTTTTACCTGGCTCAATTGCCTTAGATGTTGATGGTGAGATGGGAGAAAGCTGGATAGCCCGTGAACCACAAAGATTTTTGGATGTAAAGGTTTCATCTACTGATATAGCCAGGGCATCTAACTTTCTAGACAGACTAGCTCTTGGCGAGCCGGGGAGATACATACAACAAGACGACATATCGGCAAAAGAGGCCCTGAGAATCAGTGGACTAGATGACCGGCCAGTAATATTGTTAGCAGGGCAGAACGACTGGCATTCTGGAATAAAGCCTCGGAGTAAGAAGCGAATTCTTCATTCTCATATATTTCCAGGATCGACCGAAGCACTTATGGCTATGGATGAAGTTGCAGGAGATTTAGGTGTGACGATCTTATTCAAGCCTCATCCCGGCACAAAAGACAAGTACACCTTTCTTCGACAAGACGTATTAAAGAATAGCTTAGTATTGTCCTCTGTTAGCATGCAGTCATGCCTCGACTTAGCTGATGCAGTAATGACTATTGCTTCTCAGACATGCTACGTTGCACTGATCGCCGGCAAGCCAGTCATAATGCTTGGCAAAAATCAGATTACCGGAAAAGGCCTGACTTATGACGCGGAATGTCAAGAAGATATTCCTGATCTAATAATCAATAGCATTTCAGATCCATTGAAGGCAGATCGCAGGCGCGAATTATCAAAGCATGTTGCACAGCTCGAAAGATGCTATCTATTTGATGCTGGCAATCAAGAATATGATTTTTACAGGCGTAGAGCTCATCAGGCCGCAAATTATATTAGTGCTAGCCTAGCCTGCGACCCGGATGATCTTATTGAACAGCAGATAGCAGGTAGATTCTCATAGTATTAACCATTTGCTAATCTTGTCTTGATCTTTTAGTTATGCTAAACATTGGAATTATCGGATTTGGCAAGATGGGTCAAGTTCGCGCAGAGAGCTTTGAAGCCATTAAAGGGTGTAAAGTAACCTCAGTGTTTGACATAAATGTCCCAAGAATAACTAAATATCACATCGCCGACAGCGCAGATACAATTATTAGTGATCCCAATATTGATGCAGTTGTAGTATGCGTGCCCAACTTCCTAATCAAGTCAACCGTATTAAACGCATTGCAAGCAGGTAAGCATGTCTTCTGTGAGAAGCCGCCAGCAATGAATCTAAAAGACATGGAAGAGATTGCAAGCAGTTGGGAAAAGAGTTCATCAGTATTGATGTATGGCTTTAATCACAGGCGTCATTCAGCTGTTATAAAGATGAAGAAATTAGTCGATAAGGGGGACCTCGGACGAATATTGTGGATGCGAGGCAGGTACGGAAAGTCTGTAGATTCGGATTACTTATCGGGCTGGAGAGCCTCCAAGATTCAAGCAGGTGGAGGTATCTTACTTGATCAAGGAATTCATATGCTTGATTTATTTTTGCATATAGGCGGCCAGACATTCGACGAAGTGCATGCCATGGTTTCCAATCTTTATTGGCAAACCGAGGGCATAGAAGATAATGTATTTGCTGTATTGCGCAATACTCAATCAGGCATGTGTGCCCAGCTGCATTCTACCATGACACAATGGCGTCATCTCTTTTCATTGGAAATATTCCTCGAAAAAGGTTATATGGTTCTAAACGGTCTTAAAACAAACTCCGGAACGTATGGCGATGAGATACTTACCATAGCTCGCAATAGATCTAAAGCACCTGCCGCAACATGGAAGGAGGAGGAACGACTTGAATTTACACATAATAGTTCGTGGATGATAGAGGCTAAGGAGTTTGTTGCCGCCGTCAAAAATCCTCAAAGGCGAACACACGGAACGGTCTGCGACGCACTAGAAGTGATGAAACTGATAGATACAATCTATGCAAATGATACTTTTATATCGCCATCAAGACACTCTGACCTAATTTAATCTTCTGTTAAAGCTCTAAACTCATTTAAAGGTTGATCTAAGCATTAACGTTTAGATTTTTGCAAGTCCAAAATCACTCAATTCATTCAATTCCAATCATGTCAATCAGCAATGACTCCATCTGGCTCAATAGCTATTTCGATAATTATAAGAAACTCCTTTTTGACGGCTCCCATTACGAAAATCTTATAAGTTTACGTGATCTTATTGTCCATGCTCAGAGCCGACAAAAAAAACTAATCTTCGCAGGTAACGGTGCTTCTGCATCAATTTCAAGTCATGCTCGTGTTGATTTCACGAAACAAGCTAAATGTCGAGCCATCGATTTCAATGAGCCTAATCTTATTACTGCCTTTGCAAATGATTATGGCTATGAAAATTTTATTGCCCGCGCACTCGAATGCTATGCGGATGAGGGAGATATACTCATCTTATTTTCTGTTTCAGGGAAATCGCCTAGTTGTGTTAGAGCTGCTGAATACGCAAAGAGCAAAGGAATAAATTTAGTCTCCTTTACCGGTATGCATTCCGACAATCCATTAAAGCAGTTGTCTGACATTAGCTTCTGGATCGATAGCAGGGCTTACAATATTGTTGAATCTATTCATATGCTCTTGATATGCACCGTGATTGACATGATCATCGGCAAAGCGGAGTACTTAGTAAACTAAAGTTATTTGCAATTTATCCTTATTCGCTAGCATATGTGACTTCGGCAATGACAAATGCACAGAGCGGTGATCCGATCGGCACATTTGATCCGTATCTTGCCGCGATAAACAATAAGACAGACAGTAATCATTATAGATGTGGATACTTTTTGTGGCCTAATCCACGCAAAGCAGAGGCCGCAGATATCAAAATTATGACAATTGGCAATTCTACTTCACTCTGGCCCGATGCTGACTGGAGTCAACGGTTAGGAAAACTCCTAAATGCTAATGGTTATGACGTAGGAATTTTTCACGGGGCGGGGAAAGGAAATACTTCAAGTCAAGAGCTTTTGCGTGTAATTCGGGATGGAGCAGCTATACGTCCTGATCTTATCATTTCATTGTCTGGCATCTGTGATATTGGGTTCTTGCTAAATTCACGCAATTACCCATATGCTCATAAGTATATTAGACGGACTACTAGTCATTTGGTGAATGTCGGCTTAGCACGTGATGCTGTTTACGGATATCCAGATACAGCCTCACCTTCAGAGGTCTGGTGCAGAAACCAATCACTAGCCAATCTCGTAGCCAATGCGCTTGGTGCACTCTATCGAGTATTTCTACAGCCTGTAATGGGTTTTGGAGATTATACGATGAATGAAGAAGAAACTCGCTACTATGCGCTTAAGTCGCCTGTTGTACTTAAGGCAATAAACAAGCCCTACGGCGAATGTGTCTCTGAATTCTACACAGACGTGAGGCGAATACTGACTGAAGATCCGCATTCTTACCGCCATATAATTGACTTTGTTGATATATTCAGTGATTGCCCGGCTGCATATCGTGACCATAGACATCAATCAGAGATTGGGGTTGAGCATCTTGCGCGAAGTATGCTTCCGTACATTATCGAGAGCCTTTCTCCGTTAATCCCACGCAACAGTCTAAGATGACCATCAGCAACACTGAAGATCGAGTTCAGCTTTATCTGAAAGCTTATGATCGTTTTTTGTTTGAGTCTGATCCAATACATTACTATGACCCACTCTTAAGCGTAATTAGTCCGCCTTCGCGGCACAAGAGAATGGTTGGTGGATATAAGTTGTGGCCTGAAAATGAAATAGACCCTGCCTCCACAGTTCGCATTATGAGCTATGGTAACTCAACGGGTGTTTGGCCAAAAGGTAATTGGAGTCAACTCTTTGCAGATCACTTAATTGAAAAAGGACTAAGTCTGACTCTATTTCACGGTGCCGGTAAGGGCAGCACTTCCAGCCAAGAAGTAGTTCGCGTCTTGCGAGACGCTCCCCAAATAAAACCTCATCTTATAGTGTCACTATCTGGCGTCTGTGATATAGGCTACTTATTGAATAGTCCCAGTAATCCCTTTGAGCATAAGTATATCAAGAGAACTATGGACTTTCTGTCAGCATCAGGCGCGATCCGAGAGGTTATCTATGGATATCCATCTCGGGATACACCAGCACAGACATGGTGTCGCAATCAAAGGATGGCTAGGGCCCTTGCAGATGAAATGGGCATCCCCATCATCGTCTTTCTGCAACCTACTCAGGGTTTTGGCGATTATAGCATGAATGATGAAGAAGCGCAATTGTTTAATACAAAGTCCAGGGTCATCTTACGCGGAAGCGGCAAGAGCTATGCAGAGTCTGTGCAGGAGTTCTATAGCGAAGTATTAGAGACAATAACTAGCAATCCAGAGAAATATGATCATATTATTGACTTTACAAATGTCTTTTCTGATTGCCCTAATGCTTATAGAGACCATAGGCATCAAAATATGACTGGAGTTGCGCATCTTGCCAAGAAGATGCTGCCCATTATCATTCAGCGTCTTTTAGATTCAGGCATTTATGTTCCAGAGAGACAATTTATATGTCCACCAAATTCTTCAACATTCGATCCTCATACAACATAGTTATCCCCCTCTTACTTCCCTACTTACCATCCGGTCTTTACAGCGTGAATGTATTTCATCGCCTCAGCGAATTATTCTTTCAGTCTTTTATTAATAGAAAGCATGTGAGAGAAGCTACGATTACACATGTCTTGGAGGATCCTGATGCTCTTGACATAATCTTGTATAGAGCATGTCGAAATGAATCAGCAATTAGAAAGCTTGTTAGGCATCGCGCTGTCTTTGAATCACTCCTCTCTCGTGTAACCAGCAATCCCGAAGCCCTACTAAAAGTACTTTCAAGTAAGGCTGTTGTCACAAAGCTATCTGCGCAGAAATCATTTCTATATTTACTGTTAAATGATGAGAACTGCCTCGCTCAAATCCTCAGTTCTAAAAGAATATGCAATACCCTGATCTTAAAGATCGCATCAAAAGAAGAGCTTGTTCTGAAAATACTGCTGAACGCAGCCTCATGCTGTTCAAGTGGCTCACGACCCTCGGAACGAATTAAAAGCCTGTTTAAGAGAGTCTCAACTAATCCAGTGTTTCAGATATCGCTACAACAGGATGCTGAACTTCTGGAATCGATGGTGCAAGTTATAATGGCAGCGTACGAAAGCTCAGGAGAGAGTATTAGGATAGTATCCGGTGACACGAGAACTCATCTCGAGGAGTAGCTTAGTGGAGCACACTTCTTCTTCTCATGCAGCCTTTACAAGTGCCCATCTTCAGGATATAGTCAATAAAGTTAGCTCACATCTTAGGCAGGTCATTCAACAAGAATGTTCTTCCATTACCGATATCAGCAAAAAAGACTCTGATTTAGCAGGAGACCTTGTTACTCGTTCAGATTTCACGATTCAACATCGTCTTTGCGAGTTTCTGACTACACTGATACCTGATAGCCGCTTCTTAGGTGAAGAACAGTTTTCCCCGACCGATTCATTGTCATCATATCCTTATTGGATCGTCGATCCCCTAGATGGAACCTTAAACTATGCTTCATCACTTCCATTTTACGGGTCTTCGATAGCTTTGGTTATCAATAACAAACCTATCCTCGGCGTTGTTTATGATTCTTCAAGCGATAAAATCTATTCTGCTATTGAAGGACAGCTGCCTATGTGCAATGAACGTCAATTTACATGGAACAAAACTTTTGCAGAACGAGCCCCAGTAGGAATTTCCAGTGGCTACCTTTCTCTCATCCGACACAATCCCGATTTTTACAGTCCTAATCTTCTTGGGCATCGATTTCGTATCTTTGGATCTCAATCTGTTCAGCTCTGTTGGGCTGCTGCTGGATATTTACGTTTAAATATTAATCCCGAAGCAAAGCTTTGGGATGACGCAGCTGGTTTCTTAATATGTACTTGTGCAGGAGCTGCCTATTATTCACTCTTATGTCAACCTCTCTATCCATTAGTAGTTGGTTCGACAGCTCTGCATGGAAAGAGTCTTTTTAGTATTTCTGGAGACCCATCGTTAGCAAATCAGCTTATCTCACTACTTGCACAGCAATCCTAATCTTATGAAGCCTTCTGTAATTGCAATGGTTCCTGCACGTTTAGGGTCTGAGCGTCTGAAAAAAAAGAATCTGTTGGAAATTAATGGCGTTCCTTTAGTTTTAAGAGCATTATACAAAGCAAAAGAACTTCATGTCTTTGATGAAGTGTGGGCCAATTCAGAATCAAGCGATATCGGTCGATTAGTCATGGATAATGGTTTTTCTTTTCATCTTCGTCCTGAATCACTGGGCTTAGGTACGGCAACAAGTGAAGACTTCGTTTATGAGTTTATGTTACATCATCCGTGCGACTATCTGGTGCAAATCCACTCTATTGCGCCGTTGTTGACTAGACATGAAATTAGTAACTTTACCCATACGTTAGTTTCTAACGGGTACGATACTCTTTTGTCAGGCGTCAACGAACAAATACAATGCATGATGGATGGCGAACCCTTGAACTTCTCTTCTAAACAGATGGATCCTACTCAGAAACTCCATCCGATTCAGCGCATTTCATGGTCAATTACTGGCTGGCGCACTTCTTCTTACTTACAGCAGTACCAAGAAGGTAAATGTGCTACGTTTCATGGTAATATGGGCTTCTATGAATTATCAAGGGCATCAGGTCTCGTGATTAAGTATGAAGAAGACTATTTCATGGCTAAGGCATTGGCTGGCGCTGGCATAGGAGAATGAGAGTATTACTTTCTGGAACTTCCAACTCTATTCTCGCAGGCGGCTTTCATCTAGGTATATCATCTCATCCTTCTGTATCTTCTTTTACAAACAGATCACTTGGAGCAAGTGGCGTTATTGCGGTTGGCCATCACTTGTGCGATATTGACTTTAGCAACTATGATGTATGCATTCTAGACTATCATGTTAATGAGACGGTAAATCTATATAGTGGTGTTACCAGTCTTCGGTCCTCGTTCTCTGATTTGTCCGCTATTATTGACGCAGCTTCGAGAGCGGGTTGTCTTCCTGTAATTGCCATATTTCCTTTGTCCAGGCATATAGGAGTCTCTCGACCATTTGATAACCATGTTCTTGAACTGCTTTCTCCATATTCTCTTCCTATCTTCAACTTATATTCTTTAGTTGACTCTCTGGCAAGTGACGCAAGATGCGACATTAATCACCTATTTCTTGATCCCAATCATCTTTCGCGCGCTCTTTCGCGTATATTTGGATCAGCCATAATTGATGTCATTAGTCAGTACGTTGGAAAGTCGCTGAACTGTGTTGATACTGGCCTGACTTATAACCCCCTGCATTATCTGGACTTTTCACATGCTATTATTCATGGAAATAGTTACGTCGTCAATCGCAAGACGCGCCTGATATCTTCTACGCTCTTGAATGTTAGCCCTGGAACCCACCTTGCACTTCCCGAGAAACTCCAAGGACTCCAGTATGCAGGCATGAGCTTCAATGCTTCACGTTCATGGGGTGCTTGGCACCACTCTTCTGATCACCAGATAGTTATCGAGTCTAAGTACACTAAACTCTTTACAAGGCAGCGCGAACTAACACTGGTCTCACAACCATTCTCGTGTGCCTCCTCGTTGCTTTCAGGTGAATCTACTTTTGCTTACCATCCAAATATGACGGATCTTGAAGCCGATAATAATCTGCCTCTTGGCTTTGAGTTCTCTGGAATCATCTTGCGAGATACCCACATAGCAAAGCCTTTACATATCTATACACCTCTCGGCACGTCTCCTGGCTGGAATATACCCAGCTCGCGCTATCGGGAAATGCTACACTATGTTAAGAGCGAATTAGCGTCATGACTTCCACGTTGATGGCTCCCCTGCTTCCTGGAGTTTCCTGTCATCTGGCCGAAAGTCCAATATGGGATGATAGACATAATGCCCTTTATTGGGTAGATATTGAGGCAGGCATTCTTCATCGTTTCTTGCATCATACTTGCACTTCTGCATTCTGGGAATTTGATGAGAAAATCTCCTGTATTGGCTTAACGGAGGGCGTAGACCTACTTGTTGCCGGCACTTCAGGTATCTGGAGATTCAACCCTTTTAGTTCTAAACGCACTCTTTGGGCTAGGTTCCCAAGGTCCATCCTAGGTATGCGACCGAACGACGGGAAAATAGGTCCTGACGGAGCATTCTGGGTTAGCACAATGGAAGATCTGCATCACAGGGGTCCTCGTGGATGTCTTTATCGCTTTACGTCAGATGGAAATGTTGCTTGCATGCTTAGTGGACTGGTTACCCCTAATGGTCTTGAGTGGTCTCTTGATAACAAGACACTCTACCTTGCCGAAACTCGAGAAGGACGTATTACTCAGTGGTCATTTGATCTACAGAGTGGCACAATCCACTCCCCTGCTCCTTTTGTTCAACTCGATTCATCAATGGGTAAGCCTGATGGCGCCTGTCTAGACGCGTACGGCAACTATTGGGTTTGCGCCATCTATTCAGGTAATATACTCTGTTTTAATCGCCAAGGCATTCTTATTGGCAAGATTAGCACAGGTTACGACATGATCACCATGCCTTGCTTGGGGGGGCCAGAGTTTAGGACTCTGTATGTTACAAGTCTCTCAAAAGAGAATGATCGCATGGGTCCAATTTACTTCGGCACTTCTTCCTCGTTAAAGGGAATGCCTCCTAGGAGAATGCACTTGATCTAATCAATCTATCTATTTATTCTTCGTATTCTTCTTTTTATGACTGCCAATCTCGATTCGGCCCACAAGCGTAATGCTCTGCTGGAGCGCATTCGCTCGGCATCGGATCCAGGTACGCTTCATGGAATGCAGCTTAGAAAGATTACCGATTCATTAAGTTTACATGTTGCATTGCATCGGCTAGAAGCTTTTGCCGATGTCGTATCAGATTGCTCTAATAGCACGCTGCCACTGGATCTCAACGCTTTCGTGAAGGCCTGTATAAGCGACAACCGATTGCACTTATGGGGATCTTCGCTCCTCTATCAGTCACTTCCAGCCCTTATTACACTCATCGATGAAATACTGCTTAGGAGGGAATATCACTTCCGAAGCAGTTCTGAGGCTCCTGTCATTATTGACGCAGGAGCCAATATTGGTCTTGCAACATACTATGTGCATAGAATGTGCAAGGCCCGGAAGATTGTATGCTTTGAGCCAAATCCTGATACGTATGATCTCCTAAAAACAAACTCTAGTGCTAACAGATGGCCTACTGAGCTCCATTGTGCAGCCGTCTCCACGAAGGATGGGCACACCCCCTTTGTAATTTCCAATTCTATGCCTCTAGCGTCTGCAATAAACCCACGTCAGCATTCTAGTGACGAACAAACTATTGTTGTACCCTGTGTTCGTTTGCGTTCCTTGCTTGACCAGCCAATCGGTCTTCTAAAAATCGACATTGAGGGAGCAGAGGCTGATGTCTTGGAAGACTGTGAAGGTGCACTTCAATCTGTAGAGAACATCTTTTGTGAGGTTCATCCGGTTCCAGGCCAATCCCCTAGTCTGCTATTAAGAGTTCTGGGAGTACTGGAAAGATCCGGTTACATGATTCATGTTTCTCGCAGCCCATGGTCCGAGCGGTCACATGGAACTATGCCTTTGCTTAAAGCATCGCGTTCATATTCTCTGTCTGTCTTTGCTACCAGAATGAATGAGTTGACTTAGTCATTCCCCTGTTTGGTGTAAACTGCTTTATCCTGTTCTGGTCTTTTTCTAGTGGTTATGTCTTGGCGTGTATTTCTTTGCAATATCATGGTAGTCTGTCGCTCCTCTCAATACCATTCCTCGAGAGAGTGGTTCAACTAGGGATCGGAAATACTGTTGCCATGGTGTTTGAGACTCTTGTATTCTATACCCACCTAGTTGGGCTAGTGCTTCAGCTCTCAACTCTAATTCAGCGTCACTGAGGAGAACGTTAACCGTAAACGTGTTGAGATCTATGCGAATTGTGTCTCCATTGACTAGTAGGGCTAATCTTCCGCCTGCAGCGGCTTCCGGTGATGCATTAAGTATTGATGGCGATCCAGAAGTTCCTGACTGTCTTCCATCCCCTATGCATGGCAAGGATCTAATGCCCCTGCTAATCAGGTAGCATGGTGGCCGCATATTTACAACTTCAGCAGCTCCTGGGTAGCCAATAGGCCCTACTCCACGCATTACAAGTATGCAGCTGTCGTCTATGTTTAGACAGGGATCGTCAATGGTCTTGTGAAACACTTCTGGGCCGTCAAAAATAACTGCGCGTCCCTCGAAGGCGTTGGGGTCGTCTGGATTCGATAAATACCTCTCCCTAAACTCCTTGCTTATAACGGATATCTTCATTACTGCTGACTCAAACAGATTGCCCTTCAGGTTGACAAAGCCCGCGGATGTCATAAGGGGTCTGTCAGCGCTTCTGATAACATCTTCGTCCTTGCTCCTTAATGATCCATATATACTTCGAATGCTTTCGCCGCTAATTGTGGATATCTCTGGATGAGGTAGAAGACTTGCGGCTATTAGCTCTCCAATTACTGCTCCCAGGCCGCCAGCCCTGTAGAAGTCTTCACTGAGGTACTTGCCTGCCGGCTGTATGTTTGCTAGTAATGGTATTTGGTGTCCGTACTTCTGCCAGTCGTCGTTTGTCAGTTCAATGCCGAGATGTCGAGCTATCGCATTCAGGTGAATTGGAGCATTTGTGGATCCACCAATTGCAGAGTTAACAACTATAGCATTCTGAAAAGCCTCGAGTTTCATTATGTCCCTGGGTCTGATGTCTTGTTGAACCATCTCTACGATCTTCTTGCCAGTGGCGTGGGCCATCTGGGCTCGTTGTCTGTATGCGGCTGGAATTGAGGCTGAACCTGGTAGCTGCATACCTAGCGTCTCAGCCAATGAGTTAAGCGTGCTTGCCGTACCCATTGTGTTGCAATATCCCACCGATGGCGCCGATGACGTAAGCAGCTCCATGAACTCCTCGGCATCTATCTCGCCGGATGCATATAGATTCCGAGCCTGCCATACGATACTCCCAGAGCCGGAAAGCTCGCCTTGGTGGTACCCATTTAGCATCGGTCCTACCGAAAGAGCAATTGCTGGTATGTTTACAGTGGAGGCCGCCATTAACAGGGCAGGCGTTGTCTTATCGCATCCAATTGTAAGTACTACCCCATCGATTGGATATCCATGCAGCGACTCTACGAGTCCAAGGTATGCTAAGTTTCGATCCAGCATGGCAGTTGGTCGTTTTCCCGTTTCTTGTATAGGATGGACTGGAAACTCGAGAGGTGCTCCTCCTGCGGCAATGATTCCATCCTTAATGCGTTTTGCTAGCTCTATGTGATGTCGATTGCACGGAGACAGGTCTGATCCTGTTTGGGCTATGCCGATAATTGGTTTGCCTGCCTGAAGTTCATCCCGCGTCAATCCATAATTCAAGTATCTCTCAAGATAAATTCCGGTCATCTCTGGATTCGTCGAATCATTAAACCATTGGCTTGACCTGAGGCGAGGTGTTTCTGTCATATCAGTCTTGATGACTCACTCTTAATCTTAGGAGTCGGTGGGGCTTGGCGGATTGTTCTGTTGGCGAAGGTCTGGCATGTTGTTACATAGGGCTTCCTGGATAAGACTAAATCCATTGCGGTGCAATCGCTCTCGGCGGTTTTGGAGCTAGAATGTTTGGAAGTTGGCCGATTCGAGTCCAAATGTGGCCCGGAGTTTTCCGCGAGTGCCGGCGTGAACGTCGTCATCGGCTCTCGTTTGAATACTTCGCACGTCAACTTGGTGGCAAGCTCTCTTGCCACTGCAGCATGCCTTTGCGTGGTGTAAAAACTGAGGTCCGACTGCCCTGATTAGAGAGAGAAAAGGGTGGAATGCTGTCATTCCGGCGGGCATGATCCGCCTCGAATTGTCCATGCTGAACTCTCGCCAATGACTTGTTAAGTCATTGGCACAGGTGGTGTTCTGTGGGGTGGTGATGGGTAGATGAGTCGGCCCCTGGGCCTGGAGGCACGCTGGCGTTACGGGGTGGCAGCGGGGGCTGGCCCTGTGTCCCGTGTCAATCAGGTTGAAGGGTGGCGTCAATCAAGTTGACCGGTGAGCGGGACTGGTTTTGCCCCTGCTGCAGACCTGAACTGCCGATGAAGGCTGGATCGTGGCCAGGTTGTCGCGACGCGTCAATCAGGTTGGCGGGACGCTGGAATCACTGGAAACCCATGCAGCAGCTGCCTTCTGCCTGTAGCTCTCGCCCTTGATTCCGATGATGTGGCAGTGGTGCACCAGCCGGTCCACCGCCGCCACGGTCATGGAGCCGCTGGGGAAGATGTCGTCCCACTCCCGGAAGGGCTGGTTGCTCGTCACCAGCAGGGATTTGCGTTCGTAGCGGTGGCAGATCAGCTCGAACAGCACCGAGGTTTCCAGCTCGCTGCGGCGCACGTAGGAGATGTCGTCGATTACCAGCAGGGCGTAGCGGTCGAGCTTCTGCAGCATCGCCGGCAGGTCGTAGGCCGCCTTGGCCTTTTGCAGCAGCTGCACCAGCGCCGTGGCCGGGAAGAAACGGCAGGCCTGGTCCTGCGCGGCCATCGCCATCGTGATCGCAATGGCCAGGTGGGTCTTGCCGACACCGCTGGGGCCAAACAGCAGTAGGTTTTCTGCCTGCAGCAGCCAGGTGGTCTGCCGCGCCAGCCCCTGCAGCTCCTGCCAGTGACGGGGTTCGAGGTGCTGGTGGTCAAACCCATCGAGCCCTTTTTGCCAGGGGAGATGGGCGCCGCGCAGCAGCCTCTGCTGGCGGGCGATCTGCCGCTGTTCCAGCTCCAGTTCACACAGGGAGTAGAGGAACTGGCCCGGGCTCCAGCCGTGAGCCTCAGCCTGCTCGGCCAGAGGTTGCCAGTGGCTGCGGAAGCGCGCCAGCTTGAGTTGTTTGAGCAGCAGTGGCAATGCCGCTTCCACGGCCGCTGAGCGCGGCAGTGGGGACGAGGTCGTCATAGTGACGTGACCCCCTTTATCGGTCCAGGCCTTATGAGAGTGGGTGGATGTGGTCATGCTGCAGCCCTCTGTTGAGCTGCCTCCAGGGGCGTCAGCCCCTGGAGGGCCGAGT
>Ga0194130_10004578_pt1 | contig 17478 bp, 22 predicted proteins | sample TA2KigsurfametaG_FD_160084 | JGI IMG/M metagenome (GOLD analysis project Ga0194130, IMG submission 160084) | Freshwater microbial communities from Lake Tanganyika, Tanzania - TA2015050 Kigoma 12 surface | ecosystem: Environmental > Aquatic > Freshwater > Lake | place: Tanzania: Lake Tanganyika... | reverse complement strand
TGTATTAGCTGCTAAAAATGCCGCATTAGCAGTATCAAAGCCTCGTTGAAATTTATCAATAAAAAATTGACCGCCAATTGCAATTGAACCAGTTCCTGCTGGAGACCCAATGAATAATGTATTACTTGAATATGAATATGCTGGTTCTGCAACATTCAGCGAGGTAGGTGTCGCTGTTACAGTAGAAAATTTAAGTTGAATTACAGTGTTAGCCATTTAAAAAGTGCCTCCAATTACTTCGGTTACTGATGCGGTTACCGTTTTTGCTTCATATCTGTTTGTTGTTGAATTAAACACTAAAGCATCACCATTTTGAACACCTGTTAGGCTAACGTCACGAATTTCAGATAAAGAAACATTTGGTTTTGGTGCAAATGTGTCAGCTGCAATGGCTGTTTTTGGACTTGATTTAACTGTAGCACGACCAATTGCGCCTTGAGTATTAATTCTTGCTGTGATTGACATTATTGTGTTACTCCTCCAAGGACATTTACAATGCCCTCTACAACTCTTGTTTTTATTGTGCTTGGTGATGTAATAACAAGATCATAAAGATATCTACCAGGAGTTAAAAGTGCTGTGTTTGCAGCTGTCATTGATAGCGTAATTTCACCATTAGCATTGCCTGTTATGGTGGCAGTAAAATTATTTGCTGTTGATGAATAATACGATTTGCGTATTTGTGAAGCCGCACTATAACCGCTAAGATTTACAGCAGCTCCTGCTGCATCTTCAACATTGACAGTGGTAGAAAAAGTTGCGTATTGCTCAATATTGAGCTCAGTGTATGCAGCCAAAAATCACTCCCGTTTTATCGTCTATTTAGTTAAAACAGGAGTTGATGGTATTAATGTTTTTTTACTTCAAACCCATTTCTTTACGAATCTTAGTTGCAGAAATGGCATGAGTAGCATCATCAAATACCTCTTGTTCAATCTTATAACCTACATCTCTTCCGTAAGTTATATTGACAATGTTTGGCACAAGAAGAATCTCATACTGACCTTGATAAAGAGGATCAAGATCTCTCTTAATTAAATCTTTAACTTGTTCTGCGGCAAATGGATTAGAACCATTCCAACCTTGACAATCCCGTATCATAATGACAACCTGACCTGTCTTGGCGATGGCTCTTTCAAATAATGCACGATGACCTGGATGCCATGGTTGCCAACGACCCAGCATCTGAACTGTTTCTTTGCGCCAGTCAAAAACTGGTCGCCGTCTTTTCTCTAGTATATGTGTGCCAATAAACTCAGCCCATCTTTCGGCGTTTTGTTCTGTGACACGAAAATCATATACATCAGGTGGCACAAACATTTTATTGGTATCTTCATAGCGACCTTTTTCAATTGTGTCAATCCAAATTGTCCAATCGGCTTTGAAGTTGTGTCGCATCTCAGGCAGAGGCGCAACAAAGTCTGCAATTACAAAATCATTAAAGAAAGAATCTGCAAGCTCACGCATCCGTATTGATTGCCGTATGCGACCTTCGTGTGAGAAATCCCAATCGCTGTATTTTTTGCGAACATCATCAGCGTTGATCCATTTAACTACCGCACGACTGGCATTAATCGTTTCGGCATTTGGATTGAAAAGAACGCTATGATCTTGTAGATATTTTTGAAGTGCTGCGGCGAGAGTTGTTTTGCCTGCACCAGGTAATCCCATAATCAGTATTTTTTGCATATACTACCTCCATAATAAAGAATTGTAAAGTTATTTAGTTAGTCTTGCGAACCACAGCAATCTCGTTTTGCTGCAACTAAGTTGCCAGTTTCTGCTGAATTTCCATCTGTTGCAAAAGAAAACTTTTCTATTTTGTTAGATGTTGCACTAGTTGGAGCATTACCAGATGGAGCAGCCGCTTGATAGCCACCACCTTTGTAACCATGTGTAGTAGAACTAACACCAACTGTAGACAAACTAGTTACTTTGAAAATCAAAGTTCCTACGTTAGTTGAGTTAGCATTTGAAGCAAATGGGAATTTTTCAATAACATCAAATTGTGGATTGTTTAATTGTCCTCCAAAATGATAACCATAATTGCTACTTGAAGCCCCTCCGCCTCGCCATTTTGTAGACGTTAAATCACCAACATCTGTAGCATTACCATCTGTAGCAAATGGGAATTTATCAATGGTGTTTGTTGTATAACCTCCAGAAGAATAGCCTTCTATTGAGGAAGAATTTCCTGATCTTTGATAAGCAGTATTTGTAGAATCTCCAACGTCTGTTGCATTGGTGTTTGAAGCAAAAGGATATTTTTGAATGGTGTTCAAACTTGGAGGAAAATTATTTGCAACATAACCATGGGTAGAAGAAGATTGTCCTGCACCAAAAGCACCGGCTGCTAATAAATCTCCTACATCTGTAGCATTTGATGCCGCAGAAAATAAGAATTTATCAACTGTATTTGAGTAAGTAGGTCCGTCAACACCACCAGCAGTGTATCCATGGGTTTGTGATGAAGAACCAGCACTACCTCTTCTTGATAAAGATAAATCACCTTGATCAGAAGCGTTAGTATCTGTTGCAAATGGAAACTTATCAATAGTATTAACCGCTGGAGCGGGACTGTAACCTCCAGAAAAAAACCCTGCTACCGTACCTTGAAACCCCTGATTTCCTAAAAAATTCTCAGCTCTCGCAACGCCATCAAACTGAATGCCACCATTTCCTTCAAAGAGGTTATAGTCGCCTATCTGTATTTTATCTGTAAAAAATTTAATTGTCATAGTTGTTTAGAATTGTTGACCGGATGAAGACCTTCTTATTTGCGTTATATCACCAACATCGGTAGCATTTGTATCTGATGCAAAAGGAAATTTATCAATTGTATTTACAATAGCAGGAGCATATCCTCCTGAACTGTATCCACTTACGGTAGAAGATTGACCAGAAGCACCACTTCTTGCTGATGTTAAATCTCCAACATCTGTAGCATTGGTGTCAGCAGCAAAAGGAAATTTATCTATTGTATTTACAGCTCCTGGATTTACTCCACCAACTGTATAACCTGAAACGGTTGATGATTGACCACCTACTGTTTGGCGACTTTGAGTTAAATCTGCAATATCAGTAGCGTTTGTATCTGTAGCAAAAGGAAATTTGTCAATAATATTAGAAAAAGGAGGTGTAAGGCCGCCAGAAACATATCCGTTAATGGAAGAAGAATGTCCAGTAAGCAATTGTCTACTACCTGATATAACACCTATATTTGTTGAGTTTGTGTCTGTAGCAAATGGAAATTTGCTGATAGCTGTAGGAGTAGGGCTTCCATTACCTCCAGAAGCATATCCAAATGTAGAAGAAGACTGTCCTGCCAACGATCTTCTACCACCTAAGGCTAAATCACCAACATCGGTAGCATTTGTGTTGTTAGCAAATAAAAATTTGTCTATTATATCAGTATCACCTGTTCCAGGAATATAACCACCAGAAGTGTATCCATGAGTTCTAGATGATTGACCGCTAGATAATGTCCTTGCTGATGTTAAATCTCCAACATCGGTAGCATTTGTGTCTGATGCAAAAGGAAATTTATCAATAGTATTTGAACCAGGTGGAGTTGCGGGCGAAGTCCCGCCGCTTACATATCCCGCCACACTTCCCTGAAACCTAAAGTTACCATACGCCAATTCTCTTGCAGTAAAATTGGCCTGTTTTATATAACCTTGTTGCTGAGTATTAGCAGCCAAAGCATCATCAATAATAATACCATTGGCACTTGGTCTAATGATCTTATTGCCAAGTTCGATTCTGTCTGAGAAAACTTTAATAGTCATGGTTAGTTTTGTTGGCCGGACGCAGAATGCCTTGCTACTGTTAAATCACCAACATCTGTGGCATTAGTATCTGCGGAAAATGGAAATTTGTCTATTGTATTTAAGACTGGTCCACCATAACCACCACTTGAATAACCAAAAGAAGTTGAAGATTGACCGGCAGGAGAAAGTCTTGATTGTGTTAAATCTCCAACATCAGTAGCATTTGTGTCTGTAGAAAATGGAAACTTGTCAATTACATTTGATCCTGGAAATCCTCCTGAATTATAACCATGTGTTCTAGAGGATTGTCCTGCGGTGCCACTCCGAATTTGAGTTAAATCACCCACATCAGTAGCATTTGTGTCTGCTGCAAAAGGAAACTTTTGAATTGTATTTGTAAGTGGAGGGTTAGTTCCAGAAGCATAACCAGAAGTAATTGATGATTGACCAATAGAACTTTGCGTTGTCATTATTAAATCGCCAACATCAGAGGTATTGCTATCTGTAGCAAAAGGAAATTTTTCAATTGTGTTTATTATACCAGTAGGAGTGCTTCCACCACTAACATATCCAGAAATTGATGATGATTGTCCAGAAGTTGAGTATCTTGCGCCAGTTAAATCGCCAACATCTGTAGCATTTGCATTTGTAGCAAAAAGAAATTTATCTATTGTGTTTACTCTAGACGGCGCATATCCTCCAGACATATAGCCATGAGTTGATGATGATTGACCGGAAGGCCATTCTCTTGCTAATGTTGAATCTCCAACATCAGTAGCATTTGAATCGGAAGCAAATGGAAATTTATCTATTGTATTTACATTTGGAGGTCCACCTGCACTGGTAAACCCTGCTACAATACCTTGAAATCCATTTTGAAAGATATTGGTGCCTTCAATGATACCATCAAAGGCAAACCCATCTCCTGTCTCTGAGAGAGTGTATGTTGTACCACCGTTTGCTGTAAATTCTATTCGATCTTTTTTGATCTTGATGGACATTACAAATCTTCCAGTTTTTCTTTGATTAAAGCAAATGCCTCACGATCCGACATTTGAATGCTTCGTAACAAAGAAATTAACTCAAGAAGATCCAGATTTTGGATTTTTTGTGCAAGTATTTCAGGCATTTTTGTATTTATGCAGAGTTTTTGGCAACAAAATCATCATACCAAGCCTGAGCCTGTGATGTGACTTCTTCATTGGTCATGTTGACTCGCTCACCCATAGGACCACCGCCTTCATTGGCAGGCTTTGTCATTGGGCTATGAGCGTGAATTGCAAGTTGTCTTGTAACAAAAGCTTCTTTGGTCAATGTGACGATGGTATCAGGAACATAATAGTCTCTTACATCGTCAATCCAACCAATAAAAGTGTTATCAATCGGACTCATCCAATGCCCACGATCTCCTACGAACTCGGGCACTTGGCGTCTGTGAGCATCTTTAACAAGCATGTATTCGATAACTGCCATTTTAGTTTTCCTCTTTTTGTTTTTCGTGTGGTAAAAGTGCTACCTTTTTATCATAAGAATAATCAAGCAATATATCTGTGGTGAAGCCTTGCATTTGCATACGAACTGCATCTACTTTATACACATCAGTCAATTCATCCGCAAGTTTATCTACAAATTGATAAAGACCACTAATGTCCCAAGTTTCAGAATTTGCTTCAGATTCCACATATTTTTTAAGAAGGCCCTGAAGCTTCATTGGATTTACACCAATCTGCTCTATATATTCTTGTTCACCTTTGGTAATTGAACCATACTGACGAACATCTCGTATACATTGAACTAAGGCTCTTTTTAAATGTGTTTTGGTTTCTTCGGCTTCCATATCAGCTTCAGAGAAACCATTTACTTTTTCTTTGAGTTGTTCATATAAATTATTGAGAGTCAGCACATCTTTCATTGCACCCTCAATATACAACATACCCTCTGCAAGTCCTTCTTGCAGTTTTGTAATTTTGATTTTAAGTTCTACTTCACGCCAATAATCAAGAGTGCCAGTTTCTTGTCCTTTTTTCAATTCATCTTCATACTTGCGAAGTTTCATTTCATTTTCAACATGGCGCCACTTGGCTTCATTGAGTGCTGCTTTCTTTGAATTTACTTCAGCAGCAATTTGCCTCATATTTTTGTATGGTGCATGGTACGAAAGATTTAAATGCTTCCATGTCCATTGCGAATGACTGTGATTCCAAATGTTTTGCAGTTCGCCAACATTTTGAATTGCAAGGTCAACTTTTCGTGTATTTTCGGTAAGAGAACGACCACCAAAACTTTCTTTATTGCCTACAACACCTCGACCAAACACATAGGCCATTGGCACATTTAGGTCTTTTTTAAGAGCTAGGTCTCGTCTAATTTCTTCAAAAATCGCAATTTCATTTGAAGAAGTTTCTTTCGTTTCAACTTCTTTATTTTCATCTAACATATTATCTAAATCTCCTTGATCCATGAATCCAAATCACTAAAGCGTATCTTTCACCTTTCGTAATTGGTGTTACGACATGAGGCATATAACTAGGAAACAGGTGTATCGACCCTTGTTCTTTTGTTCCTTTTACTTCATTTGCGTGGTTATTTATAATTAATTCACACCCACCATAATCATTTGGGTCACTTAATTGAGCAGTAAATGAGATTTTTCGACAGGCCACATCTCCATTGCCTGCATCCACATGGTAATCATAGTGCCCCGGAATTTCAGCGTCAGACCTATAATGTATGAGTTGAATGCCGTGAGTAATGCCTGAAATCTCGTAATCAAAATGCATAAGATTTGCAATTGAAATTATCTTTGCTATTCTTTCATAGAGCCATTCATGTTCTTTTGTATTTTCAATTACATAAATGTCTGCCGATCTTATCGACTTATCAATCTTACTATTGTCTTTTGAACCACCGATACTTGCATTTGTTGGGTAAAGGTCTGTCACCAAAGATATAATTTTATGACACTCATTTTTTGTAAACATTAATTCTGGCAAATGATTTGTTTCACAGCAAAAATAGCCAGGTAAAAATTTATCACCATTTGGTATAACTACACTATTAAAAACTGGCTTTGAATATTCAATTTTTGGAAGATGAAATACTTCTGGTTGTTGAATTATTGCAGCATCTTGTATGATTGTTCTTTTTTGTTCTTGTTGAGTATTTGAAACATTAGCATTTTTCTGAATACCATATTGTGGTCGACCGTCTCTCACATGGTCTTTATATGGACCATTTGCATCGACATAATGAAAGAATACTTGAATGTGCCAGTTGCCTTTGAAAGCGGTTCGCCAATGGAGTATCTCACAGCCTTTGTATACTGCTAATTCGCCAATTTCAAGACCAACAGGAATTTCTTTTTGTTCATCAAAGAAAATTGGCCATATAGTTTTTGCATCATAGCCTAGTGTCATTGTCGTAGAAATTTCACACGCTGGTCGATCTTTGTGCTTCTTGAGTATTTCACCTGGTCGATAAATTCTTGCGTAGGTGTATGTTGGAAGTAATTGTCGACCTACTGCATCACCAATTGGTTTTGCAAATTTCTGTAGAATGTTATCGAAGATTGGATCACCATAGACTGCATCAGATAGAGGGCATTGGTCATCTTGTACCAATTTGCCTTCTTCTTTGAGCTTAAACATATGCTGAACTAAATTATTACATTGTTGTGGTGTCAATGCATCTTTTAATACAACATAACCATTCTTCTCAAAATAATCAGCTGTTTCGTTCATACTTATTTCCTATAATTAAAAAACCCATTCTTTAGGATTAATCTTCCAATGTATATCTAATACTTGTTTAATGTGTTGTCGCTTGTGTTCAATTGGCAGATGTGAATTGTGCATAATGAAATCTTCAATACCACCTAGAGCCGAGTGTTTCTGTGATGAACATACTTTAAATAAATTTTGAAAACTCTCAACTCTCAATCCGTATCTTGCAACATTGCGACTAAAAATATAATCTAGCACGACATGATCTTTACCTAATTTTCTATCAGCCCATTCATACATGACAGGTGTTACATTGTCGAGCATCTGCTCAACAGTTAAATCATCAGGTATTGTCCAAAAGTCTTTGTGATAATTTGATGTGACAAGATAAAAACCAGGAACACTTATATATCGACCATCCCTCCGAAAGTAATTATCCATGACAAATCGTTTAGGTGCCCAATCCCAAATCGACATAAGAATTGTTTCTTTTGTAATCATTTCAGTTACATCAGGCATATCAGGATGCATCAACAAGTCTGCATCTAGTTGAATGATCCAATCATAATGATCAACCAAATCTCTTATTTGAAATCTTTCAAAACACATTGGCTTATCAGGAAACTTTCTCTGATTAATTACAAGAAAGTCAGCCTTTATTTTCTTTGCATGAAATTTCATCAATGCAAAAGATTGGGCTGTAATTTCTGGTTCCCAGTCACCTATCTTCATAGTTACAATCAATTTTTTCATATCACGCCCACATTAAAACTTATACTAATTCTTATATCATCACTTAGATTTGGTTCTACATAATGTTCTAGCCAAGAAGGAAACATAATACAGGCCAGTCTTTCTGGTGTAATTGAATAGTTAGATGCTCTCAAAAAATGACCATCAGAACGAACTGCCGGATTGATCAATACTAACTTGCCAGAATTTGGTGGCGTTTTCAAGTAAAACACACCAGATAAAATACCTGAATGTGTATGAGCACCATTGTAACAATACGGACCGTTTACATTGGCCCACATTTCTTTGACTTCAACAGGTCGACATTTGTAATCGCACAGAATATTGTTTGCAATTTTATTCAGACTTGAAGTAAACTCACGAAAGATGCCTTCTGTTTCGTGTATGTTATCTCTTGACTGCCAACCACCAAAATTACTTTTTCTGGCACTTGGTTCTTTTTCTGCCATGTTCAAAATGTAATCAGTATAATCAAGTGCCTGATATTGCTGATCATTTAATACAAATCCCCAAATAGGAGTTGAAAATACATTATGTTGATTGTCTTTCATAGTGGAGAAAACCATCCTGTAGCAATAATTTTTTCAGTTGTAGGTGAAGGCAGACCTCGATGTAAGTGTGTCCAACCAGCAGGCCAAACAATTGTCAAACCTTTTCTTGGTTGTATCTTCAGCTTATAAAACATAAACTCTGTTTCACCACCAGTATGCACATCATTCAAATAAGTCATCCAAACCAATTCACGAAATCGATCCGTTGGTCCATAACCACGATCAGCATGAATACGATGGTATGCACCAGTCAATGGATATTTCTGTATATTAAAATGTTCTGTCATTGCAAGCGGCGCAACAAACTCTTCTAGTCGATAATAAGAAAAGTATGCGTCTTTGATTTGTTCAATCTCTCTCTGCAAAAGTAAACAATGATTTGGCACTAAAGTTATATCAAGCGAATTCTTTTTTGATTTGTCAATGCCTGTACCGGTTTTACCTTCATGCGGTATCATTGAATTGTAAACTTGTATGGCTTGCTTTACAGATTCATCAGATACCTGCGCTCGACAAATAAATGTTGTCAGACCATTTAATTCAATTGGCTCAAAGTTCATCTGGATAAAATCCTTCATAAAACCAACGATACTCTTTTAATACTCTTGCATGAAAAGAATCTGGTAATGTTCTTTTAGGTTTCTCATAATATCGAAACTGTGGTATTGTAACATGGTCTGTTCTCTCACGAAAATATGCATGATCATGTTCAAACATTTTTGATTGTTCAATATTATCTAGATCATGTCGAAATGGTTTTTCATCTAGAAAGTTATACAATTTAGCTAACATTTGACCTGGATCAACCGTAAAATCTTCATAGCGAAGAAACATGACTTTGTTTTTAGTTCGTTTGAAAACTTCCATTAAACGAGGCACTTCTGTTTGTATAGGCACAGAAAGAGAATTGGGTTCATCAAAGTAATGCTTAAACTTTTCGTGCTGATGCATCGCTGGAGTAAAGACACTTGCATCACCATATGCATGAAGTGCCAGCGTTTTATCGTTTACTCTTTCAAAACTTTCCACAATATCACGAAGATCACGAACAGTTACGATATATTTTGAATTTGGATAAAGATGAAAGATGGAAGACCATCCTCGATTCTTTGAGATAACTATAGGTTTATCGGTAAGACCAGAGAACCAACCTTGTGTGGCACCGTGAACAAGACCATACATTGCACGGTCGGCCTGTTCAGTTGACATTGCCTGAAATGATTCACGGTACCGAGATTTGATGAGTATGTGATTGGAAATTAAATCGGCAAGAGCACAGGTGCCTGTTGTGAAGATTCTTGGATTTTGTTGCAGAATGTTCATTAAAATAGTGGAGCCAGACCTTGGCAATCCACCACAAAAGTGTATTGTTTTCATAACAACCTCAAAAAGAAAATGATATAATAGTATATAGTATGTGTGTTAGATTGTCAATAGATTAGTTTTGAATTAGTCTTGTTGGCCAGCATTTTCTGATTTGGCTTGTGTTAAATCTCCAACATCTGTAGCATTAGAATCTGTTGAAAATGGAAATTTGTCAATTGTGTTAAGTATTGAACTTGGTGGAAAAAAGAATCCACCAGCAGTATATCCCGAAGCGATAGATGATTGTCCTGAACAAACATATCTTCCTTGTGTTAAATCACCAACATCTGATGCATTTGTATCAGATGAAAATGGAAATTTATCTATTGTATTAACACCTCCAGGACCACCACCAGAAGTATATCCATGAGTTGTTGATGATTGTCCAGCACCACCTCTTCTTGCTTGTGTTAAATCACCAACATCAGAAGCATTATTATCAACAGAAAATGAAAATTTATCAATGGTATTAAATATAGGAGGTGAAGCAGCATCGGAGGAGCCTCCACTTGAGTAACCACTTATTGTTGATGATTGGCCTGCAATATTTAGTCTGCTTGATGTCAAATCTCCCACATCAGTAGCATTAGAATCGGCAGCAAATGGAAATTTGTCTATTGTGTTAAGACCATTTTGTGGCGGTTGACCACCAGAAACATATCCTGAAATAAAAGAAGAATGACCAGCAATAGAACCTCTTGCTTGTGTTAAATTGCCAACATCGGTAGCATTAGAGTTTACTGCAAAAGAAAATTTATCAATTGTGTTTGTAGTTACATATCCACCAGAAACATAGCCGTGAGTAGTTGATGATTGTCCTGCAATAGAACTTCTTGCTAAAGTCAAATCACCAACATCAGTAGCGTTAGAATCTACTGCAAAGGGAAATTTGTCAATTACATTAGATACGGGAGGAACATTTCCTCCAGCCGCATACCCACTCACAGTACCAACCATTGGAGAAGTATCTTGAACATGAATTTCACCATTATCATTTTTTACAGTCAGCCCTACACCACTTAAAAAATTTCCTGTGATGGAAGTATTAGAACCACCAATGACTGTATTTGAATTTATTTTATATGCCATAGTAGTTTAATCTTGTTGGCCCGAACCTGAATGTCTTGCTACTGTTAAATCACCAACATCAGTAGCATTAGTATCTGATGAAAAAGGAAATTTATCTATTACATTACTTAACGAAGGAGCTTGCCCTCCACATGTATACCCACTTATTGTAGAGGATTGTCCTGGTCCTCTAATCCTTGCTTGCGTTAAATCTCCAACATCAGTAGCGTTAGTGTCTGTAGCAAATGGAAATTTATCAATCGTGTTTACAAATGACGGTGTATTTGGTGGAATAATACCACCACTTGTATAACCATGCGTTGTTGAAGATTGGCCACCACCACCTAGGTATCTTCCTTGTGTTAAATCTCCAACATCAGTAGCATTGGTGTCAGAAGCAAATGGAAATTTATCTATTGTATTTAAAATTCCAGGACTTTGTCCTCCTGAACTGTATCCACTTACGGTAGAAGATTGTCCGGAAGCGCCGTATCTTCCTTGTGTTAAATCTCCAACATCAGTAGCATTTGAATCTACTGAAAAAGGAAATTTATCTATAGTGTTAAGTAAGGGAGCACCATATCCTCCTGAATGATATCCATGCGTAGTGGAAGATTGACCAGTTCCACTATTTCTATTGAAAGTCAAAGTTCCAACAAATGAAGCATTCGTGTCTACAGCAAAAGGAAAATTTTCAATTCCAGAGTCAAAGTTTGTTCTAGGAAAACCACCTGCTTTGTATCCATGAGAACTGGAAGAACTGCCGCCAAATGAATAAGATCCTGTATGTACTAAGTCACCCACATCTGTAGCATTGGTATTAGTAGCAAAAGGAAATTTATCTATAATATTTCTAAGTGATTGATATCCTCCACTCGTATATCCCGCCACCGTTCCCTGAAATGTATGAGAAGAAGTAATCGTTAAATTACCACTATTTTGAATAGTTAGATTAGCGATATTATCAAATTCTCGCCCATCAGTAACAATTATTGATCCGTTAGATTTGAATGCCATAGTGGTTTATTGTGGTGTTCGGGCTTGTTGGCCAGCTGTTGTGCCTCTTGCTTGTGTTAAACTTCCAACACTTGTAGAATTAGTATCAGAAGAAAATGGCCATCTTTCAATTGTAGTTCGATATGTACCAGCTCCATAGCCACCAGCTCCATATCCATGAGTTGTTGATGAAAGACCTGTTACAATAATTTTTGCTGCTGTTAAATCACCAACATCGGTGGCATTTGTATTCGTAGCAAATGGAAATTTATCAATCGTATTAACAACTCCTGTTCCGGGCACTTCTCCACCAGCTGAATAACCAGAAGTTGGTGAAGATTGTCCAGCAACAGAATTGCCTCTACTTTGAGTTAAATCACCAACATCCGAAGCATTTGTATCGGAAGAAAATGGAAATCTATCAATAGTGTTAACTAATGTGCCTCCTGAAGTCAAAGTGCCACCACTTGTATATCCATGTGTTGTTGAAGATTGGCCAGCACCACCATATCTTCCTTGAGTTAAATCGCCAATATCAATAGCATCACCATCACTAGCAAATGGAAATTTGTCAATTATAGTGAAACCTGGACTTGGTTGCAAAAATCCACCAGAATTATATCCATTTATTTCTGAAGATTGACCTGCCGTTCGTAATCTACCTACAGTTAAATTTCCAACACTTGTAGCATTAGTATCTGTTGTAAAAGGAAATTTGTCTATAATTTTTAACGGAGAACTTGAGGCAGATCCTCCAGAACTATAACCATGTGTTGTAGAAGATTGTCCAGCAGGACTGTGACGAGCCGTTACTAAATCTCCAACATCTGTAGCGTTAACACTAGCTGAAGCAAATGAAAATTTATCAATTGTATTCAAATTTCCTGGTTGTCCACCAGATACATACCCACTCACGCTACCTTGAAAGATACTTGGTGAAAGAGGAGTTGTTTGAGTGGCAGTTACGCCGGCGTAAATTCTATCGTTGGCTGTGACGGTAACAGAATCAACAGTGATTTCTCTATTATTATTGACGATAGAATTACCATTAATCTTGTATACCATTTTTCTTTTCTAATGATTTGATGCGCTGATTTAGATGTTTGACTGTTTCAACCAAGTATGCAATGACGCCTTGATAGTTTACGGTTTTGATTCCTTCTTTTGAACTGCCAACAAGATGTGGCAAATTCTGCTCAACTTCTTGAGCAATGAAGCCTGATGATTTTCTACCATTATCTTTCCAAGTAAATTCAACACCAGAAAGTTTTTCAATGATAGAAATAGGACTTTGAATGTATAGAATATTATCTTTAAGTGAAATGTCAGACAAAGAATTAAAGTCTGTTGCGGTTAATGTGCCAGTGCTTGCATTAAAGAAGAGTTTTGTATTTGAGGTGTTTGCCGAAGAAAGAGTTCCAGATGTTGTGCCGTTTGAGAGCAGAGGGAAGAAAGTATCGACATTACTTGATGTATCATTTGTAATTGTAATCGATCCTCCACCACCACCACTTGTCGTAATTGTTACATTAGCAGCAGAAGTTACTCGACCATCAGCACCTATGGTAATCACTGGTACTATGGTAGAATTACCATAAACTCCTGCTGTAACGCCTGAATTAGGTATCGTTAATAATGTTGATACTGGTTGTCCTATGTAAGCCATATTTGTATCCTGTTTATGTAATCTCTAAAAGACTAACAATTGCGTCAACGGAACTTGCAGTAGAAGTTGTGACTTTGATTGTATCGCCGGCCTCAAGGACAATCTTTTGATCTCCACCAACCGGAACAAGAGCAGATCCAGTTGGTATTGAAGCGTTTGCAATAATTGCGAATTCAACATTAGATCTGGTCAGGAATACATTGGCCGTCACAATCGTAGTGTTGGATTTATTGGCAAGTGTCATACCAATAAGTGTAGTTTGTGTTGCAGCCGGACAGGTATAAACTGTGTTTCCTGCTACAAGAATGTTAACAGCAACATTACTTCGGAAGGTATTAGGCATTTAATGTATCCTCTAACTTTTGTTATTTATCTATTTATCTTAACCTAAAGCTATAGCCAAGGCAAGATAATCTTCAGCGAGGGCTGCGGCTGATGCAGAATTCGCCGTAGCGTCAATATAAGCGTAAATATCATTGTTTGCAGCACCAATCAATGTGGTAATATTTGCAGATGCAATATTTATTGAAGCAATATTACTGATATTTGTGATACCAGAAACAATTAAATTTCCATAAACATAAGCATCTTGGCCTATAAAAGCATTTGCCGTTACATTTAAAGTAGCGGCATTACCCGTGATAACTATAGTATCTGTTGTAACAATGTTTGCAGTTACATTATCTACTACAACATTATTTGTTACATTTAAATCTGTTACATTTACTGTGTCTGATGTAATATTTTGTGTAACCGTTAGATTTTGAACGGTGACATTTGTTAGAGGGCCAAAATTTGCTGAATTTGTAACCTGTAAATTAGCGACCGTTGTGTTTTGAGACAGCGTTAAGTTTCCATGAACTCTCGTATTTGATCCAACGGTCAAAGTGGTTGTAATATTCGCTTTTGATATGTTTCCAGTTACAATCAGCGAAGAAACTGTAGTATTTCCACCAGAAATTGTGCCATTAACTGTTGCATTACCAGAAACAATTAAATCATTGTAGCCAATATTATCAAGCGTAACATTGCCACTTACGGTTAGATTGCCACCAACTGTAAGGTTATTTGCAACCTCTAAGTTGGTGTTTGCAAAAAAAGTATTAGCTGCACCACCATCAGTAAAATTATTTAAAGTATCAATGATGCTAACGGTCGTGTTTAACCATTGGCCAAAAGTGTTTGATGTTGATAATTGACTAATTGGCACTTTTTACCCCAATCCTATCGCAAACGCAATAAAGCTAGAGATATTTGCTGCAACGGTAACAGCCGCTGTACTATTGTTGATTGTCTCATATATTTGATTTCTTGCACTTCCAACTAAAATTGTAATGTTTGCTGATGATATATTTACAGACGGAACATTGCTTAATGATGCATCTCCAGAAACATTGATATTACCATAAACAATTAAATCATCACCAACATACAAATCGTTGGTAACATTGATGACTGCAACATTCTGTTCTACAAATAAAGATCCAATTGTTACAGAATTTGCAATTACTTCATCAGTAACTAATAGCGTTAAATTATTTCCAGCATCTGCGGTATTAATATTTACCGCAGAAGCATTATTTGTTACATTTACGCCATAAAAAGTAACATTAGCACTACTTAAATTTAAAACACCCTGAACATTTAAATCAGCCGTGTTCAATATGTTGGTATTTAACTGATTATATATTGTTAAATCAGTACCAACTATTAAATCTGTAGTAACATTTAAAGTTGCAACATTATTATTTAAAACTAAATTTGTAAAATTTCCGTTGGCCGCCGTAGTGCCAACACCAACAGTTAAATTACCAGCAATTGTTAAGTCATCAAAATCTATTTCATCAAGTATAAATGTTCCTGTAACAAGAACATTACCGTTTACATGTAAATCCTCGCCAACATTTATATTCGTATTGGCATATATTGTATCGTATCCATTTGTCAGTTTATTAACAAATGTGACTATCTTTTGCTTTTCTGTTACCCATTGCAAAAAGGTATTAGAAGTTGATAACCTCCGAAATAACATTATTACTTCCGAAGTGAGGCAATTTCAATCAGAAGATTTTTAATATCTTGCATATCTGTCTCTAATTTTGCAAGGCGCTCTTTTGTTTCTTTTTCCTCTATTTGTTTTTTTGCCAAAATGTTTTTTTTCTGTTGATATTCATAGAGTGCAGATCGATTGTGATTTAGTAAAGCTTTAGAATGAGTATCTCTTACCAAAGAATCATTTTCGGTTTGTATTAAAAGATGAGTATCAAGTGTTGTCATGGTGCTAAAGCAAGTGCTCTAAAGTCTTTTAAAACCGGTGAATATGATGGATTTGATGTTCTTAAAACAATTTTAATAGCAAATGTTTTAAAGTTTCCATATGTAATTGAATTTGCACCAATATAAGAAGTATCAGTTGTGGTTGGAATGTATAATTGTTCTAAAAAATCTTCAAATGTTTGTGAACTTCTTGTATCAAGTAAACTTTCATTACCTGGTTGAACTCTTTGCATACGAACATATGGCCTATCGTCAAAATTTGTATTATCTTCACCTGAGAGAACTTTATAATATACTTCAATTTCAGCATCATCTGGCTTATAAGAAGTCAAATAAACACGAATCATGTTTGCATCAAAACCATCCTGTAATGCAACTCTTCGTGTAATGTAACGAGAAAGTGCAGGACCACCACGGCTATTTGTTTCTGCTTCGACCGCAATTGTGGCAGTTGTATTGCCAGCTGGAACTGGTGGTGCTTCAGCTGTTGCCGTTACAGCATCAACATAACCAGAACCACCATCCGTTACGATGATGCTTTCTATTTTACCTGTTGTAACATTTGCAACACCTGTAACTGTTGCACCACTTCCTTTGTCTGCCGTAACTGTAATTGCAACATTGCTTGTATAGCCAGAACCGCCATCTACAATTGTAAAATCATCTACTTCAAAGCTACAATCATTAATTTGATACTTAATGCCAATTATGTTTAACCTCTCTAAATCAATAACAGGAGATACATCTTCATCAGCAGTTTCCATTGTGGCATCTATTTGAAATGAACCATTTGCATCATTTAAAAATACACCTCTTGTATCTAAGTAAGCATCATTGTTTATAATTGTTTTTGTAAAATCACTATCAAGTGTTTTGTTTGCATTTGAAGTAAGCTTGTAAGCATAAGTTATAAGAGTATTTTTGAAAATTAAATCGGTAGAAGAAATTTTAAACACATCAAATTCTGTATTTGCTGTTGGAAAAATATTTAAAGCTCTAAGTGTTGTTGCTCCTAATGTAAAATCGCATTTATTTAAACGAAAAACCAAATCAATATCTTGAAATGGAGTGTAAGTTGTACCATTTGAAGATTTAAAGAAAGAACCGGCATATGGTTGTTTGTCTACTCGCCTTTCAGATCCATCTAATCTTGTGCCACCAATTTCAGAAATAAAAACTTTATAATTATCTGAGTAAGTAAAGAGAATAAGAGCATGTTCTCCAGGTGTTAGGAAAACAGGTGCGTTAAAATGAAATCGAGTGAAATGATCTGAATTGTTTAAGCTTGGTATATTTGGAGCAACACCACT
>Ga0194130_10004576_pt1 | contig 17484 bp, 17 predicted proteins | sample TA2KigsurfametaG_FD_160084 | JGI IMG/M metagenome (GOLD analysis project Ga0194130, IMG submission 160084) | Freshwater microbial communities from Lake Tanganyika, Tanzania - TA2015050 Kigoma 12 surface | ecosystem: Environmental > Aquatic > Freshwater > Lake | place: Tanzania: Lake Tanganyika... | reverse complement strand
CTGCGCGGCCGGCGCCGCGCCCGTGGCCTCGCCCCGCCCGCGCGCGCCGCCATCGTCGCCGGACCCGGCGAGCAGGTCGTCCTGCGCCGGGGGCAGGCTAGGCTCCTGCAGCGGCGGCTGGTCGCCGAGCGCGCGCGGCGTGGCGGGTTCGCCTGCGTCGGACGCCGGGTCGCCAAGCGTCGGCGTCTCGCGCGACTGCGAGGACGAGGATTGCCCGCCACTCTGGGAGACGGCGTCGCCATCGGTGCGCAGCCCGGAGGGGTCGTCGTCGCCGGAGAGCAGCTGGCCCGCTCGGTTGCCTGCCCCGCCGACGCGCGCCGCGTCGAGGCCCCCGGCGGCGAAGATCGCGTCGCCGCGCCGCGAGGCGAGGCCGCCGCCAAGGCCGCCCAGATGGACGGCGGAATACTCGGAGGCGCGGCCCGCGCCGCTCGAAGCGGCAATCGGCTGGGGCGTGCCCTGGATGCGGCTGTCGAGGCGCTCGTCGCGCCGATCGCGCGGCGCGGCGCGCGGATCGCGCGGGCCCGCGCGCGTGTCGAGCATCTCCTGCTCGAGCCCGACATCCCTGCTGGTGCCTTCGGCCATGGCCAGGAGCCCTCGAGGCGGCTACGCCGTCGTCCCGGGATGCCCGGCGACCTCGTGCGGCGGAAGCCTGGCGACCGCAAGCCGGTCGCCTCCGGGAAAGGATCGCGCGAGCGTCTTTAAGGAACCATGAAGGATCGTCGCCAGGCCTCCCCGGCGACCGGGGTCCCGCCGCCCCCGCAGGGAGGCCGGAGGGCCGCTACATCCAGAGCTTCTCGCCCTCGCGGGCGGCGTAGAGCCCGGCCACGAAATCCCCGTAGCCGTTGAAGAGCTGGGTCGGCACGCGGTTGCCGCCCTCGCCGATGAGCTCCTCCGTCGCCTGGCTCCAGCGCGGGTGGGCGACCTTCGGGTTCACGTTGGCCCAGAACCCGTATTCGGCGGCCTGGAGCTCCTCCCAGAAGCTCTTCGGCCGCTGGTTCGTGAAGGTGAAGCGCACGATCGACTTCACGTTCTTGAAACCATATTTCCACGGCACGACGAGCCGGATCGGCGCACCCATCTGCCGGGGCAGCGGCTTGCCGTAGACCCCGGTCGCCAGCATCGAGAGTTCGTTCGTCGCCTCGTCCAGCGCCAGGCCCTCGACATAGGGCCAGGGATACCAGCCGGCGCGCTGGCCGGAGGCCACCTCCGGGTTCCGGAAGGTCTCCATGCGGATGTACTTCGCCGAGGCGAGCGGCTTCGCGAACTCGACGAACCGGCGCATGGGCATGCCGGTCCAGGGCACCGTCATTGCCCAGGCCTCGACGCAGCGGAACCGGTAGACCCTTTCCTCGAGCGCGATCGCCTTGAGCAGGTCGTCGATCGCGACCGTGCGCTCCTGCTCGACCATGCCGTCGATGCGGATCTCCCAGGGGCGGATCGGCAGCTTCTGGGCCGCGACCCAGATGTTCTTGGAGGAGCCGAACTCGTAGAAGTTGTTGTAGGTGACGGCGACCTTCTCCTCGGTCAGCGCGCGCTCGACGACGCGGTAGCGCATGCTCCGCCCCGCCGGGTAGAGCGGCAGCGACGGATCGCCCGCGGAGAAGTCGGGCAGTTCCTGCCTGCCCCCGCCGAGCCCGAACCAGCCCTGGCCCTGCAGCGCCAGCGACCCCGTCGCGACGGCGCCCGCGCCGAGGAGCCGGCGCCGGTTGAGGACGAAGTCCTCCGGCGTGATGCGCGAGGCGGGGATCTCCCAGCCCTTCCTGCGATGGATGAACATCTGGCTCGGCCCTCCTGGATGGGCGGCGCGTCAGATCGCGCCGTCGCGTTGCTTCCTGCGCAGTTCCCCGAGCTTCTCGCGCGCGCCCTCGAGATGCGGATGGATCGCCAGCGCCTTCTCGAACGCCGCCACGGCTTCATCTACGCGGTCCTGGCGCGCGCGGATCATGCCCAGGCCCGACAGGGCGCCGAAATGCCTCGGCTCCAGCGCCAGCACTCTGCCGCAGTCCTCCGCCGATTCGTCGAGCGCGCCAAGCAGGTAGAACACGGTCGCGCGCTTGTTCCAGCCCTCGGCATAGGAGGGATGCTGCCGCGTGATCGCGTCGAACAGGCCGAGCGCGGCGGGCAGGTTCCCGGCCGCCATGGCCGCCGCGCCGAGCTGCATCAGGCTGCCGGCGGCCGGCCCGGCCTGCTCGATCCAGGCGGCCCAGATCTCGCCCTCGACGCGCTGTGCCTGCGCCGCGTCGCGCGCGGCCGCGAGGCGCTCGAACAGCGCGTCCGGCGGTGCCCCCGCGGCGCGCGCGGCGGTGGCCGCGGCGAGGGCGACCAGCAGCGCGAGGAGGATCGGGCGAAGGTGGCACATGGGCTCCAGACTAGGCCGCGCCGCGCGATCGGGGCAATCTGCCCCTCCCAAGCGCGGGCCAGAAGGACGGGATGGAAGCCGGGGTTTTCTTCGCGAGGCGCTACGACGAGGCACGCGCCCGCTTCCTCGCCGCGGCCGCCGCCGCGGGCGCGGCGATCGAGACCCACCCGCATCCGCTGCGCGGCCCGGCGGGCGAGCGGCTCTTCTGCGACGTCGCGCGGCTCGGGCCGGCGCGCGCGGCGCGGGCGCTCGTGACGATGTCGGCGACCCATGGCGTCGAAGGCCATTGCGGCTCGGGCGCGCAGGTGGCGACGCTGCGCGAGGGGCTGCTGCGCGACCTGCCGCGCGACACCTGCGCCGTGGCGATCCACGCGATCAACCCGCATGGCTTCGCCTGGAGCCGGCGCGTGACCGAGGACAACGTCGACCTCAACCGCAACTTCGTCGACCACGCCCAGCCCTATCCCTCCAACCCCGGCTACGAGGAGTTGCGCGAGGCGATCTGCCCGCCGGCGCGAGACGCCGCGACCCTCGCCGCGGCGCAGCGCCGCCTCGACGCCCATGCCGCGGCCCATGGCCCGATGGCGCTGCAGCAGGCGATCTCCGGCGGCCAGTACGTCGACCCGCAGGGGGTTTTCTTCGGCGGCCACGCACCGACCTGGTCGAACCGCCTGCTGCGCCGGATCTTCGCCGGCCTCGCCGCGCACGCGTCGGACATCGCCGTGATCGACTACCATACCGGCCTCGGCCCCTACGGGCATGGCGAGCTGATCATGTCCTCGAAGGCCAATCCCGATGGCTGGCGCCGCGCCTGCGACTGGCTCGGCAAGGACGAGATCACCTCGCCCGACCTCGGCAATTCCTCGTCGGCGCCGCTCGTGGGCGTCAATTCGCAGGGCATGCGCGAGGCCGCGCCCGGCGCGCGCCTGACGACGGTCGCGCTCGAGTTCGGCGTGCGCCCGCTCTCCGAGACGCTCGACGCACTGCGCGCCGATGCGTGGCTCCACGCGCATGCCGCGATGGACCAGCCGGAATGGGCCGAGACCAAGGCGCGCATGCGCCACGTCTTCTACGGCGACGAGCCGCGCTGGAAGGAGATGATCGTCGCGCGCGGCTTCGACGTCACGCGGCGCATGCTCGCCGGGCTGGCAGCCTGAGGCCTCGATGCTGGCGCGCAGGCGCCCGCGCGACCACCGCCTGCGCCGGTCAGCCAGCCATGCGGACCTGCTGGTGGCTCCGCGCCAGGACCGCAGCCACGATGGAAAGGGCGTGGCCGGACGTCAAGAGATGCGGCGCTTCGTCGTCATAGCGGTACTCGACCGCATATGGCGTGAGCAGGCGCAGATCGGATTCGCCGACGCTGCAGCCATGTCCCGCGTCGGACAGTTGTCCGGCCAGTTCCTCGAGGTCATGTGTCCGCCGATAGTCGAGTCCATGAAGGCACATGGCCACCTTCAAGGCCTTCTCCGTCGCCTGCTGGCCATGGAAGAAGGCGATCGCCTTGTCGACGCCGCGCGCATCGAGCGGGGCGCGCATCGCGGCCTCGTCTCGGCGGGCGAGTCGCAGCAGCCGCGCCGCCTCCTCACGCTGCGGCGTCATGCAGCACCCTGCCCTCAAGCTTGACCCTGTGGGGCAGCGTCCCGGGCACCTGGATCCGGCGCTCGAAGTCCGCGCGAGCAAAAAGCAGCGGGTCGACGCCCACGCCGAGGCGCCCCACGGCGGCCTTGAGGCGAAGATACTCCGTCGCCTTGTCCGGCAGTTCCGGCTCGACCACGACGAGATCGAGGTCCGAGGCCATCGACGCGTCGCCGCGGGCATAGGAGCCGAAGACGATCACCGTCGCGGGGCGCGACGCGGCGGCGGCGACGCACGCGGCTGCCTGGCGGAGTTGCACTTCGCTCAGCATGGCCGTCGACCCTCCTTGCGCGGCAGGCACCCCGGCGGCGCTGGTCCCTGCCCTGGCGTCCTACCCTACGCCACCCGGGCCGCTAGGCCCCGCTCGCGCGCAGGCCCTCCGGCCGCGGGCCGCCGGTCGCCCAGTCGAGCAGCTCGACGGTGTGGAGCACGGGCGTCCCGGTGCCGCTCGCGAGCTGCGCCATGCAGCCGATGTTGCCCGCGGCGATGGCGTCGGGCGCGGTGCGCGCGATGTTGGCGAGCTTGCGCGCCTTGAGCTGGCCCGCGATCTCCGGCTGCAGCAGGTTGTAGGTGCCGGCCGAGCCGCAGCACAGGTGCCCCTCCGGCACGTCCTTCACCGCGAAGCCGGCGCGCGCGAGAAGTTCCTTCGGCAGCGTCGTGATCTTCTGCCCGTGCTGGAGCGAGCACGCGGAATGGTAGGTCACCGCGAGCTTCTCCGGCGCCGCCGCGGCGCCGAGGCCGAGCTGGGCCACCACCTCGGTCACGTCCCTGGCCAGCGTGGAGATCCGCGCGGCGGCGGCGGCGAGGTCGCGGTCGCCGCGGAACATGAAGCCGTAGTCCTTCACCGTCGTGCCGCAGCCCGAGGCGTTGACGACGACCGCGTCGGGCCCGCGCCCGCCCCAGAGCGCGGTCCAGGCGCGGATGTTGCGCGCGGCCGCGGCATGCGCCGCCGCCTCCTGTCCGAGATGGTGCGTGAGCGCGCCGCAGCAGCCGGCGCCGGGCGCGATCGCCACCTCGCAGCCCAGCCGCGTCAGCAGGCGGATCGTCGCCTCGTTGATCCGCGGCTCCAGGACGCGCTGCGCGCAGCCCGAGAGCAGCGCCACGCGCATCCGGGTCCCGCCCTCCGCCGGGAAGACCTGCGGACGGTCGACAGGCGACGGCCCCTCGAGCCGCGCGGGCGCGAGCTCGAGCATCGCGCGCAGCCGCGCCGGCAGCAGCGGCGCGAGCGGCCGTGCCAGCCGCGCGGCGGCGAGCGCGACGCGGAACAGCGCGGGCCGGGGCAGGATCGCGCCGAGCGCGCGGCGCAGCAGCCGGTCGGCCAGCGGGCGCCGGTAGGTCTTCTCGACATGGGCGCGCGCGTGGTCGACGAGGTGCATGTAGTTCACGCTCGACGGGCAGGTCGTCATGCAGGACAGGCAGGACAGGCAGCGATCGACATGGCGCACCGTGCGCTCGTCGGCGGGGCCGCCGCCCTCCAGCATGTTCTTGATCAGGTAGATGCGGCCGCGCGGGCTGTCGAGCTCGTCGCCCAGCAGCGCGTAGGTCGGGCAGGTCGCCGTGCAGAAGCCGCAATGCACGCAGCTGCGCAGGATCTTCTCCGACTCCGCCGTCGCGGGGTCGGCGAGCTGCGCCAGGGTGAAGTTCGTCAGCATCGCGCCTCACATCCCCGCATGCATGCGGCCGCGATTGAGCACGCGCCTAGGGTCGAAGCCGTCCTTCACGCGCGCCGAGAGCCGCTCGAGCGCGGGCGCCGGCGGCTGGAACACCGGCACGGCGGCGCGCACGGTGTCGGGCGCGCGCACCAGCGTCGCGTGCCCGCCGCAGCCCGCGATCGCCGCGCGCAGCCGCGCGGCATGGGCGTCCGGCGCGCCGGGCGCGGCCGCGAGCCAGGCGAGGCCGCCGCCCCAGTCGAGGAAGAACGCACCGGGCAGGTCGCGGCAGAGCGCGGGCGCCGCGGCCGGCGGCACCGAGACGCGCCACAGCGCGGCGGCGTCCGCGGGCAGCAGCGCGGCGACGTCGCGCAGCTCCTCCCAGAGGCGACGCGAGCGCATCGAATGCAGCTCCTCGTCGCGCGCGCGGCCGGCGAGCAGCCGGCGCAGCCCCTCGCAGCGCGCGGCGACCGAGGCGGGCGTGCCCTCGATGCGCAGCGCGACCACCGTCTCGCCCGCGTCGCGCACGAAGTCGACGCCGGAGCGCGCGGCCGCGGCGGCGGGCAGCATCGCGGCGCCCGAGACCTCGAAGGGCGAGTTCAGCGCGTCGGCCATCGCGCGCGTGCCGGCCGCGACGTCGAGGCCGAAGAGGAGCACGGTGCGCGCCCTTGGCGGCGCGGGCAGCACCTTCACGGTCACCTCGGTCATCGCCGCGAGCGTGCCATGCGAGCCGCAGAGGATCTTCGGCAGGTCGTAGCCGGTGACGTTCTTCACCACCTTGCCGCCGGCCTTGAACGACTCTCCGCGGCCGCTGACCGCGGCGAAGGCGAGGAGATGGTCGCGCGCCGCGCCGGCCTTCACGCGCCGCGGACCGGACAGGCCGGTCGCGATCGCGCCGCCGATCGTGCCCGCGCCCGCCGCGCCGCCCAGCATCAAGCCGGTGTCGGGCGGCTCGAAGGCGAGCATCTGGCCGCGCGCGGCCAGCGCCGCCGAGACCTCGGCCATCGGCGTCGCGGCGCCCGCGACCAGAAGCAGCTCCTCGGGCTCGTAGGAGACGATGCCGGAGAAGGCGGAAAGGTCGAGGACGTGGCGCGCCTCGACCGGGCGGCCGAGCGCGCGGCGCGAGCCGCCGGCGCGCAGCTCGAGCGGGGCCTCCTCGGCCGCCGCCCAGGCGATTGCGTCGCGCAGCTGGGCCACGTCGCGCGGCGTGATCGTCCCGGGCATCAGAATCGCGGGAGTTCGGGGAAAGGCAACTCGCCCCGGCGCACATGCATGCGCCCGAGCTCGGCGCAACGATGCAGGACCGGGAAGACCTTGCCGGGATTGAGCAGCCCGTCGGGATCGAAGGCGCATTTGAGGCGCTGCTGCTGCGCGAGGTCGGCCTCGTCGAACATCGTGCCCATGAGGTCGCGCTTCTCGACGCCCACGCCGTGCTCGCCGGTCAGCACGCCGCCGACCTCGACGCAGAGCCGCAGGATGTCGGCGCCGAATTCCTCGGCGCGCTCCGTCTCGCCGGGCTTGCTCGCGTCGTAGAGGATCAGCGGGTGCAGGTTGCCGTCGCCGGCATGGAACACGTTGGCGAGGCGCAGGCCGTAGCGTCCCGACATCTCGCCCATGCGCCGCAGAACCTCCGGCAGGCGCCGGCGCGGGATCGTGCCGTCCATGCAGTAGTAGTCGGGGCCGATGCGGCCGACCGCCGGGAAGGCCGCCTTGCGCCCGGCCCAGAAGCGCAGCCGCTCCTCCTCGCTGGCCGAGGTCCGCGCGTAGACCGCGCCGTTGGCGCGCGCGATCGCCTCGACCGAGCCGATCAGTTCCTCCACCTCGGCCGCCGGCCCGTCGAGCTCGACGATCAGCAGGCTCTCGACGTCGAGCGGGTAGTTGGCGCGCACGAAGGCCTCGGCCGCCTCGATCGCCGGGCGGTCCATCATCTCCATGCCGCCGGGGATGATCCCCGCGGAGATGATCGCCGCGACGCAGGCCCCGCCCTGCTCGATGGTCGGGAAGCCGAGCAGCACCGCGCGCGCCGTGTCGGGCTTGCGCAGGATGCGCACCGTCACCTCGGTGACCACGCCGAGCAGCCCTTCCGAGCCGACGACGACGCCGAGCAGGTCGTAGCCCTCGGGATCGAGGTGGCTGCCGCCGATGCGCAGCACCTCGCCGTCCATTGTCACGAGCTCGACGCCGAGGACGTTGTTCGTCGTCACGCCGTACTTGAGGCAGTGCACGCCGCCGGAATTCTCCGCGACGTTGCCGCCGATCGTGCAGGCGATCTGCGAGGACGGGTCGGGCGCGTAGTAGAAGCCGTCCGCCTCCACCGCCTTCGTGATGCCGAGATTGGTGACGCCGGGCTGGCAGGTCACGACGCGGTTCGCGTAGTCGATGTCGAGGATGCGGTTGAACTTGCCCATGCCGAGCAGGACGCCGTCGCCCAGCGGCAGGGCGCTGCCCGACAGCCCGGTGCCGGCGCCGCGCGGCACGACCTTGATCCCGCCCGCCTTGCAGTAGCGCAGCACCGCCGCGACCTGCTCCGCGGTCGAGGGCAGGACGACGACCATCGGCACCTGGCGATAGGCGGTCAGGCCGTCGCATTCGTAGGCGCGGCGGCCGGCCTCCGAGTCGATCACGCCCTCGCCCGGCACGATGCTGCGAAGGTCCTCGACGATCCTGTCGCGGCGCGCGAGCACGCTCTCGTCGGGCGCAGGCATCTTCAGCATCGGGGCGTCTCCGGCTAAGCGGGCGACAGAACTAGACGCAGCGGGCCGGACCTGTCCAGCGCCGGTGCCGGGCGCGCCGCGGGCGCGTGAAGCCCGGGCCCGGGGCCTGGAAAAGCAGGAACCCGCACCGTGCGTGACGACGCGGGTTCCTGGCCTTGCGGCGGCGCGGCGGCTAGAGCCGCCGACGCGGATCAGCCCTGGCGGGCCTTGAAGCGCGGGTTGGTCTTGTTGATCACGTAGACCCGGCCCTTGCGGCGGACGATGCGGCAGTTCTTGTCCCGCTTCTTCGCCGCCTTCAGCGAATTGATGACCTTCATGGCACCTGCTCCTGGACTGGCGCGGCCGGCCGACCGCACTGAAAAGGCCGCGGGTTATAGGGGCGTCCCGGCCCCCGAGTCAAACCCCCGCGCGGGTGGTGCCCGCGGCAGGCTCGGCTGCGGGGGCCGGGCCGTCCCCCCGGCCCGGAGCGCGGCGTCGATGGCGATGCGAAGGTCGCTCGCCACCTCCGCCCGGTGCAGCGCGTCGGGCACCACGCAGGCGAGCTCGAAGGTGTAGGCGCCGGCGCCGAGGTCGCGCAGCAGCACCGCGGGCGCCGGGCTCGGCAGCACGCTGGGATGGCGCTTGGCGCAGGCGAGGAGCACTTCGCGCAGCGACGCGGCGTCGCCCCTGGCATGCGCGACCTGGACGATGACCTCGACCCGCGCCGTCAGGTCCTTGTGCGTCCAGTTGACGACATGGGTCTGGAGGAAGTCGGCGTTGGGCACCAGGACCGTGCTGCGGTCGAAGGTCTGGATCTCCGTCGCGCGCACGTTGATGCGCTGGACGATGCCCTGGTTGGCGCCGACCACGACCCAGTCGCCCTCCTTGATCGGCCGCTCGATCAGCAGGATCAGGCCGGAGACGAAGTTGTTTACGATGTTCTGCAGGCCGAAGCCGATGCCCACCGACAGCGCGCCGGCCAGGAAGGCGAGGTTCGAGACGTTGAGGCCGAGCGTCGACACCGCCATCGCCGCGCCGATCACCAGCCCGACATAGCCGAGGCCCGAGCGCAGGCTGTTGCGCACGCCGACGTCCAGCGTCGTGCGCGGGAAGATGCGCGTCTCGAAGAGCCGCTGGACGTAGCGCGTCACCGAGACGGCCAGCGCGAAGACCACGCCCGCCAGCAGCACGTCGGCCAGCGAGAATGTGTAGGAGCCGATCCGCACGCCGTCGATCAGCCGCGTCCAGATCACCGCGATGTCGCCCATCGTGGCGCCCCAGACCAGCAGCAGCCCGAGCAGCGTGAGCAGCAGCACCGCGAACTCGAGCAGCAGCCCGCACCAGAACTCGGCGAGGCGCAGCGCCTCTCGGCCGACCGACAGGCTCGCGGCCAGGCGCGCGCCCAGCCATCCCTCCGGCCCCATGAGCATGGGCAGGCTCTCGCGCAGCACGACGCGCGCGCAGGCCGCGGCGCCGAGCACGAGGCCGCTGCCCATGACGCCGAGGACGATGAACTGCGCGAGCGACGGGAAGCCGGCCAGCGCGACAAGCACCGAGATGGCCGCGGCGAGCGGCGCCAGCGCGCGCAGCAGCATCCAGCCCTGCCCGCCGGCCCAGCCCGGCGCCAGGCGCGCCCGGCGCAGCAGGACGAGGAAGCCCGCGCAGGCGCAGGCCTTCCACAGGGCCAGCAGCGCCTCGGCGTAGTCGAGCGCGGCGCCGGCGCGCATCGCCGCCCAGTCGGCGGCGAGCAGCCCGGCGAGCGGCAACAGCGCGCGCGACAGGGCCTCGGCCTCGGCGTCGCCGAGCGCGGGCAGGCGCCAGCCCGGCCGTCCCGGCACGAGGGCGAGGCGCAGCGCCCAGCGCAGCGCCATGAAGAGGCCAGCGCCCGCGAGCGCCCAGAAGATCAGCGCGCGCACCGTGGCGTTCGGCAGCATCCCCTCGTCCGGCAGCGCGCGCAGCGCGAGGAAGGCGGCGACGGCCCATGGCAGGGCGAGCCTCGCCCATTCCGCCCCCGCTGCCAGGATGCGCGATGACGTCGGGGCGGGCGCCGGGTCGCCGCCCCAGGCGAGGCCCAGCCGCGCGCGAAACCGCTCGATCACCCGCAGCAGGAAAAGGGCGGCGGCGTAGCCGATGCCCGCGAGGAAGGCGACGAAGAGCGCCGCGTGCAGGACCTCGGGCTCGGACGCGAGTCGCCCGGCCCAGACCTCGAGCGAGAGTTGCACCACGGCCAGGATCTGCGCGGCCTCGCCGGCCGCGCGCAGCCAGTTGCGCGGGTCGAGCGGCGTCGGCTTCGCCTCGAGCAGCGTGCGCGCCAGCGCCTCGAAGCGCTTGCCGGAGAGCTGGTCGAGCATCTGCTCCATGCGCGCCGAGGCCAGGTCCGCCTGGCGGATCCAGCCCTCGGCCTGGCCCAGGTTCGCCTCCAGCTCGCGGCGCCTGCGCGCGACGTCCTCCGCCTCGCCGCCCTCGGCGGGCTTGCCCAGGGCGTCGAGCAGGCCGCGCTGCGCCGCGGCCTTGCCCCTCGCCGTGGCGCGCAGCTGGTCGACCTCGCCGCGCAGGCGCAGGGCCTCCTCGGCGAGGCGCTGCACGGCGGACTCGCTGAGCCGAAGGCTGGCGGCCTCCCGCAGCATCGATTCGACGCCGCGCTCGATCTCGGCGAAGCGCGCGCGTATCCGCTCGGGCTCGATCTCCGCCGCGGGCGACGAGGCCGAGGCGACGGCGAGGAGGATCGCCGCCGCGGCGACGAGCAGCGCGGCGCGCGCGCGGCGCAGGAGCTCAGCCATCGCGCGCCTCCCGGACCAGCGTGGTCTTGCCGCCGCGCACGAACTCGATGCGGTTCGGGAAGAGCGACGCGACCTGCCGGCGATGCGAGACGACGATCATCGTCTTCTCGCGAAGCTCGGCGAGCAGCGCGGCGGTGATCGCCATCTCGCCCGCCTCGTCGAGCGAGTTGAGCGACTCGTCGAGGATCACGCAGGGCGGGCGGGCGAGGAAGGCGCGCGCGATCGCGATGCGCTGCTGCTCGCCGCCGGAGAAGGGCTCGCCCTTCTCGCTCACCCGGGTCTCGCGCCCGGCGGGGTCGAGGCTGAGCCGCGCGCCGAGGCGCGACTCCTCCAGCACCCGGCGCAGCAGCGCGTCGTCGGGCGACTGCGTGAGCGCGACGTTGTCGTGGACGGTGCCCGGCACGAAGGCCGGGTTGGCGCGCATGAAGAAGAACAAGCGCTTGCGGTCGGCGAGGGTGAGCTTGGTCACGTCGTGGCCGCCGATCGTCACGCGTCCCGCGGCGGGAACCTGCAGGCCGAGCAGGACGGAGATGATCGTCGTCTTGCCGGAGCCGGAATCGCCGAACAGGCCCATCTTCTCGCCCGGCTCGATGGCGAAGGAGATGCGGTCGAGGATCGTGTCGCCGCGCGGGTTCCTGACCGTGACCTCGTCGAACTCGATGCGCCCCCAGGACGGGCACGGCGCGGCGACGGGCGTGGGCGCGCCGGGCAGCGGGCGCTGGCTCACCGAGGCGTTTGCCGAGATGCGCGCGAGCGCGGCGCGCGCGTCGTTGATCATCGGCCACGCCTCGCCGATCTGCGACAGGCAGGGGAAGATCAGCATCGTGTAGTAGGCGAAGACGAGGAACTTGCCGACCGGCGGCGCGTCATCGCCGGCCAGCAGCATGAGGATCACGAGGCACAGCGCCGCCGACACGCCGATCACGAACTGCATCGTCGCGTGGTAGCGGCTGTGGCGCATCCACAGCAGGCGGTTGAGGCCGTAGAGCCTGCGCGCGAGCGCGGTCGTGCGCGTCAGAAACACGGTGCGCAGGCCCGAGAAGCGCAGGTCGAGGTTGCGCTGGTAGATCGTGGCGAGCAGGCCGAGGAAGGCCTGCTCGTGCCCGATCTTCACGAGGAAGCGCTTCTTGCGCCACAGCGCGTAGAGCGCGATGCCGCAGGTCAGGACCAGGATCTCGACGAGCAGGAACCAGAACAGCCATTGCTCGACGAACCAGACGACGACCAGCATCAGCGTCATCTGCAGCGCGGCCATGCCCGTGGCGACGATGGCATCGCGCATGAGGCGCTGCACCGCCTCGACGTCGCTCGACGCGGCGGCGAGCACCGCGCCGGGCCCGGTCTCGCTGAGCGCGCGGTACGGCCCGCGCAGCAGCGTGGCGACGATCGAGCCGCGGATGGAGCGGATCACGCGTTCGCTCATGCGGCTGATCGTCAACTCGGTCGAGATCATCGAGCAGAAGACCACGAGCTCGAGCGCCACGATGATCCCGGCGTAGAGCCAGAGCCGGTCGAAGGAGCCGGCGGTCGCGGCCTCGAGCCGCGCGAAGAGCGTGCCGGGCGCCGGCGGCTCGATCAGCGACTTGATCGGGATCGGCCGCAGCACGATGGCGATGCTCTGGCAGGCGGCGATCGCGAAGGCGACGGCGATGGCCCGCCGCCAGAGCGGATTGTGGCGGCGGAGGAGCCGGTCGATCTCGGCCAGGAACATGCGCGTGCTGGACCTCGGGCGATGCGGGCCGGCCACGCGCCGCCCCGTCAGCGGAACGTCGCTCCACACGGCGCGCCTGTCGAGGGCTTATGCGCCCGCGCCGCCGACCGGAAGGGCCGCCAGGCCCTGCTCGAGCCCGGTCGCGGCGACCACGCCCAGCGCGCGGCGCGCGGCGCTCGGGTCGCCGGCGGAGACGCGGATGTCGCCGGGCCGCGGCGGGGCGCGCAGCACCCGCGGTGTCCGGCCGGCGCGCCGCGCCATCGCCTCGAGCAGCCCCTGCAGCGTCGTCGCGCGGCCGGTGCAGACGTCGAAGGCGTCGAAGCGCGGCGCGCGCGCCGCGCCGACTCCGGCGGCCTGCGCGGCGAGGCGCTCGCCCGCCAGCTTGTCGGCGCCGTAGCCGGAGATCGGCCGCGTCTCGCTCTCCTCGCGCACGACGCCCGGCGCGGCGCCGGGCCGCCGCGCGGCGGCGATGGCGTTGCGCGCACCGCCCAAGTTGACCGCGCGGGCGCGCTCCGGCTCGGCGAGGCAGCGCGGCACCGAGGCGATCGCCGCGAGGTGGAAGATGCCGTCGCAGGACCGCGCCGCGGCCGCGAGGTCCGCGGCGTCCGCCATGTCGCCCACGCGCAGCTGCGCCCATGGATCGAGCCCGGCGCTTCGGCCTGCCCTTCCGCCCGCGCGAGGCCCCCGGCCTCGTCGAGTTCGTGCTGCCGACGCTGGCCTTGGCGGGGCGCGCACTGCCCGCGGGCGGTGGCGGCTTCTTCCGCCTGCTGCCCTTCGCCGCGTCGCGCTGGGCCATCGCGCGCGTCAACCGCGCGGAGGGCCACCCCTGCATCTTCTACCTGCATCCATGGGAGATCGACCCAGGCCAGCCGCGCCTGGGCGGGCTGGCGGCGCGCAGCAGGCTACGCCACTACCTGAACCTCGGGCGCACGGCGTCGCGGCTGGGCTGGCTGCTGCGCGACTTTGCATGGGACCGCGTCGACGCGGTCCACGCCGATGCGATCGCCGCGCCGGGAGCGCTGCCGGCATGGTCGCCCGGCGACGATGCGCCATCGGCGAATTAGGCAACGCGCTGACCGATGCGCGCGCGATGCGCGTGCCGGCGGTCTTTGCGGAGGGAATGGTGGGCGCTACAGGGATTGAACCTGTGACCCCTTCCATGTCAAGGAAGTGCTCTCCCGCTGAGCTAAGCGCCCGCAAAAGCGGGGCGGACTATAGCCACGGGCGACCCGAAATCAAGCATCGTTCCCGGACGCGCGGCGCGCCGGGTGACAAGCCGGGGCAGCGCAGGCTAGATCCGTCCGGTCACCAGGCGACGCGACATGGATGCCGGCCCCGCCATCGACCCGCTCGACCCGCCCTTCGTCGTGAGGCTGCCCGCGGCCGCCATGGCGCCGGTCGTCTTCGCCTCGCCGCATTCGGGCCGGGTCTATCCCGAGGCGTTCCTGCGCGCGTCGCGCATCGACGCGCTCGGCCTGCGCAGCTCGGAGGACGCGTTCATCGACGAGCTCTTCGCCGACGCGCCGGGTCTCGGGATGCCGCTGATCGGGGCCCGCTTCCCGCGCGCCTATGTCGACGCCAATCGCGGCCCCTGGGAGCTCGATCCCGGCATGTTCGCCGACCGCCTGCCGGACTGGGTCGAGGCCGACAGCCCGCGCGCCGCGGCCGGCCTCGGCACGATCGCGCGCGTGGTCTCCGACGGCGAGGAGATCTATGCCGGCAAGCTGCGCTTCGCCGAGGCGCGCAGCCGCATCGAGGCGCTGCACCTCCCCTACCATCGGCGCCTCGACGCGCTCGTCGAGGAGGCGCAGGCCGGCTGGGGCGTGTCGCTGCTCGTCGACTGCCACTCGATGCCCTCCTCCGCCGCGCCCGCGCCCGCGGGGCTCGGCGGCGCGCGCGCCGGCTTCGTGATCGGCGACCGCCATGGCAGCGCCTGCGACGCCGGCATCGTCGCGGTGGTCGAGGACGCGCTGCGCGCGCGCGGCCATCGCGTGACGCGCAACGATCCCTATGCCGGCGGCTTCACCACGCGGCGCCATGGCCGCCCGGCCGCGCGACGCCACGCGCTGCAGGTGGAAGTCAACCGCGCCCTCTACATGGACGAGGCGCGGCTCGAGCCGCTGCCCTGCTTCGCGGCGCTGCGCGACGACCTGCGCCACGCGATGGAGGCGCTGCGCGACCACATGCGCGGCGCGGCCGCGACCACGGGGGACGGGGCATGAAGCTCAATCTCGGCTGCGGCTCGAACCGCAAGGACGGCTACGTCAACGTCGACCGCGAGGCGGTGCTCGCGCCCGACCTCGTCGTCGACCTCGAGGCCTTCCCCTGGCCCTGGCCCGGCGACAGCGTCGACGAGGTGCTGATGCACCACGTGCTCGAGCATCTCGGCCGCGACACGGCGACCTATCTCGGCATCATGCGCGAGCTGTACCGCGTCTGCCGCCACGACGCGCGGGTGCGCATCGTGGTGCCGCATCCGCGCCACGACCTCTTCCTCAACGACCCGACGCATGTGCGGCCGGTGACGCCCGAGAGCCTCGAGCTCTTCAGCAAGGCGCGCAACCGCAAGTGGGCGGCGGAGGGCGCCGCCAACTCGCAGCTCGCGCTCTTCCTCGACGTCGACTTCGAGGTCGTCTCCGCCAACATCCTGCCCTCGGAGCCGTGGCGCACGCGCTACGCGCGGCGCGAGATCGACGCCAAGGCCCTGTCCGAGGCCGCGCGCCAGTTCAACAACGTGATCGAGGAGACCACGATCGTCCTGCGCGCGGTCAAGGCCGCGCCGGGATGAGCGCGCCGGCCGGGCCGGGCGCCGGTGGCGCGCCGCCGCGCGCGGCCCTCCTCGCCGCAGCCATGGAACGCCACCGGCGCGGCGCGCTCGACGAGGCGGCGGGGCTCTATCGCCGCGTGCTGGCGCTCGACCCGCGCGACTTCGACGCGCTGCACATGCTGGGCGTCGTCGCCGCGCAGCGCGGCGAGGGCGACGAGGCCGTCGCCCTGCTCTCCGCCGCCGCCGAGGCGCGGCCGTCGAGCGCGCGGGCGCGCTTCAACCTAGCCGGCGCGCTGATGGGCGCCGGCCGCCTGCGCGAGGCGATCGCCGCCCTCGACGAGGCGATCGCGATCGATCCCGCCCATGCCGCCGCCTGGAGCAATCGCGGCATCTGCCTCATGCGCCTCAACGAGGCCGAGGAGGCCGGGCGCAGCCATGCCCGCGCCACGGCGCTCGAGCCGCACGCGCCAGAGCCGCGCTTCAACCGCTCTCAGGCGCTGCTGGTCGCAGGGCGGCTCGCCGAGGCCTGGCCGGACTACGAGGCGCGGCTGCGCACGGCCGAGCTCGCGCCCTTCGCGCGCCATGGCGACGTCGCGCGCTGGGATGGCGGCCCCTGCGAAGGCCGACGCATCCTGCTGCATGCCGAGCAGGGCATGGGCGACACGATCCATTTCGCGCGCTACGCGCCACTCGTCGCGCGGCTCGGCGCGCAGGTGGTGCTCGAGGTCCAGGCGCCGCTCGCGTCGCTGCTCGCGCGCGTCGACGGCGTCGCCGAGGTCGTCGCGCAGGATGCGCGCCGTCCGCCCGTCGACCTCGCTTGCCCGCTGCCGAGCCTGCCGCTCGCCTTCGCGACCACGCTCGCCACGATCCCCGCGCCGGGCGGCTATCTCCCGGTCGATCCCGCGCGCCTCGCGTCCTGGAGCGAGCGCCTCGGCCCGCGCCGCGGCCCGCGCGTCGCGCTCGCCTGGCGCGGCAGCGCCGCGCATCGCAACGACGCCAACCGATCGATCGGGCTGGCGCGCCTCGCGCCGCACCTGCCGCCCGGCATCGAGGTCGTGTCGCTGCAGAAGGAGATCGGCACGGAGGACGCGGCGGCGCTGCGCGCGATCCCCGGCGCGCGCGACCTCGGCGCCGAGCTGCGCGACTTCGACGACAGCGCCGCGCTCTGCGCCATCGCCGACCGCGTGGCCTGCGTCGACACCAGCCTCGCGCATCTCGCCGGCGCGCTCGGCCGGCCCGTCGACGTGCTGCTGCCCTTCGCGCCGGACTGGCGCTGGCTGCTCGGGCGGGGCGACAGCCCGTGGTACGCGAGCGCGACGCTGCACCGCCAGGACGCGCCGGGCGACTGGTCGGCGGCGCTCGCCTCGCTCGCGCGAAGCCTCGCCGCGCTGGCGCGCGACGCCGGCTGATCGCGCGCCGGCCTCAGTGGCCGGAGAGCACCAGCAGCTTGACTGGCATGACGACGACCTGCACGCGCAGCAGGATCGCGTGGACCAGCCCGACGGCGTCGACCGCGTGCAGCGCCAGGCGCTTCAGCGTTCCGGTCTCCTTCGCCGCGATCACGTCGTGGTTGCTCGAATAGGCGTTGACGACGCAGCTGCTGCCGCGCGGCACGTCGTCGAGGCCGCCGGCGTAGAGCGGCTCGAGGAAGACGAGCACCGTGCCGGGCCGCGCTGTCAACGCCGGAGTAAAAATGCATCGTCTGGCCGGAGTAAAAATGCATCACGGCTGACGGCAGGAAGGCCCCCCGCGGGGGGCTTTCTTGGGCCCTCGTTTATTCCTCGGATGGACTGTCGGGTAGGTCGGTGGCCCGTTTGGCGCGCTGGCGGCGCCTGCTCTGCTTGAGGCGGTAGCTGTCGCCGTTCATCTCCAGGATGTGGACGTGGTGGG
>Ga0194130_10004572_pt1 | contig 17494 bp, 18 predicted proteins | sample TA2KigsurfametaG_FD_160084 | JGI IMG/M metagenome (GOLD analysis project Ga0194130, IMG submission 160084) | Freshwater microbial communities from Lake Tanganyika, Tanzania - TA2015050 Kigoma 12 surface | ecosystem: Environmental > Aquatic > Freshwater > Lake | place: Tanzania: Lake Tanganyika... | reverse complement strand
CCACCCGTCACAACTTGAGCCGTCGAAAAGCACTGCCGCGCCGGCTGGTGGTTTCGCGCCCAATGTCGGGCTTTGGCGGTTGAGTTTTTTCAGCTCGAACTTGCCGCGCCCGCCCATGCCGCTCAGAGAGTCCTTGGTGAGCGCAGCTTTCCACGCGTCCTTTTCAAAATTCACCTTGTCCCCGTCACGCTTTCCCTCGATTTCAATTTTAGGCGACTTGTCCCAGCCAGCGCCGGGCAGGCCGCCGTTAAGAAAGACCACGCGGAAGGTGTCGTTCCCAAGAGCAATGACCTGCGCACCGAGCTTGTCGCCGGCAAACTCACCCTGCAGGTCGAAGTCTGGGCCAGCCTTGCGCGCCTCCTCGGGGGTGAGATAGGTGCCAGGCTTAGGTTTAGCATCGGCGGCGAGGCCAAGCGAGGTGGCGGTGAACAGGGCAGAGAGTAGCAGGTGTAGTTGCATAGAAAATTGGGATGTTGGTTGTAGTCGGTGATCTGTAACTGGACTCGACAGATGAAAAATCCCACAGCGGCGGTTTCAGACCGCCGCTGTGGGAGTGTCAGTGGTCTTACTTAGCGGCGAGCGCTGTCTCGATGGCCTTCACAACTTCGGGAGCGTCCGGCGAGGTGCGCGGTTCGAAACGGGCGATGACTTTGCCGTCGCGACCAATCAGGAACTTGCCGAAGTTCCAGCCGATATCCTTACCACCCGACCCGATGAGTTCTTTGTAGAGGGGGTGCCGGCCTGCGCCATTGACCTCCAATTTATCGAACATTGGGAAGGTGACGTTATATTTTGTTGAGCAGAAGGAGAGAATCTCTTCATTCGTGCCTGGCTCCTGCTTACCAAACTGGTTGCAAGGAAAACCCGCGACCACGAGGCCTTGGTCTTTGTATTTCTGATAGGCAGCTTCGAGGCCTTTGTATTGCGGCGTTAGACCACATTTGGAGGCGACGTTGACGACGAGGATTACCTTGCCGGCATAAGGTTTGAGCGAAGTGTCCTTGCCCTTGATGTCTTTGACGGGAACATCGAGGACGGAGCCGGCAGTAAGTGCAGAGGCGGTTAACATGAGCGTGGTAAGTAGAACGGTAATTTTCATTAAGATTGTGTTGGTTTATCGAACACAGCAAATGACGAATCACCTCGCTCGTGGATTCAGTATGTCCAACGAAAGGAACAGCACGTGCGACGGGCGCTGAGTACGCATATGCAGAGGAGAACTAAAGCGATTTAACTACTCTGTCATGGCTGAGCTACTTCGCTGGCTGCCACCAGATATTCCGATAAAAAATTGGATTCCCGTGGTCCTGAAGTTGGATGGGGCCGGGTGTGGTGCCTTCCTTGAGCCCAGCGGAGGCGGTAGCGGAGTTAACCGGGGCCTTGTCGTGAATGAGTACCCCGTTGTGCTTCACCGTTAGGGTGGCATCCCTCGTTTTCATCCCGGCCGCATCGTACTTCGCCTCGGTGAACTCGATGTCGTAGGTCTGCCAAGTTAACGGAGGAAAGCACATATTAAGGGCCGGCCGGTGCTTGGAGTAGATCCCACCGCACTCGTTGTTCTCACCCTTGAGGCCGAAACTGTCGAGCACCTGCACCTCGTAGCGGTCCTGAAGATAAACGCCCGAGTTGCCACGGTCTTGACCGCGCCCGAGCGGCTTAAAGGGTAAAAAGAACTCGAGGTGCAACGTGCCGCTCTGGATCACGTCCTTGGACTTGGTGCCGCAGCGCAAGAACTTACGATCGTCGAGCTTGCCATTCTGCCAGCTTTCACTGTTCGAGCCGTCGAAGAGTATTTTTGCGCCAGCAGGGGGCTTGGCACCGAGCGTGGAACTCTGACGGAAGACTTTGATTAGCTTAAATGCCTTGCCCGTCGCGTCCGTGCCGGTGAGCAGACCTCCAGCGGCCTCACCAGAGGGCTTACCCTCGCCGCCCTTAAAGATAGCCTTTGCGCCAGTGAGTGCACCCTCGACTTCGGTCTTCGCGGATTTATCCCAGCCTGCGCCAGGCAAGCCCCCAGTGTGAAGGACGAGCCTAAATTTGCTGTCGCCAAGCGCGATTACTTGGGCGCCGAAGTTAGCGTCAGCGTATTCGCCCTGCAGGTCGAAGTCTGGGCCGGCGGCGCGGGCCTCTGCTTCAGTGAGGTATGCCGCAGGTTTAGGCTTTGGAGCATCCGCGGCAGGCAAGGAAGCGGCAAGCAGAAGGATGTAGAGGATGGGAGTGAGTTTCATTAGGTCAAAGCAGACGCGAGTGAGATAAAAGACATTCGCCGGTTGTCGTAAGCAATGAGCGTTAAGAGCTCCGCGGTAAGAACTCTGCTGGCCCAGTGGAAGAGTTCTCACGAAGCCGGCGGTGAGGTCTGCGAGATTCAGCGGCCCTTGGGCAAGGCACTGAGACCAGCATAAACCGCGTGCTTACCGAGCAACTGCTCGATCCGCAGGAGTTGATTATACTTCGCCGTGCGGTCGGTGCGGCTAAGCGAGCCGGTCTTGATCTGACCGCAGTTGGTCGCCACGGCGATATCGGCGATGGTAGCGTCCTCGGTTTCGCCGGACCGGTGCGAGAGAACAGCCCGGTAAGCGTTCTTGTGGGCGAGTTCTACGGCGTCAAGTGTCTCGGTGAGGGAGCCAATTTGGTTCACTTTCACGAGGATGGCATTGGCGGTGCCGGTATCAATACCCTTACGAAGAAACTGCACATTGGTGACAAAGAGATCGTCGCCTACGAGTTGGACCTTGGAGCCCAGCTTGTCGGTGAGTTTCTTCCACGTCACCCAATCCCCTTCTGCGCAACCGTCCTCGATACTGACAATCGGATACTTAGCGCAGAGGCGGGCGTAAAAATCGACCATCTCACCACCAGAGAGCTTTTGGCCGGTGCTCTTCTTGAAAGTGTAGGTTTCGTTGCCGGTGTAAAACTCGGAAGCGGCCACATCAAGGGCTAGAAAAATGTCCTTGCCGAGCTTGTAACCAGCATCTTTTACGGCCTGCGCGACGGCGTCGAGCGCGGCATCGGCGCTGTCGAGCTTCGGAGCGAAACCTCCCTCATCGCCGACAGCGGTGGATAGGCCCTTTTTCTTCAACACGCCTTTGAGCGCGTGGAAAATCTCTGTGATAGCCTGCAAGCCTTCGCTAAAGGTGGCAAAGCCGTGCGGCATGATCATGAATTCCTGAAAGTCGATCGGGGCGTCGGAGTGAGCGCCGCCGTTAATGACGTTGGCCATGGGTACGGGGAGCACTTTTGCATTTGGTCCGCCGAGATATTTGAAGAGCGGTTGACCGAGCACGGCGCTGGCGGCCTTAGCGTTGGCAAGTGAGACGGCGAGGATTGCGTTCGCGCCAAGCTTGGACTTTTTGAAGCCGGTGCCGTCGAGATCGAGCATGGCGCCGTCCACAGATAATTGGTCGGTGCAGTTCATGCCCTTGAGGATAGGCGCGATTTTTTCGACGATGTTCTTAACTGCCTTGCTCGTGCCCTTGCCGAGATAACGCATTTTGTCCCCATCGCGAAGCTCAAGGGCTTCATGCTCGCCGGTGGAGGCACCTGACGGAACGGCGGCGCGGCCGAGGACGCCTGATTCGAGCAGAACGTCCACCTCGACGGTGGGGTTACCGCGGGAGTCGAGGATTTCGCGGGCCTGAATTTCAGCGATCTTGGTCATGGTATATGGCAGTTGTCGTTTTCTAGTGTCAATTGAGGGCGGGTATTCGTTCGCCCAAAAAGTTTGAGAATTTTAGGTAGGCACGAATAGCCGTCAAGCGGCGGAAGCGCGTCATTTTCCAAACAACTTTGGCAACCACGTCGTGAGCGGTGGGAAGTAAGTAATGAGCAGCACGCCAATGATGAGTACGCCCTGCATGGGCAGCACGGCTCGCGAAACTTCCATCACAGGTTTTTTGAAACGGTAAGAAGCTAAGAAAATATTGATGCCAACGGTTGGCGCGAGGAGACCTAATTCCATATTCGCGAGAAATATGATGCCGAGATGCAGCGGGTCGATCCCAAAAGCCGAGCCAAGCGGCACCAGCAGCGGCACGATGACCACGATGGCAGACAACACGTCCATGAAGCAGCCGACGAGCAAGAGCAAGAAGTTGAGTGCAAGGAGGAAGGCCCACTTCGACTTAATGCTGGCGGTGACCCACTCAACGGCCTTGGCGGGAATCTGCGCGTCTACAAGGTAGTTGGTCAGGCCTAGGGCGACCCCGAGGATCATTAGCACGCCGCCAACGAGCAGGCCGCACTCAGTCAGCACGCGCGGAATGTCAGCGGTGAGCTTAAGGTCTCGATGGATGAAGACGGTTGCGATGAAGACATAAAGTGCCGTGACCGCCGCCGCCTCGACGGGCGTGGCGAATCCGCCAAAGAGCGCGATGAGCGCTACGAATGGCACGGCGAGCTCCCACTTTGCCTCCCACAAGGCCGCACGGGCGGCAGCACCATTGAACGTGGGCCGATTGGCCTCACCTTTGGGGCCACGGCTCACTCCCCACCACGCAGTCAAGGCCACAAGGAGCAGGCCGGGCAGCAAGGCGGCGAGAAACATCTTTTCAATAGTCACGCCCGCCGCTTGCGCCTTGGAGCCGGCGATTATGGCATAGAGGATGAGCGGCAACGAAGGTGGGAAGAGCAACCCCAGAGCGCCCGAGCCGGTGAGTAAGCCAAGTGCATTACGCTCGGAGTAACGAGCCGCAAGCATTACGGGCATGAGCAGGCCGCCCATCGCGAGAATGGTCACGCCGCTCGCACCAGTGAACGAGGTAAAGAATGTGCAGACCAGCGCCGTGACGATAGCTGGCCCACCCCGGAACGAGCCGAACAAGGACTGGAACACTGCGACGAGTCGTTTGGAAGCGCCCCCTTCCGCGAGGAGGTAACCTGCGAGCGTGAAAAGCGGGATGGTCGGCAGCGTGGGGTTAGTGACTAACCGGTAGTGGTCGATGGCCACAGCCACAATGGGCAGGTCCTCACCCCAGAAAAGAATCATCGCCGCGCCGCCGAGCGTGACGAAAATAGGCGCACCCAACACAGTCGCAGCGATCAGCGTAGCGATCGCGGGCCATACGAGCTTGGCCGGGTCGGTGGGCGGGTGAGTGGCGAGCCAAACGAGCAGACCACTCGCGACAAAGACAACGAGGCGTCCCCACCATTGGGGGGAAGCGTTCCACAACAGCCGCCCCGTCACGAGCGCGAAACCAATGGGTGTGATAACCTGCACCCACCAGATCGGCACCGTGCTGACGAGGAAGTTGCCGCTCTCTTTTTCCGTCTTCACGAACTCGACGCCCGCCACGGTGAGGAAAAGAGCGACGGTCGTCGCGATTGTGCCGCTGAATAACGCCGCGAATAGCTTGCCTTTCTCCGGCAGGATCGTCGGCAGCGCGGACATCGCTAGCAGTCGACTGTCCCGCGCGGCCAAAGCGCCGCCGAGCATTCCAATGATGAGTGTGAAGTGCTGAACCAAGACGGTCGCGCCAGGGATGCCAACCTGAAAGGCTTTCCGCAAAAAGGCTTCCAGCAAGGGCATCCCAATCAGCGTGATTAACACGACACTGAGCAGGAGGTTTTCAGCTTGGCGCAGCCGAGCACGCAGTCCGGTGGTGGGAACTGATTCAGCAGCTGCGGCGGTGACTAACATGAGCGCGGCGTGGGGCTTTGCGTAGGGCGTGTCGCATGATGCACGAGAGCTTTTTCGGCAGCGCAACACTCACGCATCGCGCACCCAACGTCACGGTGCTTTGCTCGGTTCATTTTGCCTTCGCGCGATACTCCTTCACGAGCTTCACGACCTCGTCGAACATGTCAGCAGGAACCATGTTACCCCGGATGCGCGGGTAGGCTTCATCCATAAATTTAAGCCAGTCAGCGATGTCCCCTGGCGTAGGCTTGATAACTTTTAAGCCGCGCTTCTCCATCGCAGCAACCGCCTCGTCGCTTTCCTTGCGGCCTTGTGCTTGTACTTGTTGACCGGCTTCCGCGGCGGCCTTCATCAACTCAGCGCGCTTGTCAGCGGGCGTTGCGTCCCATGCTTTCTTGGTGACGATGGTTGCGCCCACGAGAGGCACCCAGTTCAGCTCCAGCATGTGCGAGGCGGGGCCGTAGAATTGGCCGGCCAATGCGTAGATAGGCACCGTTGGTACCACGTCGAATAGGCCAGTTTGAAGACCCGGCAGGGTGTCCGTATGCTCGGCGGGCACGGCGTTGACGCGCATGGCTTTCATGACTTCGCCGGATCGTGTGTCGCCGGTCCAGACGAAGACTTTCATTTTGCGGTAGTCATCAATACGCCGGGCAGGCTGCTTGGAGAAGAATCGCACCCAGCCCAGATCGCCCCAAAGGATAACTTCAAAACCTTTGTCACGAAATTTCTTGTCCAAGCCAGGCCGCAGTTTTCCAAAGACATACTCAAACTCGTCAAGTGATTGAAACATCATGGGCATCAACTGAAGCGCGCGAACGGAATCCTCGATTTGCGCGAGGCCAGGCCCAGAGAGCATCGCCGCCTGAATTTGCCCGCCACGCATCCGGCGCACCATGTCGGCCTCACCGCCCATCGTGCCATCGGTATAGATGGTGAGTTGAACTTGATCCGCCGTGGTCTTTTTCCATGCCTCACCCATCTGCTGCAGGGTTTTGTGCAGTGATGTGTCCTTGGGCGCGAGGGTCGCGAGGCGAATTTTGACAGGGGCAGCGGCGGAGAGGGCGAGCGTCGTTCCGAGCCAGACGAGCATGAACCACGGTCGAATACCCAAGGTCAGGCGCAGGCTATTCGCTCCCCTAAGTGCATTCGATAGAAAGCAGTGGGCTCTAAATTTTGTACTATAGAATTGATTCATCGCAGCTATTTCTTTAGTTCCGGCGGCAAGGCCGGCAGTATTAAATCTTCCACTCGACTGAGGAGCCACTTGGCGCGGCGTTGCATGATAGTATTCACTAGGCGCCATTCGGGATTTTGATCCACTTTAACGGCGAGTGCTTGCTCGAGCAAGGCTTTGAATTCGGTGGCGTTCTGCTGTTTTACCGCGACATTTTCCGCGAGCGCAACGTAAGGCGCTGCCTGGTTACCACCACTGAGTTTCACCGCCCGCGCGAAGTGATGCCGCGACCTCGCGATCGCGTCCGGGCCCGCGTTAGGTCGCGCTAGTTCGAAGGTGATCAGGAAGGAGTGGATCGCCCCGAAATCAAATTCCTCGTCCAGCGCCAGCACGCGGTCAATCAACGCTGCCGCCAGCGGCAAATCGGCGATGGCATCGGGATTATCCTTCGAAAGAGAGATGCTTGCGGCCCATGCCGCAGCGGTCCAGTAAACCAGATGCGTGTCATTCTTCTGAAGCCCTCGGACAGCGGCAACGGGATTCGCACGCAGCAATTTCTCAAAGCCCGGGTGCTTCACCTCGAGACCGCGTAGGCCGTAATTGCGGGCGCGGAGATACAAACGTTTCGCCCGCGCTCGGCCCGCCGTAGCGGCGGTGAGGTCTTTTTCCTCCAACTCGTCCGCCGGTTGTTGCGCGAAAGCGTAAGCGTATTGAGTGAAACCGCTGGCTAAGGCTTGAAGCAATTCACGGTGACTTGGCGCCTCAGCCAAGAGTGCCTCCATCAGCTTGAGGCTGAAGGCCGCAGCGTCTCGGATGAGTTCGGGGTCGTCATCCGTGGCAAAGCTGCCACCGCCGTTCGAGAGCGCGTCTCCAAGCTGATTGATGGCGAGTCGCTTAACGGAGCAACCCGTACTCCCAAGCGCGGCGAGCAGGCCCGCCAGAAAAAGTCCGCGAAGCGAGGCCCGAGTAAAATGCCAAAGTCGAGGAAAGACGCTCATGCCTAATCAACTAAAAAGTGAGCAAGTTTTACACTCCTCGATAAAGCGAGGCAAAACTTTTTGCCAAATTTGCAATTCAAACCAAAATCATCATTCGCACATGAATCGTATAAAGTTGGCTCAACCGCTCGGCCCGCAGAACTGATCTCTCCTACTGAGCCCGCTTGAAGACTGTTGCTGCCGCACCTTGGGTCAGACCAACCTTCAGCATCAGAATGCGAAGGGCGTCCCGGCCACCCGCTCATGAATGTAATCCGCGCCCGAGCATCCAATGTCTGACAACCATTCCCAGACAGCCGGGCCGCCTTGCAGCTCGGTTGATCGGGGCGGTAGCAGTCCACATCCAGCAGCATCAAACACAACACATGAAAGAAACCACCAAGACCGCATTACGCGCCTCGGCCGTGTTGGCCGTGGCCCTCGGCTTGTGCGTCACCGGCCTGACTGCCGCCGACGCCAAGAGCAACCCCATCAAGGAGGCGATGAAGAAATACAATTCCGCCCCCAAAGGCACGGACAAGATCTGTGATAAAGCGGGAAAGGGCACCGCCACTAAGGAGGAAATTTCCGGCATGCTCGCCGCCTACAAAGCCATGGCCGCTGCCAAGCCCCCGCAGGGTGACCAGAAAAAGTGGGTCGAGCTCTGCACCGAACTAGTGAACGCCACCGCCGCCCTCGAAAAGGGTGAAGCCGGCGCGACCGACAGGTTCGGCAAGGCCGTGAACTGCAAAGCCTGCCACACTGACTTTAAGCCCTCTGCCAAAAAGTAATCCATCCACTCGCTCACGCCCGCCGGGGTCAAACGCTCCGGTGAGCGTGGGTTTTTCAGGCAACTTCCACCACATCCATTTGCCCATGCTCTCTTTCGCGACCAAAACCTGCGTGATATGGCGCTGATTTATTCCTCAGATTAAGATGCCCTTGGGGCACCCCCCCAAAGGTCGGGCGATTCAACTAGGATTTTCATGGCTGCCCACACGACGTCCCCGTGCGAGAGAGTGTATTGGGTTTTGGACCGAATCTGTGGCTGGCCAGCCTAGCGAATGGCGCGCGACGGCCTTGCATTGAGTCTATGGCGGCGTTTTGCAATCGCCGCCATTGGGGAACAACAGTCTATGTGGCCTCTGTCTGACCGCCTGCAACACGGCGCTTGCGAATCACCGTCAACTAGATGGCTACGCCTCGCAAGGTCACAAAAAACTCTCGCCTGACCCAAAGGTATTCCGCCAACATCTCTTCGTTTTAGCGGCTTTGCCCGCTCTTGAATGAAAGCTAAAATCATCATCACGCCAAAAAAGGCCGTCCTCGATCCGCAGGGCAAGACCGTGCAGAGTGCGCTGGAGCATATGGGTTACGCAGGTGTAGCAGGCGTCCATGTCGGCAAGTATGTGGAGATTGACCTCGCGCCTGGCACTGACCGTGCCGCTGCGCAAACGGCACTCAATGAGGCTTGCCATCGTTTTTTGAGCAACCCGGTGATCGAGGATTACAAATTGGAAATTGAGTAGAGCTGTCAGTGGTCAGCGATCTGACATCTGGTAGATCAGGTCGAACGCAAAAATGAACTTTGCCGTCCTCCAATTCCCCGCCTCGAACTGCGACCAAGACGCCGTCCACGCCGTGCGCGTGCTCGGCCATTCCGCGCGATTGGTTTGGCATAAGGACAATTCCTTAAGCGACGTCGACGCGGTCATCGTGCCCGGCGGCTTTAGTTACGGAGATTACCTGCGCTGCGGGGCCATCGCACGCTTCAGCCCGGTGATGCAGGCCGTGAAGCAGTTCGCCGACAACGGTGGGCTGGTCATTGGCATCTGCAACGGTTTCCAGGTGCTTTGCGAGGCGCACCTGTTGCCCGGCGCTCTCATCCGCAACCGCTCGCTCCAGTTTCGCTGCGAGCACGTTTTCCTCAAGACCGTGACGCGCGATACGCCATTCACTTCGCAAATTCCCGAGGGTAAGTTGTTGCACGTGCCCATTGCTCACGGGGAAGGCTGTTACTTCGCCAACAGCGATACGCTGGTGCAGATGAAGGCCAACCACCAAATCCTTTGGCAATACTGCAACGCGCAGGGCGAACTGAACGACGACGCTAACCCCAACGGTGCGCTGGAGCACATCGCCGGCATCTGCAACGAACGCCGCAACGTGGCCGGCCTCATGCCGCACCCTGAACGAGCCTGCGAGCCGCTCTTGGGCAGCAAAGACGGTCGTCTCATTTTCGAGAGCCTGATTAACGCACGAGTGCAGCGGCCAAGCGCACTGGCTGCGTGAGGCCAAACATCCGATCATCGCCGACTCACTCAGTTGCTAATTGACCTATCCGCCTAATCCGGTGGATGAGGTGGTGGAAGAGATCTTTAAGACATTCAATTTTCCTGAACAAACCGGTTAGCCTCGGCGATAAAGTAAAACGTAAGATGGGATTTCTGCTTGGTCATTAGAGCATGCGAAAACGGGTGGGTTAAGCATACTCTGGAAATAGTAAGCATGCTCTCTAAAGCAAGCGGCAAGGTGCAAAACGCTTACTGCTTCGCAGACTTGACCTACCAGCCCAAAAACCGTTTTTATCGAGAGGAGCAACTGATGTTGCGAACGCCACCCGTGGCATATTCCGACTTCCGCTTACACTGGCTGTTGCCCCATTAAGAATAGGCACTCAATGAAGCCTCTCGTCCTCATAACCGAATTCGTCCGCCTCGGAGACAGCTCGCTACTTTTCACCACCGCATGGCGTGGCATTATGCAGCAAGACGGATTGGCGTCAGGTCAACCAGCGATACAGGTGTGACCAAAGGAAAATAACCCAGGCCGACAATCTTATGACTTTATGAAATCTCAACCTAGCAGTCCGATTAAGTTTCCCGCGCGCGGCAGTCTCCTCGAGATCGAAGAGGGCACGCAGCTCCAGCCCAAGTTCGACGAGCGCGGCCTCATCCCGTGTGTCACACAGGACGCCGATACGCTCGAGGTGCTCATGGTCGGCGTGATGAACGCCGAGGCGCTGGCCCTCACGCTCGCCACGCGCGAGGCGCATTACTGGTCGCGCTCGCGACAGAAGCTATGGCGCAAAGGTGAGCAAAGTGGCCTCGTACAGTGCGTTGAGCATGTGCTTGTGGATGACGACCAAGATTGCATGCTGCTTCGAGTACGCATTAAGGGCGGCGCGTCCTGCCACGTCGGCTATCGCTCGTGTTTTTTTCGCGAAGTTGAGCAGCTCGGACCCAGCCCAGACTTCGCACTGAAGTTTCTAGAAAAGGAAAAGGTATTCGATCCTGCGCAGGTTTATCAGACCGCACAGGACGGCACACCGCTGGTAAAAGTATGAATCAGATTTCCTCCGGGCCAAACGTGGTTCTTGCCTCCGACCGGCGATGCCCGCTCACCGGAGCGGACAATGAGTGCCGGTTGGCAGTCGGCTGCTTATACAAGGGCCCCTGTTGGTGCGATGACATGAATGTGCCAGCTCACGTGCTACGCCACCTAGCCGCGCAAACAACTGAACCGGCATGCCTGAGCCGCCGTGCTCTTCAGGCATTGGCTGACGCCGCGCAAATTTGTGATGCGCCGGATGCCGTGGTGGATCTGGCCGTTGAAAACTTGAAGACGAGTGCCACAGTCCGTTTAGCCTAAGCTAATGCCCACCGTGTTCAAACGCTTCTCGTTCGACGCAGCACACCAGCTGCCCGGACTCGTTCCTGGCCACCGTTGCGGGCGAATCCACGGCCACACCTTTCATCTGGAAGTCCGCTGCGAGGGCCCTATCCACCCGCGCACCGGCATGGTCGTGGCCTACGAGGACATCAAGGCCGCGGTCCTACCTGTGCTGGCCGATCTGGATCATCACCTCCTCAACGAGCTGCCCGGTTTGGAGATTCCGACGACCGAGAACCTCGCCGCTTACCTCTGGCGCCGCCTCCTGCCTGCCCTGCCGCTGCTCTCCGAATTGCTGCTACAGGAGACCGCCACCGCAGGCATTCTTTATCGCGGGCCGGAAGTGCAGGCCTATCGCGGCAGCAGGCGGCGGCGTGCTGAGTCCGCGGACACACGTCAACCGAAACCATCCGATAAACCATGAACATAAAAAAACACACCACCCTCGCACTCACCATCACACTTCTAACCGGCGCGAGCGCCGCTGAGCCGGACAAGGACGGCTGGCAGACGCTTTTTGATGGCAAGACGCTAACCGGCTGGCACGTCAGCACGAAGACAGGTCATTCGCGCACCAGCAAAAACACCAGTGGCGGTAAATGGGAGATTGTGGACGGGGCCATTCACGGTTCGCAGGACCAGCCCGGTAACGGCGGTATCATCATTACAGATGAAAAGTTCGGCGACTTTGAAGTGGTGGTGGAAATGAAGAACGATTTTGGCCCGGACAGTGGTCTCTTCCTTCGCAGCACCGAGGACGGCAAGGCTTATCAGGCGATGATTGACTACCACACTGGCGGTAACCTCATGGGCATCTACGGCGAGGGGCTCGGCGGTAAACCGCATCTGCGGAATTACAACTTCACCGACAAGGTCACGACCATCGAGGCGAAGCCCACCGGCAACCCGCAGACGCCGCTGCCCGTATTGCCTGAGGCGTGGGCGAGGTTCTGGCGGCACGGTGAATGGAACGAGCTGCGCGCGCGGATCGTGGGGGGTGACAAGCCGACCATCACGACCTGGATAAACGGCGTGAAGTTCATGGAATGGACGGAAACCGAAGCGCGGCACCCGGCGCGCGGCGGCATCGCCTTGCAAGTCCACGGCGGCGGCAAAGCCGAGGATTACGCCGGCAAATTCGTCCGCTACCGCGGCATCCGCGTGAAGAGGCTCGACGCCACCATCGCTAAGTAACTCACACTATTTTCCATTATGAAGAACACTGCCATCAAACGCTCCAACTTCGTCCGCCTGATGCTCACGGGCGCCCTGTCCGCGCCTTTCGCCGCGCAACGCGCCACGGCCGCTCCGGGTGCGCCGCGCAAGCTCGTGCTCATCGCGGGAAGACCCAGCCACGGCCCGGGACTCCACGAGTTTCGCGCCGGCAACATCCTGCTCGAAAAGCGGCTGCAAGCTGTGCCCGGGCTGCGCGTTGAACTCCACGATCAAGGCTGGGTGCGCGACGAAGCGACCTTTGCCGACGCGGATGCGGTGGTGATTTTCTGCGACGGCGGAAAAGGTCACCCCGCTGTGCAAGACGGACGGCTCGGGCTGCTCCAAAAACTTGTCCAGCGCGGCGCAGGCATCGGCATGATGCACTACGGCGTCGAGGTGCTCGCGGAGAAAGGCGGCGCGGAGTTTCGGCGGTGGATTGGCGGGCACTACGAACATCAGTATTCCTGCAACCCGATTTGGGAGGCCGCGTTTGAGCGCTTCCCAGATCATCCCATCGCCCGTGGCTTGAAGCCTTTCTCCATTCGCGACGAATGGTATTTCAACATGCGCTTTGCCGAGGGCTTCGATGCTACCGGGCCGAAGACGATCGACGGGGTCAAGTTCACGCCGGTGCTCGTGGCCAAGCCTTCCGACGCTACCCGCGACGGTCCCTACGTTTATCCCAAAGGGCCTTACCCGCACATTCAGGAAGCAAAAGGCCGCCCCGAAGCCACTCTCTGGGCCGTCGAGCGCCCTGATGGCGGACGCGGCTTCGGTTTCACTGGCGCGCACTTTCACAAAAACTGGCAGCAGGATGATTTCCGCAAAACGATTCTCAATGCGCTTTGCTGGGTGAGCAAAGTCGAGGTGCCCGCTGGCGGCATCGCCTCCGCTGTTGTGAACGACGAGGAATTGATGCAAAACCTCGATCCAAAGAGGAAATAGTCTGTAATTTTTTACTTTGAGGCTGTCTCCAGTTCAGGAACACACGTGAGTTTGCACATTAGCAATGCGATCGCTCAGTAGTTCGCGCTTAATAATTTTTGACGGCTCAAAGAATCGTTCGCGGCATTTCAATAATAGCTTACGAGCTAAACCCAAGGGCCAACGTCATTCGGCTCATGAATTTTTTAAAACCTTGGAAGCCTGCTTGCCATCAGGAAAAAAGCACGTATTTTTGTAAGCAATGGTGACTACAGGTTTTATCAGTTTCATTAATTAATTTTTCAAATTTGGTGGCCGATTCTAAAATTTCAAAACAAATTATTTATGTTCTCAAAAGTCGACTACTTCTTCCTTGTTGCTGCATTTGCTAGCTTCATAGCCAGCGTGGCCTTGTGGTTCTTAGTGAATAAGGAATTCGGTGTGTACGTAGGCTTGTGGGTGCCAAGCATTTTGAGTCTTTGGGTAGGCGTCCGCGTAGTCCTCCTAGCTTGCGCCACAAACAATCAGAACAGGAAAAAGTAACAATGTTCACAATTATTACTCCTGTTTTTGCTTTCTTCACCACGGTTTTTCCCATTTTCGCTTTTGGGGTTGTGGTTTCTTGCGTGGTGTTTCTTGGTCTGCAACAGGCATCCGATTGGGCAAAAGATATGAGCGCAAAAAATTCTGATCCCGAACAAAAAGCGCAAAATCAGCAGCGAAACTCTATCGAATCTTAAACCACTCCAAGTGGCAAAAGTGCTGACACGGCATAGTTTGGTCGAAAATTAAAATTCGTGAGATTGCTTTTGTCAGGTTTGTTCTTTGCTTCAAGAAACTAGCCTCTTCCTGTTGAAACCGAATTGTTTGTAAAAACTTCTCTTTGGTTGGCCAGTTCCAATGTATCGATGGCCTCTAAACCAAATCACAGTTCACTTCACTTGCGTTTGATCACGCGCACACCATTGTCTGCTTGTGTGCTTTAAGATTGTACATCATTGCATATGACCAGCCCCGCCGGAGGTTTTTATTTCATAGCGGGAGGCACGGGGGGGATAGGTTTAGAAGTTGCGAAGAGACTACGCTCAGGGGGAGCAGAGGTTACAATTGCCGCTCGCAACGAAGCCAAACTCAAAGGGCGCGCTAGTGAGTTGGGAACCAGTTACGCCATCATGGACGCCACCGAAGGCCGCTCTGTGTCCGGTGCCCTTGCACTAGCCATGGCGAAGGGAGAACCGCTCAAAGGGGTTGTCAACTGCGTTGGTTCGATTCTCTTGAAGCCATCTCATTTGACTTCTGACGAAGATTGGCTGTCCACCTTGCACACGAATCTTTCAAGCTCCTTCTTTTTATTGCGCGAAGCAGCAAGGCTCATGATGACGACTGGAGGCGGGTCAATCGTGTTTTGCTCTACCGTCGCGGCACAACGCGGTCTGCCTAATCATGAAGCAATTGCAGCAGCCAAAGCAGGCGTCGAGGGGTTGACACGCTCTGCGGCTGCTACCTACGCCCGTTTCAAAATTCGTGTGAATTGCGTTGCCCCGGGACTAGTGCAAACGCCTTTAAGTCAATTCATCACAACAAACGAAGTGGCAAGTAAGACCTCAAAAGCAATGCATCCGTTGGGCCGTTTAGGGGAACCAAACGATGTCGCATCAGCGATTTGTTGGTTGTTGTCCTCCGAACAAAGTTGGGTGACTGGCCAAGTGCTTCACGTGGATGGCGGACTATCAACTGTGCAAGCTCGATAGTTTTGTCGGTACATTTTTCATGTCTCGCAATCCAAACACTCGGCCGCGAAATCTAGTGGTGGTCCTAGGGGATCAACTTGACCCAAACTCAGCGGCTTTAAATGAATTCGACCCGGCACAGGATGCCGTATGGATGTCGGAGGCGTCCGAGGAAAGCACTCGAGTCTGGAGTGCGAAAGCTCGCATCGCCATCTTTCTTGCCGCCATGCGCCACTTTCGCGACGCGCTGCGTGAACGTGGCTGGGTGGTGCATTATCGCGAGCTAGGCAATGGCATAGAGGAAAGTCTAACCTTGCGGTTTGAGGCAGATGTGCGGCGTCTTCGTCCGAATGCACTCACCATGGTGCAGGCCGGGGAATGGCATTTGGCAAGGGCTTTTGAAAAAATCGCCATTGGGACCGGAGTGCCGCTCCACGTCAAAGAGGACGAGCATTTTTTCTGCACACACGAAGACTTTCGCCAACACGCAAAGGGCCGCAAGCAGCTGCGTATGGAGTTCTTCTACCGCGAGTTACGGCGTAAACATGGCGTGCTCATGGATGGTGAAGAACCAGAAGGTGGCACGTGGAATTACGATGCTGAGAATCGCGAGTCGTTCGGCAAAAACGGCCCTGACTCGCTGCGCCCGCGACCCCGGCGCTTCGAACCTGATGTCGTTACACGCGAGGTAATAGCTCTGGTGAACGAAAGGTTCAAAAACAATCCTGGATCACTAGACGCATTCGATTGGCCAGTCACGCCGGCGGATGCAGACTTGGCGTTGCAAGACTTCATCAAATATCGGTTACCTGAGTTTGGGCGCTGGCAGGACGCGATGTGGACTAATGAACCATGGTTATTTCACTCGCGCCTAAGCGCAGCCATGAACTTAAAACTGCTTTCTCCTCGTAGGGTCATCGCTGCCGCTGAAAAAGCTTTTCGAAGTGGGCGCGCACCTTTGGCATCTGTGGAAGGATTCATTCGACAAATCCTTGGCTGGCGCGAATACGTACGAGGTGTTTATTGGCTGCTCATGCCCGGTTATCTGAAGCGCAACACATTAGATGCTCAACAACCGCTTCCTGCGTTTTATTGGACAGGTGATACCGACATGGTTTGTTTGCGCGATACGATCGGCCAAACACTGCGTCATGGCTACTCGCATCACATCCAGCGGCTAATGGTAACCGGTCTCTTTGCACTGTTGTGGGGCGCTCAACCTCAACAGGTGCATGAATGGTTTCTTGCCGTGCATGTAGATGCTGTAGAATGGGTGGAACTTCCTAACACGCTCGGAATGTCGCAGTACGCTGATGGGGGCGTCATGGCAAGCAAGCCGTACATCGCTAGTGGTAAATATATACAGCGCATGAGCAACTACTGTGCAGGCTGCAAATTTGATCCCGCTCAACGCACTGGACCGAAGGCGTGTCCCTTTACGACACTCTACTGGGACTTTCTTCAACGCCACGAAGCCATGCTCGCCAAAAATCCTCGTACCGTCATGCAGGTGCGCAACGCCACCCGCCTCACTCCCGCGCAACGAAGCGAAATAACCGACCACGCCGCCAAACTGAGAGATCGGATACAATCCTCCAAAGCGTAATAAATAGACCCAAACAAGTTAATAAATATGACCTCCTTACAAATTGGAAAACCAGCACCAGCCTTCAAAGCACCCGTTGTTGGAGGAAACTACAACACGGGTGCAATCGTCTCCCTAGCTGACCTCAAGGGACAAACCGTAGTGCTGTACTTCTATCCGAAAGACAACACTCCGGGCTGCACCGTCCAAGCCTGCGCGTTGCGTGACGGTTGGAAACGCATACAAAAAAAAGCCGCTGTCTTCGGCGTCAGTGTTGATTCGTCTAGCAGCCACGCCAGTTTTATAAAAAAACAGAGTTTGCCGTTCCCGCTCATCAGTGATGAGACAAAGGAAATAGTTCAATCCTACGGCATGTGGGTGGAAAAATCTATGTACGGTAAGAGGTACATGGGCACTGAGCGCAGTACCGTCATCATCAGCCCCGATGGCAAGGTGCTAGCGATCTTAAACAAGGTCAAACCCGCCGAGCACCTTGATCTCGTCCTTCAAGCGTTGGGTTAAATGACCACCCCAACCCCCGAGCAACGCGAAGCTGTGCGTCATCGCCCGGCGAGTTTT
>Ga0194130_10004571_pt1 | contig 17497 bp, 12 predicted proteins | sample TA2KigsurfametaG_FD_160084 | JGI IMG/M metagenome (GOLD analysis project Ga0194130, IMG submission 160084) | Freshwater microbial communities from Lake Tanganyika, Tanzania - TA2015050 Kigoma 12 surface | ecosystem: Environmental > Aquatic > Freshwater > Lake | place: Tanzania: Lake Tanganyika... | reverse complement strand
GATAATGAGAGTTTAGAACAAACGTCTAATGAAAAAGATAATCAGCCTGTTGAATTCGAAAATAAGGAAACGTCTAATGAAAAAGATAATGAGAGTTTAGAACAAACGTCTACTGAAAAAGATAATCAGTCTGTTAAATTAGAACCAATAACAGCCGAAAAAGATAATGATAGTGTAGAAGTAAATGAAACATCTAGGGAAAAAGATAATGAGAATTTAGAATTAGAACCAATAACAGCCGAAAAAGATAATGAAAGTTTTGAACAAACATCTACCGAAAAAGATAATGAGAATTTAGAATTAGAACCAATAACATCCGAAAAAGTTAATCAAAGTGTTGAATTAGAACAGATATCTACCGAAAAAGATAATGAGAATTTAGAATTAGAACCAATAACAGCCGAAAAAGATAATGATAGTGTAGAAGTAAATGAAACATCTAAGGAAAAAGATAATGACAGTTTAGAACAAAGTAATATACAACAAATAGAATCATTACCAAATAATGACAAAAATATTGTAATTATGAATAAAACTGAATTTAATAATTTATTAATGTCTATTCCAGATAATAGTTCATTAAGTAAAAATAATCATAATTTATTAGTATTTAATAATAATAAGGAATTACTAAACTTTAATACAAATCATCCAACAAATATGTTATCCAATAAAAAATTATTACTATATGATGAACAAAAAATGATGAATATTGATAATAAATCCACATTAAATTCATCAAATAGAAAACTTTTAAAATATGATTAATAGTATATGCCAATAGATACAAAATTATTATTAGATGTTGTTAAAGTTCCAGCCCCATCTGGATTTGAATATATAATAAAAGAATATCTATTAAATTATGGTAGGATTCATTTAAAAAATACTGACGTTATAATGGACAGTGGTGAAGTATATTTTTTAAAAAAATCTCAAAATAAAAATGCTAAAACTGTATTATTTGATGCTCATATTGATCATGTTAGTTTGCGTATTATGAATATTACAGATGATGGTTTTTTAATTTGTCGTGGTTTTGGAGTAAATAATGCTGACTTATATGGTAAAGAAGTAAAAATTCTTACAAAAAATGGATTCATTAGCGGTTTAATAGTTATAAATCCTCCACATCTAGATATAAAAAATACTCAATTATTAGTTGATATATTTGCTAAAAATAAAGAAGAAGCTAGTAAATTAGTAGATATCGGAGATGCTATATTTTATAAACCATATTGTAAAATAATTAATAACTTTTTAACAGGAACATCACTAGATAATCACATTGGTGTTTTTTGCTTATTAAGTTTAGCATTGTTAGTAGATAAAATACAAAGTATAAAATATAATATAATTTTTCATTTTAGTTCACGTGAGGAGACTGGAAATCTTAAATATATGACTATGATTTCGGAGGATAAACATCTATCAAAAAATATAGAATTAATATTTGTTGTTGATGCTGATTTAGCAAATGATGTATATAATCTTAAAAGAGATGATTTACCTAAATCAGCATTAGGTAAAGGACCAATTATATCACGTAATATACGTGATGATTATGAAGTGTATCAATATATAATGAGTATAATAGGTGATATACCGTATCAATTAGTTATGTCAGATGGTGATGGTGGTAATAATTTATTAGAATATGGTAAATTAAATGTTTATGGACAATCAATAGGTATTCCTTTAAGATACATGCATAGTTCAGTTGAAACATGCTATCTAGATGACCTTGATTGGACAATACAACTATTGTATAATATAGTAATTAATTTAGACAAATTTAAATTTTAATGATGTTATCTATATATAAGTAAATTTATACATATGTACTATAAATTTAAGTTATATAATATACTATGCTGAAACAAATATATCATGCGTCCCATGTATCATCTCTCCAGGAAATATTGGATGTTGGTAAACATTGACCGGTAGCGCATGAATATCCCGTTGATCCAAAAATTGAACCGGATAATCCTGACAAATCAACATTATCAAGTTGGCCTGTTATAGGTTCACTATATTTTTCACTCATTATATCTAATGCGGATTTTCCATCATCAGGTTGAACATTATCTGGATTAAAAAGATACCAATCATATTGATTTACACTTGACTTACAAGTATATGCATTTTTTAGATCGCTACATTCACTAGAATAAGTAAAATTTATAGATTCAGCCGTTTGTGGACTTAATGAATAAAATTGATCAAATATAGGAAATATAATAGAGTTATCATCAAAATGTGTTTTTATTTTATCTATTAAATCATTAATTAACGGCATTCTATCTTCACCTTTATTATAACGCACGATACTTTTTGATGTATCTTTTAATTCTAATAATAAATCGTCAGTAACTCCATCTAAATGTTGTTGATCAATTTGTTTACTTCCAAAACTTCTTTCGGGCAATACTATATCTTTTATTCTATTTAATTTATTTTTAATAGCATTAAAATCATTCACACATATATAATAAAATAATTCAACATAATCATTAAAATATATAGATATATTTTCTGGATCATTTGGAATTACACCACAGATTAAATTATTACCATTAGTTTTGCTCATTAATACCATAAAAATACCAAAATATTTTACTATATTCTTAAAAGCCATTTTATTATTTATAGGTCGACTATCATATACTTCATTTCTACCACAATATAAAAGGTCTAGAGTATGAGCAATAGTATGTAACCAATTGACTGCTGGTAATTGTAGTCGTTCTGAGGATTGCTTTAAATGTAAATATCGTAAACAATTCATAGTGTTGCTATGTATACCATTATGGACACACGGACTATTCATTAAATGGAATAATTCGGAACGTAAAATCCAAGTAGTATTATTTGAATCTATTACTTCGAATAAGTGTATACTTGGATATCCGAATACACGACCAGCTATACTTATTATTTCATCAATGGCAGTTTGTAATATTTGAACTAAAAAAAAGTTATATTCATCACTCTGATCAAGTAAGTATATTTGTGGTGATTCTAATCCTAGGCGGTATAAAACTCTAAACGGGCTATCTAAATATGAAGTGCCTTGACAACATTCATTGTATCTTCTTAAATCAAATAAAGAGTGTTGTATGGATAATTTACTTAAATATTTATTTCTTAGAATATGAGTGCAACATTCATCTCCAATACCATTTCCAATACTGCAAACAGAAGCATTTTGTTTAAGACCATTTATTGTTGGTCCATGATCCTTATTAATACTTTTTACTAAAAGCTTTGCTTTAGTATAATTTAATATTTTATTACCTACGTATTTATTATTTATTATATATTCTTGTATTCTATTTCTATCTTGACTAAAATATTCATCAATAATAATAACATATTCACAACACATACGTATAACAGGGTCAATAAATTTATATGTAATTACACAATTAAATATATCTTCTATTGATAAAAGAGGATTGCCACCATAAGCAAGTATCTCTTTATTTTGTGTATTCGGTATTAATGTTTTAATAGTATTACCTAAAGGATTTGGTACGGTAATATAATTATACTTAATTATATTATTTATGGTTTTTTCAGTTAAATTCGTTATTTCAAATGTATAATTATTATCTATTTGTATATCAATATTTTTATTTAATTGACATATAACATCAAAATATCGGCTTTCTTGTTTATTTAAAATGACTTGTGCGGTATTTTTATCTAGTATTTTATAGATTGTTTTTGTTTCATTGAAATAATCAATCGGTGGCATTATCATTTTGATATTAGTAATTGGAATAAATTCAGAATATTCAATATTTTTTGTATGTAAATCAACAAAACCTAAAAATATTCCTTCTAATTCATGATGATGTGATTTAATTATTTTTTCATAGTAAGGTAAATTATTAAAATATTTAGTTGTCATAATTTATAATAATAACAAATATTTTAATATTGTGCATTTAAATCAACATAATTTTCGGTATATAGGTCGGATGATAAAGTAGGGTCATTTAAATCAATATTTCTTGGATTTGCCTCTCGCCAAAGATTGTTTGATACTAGCGCTTGACAATTATAGCCATGTACATTGGTTTTTTGAAATGTTGGCGCCCTATTACAATGTGGTTTTATACTAAAATTTTCACTATTTGGTATGGGTACATATGAATATTGATAATTAAATAATGGAAAACCTGTTAAAATGGTACCAAAATCTTGTTTTATTCTTGCTATTAATGCGTCAATAAGTGGTGCTCGATTAGCACCAATGTTAAAAGGGACTTGACAATTTGATGTAGCTTTTAATTGTAATAAAAAATTGTCACTAACACCATCATTTAATGGGGTTTTTGGTCTACTTAATTTTCTTCTAATTGAATTCATATCATTAATGCAGATATAAAAAAATAACTCAGTATAATTTTGTCGTTCCCGGTTTCTATATGGAATAATGCCACATATTGGAAAATGTCTTTGACTCATTCTTCGTATAAATATATTAAAATAATATAGTATTTTATTAAACATATATGTTTTAGCTTGTCCGTCAGACATAATTTCAATTGCTGGTGTTCCACAATATAAACGGTCAAGTGCATGAGCAATATTATGTAACCATGTAACACCCTCAAATGACACTAGTTCATTGGGTGGCCATAAATTTAAATATTTTAAAAAATAGTTAATTTTTCCTTTAAAAGCTAGACCATTATGAACACATGGACTTTTAGATAAATGATAATGTTCTGAACGCATAATCCATACATTATTATTAGGATCAAGTAATTCTAATAAGTGAATATTAGGATAATTTGTGTCTTGTTCACTTACGCGTGACATAGGTCTACCTGAAGGTTGATTATCTTTACTTATTATTTTATTTATAATGGCCTGCATTATTTTCACTTTTTGAATATTTTCAAGTGTATTATGAGGTGATTGTAACAATGTATGAGCAGGTGGTAAATTTAAAGCATCCATACTATTAAAAGGTCTATCAAAATATCGATTATCTGTTTTTTTTATATTATATTCAGTTAAATCAAACATATTGAATTGAATTGATATATACTGATTAATTGTATGGTCAAGTATACTATAACAACACATTTTTATATTATCATCATTAACATTATCATCTCGATTGACCATCCAATTACTAAGTATAATTTCATCCACGTCCCCAGTAGAATTTATAAATATATCCCATGGATTATCGATAGGTTGTAAATCGGCAATATGAATAGACCCTAACGAACCATTACTTAATCTAACTAATAACATATTACTGGATAGTTGACCTTTTACAACACCTGGTTGTGGAATTCCCCTGATATTGACACGACCATTCATAAAGAATCTATCACTCATATCATCATCAAACAAAGCTACATACTTACAAACATTTAATATAATTGGTTCATAAACTTTATACACTATAGTAAGGTCATAGTGTCTTCTTAAATTAAAATATCTGCCACCATTTTGGATATTAATAGTATCTTTATATTTATTTTCTTCTTTGACTGTTTTTTCTTTGTCTGTTTCTTCTGAATCTGTTTCTTCTGAATCTGTTTCTTCTGAATCTGTTTCTTCTGAATCTGTTTCTGTCTTTTTTATTAATTTAATAACATTTTGTATTTGATATACAGTATCTTCTTTTAGATTATGTAATATTAACGTATAATATTCTTTACCTTTATCATTATCAGGTAAATTATTATTATAATCGAAATAACGGCTTTCCGCTTTATTTAATTTAACTTGCACAGTATTACTATCTATTATTTCAAATGTATTATGAACTGTATCAGTAGTATTCTCTGGTGGCATAATCATTTTTATTTTGTTTGTCGAAATAAATTCTGAATATTCTAAACTATTTGTTTTATAATTAATAAAGGCCAAATATATTCCTTCGAATTCATGATAATGTGATTGGATAATTTTTTCATAGTAGGGTAATTTTTCAAAATCTGTTTTTGATTCCATTTCTATATATAATATTGTATATTTTTTATTTATAATTATAATATATGAAAACAATTCAAAATCATGTATTAATGTCTTTTTATAAATGGCAGTTAACCGTAAAGTCATTTCATTTTTCTACACAATATAATGTAAGACATAAAGCTGTAGATAAATATTTAAAAAGTTTTATGGAAGATTATGATAAATTTATGGAAGTATGTATGGGACATCATGGACAAATAGTATTAGATACTGATTTTAATATTAGAATTGAACAAGTAAATGATGATAATATATTTGAACATATAGATAATTTCAATCAAATATTAGATCATATTCGTGATCAGTATGAAAATGAACTTGATTTATTAAATATTATTGATGAAATGGAAGCAAATCTTAATAGACTTGTTTATTTATTGGAATTAAAATAAATAGTATAAAATAATTATTTTTATAAAATTTATTTTGCTGCTAATTTTCTTCCGCGGGGTTGTTTCATTTTTTTTTGTTCCTCTAATTTTTTCTTTTCAGCAGCTTCTTCTTCAGAACGTATTGTACGCATATATTCCCATTCATCATAATTAAAAAAGAAATGATTTTTAGGGGATATATATTGTTTATGGCGTAATAATAATTCTATCAATTCACATAATGAACCAGATTTAGCAAATACCTTATATATATCTTCATGTTTATTTACTTTACTTTTACTTTCTAAGAATTTCTCTATTTTTTTACTTTTTGTTCCTAATAAATATTGTATTAAATCAATTAATTCTGGCTTGTTTATATTTAGATATGTAGCTGTTCCACAAACAGCCCCTTTAATTTCTGATTTATTTTGTCTAGAATCATCTTTATTTTTTTTAGTATTATGATTACGTTTATCAACTAAATAAAATTCAATTTCATGTTTAAATTCTCCAATTTCTTCTTCTGCTTTTAATTTAGCCAAACTACGTCTCTCTTTTTCTTGTAAATAACCATATACTATATCACTTACATAATCAATCTTTAATTGGTCATATGTATAACTATATTGTGACCTTAATGAAATTAAATCCATTGACTCAGTTGGTTCAAATAGCTGTGTTTCTTCATTATATTTAAAAAAAAACGCTTCCGCAATACGTTTCTTTGTATCAGGATAGTAAGTACTATTATATAGTCTAAATACATTAGGTAACTTACTCGCATCTAACCTAAATATACTATTACGGGTACTACCATTATTTGGCTCATACATTTCAAATATCGCATTTTCTAATTTATCATTTGGATCTTTAACACCTCCATTTTTTATATTATTTTCTAATACATAACTAATTAATATACGTTTATTATTAAAAGATAGACGATCTATTACACTGAAAATAAAATATAGTTCTAGTAGAGCAAAACCTACTGAGGGATCCGGATTGTTATCACTAAGTGCTAATAAAAATTCCTTATTAATCTCATCAGCTAAATCCCCATAAATTGTTGATTTGAATATATAAGTTTCGCCCACTGTATCAATAAAATTACGGAACTCATCAATAAAAATCATATCATCACCTTCTTTCACTTCTTTTGCTGCTATTTTAACTAATTTATTGTCTACATCTGACACTATAATAGAATGATTACGAATAGGTAATGGAATACTTCTAGTATATAAACTAATATTTTCTTCATTTAATTCTTTAGGTTGAAATATATAATAGGGGTGTTTATAAATAATAGTTCCTTCTCGATGAAAACTATCATATACACTTTCTCTATTTGATACTAAATTGTGAAGTGACCTAAAAAGCAATTTATCATTAATATTTTGGTCATATCTATTAATATAATCTATCATTTCTTCAATTGTATATGCATTTTTTATTAAATAAAGTCTACCTATAAACTTTTTACCTTGACTTAAATCTTCAGTTGCTAAAATATCATCGTATGTGTCTTTATTGGTTGGAATTAATTCATAGGGTCCAACTGGTTGTCCAATACAATCATAATTACATTTATCATAATCACAAATGATATCATAATCATGATCTCCATAAAATTCATTTCTTAATATTTTTTTTTGACTAGTGATAATATTTAATGGGGTATTTCCAAAATAATCGACAGTAAGTTGATTTCCATTTTTATTTAATAGACAATCAACAGCATTTTGTTTAAAAAGACGTGTTATGATAGCTATTTTTTTTGATTTATAATAAGCATGTCTGTAGGTTTTTTCATCTGTTGTTTCAATACACAAATCAGGTATAGATTCATTTTCTAATGGTATTGTAGCACAATATAGATATACACTGACATTACGTTTATCTGGTGGTAAATTTTTATGAGAAAAATTACGAATAGCTCTGCCAACAACCTGTTCGGTTCTATTTAAATGATGCCAAGGGTCAATTACATGAACTTCACGCACATTATACAAATTAATACCCTGTTCTAAAACATTAGAACCTAATACAAATTTTATATGTTGTCCAAAAAGATTATTACTTGTAGATTCACCTTCACCATTACATTGATCTATATAATAATTAAGAGTGCTTTTCGGCGTTTCACCTGTTAAAAATATATATCTACCTTGTGTAAATGGATGATTATCATTATTATAGGGTTTAGACTTATCATATTTAGGATGTGGCTCCTCATTCGTTATTCCACAAAAACATCTTTCAAAACCAGGTGTATCATATAACATATTAGTTGTAATATTACCTTCTCCAAATCGTGCATATCCATTTTGTTCTAACATTAATGCTAATGATACAATACCGGGTTTTAGATATTTTGAATAAAAAAATGATATTCCCTCACTTCTTTTTACTAATTGTAAAATATTATAAAATTTTGAACTAAATGTATTTAAATTTTTTTCTGATAAAAAGGGTTCACTATTATCTAATAGTGCTTTTGCTGTATATCTATATTGTAAATTAGATTTATTCTCATTAGTAGGAGCGATAGTATAAAAAGCTTCCCCAAAACCTTTATCACCCTGTAAACAAATTATATTATCCCCTGCTTTTCCTATAGGATAAACAAGATTACTAGCTACTGTAGATGGAATACTAAAATTATCACTATCTCCAATATCTTCGTCTTCATCATTTTCTAAATCTTCTTCTCCATGAGCTACTAATTTATAAACTTCATATTGTGTTTTACTCATATTACATTTAATAAATGATAAATCTTTTATTTTAGTATTTTCTTGTAATTCAACTAATTCTTTATTTTTTAATGTAAAAAATGGATTAGGCAAATAAGTATTTACAGCATCTCCTTTATCAATACTTAATTCTGGATAGATTTTTACTGGAAAAGTAATAGGATTTTCACCACGCAAAAAACTAATATATCCACGAGATTTTTCTATTATAATATTAGCCCCATTACTAGTAAGTTCATAACCATCACTTTTAAAAACTTGATATCCTTCTATTGGAGCACGTTTATCATTTAATAACATTATATTCAATATTTCTATTATTTCAATTGCTGAATTATACATAGGAGTAGCACTTGCTAAAATAAATTTATTATTTTCACCATAACGAGCTATTAATTCTAATTTTTCAGCAATATCTTTATTTTTATTTTTATTATTAGCATATTGACGTGTAAAATGAACCTCATCTAATATAAATATTCTATTTGAGTATTTTTTCCTAATTAATTCTATTTTTAGATTTTCACGGTCTTCACGTCCTTTTATTATTTCATTTATTTCTTTATCTACTTTATTCGCAAATTTACGATATCCCATAAATTCATAATATTTATTAATAACCTTATTTACTTTTCTAACTTTACTTTCAAAAGTCATTTCATCGTAAAAATCCATTTCCTTTTTAAATATATCACCAGTACATTGAACATTTATATTTTTATTTGTATTTTTTATATCTTTTTTTAGATTAAAAATCTGATTTTTCCAAGATTGTATTAAACTATCTGCTGGCAATAATATTGTTATTTTAGAACGTGTTAATTCACCACCATCCTTTCTATAGTTTTCAGCAGCAGTTAAAGCAGCACAAGTTTTACCAACACCAACACCTAACCATAATAATATACTATTATATGGAGTATTTGAAGACATATATGCTCCAATGAAATTTTGTGTGGGATTTTTAATAAATTCAAGTGTATCTTCTTTAATAAAACTATCAATTGTTTGTTTTTTTATTTGATACCTATTAAATTCTTCTTTATTAAAAATTTTAAAGTTAAATTTTGGATCATTTAAATCTGGATAACCTTGCCAGAGTTGTTGTTCATTATCATCATCTATATATTTAACAAAATCTTCCAATTTATTTCTATATATATCAAGATGCATTTCAATATTCAATCTATCTCTACTATATCTTACACTATATAACATATTTTCATATTTATTTATTTGTTTTGTTAAAAATGGCATTATTTCTTCTGGAGATAGCTCTTCTAACTCTAAATCTATTTGTTCATAAAACGATTTTAATTCTTTAGTACGTTTAAAATCTTTAGATACTGACATATATAATTAAGTTATAAAAAAAATCAATCACTTAATCCTATATTAACTATAACGATTCTAGAGCTTTTTTAGGGTCTCTTATATATTTAAAAAAAACTTGATTAATTTCCGCTGGACTATATTGATAATCCTCTATTTTTTCAAATTCACTTTCATCAAAACTTGTCTCATTTAAATCATAAAAATGTTGATACATTTCTATAATTGTCGCTCTAGTTGTTTTTTTAAAATCTAATATTAAATCAATTCGTCCTGGACGAATAAGAGCCTTATCTAATTTTTCTGGATAATTTGTAGTCATTATTAATATACGTCCAGGAACTTCAAGTACACCATCCAACAAATTTAATAAAAAACCTAATGTCAACTTTTCAGAGTTAGATCTCATATTGTTTAATTTATCAGTTAATTTTTTTACTTTATTCGTGTTTGGCAAATTTACCTCTAATTCTTCAAAAGGGTCATTTTCAATATCCATTTGGACATTATTACTTTTTACAATATCTTTCACTTTACGGTCTAATACTAAATCACTCATACAATCTATTTCCTCTATTGAATATAATCGTTTATCTTGAGGTATAATGTAAGTATCACTAACATCATTTATGTTAATACGATCATTAAAAAATAAATGATTCATTTGTGTTTGGGTTAGAAAATCATGAAATTTTATATTAAATGGATGCCTACCCGTTTCTTTTGCTATAGCCTTTACTAGACTGGTTTTACCACAACCTGGTTCTCCATGTAATAATAAACCAAATGTATATGGAATACCCTTCTCAGCATACCAATTCTTATTATTTAAAAAAAAACGTAAACGACTAATCACTAAATCTACATCTGGACCAAACATATTGTCTAATGATTTATTAGTATAAAAAGGTGTCATATTAAAACGAAGTGTTTTAGGACTATTACTATATTGAATATTTCCATCAATATCTATAGGCAATGGAGTCATAACTTCATCAAAATAAAATGTCTTATCACCTAATTTATTAAGCTTTTTTATTTTATAATTCTCTACTATTTCATTGACATATTTTCGCAATTCAGTTAGTTCAGCTTCATAACTATAAATATCAAATGAAATATTTTTTATAGTGTAATTTTTTTCATCCATAGTATAACCCATCATCTTCAAATAAATAGGCTTCTTATTATAGTTTCCCATTAACACCTCTTCTTTATGTGTGACAATATATATCTTACGATATTCAATATACTTTACACCATCATAACAAGTAATATGGTCTAATAGAGCATCTGCTAAATCATTTTCAGTATTATCATAAACACGTTCTACTATAATACTACTCATTTTTTTTGTATAGTGATTTGACATAGATGACAATATATTGTGTTTTTTACTATCCAAATACTTAATTAATAATCCCTTTATAAGAACACCAATCATCGGTATGTATTTTAATAAATGTTGAAATAAACTAATGATAATAATCGCTTTAATAGCATTATATATATTATGGCTAGTATCAATATTACTATCTTTCAACATAAACATTGTCATTATTTGACTTTTAATACTATCATAAATATCAATAGAATATGTATTCATATTTATAATAATTTTATACTAAATATTTTTAAATATTAACACTTTTAGCCCGATTATAAACAATTACATATTCATTTGATAACTTTTGTATATCAGGATTCGATTTGTTCAATTGTTTACCTTGATTATCATAAACTTCACCTATTAAATACTTATGTATCCAGACTTGCTCAGGTAAATGATTTAAAAGCTCATTTTTAATTAAAACCATTGATTCAATATTACGATTATATAAGGAACGTTGATATTCAATAGCTAATCTTTTTAAAATTACATCATCATTATAAAATACACCATTATCTTTAAAATACTGACCTGTTAATAATTTATGATACCATTTATCTACACAAATATCATGCTTATTTAATTCTTTTTTTAATTCATCATTAATATTTACTTTGTTAATTAACCCAAAATCTTCCTTTTTAGCGAGATTTACGCCATTTGGCTTATGTGAATGATTTTTATGTGTATTGCTCATTACTATATAATAAATAATAGTCTAAATTTTAATATAAAATTATTTACAAATTTTTTTTAATAACGAGGATTATATTCAATAGGCGCATTATCAAGAGCTTTTGTTCGATTATTAAAAGCATTTTCTATTGGAACAAATGGACATCTATTATAATATTTAGGTGTATAGGTTGAATCCGTTGTGACAGGCATTTGAAAACAAGGTTTATCTGTATTCCAACGATCAATAATTTTTACAATTGTTGGATCCTTTTTAGTAATAGACGAACAATCAGGACATAAACCTCCAAATAAACAATACGGATCTGTTTTTTGCTCACAACAACGAGTTAAAAAATGGGTTAATCCACGAGTATAACTGTCTATATCAATTCTTCGTAAGTATTCACTATAATTGGGTTTACCGGGTTCCATATTATTTAATATACGGCAAAAAAAACAGTCTCTATCTTTTCTTAAAGGATTAAGATTTAATTGTTGTATATTTGATTCTAAGCTATCTCTTGGATTATCTGTAATAATTGTTTTTTTGTCACATGTAATTTTACCACCAGGTTGAACTACATATTCATTTCCACATATTCTAAAATTAGGTCTTGGATCAAACATTGGTGGCAGAACATATTTTGGAAAACGTCTACTTAATAATGTATTATTCCAATTTTCTATTTTTGTATAATTACATATATTATGACAATACCAGTCTTTTTTTCCAATATTATTTATAGACATATATTTAATATTAAGGTATTTTTTATTTTACCAAAAATATTTTGTTGTGTTAAAATATAATAAAATATTAATGGCTAGTCTTTTAGCAGAAAGCATGTTAGAAATGGTCGGCACTTTTGTCTTCTTATTATCTGTATTTATAGCACCTGTTAGTTACAATATTGCTATAGCACTCTTTGTCGCAATTATTTTATTTGGTCAAATAACTGGTCATTTTAACTTTACTATATCTCTTGCCAAATATGTTCAAGGTGCAATTAATGGCTCTCAACTTGCCAGTTTTGGTGTAGCCCAATTTATTGGTGGTGTTGCTGCTCTCGGTGTTTCTCAACTTGTTGCCAGCGCAACTGCTAAGTAAGGTATTGATAACTAATTTGCCAGGCAGGTCCAAGACAACCTTTGTGATTTTTCCATCTTAGTAAAAACTTAAATTTAATCGTTTCACTATAAATTATTACTGTATTATTATTGAGAATATTAGAATCTATTTTCAATAATTCTACATCTACTCTATTCAATCTTTTAACTATACTATATTCCGTATTATCACAATGATACAAAATAATAATTTTATTAGTTAAATTTGTAATTAAATACTCTGTCAATTTTTGTAAATTAAATTTCATATAATTTTCTTGTAAAAATAAGTTTATTGACTCATTTATAAGGAAAACATTTTTACTATTTTCTTTTAAATATGCAAAGAAATATTCATTTTCCGTTAAAGATGGTTTTGTTTTATATACATCTTTAAGATAGTCATTACGACTTATCATTGGTATATTATTATTAACTAATCTAGATAAATAATTATCATAAAAATATCCCGGATAATCTAATTCACTTACAATATTATTATTACAATATATACTCGCTATTTGCGGAATATTATTTGACTTAAATTCTAATAAATATTTCTTCTCATTACTCAATAATTCAAAATCATTATTATTTTTTCTACCCGCTTTTTGTATGATTGAAAAATCGGATGAACCACTTATTTCTTCTAATAAATTTATTGTTAGTGTATAAATATATGACCATTCTTCTATGTAATTATCATCTATTAGAAAATATGGAATATTACATACATTTGTAAAAATACACTCTCTGATCTTATTATATTGGTCATTTTCTGCTCTGTTAGATTTATTGTAAAATGTTAAAATATCACTACTTACTAATCTCCGTTCCAATCCCTTAATAATTGGAAATAACATATCTTTTACTTATCAATTTATTAAGATAATTTTTATCAATTTTTTTAAATGAAAAATAATCATTTATACACACTCTCTTCGAATAGCAAACCTTTTTGATTATTAATTTTACCAAAAGAAACATCTTTTTATCTTCAAGCTTGTAAACTTATTAATGTAGATATAATATGTTCAATTGGAGGATATAAATCTCTATTATCAATATTAGACAAAAGCGGTTGTAAAGGTGTAAATGGTCCTAAATCATCAGAACCTGTTATATACTTAATCTCATCTAAAATCATTTTATAAAATAAATAAATATCATTTTTAAAGTTATCAATTTCATCTGTTATTTCACCCATTCCAAAATCTATTACTCGTACATGTGAATTTGATATCATTATATTTCTACTAGCTATATCATTATGAACTATATTTTTACTATGCATTATTTGTATAGCTTGTGCTATTTCTATAAACCAATTTAATAAATCTTTTAATGACACACCCTTCTTAATTCCATTACCACAATTTTCCATAATAATAAAAAAATATCCAAGGACATCATTACTACGTGTATCTTCTTTAAAATTAAATCCATGTAATCTACAAAATAATTCACTATTTTCAGCTTGTAAAATTATATTTATAAGGATTTCATTTAAAAATGGATCAATATGTTCATTATAAAATTCTCCTGATTCTATATGTTTATTTGTACCAACATTATATTTCGATGTTTGTTTTTTAAATGGGTATACAATTCGAATCCGTTTAACTATTAGAGGTAATTTACCTACACGACATTCATAAATTTCACCATTTGAACCCCAATTTATAAATTCTTCAGTTATAGACGAACATTCCGATTTATATTTATCCACATATTTATGAATATTTAAATGTAAGTATTCTGGATTTTCTAATAATAAAGTTCGTTTTCTATTATAATATTCTTTAAATTGCGCAATCATTGTTGATTTGCTTAATGCTGATTCAGACATATATATATACTTAATAAAAAATAATATAAAATAATATAAACTATATCTAATATATTATGGAAAATACATCAATGATAACTTATTACACATTTTTATATTAAAACTGCACATTAATTATATGAACGAAACGTATTTAGACCATTGAATCTTATAGTACAACAAAAAATATTTATAATTTAAAAAGTAGAGGTTTACATCATTGAACATTTTTGTATTTTACCAACTAAAAAAGAAAAAATTATATAGAATATAGTGACAAAAAGTAGACGAAATCTATTGAATAAACAGAAAAGATCTAGAAATCAAATACAATATAGAAGGTCTAGACGATTTAATATGCTTGGTGGTGGTATTCAAAATGTATTTTATACAGGAAAGGTAGAGAAAACCCCGATGTATTTGAATTAGTGTAGGTTAATGATAATATAAACGATTTAAAATTATAGGCAAAATATAATACCCCAAATATTGTCTCATCCTAGCAAAATAAAGTTAATGATAATTTGTATATACAAATCAACAATTTAGATAAAACAAATGTAACAAAAATAGGTAAATTAGATTTATGTAATTTTAAACCAGAAATATTTTTCAACAAATTTAAAGCACTGTATATTATATAGTATTGACTATTTGTGTTTATTTTAAAGAGATATCTAATAAAAGAGCTCATATTACTGAAGGTGATATAAAATGAATAAAAAAAATAATTTTGAGGAATACCCTTTATTTGGGTATTATAAAATAATAAACTATTTGAAGAAGATGTAACTGATAGTTAAGCGGAACAAAACAAATAGATGTTTATATATTGAAATTGCGAGAGGTATAAAAAAAGAAGAAAAATAAAAGATATAATTATTTTACATTTTACTAAATGATTTAGCCCCAAACAATTTACCATCTAATTCATCACAATTGAAACATAAATCTAAGTTACCTTTTTTTAATGAAGCAAATTGACGAAAGAATTTTTCATCTTCATCATTTCGTTCATACGTAAATTTTTGATAGCAATTTAAACATATTTTGTGTGTTTGAGTTATAAGAGGATTAGTATTTATTTCAATATAAACCTCTTTTATTAGTTTAGAACCTAATTCTTCTACACAGTTAATTGTTGATTCAGTCATTTTATGATTTTTGTATAAATAATTTGTTTAATTACCTTTTATATTATTTTTTTATTTTAACGCATCTAATATTTTTCGTTTTATATCTTGACAATTATTAGCAATTAAATCATAACTTTGTCCATGTGTTATTATATCCATTAATGTTTTTACTCTTTCTGGATCATATTCATTTGACCTCATTTTATCACAACTATCAATCGTCCAATTATGTCCTTCTTCATTCATTGTTGAACCAGATATATTTGGATTTATTTTTCTCAATACACCTCCAGATGGTCCGTATTCAACAATATGATATTCATTTGTAGATGTTTTAATCATTATTCCAGCGTGATGTATTGAACCAATTGAAATAGGAGCATCTGCTAATCCTCTTTTAATTCCACATATTTCAACAACTTTATTTGTAATAGGTTGAGGTGGTTTTGGTAATGTTCTTATAAAATTTGTTGGTGATAATAAGACACCACCAGAACATAATATACTTCTTGGATATGTATCCACATATATACTTTCATGTATTTCTGTTTCTGGAGTGAAATTATCTAACACAACATTTAGAGCACATAAACGATATATATTCTCTAAACGATTGTAAATAGTGAAAACATTTTTAATATCATCATAATATTCACGAAAGAATTGTTGTAAATATTTAGCATAAGATGGTATTTCAAAACATTCGTCATCTTCCCAACATACAATCCTTATTTTTTCTTTTAATTTTTTGAAAGTTATAATATCATCTTCTAATGTATATTTGATGTCTTCATATGATATTGAAGCACTAACGGTTCTATTTAATTTTTTAAACTCTATATATTCAGCATTAAGTTCTTCTTGTTTATCTTTTAAATTAT
>Ga0194130_10004570_pt1 | contig 17502 bp, 15 predicted proteins | sample TA2KigsurfametaG_FD_160084 | JGI IMG/M metagenome (GOLD analysis project Ga0194130, IMG submission 160084) | Freshwater microbial communities from Lake Tanganyika, Tanzania - TA2015050 Kigoma 12 surface | ecosystem: Environmental > Aquatic > Freshwater > Lake | place: Tanzania: Lake Tanganyika... | reverse complement strand
AGCACCACCACCAGCACCACCACCACCACCGCCACGACGACCAGCACCACAAGGACCACCACAAGCACAAGCACCACCACCACCACTACCACGACGACCAGCACCACAAGATATTTATGCCACTGTCAATAAAAGTCGACGACCCCCACCGCCTTTACCACCACGATCAGTATCAACATCATCATCATCATCATCATCATCAACATCATCATCGCTACCACTACCACCATTAATCGAGTTTGAAATAGATTCAAAAAATGATCATATTTTATTAAGACAATTTTTGTCTACACCCATAATGAATAATTTTAGTAATTATTTTTCAAGGATAATAACACGACGAGAAATATCAATTGAAACACCCATTATTAACGGTATAATACAATATTATACTTCTACATCTACACCTACAACTACAAAACCCATTTTTGATAATCCTTATTTGTTGACTAATACAGGTATACAAATTGTACAACAAACATCGGACTTGACGAAGGGTCTGTATGGTAAAATAAATAATAGAAATAAGTATTCAGATGCAGGAGTACTTACTTCAGACCAAAATTTTGATCATTATGTTATATATATCGATGATAATCCTGAAGGTAGTAATTATAAGAACACAAATTTAAGCAGCAGACAACATCCTATGTTGCTGAAGTCGGATGATAAAGTCAGGGTGATTGGTTTGAAATCAAACGATTTTAATGGAATCACCAGTAACTACAAAGCTGTTTTAGATATGATACGCGGCCAAATACAACAAATTGTGGGAACTCATTATCAACAAGGTCATCTAAAACAACTAAAGATAACAATTAAATTAGACTTTGATTGTACTCTCGCAGGCGCACATATGTATGTATGTACCATTGGTACCTTGGGTGATTCAGCCGATACCATGAAGCATAGAAATATGTTTGTTAACTACGTCCAAAATAATTATCCAGATATTTTTAATAATGCTAAAAATAACCAACAAATAAAATGTTTTGCAATAGATAGCGTTGGAAACAAAATAATCAATGTAAATGCATTACACGAATATCTGCTTATGAATATGGTAAAAGTCCAAGAAATGTTGTATAATTATTTTATTAATACTACTTTTATAAATAACAACCATACACTTGATCGTGGTGTACTGCTGATGAAAATGTTAAATGCAATTAAAAGGATGCCCGGGTTTGAATATGACAAATTATACCATCCGGACAGATCCGATCATGAGTATCATGAGTATACACAAGGAATAAGTCGTTCAGGCTCAATGTCATCATCGACGGATTCTCCGGTTGCAAAAGCAGTACCTATCCACGCATCTCTCGGAGAAGTATTCAGAAACAATCAAGAACAATATTCTTTATTCGCGGATCCCAGAGTGAAAGCACCATTATCCGCCGTGGACAGCAGCATCAGCCCCCTGAGAAGACAAAAAGCGTTTAAGAAGCGACCAATCCAATCCAGAACAGCGCCAACTGATGAACAAAGGGTAGCGTTAGCGGAAATGCAAAGATTCACCCAAGCAGGTGGTTCACGTAATGTTCAATATTTCAGACTTAAATACTTTGAAAATGAATCTGAAGTTTAATTCTTCTGATTCATCTTAATATCTAAATGAGTTTTAGCAGTTGCGATCTTTATAGATGCACGTTCTAAAACTCTTATCTGGTCAATTAATACCTCCTTTGTTGGATACTTTATAAATTTAACTGATTTTAATAATTTATATGTTTTTGGATTAGGATCAAATAGACTTATCAGAGCATTATATTCATATTCAGCATCACCAACTGATATAATATTATTTATCTTTTTGCCCATTGTTTTTATTATAGATTCAAATGCTAACTTTTTCCAATCCATTGGATTTGCAGATTTATTTTGATAATCACCACGAGCTGATATAACCTTTATAGATTCCAATATTTTTGATGTTCTTGGTAAGATAGTAGTGGATAATTTAATCCATGATATTAATGCATTTGTTACAATTATAACAGTTCCACATTGTATCAATTTTATTAGAAGATTATTCAAATCTAAATCAACCTGTAAAAAATATTGTTTGTATTTATCTGTTTCTATATTATTTTTTAAATTTATCTCATTCGTTGTAATCCATGTGGTTGGAAATAAAGTATCATCCCAATCTAGAATTATTATAGTTCGATTTTTTGATAAAAGCATTATAAAATATATAAATAAAAATAAATATAATAATAATCATAATAAATCGAAGAAAAATTTTATTATCTTTAGTTAAATTATAATATATAAATGTCAATGAAAATTAAATCATCGGATATTGGTAAATCCTATATGAAACATTTAAATACAATGCCAGTCAGCTTTTCATTTAATGATTTTCCCAATTTTGGCTATCTTCCTCAATCATATTCTAACCCATTATATTCAAGTTTATCATCTTATGGTATAGGATTTCAACCAACACCAATGGGATTAGGTTATGGAATTGGTTCAGGTCCTCTTAAAAAAGGAGATATAATTAGTGGTGATAAATTAACATTCTACGATCCTCTTAATCCTCTTAATAATAACACTGTATCATTATCTGGATTAACTTCTGGATTAACTTCTGGTTTAGGTGTAGCTGCTGCAGCAAATACAGTTAAAATTTATTCAAATAGTGATTTAACTGTTAATATTGTTGGTACCGAAGCGGATTGTACAAAAGTTGTAAAGATCTTAGACAAGATGTATTCAGACCATAAAGCTGAAATTGCAACACTTTAAAGATTAATTATTATATAAAATTATAAAAATGACTTCTAGAGAATTTGTATCTGGCTTTCTTATGGGTTTTGGTATTTCATCAATATTCCATGGTTTATATTTAATGTATGTTGGTAATAAATTAGTTCAACTATCTAAGTCAATGAATGAACACGAAGTGATTGAATTAAATGATATTAATAATAATTATGATAATACGTCTGACATTGATTAAATAAATTTTTGATTAAAACTTTTCTGAATATCAATGATATCACTTTTTAATAAATTTTGATGGGATTTCTTATGTTCTAAATATTTTTTATTTTTTTCTCCGTTTACTTCTTTTGTTCCTCCGTTTACTTCTTTTGTTCCTCCGTTTACTTCTTTTGTTCCTCCGTTTACTCCATTTTTATATTTCTTACATGTCGCACAATGTTCAGATTGGAATAATATTTTACATGAATCCATAAAGTCATAATATTTAGGATTAATAAGTTTTTTAGCTGAGAATGGTAGTAATAAGATGGAACATAGAACATTCGAAATAGGGTCCGTTTTTATTAGATTTTTGGTAGAATTTATTGATATTTTATTAAGAAATAAGATTAAATGAACAGGATCTATTGCCCCACCTTCATACATATAGTGATTATTAATACATTTCCCATCAAAATACATTTGCAAACACCACATTAATCCTTCTGTATATAATTTAATCTCATCTGAATTATATAAATTTAATTTTGATCTATTAATTGAAGAAATCTTTGTCTGACCGATAACATCAATTAAGATTCTTTTTAAAAAATCGTCATTAATTTTTAAATATTCTTTATATGATTCTGTACATATTTCTACTAAATTCTTATATAAATATTTATGAATTAGATAAGCTTTCCATAACTTTTCAGGTGTTACAATTTTTAATTTTGGTAAATAATCATTACCAAGTAATAAATTTAAAAAACAAAAATCTATAGCAGAGATACCCGAATAATTTATAATTGATTTAATAGATACCAAAGATTGTGTCTTATTCTTTGTTAAAATATAAATATTTTCAAATAGTTTTGTTGCAGCCATGATTAAAATAACATCAGCATCATTTGTTACAGCTAAATGCAATGATGATGGATTTAATTCAATATTTTTTAGAATTAAATTTTTGATTTTAATTTCTGCCTCTCCCGGTTCCAAATTGAAAATTCTAACTTTAATCGAATATTCTTGTTCTAATTTTGTTTTAAGTTTATCTAATTTCAAATGTAAATTAGACATAAACTCAGAACCTGGTGTAAAATTTAACACAAAACTTTCTGTTAAATCATTTGATCTACGTTCTCTCTGTAATAAAAGTTTAGCTAGAGGAGCAGAACCATCCGCACACAGATCAAGTGATTTTAGAGGATTAAATCTTTGACATAAATCTTTAATCATTGTTTCTACTTTTTTGAGTGTCATATCAGTCGAATCAGAATTATATGAACACTGATGTAACAAATAATTTAAATCACAATATATATGATCAAAATATAAACCTTTAAAATCATTATTTATTACATAAAAAGCTTTTGGTACATTTTCTTGTAAGAATTGATAAAAACCTGTAATACCCATATTTGTTTATACGTTAACGTTAACTTTAAAATTAGTTAACTTTAAAATAAATAAAAAAAAAATCAACTTTTTATCATATTACACTCTTTACACTTTTTACACTCTTACCATCTAAAATGTACAGTATTCTTCCAATTGTTCCATACATCAATTGTTACTCCAACAAGACGGGGATCAGAGTTAATAATCCGGGTCAATGTTTCACGTAGAACACTAGATGGTCTATTAATTCCAAAACAAAAGATGTTCCGGTCAAAATTGATGTAACACGAATTCCTACCTTTCATCGCAGTAGAAATCAATGTATGAACTACACGTTCGCGCTGTGTTGCAACAAGATATGCATAAATTGATTCGATTCTTGCTGCTTCATTTTGATTCTCCTGAATTTGATTCTCCTGAATTTGGGCACGAGCATTCGAAGAAATTTGAGAAATAGTCATTGGTTGTTCCATTATTGTTTAATGATATTGTTTAATAATGATTTTAAAATTTCAATTTTTTATTTAATTTCTAAATGGTGATGCAATAATATTAGATGCAGCACTTAAACATTGTAATCTATTATACCATTCTGATTTTAATGTTAAAACAATATGTATTGCCAATAATAAAACAAAACATGAACCGGCCGCCATCAATATTTCACCCATACTTTTACTTGTAATATATGAATAAACAATTTCATTTGGATTTGCAACATTATAATAGATTTCACGTGTTTCACCAACGTTATGGACTGTATCAGTTGATGACAAATTATTTTGATATTCTACACCTCCAACAGTATATTTTACTTTTAATTCACAATTATATCTTATTGTTGAATTATTTCTTCCACCACTTATATACTGTGTACATTTTGCATCTAAAATTGTTGCTAAAACTTTATCATAGACAGTTGTTACTTTCTTTCTATATAAAAATATTCCAAAACCACATAATATAACAATTATTATTGCACATACAACACCACCAGATAGACCAACAAATTTACCACATGATGCGGAATATCCCATCGCTTTATCCCAACCAGATGGTCCTTGTTGATTCGCTTGAATTATAAATTGAGGTTGTGCTTGTAGCTGTCCTTGTAGCTGTCCTTGTAATGGAACTTGATTCTGATTCATTTATATTATATTATATAAAAATATTTTTTATTCTTTTGTATCTATTATATATGTCATCTGATAAAAAATTATCATTTAAATCATTAAAATCTTTAACATCAATGATGGAAATTGATTCTATACATATTATTTTAATTATGATATTAGTTGTATCAAATCTATATTATTATGCATTACTTGTTAATAGAAATATTGATTATAATGATGAAGATCAAGTTGAAAAATTAAAAAAATCAATTGGTGTAATTAATATATTTGTTGCAATGTTTATTGTTGGTATTATTATTATAAAAATAATTCAACAAAAATTAGAAACAAAAAATGCTAAATTATTAGCAACAATTATAATATCATTGTTAGGTCTAGTACCTGTTGTTATGTATCTAATTCAGATTGTCCATTCATTTCAAGATAAAAATGATTCATATAATTTACTTGTAAAATGTAGAAATCTTTTAGGTTAAAAAATTAAAAAGTTAAAAATAATAATTTTTATTATTATTATTATTATATGTCAGGTTTTGCTATTCAACATGAATCAACTTCGACTAGATTAAAAAAAAAGTTACCTCAATTAACACTTGGTGTACCTGTGATTACAGTTGAAGATAAATTAAAAACTAAATATAATGTTACAAATGAAAATATTTCATCTGTATTAATAAAGATTAAAAATATTCAAACAATACTTAAATATATGTCTTTAGATAATATATTACATATATATAAAAATTTAGAAGATGAAATAAAAAAATTAAATATAGAATTTGAATTAGTTGACGATATTGATAGAAAAATTGTTATAATTAAAAATCCATATCATTTAGCAAATAGACAATTTTATCAATCTTCTGGTAAATCACGAGGTGATTCAAATATAGCTGGAATTTGGTTTCCATTTACTGGAAAAGAATTAGGAAGATTTTTAAAATCTGAAGATAAATATCTTTCAGCTATTGATTATTTATTAGAATCAAAAGAACCAAATACAGAAAGAGATGAAATTGTAAAAGAAATAATAGTTTCTGAAGATTTATTAAAATATGGAAGATTCATTAATTATGAAAATGCACTTTTATCAGGTTATCTATATTATAATTTAAAAGATACAATGAATGGAGGTATAAGAAGAAAGAGTTCAAGAAAAAATACAAAAAAGAGTTCAAGAAAAAATACAAAAAAGAGTTCAAGAAAAAATACAAAAAAGAGTTCAAGAAAAAGTTCAAGAAAAAATAAATAAAATAAATTATAATTATTTTTTATCTTTGGTTTTGATAACCAAATCTTTATTGTTATAAATAATCTTTTTTATATTTGTTCTAGCTTGTTTTGTAGTATCATTTGATGTGAAATGTTCAATAAACTTTTCACCTTTTTGAATATCCTTTTCATATTTTGATGTTATTGTATCATCTTTTATATCTTTAATTTCATTCTTAATTGTGTCTAAATGTTCTGATAATTTATCAAATGAATAATCATTTAATTTATCAGCAATCATATCAATCTCTTCAATCATCCATTTATTATTCTTATAAATATGACCAAACTTTGATCTTAGATTTGTATATAAAATTGTATGATTTTCTGGATATGATTCATTAAAATATACATAAGTAATAAAATCAATTAATCCTTTGTATCTATCTTTCAAAAACTTATTCTTCTGTTCTATTGTTAGAAAATCGCAATTTGGATTGTCATAATTATTTAAATTAATTTGAATATTATTTGTTATATTCTGTTGATTCTCAATAATTTGTTGGTTATTTGCATTATTTTGTGTTTGTATTGTTTGTTGATTATTTTGGTTATTTTGATTATTTTGATTTGTCGTTGTTACTTTATTATCTTTTTCTTTCTTAGTTAAAATATAGAGCATTTTTAATAATGAATTTCTATCTAAATTATTTGTTGTCTTATTAAAAGTTTCATCTTCTTCATAATTATCATCTATATCATCTATATCTTGGTTGTTGATATCTTGTTCTTTAGTATTTATTTGATTTTTAATTTGATTTAATTTTATTATTTCATTATTATATGTATCTAATTGTGTAACTATTTTTTTTCTTATTTTACATATTGTTAATATATGATTTTTTAAAGTACCTTTTGTTGTATAAATATTCTTACAATAAATGCACTTATGATCTTTAGAACTAATACATTTATCTTTTTCTTTTATAGTATTTTTAATATTATTTATCTCGTTACTAACTATTTTTTCACGTTCATATACACATGATTGTTTTTTATTTTTATGTTTTGTTAATAAATAATTAGTTGTAAATTTTACATAACAAATATCACAAGTATTTTTTAACATATTTTTTATATATTAAATATATATTTTTATATTTATATATAATCGTATTAAGTTATAATTATACTTTATTTAACTGATAATTTCGATGTTTAGCATTTACATATACTTTATTTTTAGATAATTAATAAATTACGTAACATGTATTCAAATAAACAAAAAATAGACACATTGTTAATTACATATACCATATTTTTATTATTAATTAATTTGTAATTATGAGTCGATATTTACTTTATATTATTTTTTTACACTTCTTTGATTACTTTTTAATATAATTATAATTATATACTAAATTTATAAAATTTATTTGTTTACACATACACACATTATTATCAATTAACTAAGTTATTACATATATATACTAAATCTAAAATAGTATACAAGAGTCAAATATGTGTTACTCATATACTAAAATATTTTTTGTATGTATACCAATGATATTAAATTTATTATACTTTATATATACTTTTATATAAAAAATATAATGTTTGTATATATATATATCAAATAGTTATTTATAAATAAAATTAAGTATATCATATACAATAAATGTTTTATTATTTATTTTATATATGTATAGCATAAAATGTAAAAATATAAAATAATTATATACATATATATACTTATATAATGTTATTTTTTATAAAAGTATATATAAATCAATTTATTATTATATTTTGTGATATAGATATACTTTTTTTTAACAATATTTATATTATAAAACATAAAAAGTATATATAATAACAATGTTTTAGAATTATTTTTAACTCAACTCAGATGAGAGAGAGAGATACTTTTATTTTAGAGAAAAGTGTTTTGAAGTTTTTTTTCAGAAACAACATTATTTCAAATTTTAAGTTTTTTAAATTTACTTCAAGTTAAACTGTAAAATTTACTTCAAAATATACACATATAAACAATTTCAAAATACACTTTTTAAAACTCTATCAAACAAACTTTAAAAATAACCTCTAAAAATAACCTCTAAAAATAAAAAATATAATAACAATATTTACTATTTATTTAATTTCTTTAATTTTTCAATTTCTTTCATTAAATCATTTATTATTACTTTTAACGATTTTTTATTAAAACTTTCATCACTATCTTCTAATTTATGTTCATCTACTGTATCATTTTCGTTTATAATATCTGCATTACCAATATGATTATTTTGAATTTGATTTAATTCGACTTTTAATTTTTCTAAATTTTCTATTTTCTTTTTTCTTATTTCACAATATATGTATATATGATTTTTTAAATTACCTTTTGTGCTGAAACTATTTTGACAATATAAACATTTTTTTTGTGGATTATTAATACTATTATCTCTTGTTGAAATATATTTTGTTAATCTATTTAATTTTGTAGTAATTTCATCTGCTTTTTGTTGTATACATGACTCTTTTTTATTTATATGTTTATCTAATATATATTGTGATCTAAATATTTTTTTACAAATATGACATTTAAAAATTAAATTATCTTTTTTATGTATTTGAACTAAATTATTATCAATCTTATTATCAATCTTATTTATTTTTTGTTTTTCAAGTTTTTGCTTTTCAAGTTTTTCTTTTTCTAGTATTTTATGATTTTCAAGCATAAATTGTGATATAAATATTTTATTACATGAATCACATTTAAATTTTACATCTTTAACAACTTTATTATCTTTAACATCTTTAACAACTTTATTATCTTTAACATCTTTAACATCTTTAACATCTTTAACATCTTTAACATCTTTAACATCTTTAACATCTTTAACATCTTTAACATCTTTTACATCTTTTACATTATTTATATTTTTAACATTTTCATCTTTATATTCAACAAAATAATTCTCATGAAAATCATTTTTTTGTGTATCATTTTCTATTAGATTTTCCATTAAAAAATATTCTTTAATATCATCTGGATTACAACTAAAAAATTCTCTATCCTTATTTATTCTATACATCACTAATTTTTTATGTATAATCTTTTCATAAAACATTGGATTTTTAACTTTAATATCAAATTTAACATAAAATTTTTCAGAAACACTTGTAGTATATAATTCTTTAGCTCTGTCGTGCGATGTCTTATTTGGCGTATACACACAACCAATTTTACAATATTTATCTCTAGATTTTGTTATCATACAATATACATAACCATAATCTGAATTATTTTCAACCATTTATAAATAAAAAAAATAATGTTAAACTTTAAATCTTTGTTAATCGTTAAAATATTACCACTTATTATAAAATAAAAAAAATAATGTTAAACTTTAAACCATTTGACCACCTTTTTTAGCTAAAACATCAACTAAATCATTATTAATTGAATTAAAATCTCTTTTACCAGTATGTGATCTTACATGAATAAACTTTATTGAACCATATTTGGCTTTAAATTTTTCAATAATTGTATCAAGCTTAATAATCAAATCTTGATTTAACACATCCTTACCCGTTGTAGCCTTCCAATTATTCTTCTTCCAATTTATTATCCACACAGTTAAAGATTTAATTGAATATTCTGAATCAGTATATATAATAATATTTGTTTCTCTGTTTACATGTTTTGTTTCTCCGTTTACAGATTTTTTAACATCTTTATAAACAGTTTTTATACCTTTATAAATTGCATATAATTCAGCACGTTGATTAGTCTTGGGTTCAATTGTAAATGGTTTAGAAATATTTTCATATTCTTTATTTGGAAATAATACACCATAACCACATGCCTTTGTAGCCTTTACATAAGATCCATCTGTAAAAATCTTAATCTCCTTTATTTCTTTATTCTCTTTTCTATCTCTCTCCATTAATATATGAAACTATTTTTTCATTGGATAATTCTCTAATTAAAAAATAAACAATTTTTGTTGAACCAGGGAATATTAATCCTTTCTTAATAATTTCTCTATATCCTTTTTCCGGATCACTTAATTCAATATATGCTAAACCTGTATAATCCGTATTGATTTCTATATCACAAGATTTTACATTTAATTCAATCCCAGTTGTAACTCTAATTAATTTACCATTGTCATTAATATAAACAGACATTAAGGGATATAAATTAGTATTTATTTCTCCGTTTACCCTACTTGTTTCTCCGTTTACCCCATTTGCTTCTTCATTATTTTTTCTGATAAAATTAGATTCTAAATAAAAAGATTTTCCTTCTGAATTAAAATTACCAAGAGATACTGCAGGTTCATGGTCAAAACATCCCATGGATTTAAAAGTAAAAATATCATCTGATTTATGTTGTAATTGATAAAAGGTTGTTTCTTCATTTACTTGTGTTGTTTCTCCATTTACTTGTGATGTGTCTAAAAAAATATCGTCGTCCGAGTCTGAATCCGAATTCATAATAATCTTTAAAATAATGATTCAATCTTTAAACGATTATTATCAATAAATTTTTGATAGAATTTATCGATTAAATTTTTTTGATGTTTTAATAGAAATATTCTATTTGTTTCTCCGTTTACTTGTGTTGCGTTTACTTCTCCATTTACTTGTGTAGTGTTTACTCCACTTCCGCCAATTTTTGTAAAAAAGTTTACAACTTTGACATCATTTATTGTGACTTGGTCAGTTAAGAAATATTTAATATTCATAAAACTTAATTGTTCATCTGGTGTCATTATATTAATTATATCATGAAGAACAGTTGGATTAATCTGAATTAATCTACAATTTGGATCAATCTCATGTGGTTCTGGAATTCTATTATATTTTAAAATAAATTCCCTGTATAATTTGTTAATCATAACTTGTTGAAAAATAGAATATGCTGCAACAATCTTATGCGTATCTTGTGTTATTGGTTTTAGTGTTAGACGACATATAATGCAATAACTTATTTCACCGATTATTGTTAGTTTAGAAGTACGAAAATCACAATATGAACAGTTCATTTTTTAATATGTTAACTTTATTATTAATATTATTAATATTATTAATATAAATATGTTAATTTTATTATTACTTAAATAATCAACTTTTTATATTAGTAATAAAGTTAACTTATATAATTAATGGAAGAAATAAAAGAATATACAATAATGAGAATAAATAATTATGATATAAAGTGTGATGAATATATTAATGATGTATATTCTATCTTTTATAAAGCAATAGAATATAAAAAAATCGGTAATAAAGTGACAATAGAAATTATCTCAAAGACAAATTTAACGATGGATATAAATAATATTAAAAATTTTATACGAAATTGTGATAAGATTGATGTGATTAATGTGATTTATAAGATTTTAGATGTATTTGAATGTGAACAAAATTTATATATAGTTTGGGAGGATAACATTTGTAATAGAGTAATAGGAGTAAATGGAGGAGTAAATAAAAAAGTAGATGGAGAAACAAATGGTGGAGTAAATGGAGAAATTAGTGATGAATTAATAGAAAATATATTTAAATCTTTACAAAAGATATTTGCATTTGTTGTTGACAATGAATTATTAATAGATGTGATAAAATATGAAGATATCCATTCGGATAGGATAATGATAAGACCGCAAAAGAAAAGAAAATCAATTGTATACGGCAGTCCAATATATTCACCACATTATAAATTAGAAAATAAAAAATATAATAGAGGAGTGAATGATATAGAGGAAAATCTTGTTATAAACATATCAATTTTATTATATGAATTAATAATTAAAAGAATAAATAGGGAATTTATTTATAATAGAACAGAAATTTATAATTCAGAATCTATATTTTCAGAATTTTTATTAATGTTATTAGATCCAAACGTTAACATTAAAACAAAAGTAAATTTAATTAGGAATACGCAAGATATAAGAAATAAAAATAATGGTGAACGTGAACGTAAAAGTAAAAATAAAAGTAAAAGTATAAATAAAAGTGAATCTATAGATTTTTCATTAGATTCAGAAATATTTCATCTTGAACTATAATGATTATAATGATTGCGATAAATGATATAAATAATAATCGATTTATTATTATAATATAATGAATCAAGTAAATGGAGGAATAAATCAATTAAATCAGAAAACTAAACAAGTGTTTATTACACAAAATATAACTGCGTGCAAATTAGGATTTTATATGAATTGTCCATCAAGCAAGGCATTAAAAACAACTTTTGTACCAAATTTTTCAATCCCTGAAGCACAAACATTAGCTAATGTGTACATTGTAAATTCTCATCCAATCGATATAGTATCAGAATTTTGTAATAGAGGAGTAAATGCTGAACCAAAAGATGGATTAAAACCTATTGTAATGTGTACGGTAAATAGAGAGTCATTTTTTGGAACAAATTACAATCAATCTGAGGGAATCATAGATGATTTATTTAATTTAAGATGTAATTACAATATGATCACTCAAAATGGGAATCCATTCCCAATTAAAGATAAAGAATGTGTGTATAACAAATTTTTAACTGTTATACGTGATGCAAAATTCAACCCAATTCCATTACAAAATACCTATACATTCTCTGTTATTACAATATCATCCATTCACAAACCACCACTTATTGATGAGAACAGAATGGGCTCTAACGAATTTTTAAATTTGATGAGTACAGTTGAGACAATGTTTCAGACAGCAATATATTATGGTCATAATGTGTTAATATTGTCACCAATCGGTTATACAGAAGATGATGTGCCACAAGAAGATGTGATTAAGATTTATAATTCTCTAATATTTAAATACCAACATATGTTTTTATATATTGTTGTAGCTGTACCTGAATCTTTAGGTTCTGATGTTTATGCATTATACGAATCAAATATTGTTATTCCACAAGATATTGCATCAAATGATTCAGATGATATTAGTGTAAAGATAAAAAATAATAAATCAGGTAAATCTGGTGAATCTGGTAAGACAAAGAAAGTTGTAAATGATAATTAAAATTGAACACGTGAAGTTATCTTTGTTGGCATTGTATTGCATTTATATAATTTTTGTTTTTCAGTTATGTAAATATGTGAATCTAATTGTCCATAACCAACATAATTTCCGGTTATATCTCCACATATTAAATTGTCATTTATATTAAATTTTTCATTTTCTCCATCCATATAAGATGCTTCTATTATTATTTTTCTATTTTCTGGAGTATCATCCATACTTTCAATTGATGGAATTGGTAATACTGGAGATGCAGATTGTATACTACGGTTAAATTTAAATTTTTGTATATTTCCTGGAGATATTGCCGAACTTACGCCAAATGAGGGAGGTTGTTTAAAATATGGTGTATTTACATCTACATAAGATCCAGGCTTAGGCATAGGTTGACCAGATGTTTCGGTTGAATTGCCTAATGAGAATAAATAACTATCATTTATAGATTCACTAATTAGTGGATTTTTAAATGTTAATTTTTGATATAATGTGTTTGATGGAACTTTATTCAAAAATTCTTTAAATATTTGTAAGTTTGTAGACAAACTATTTTCATCTGTTAGTTTTGTTTCAATATTGATATCATATGGTTTAGCTTTAATAAAATTTATAAAGTTAGTCATAGAAATATTATTTATTTCAGTTGTTTTCTTATAAAAATCTTGCAATATAAAATTAATGTTTTGTATTTTTATAATATTTGCATTATTATATCTATCCACATTATCAATAATTGTATTAAAATATTGTAAGAAATATCTGATAACTTTCCATATATCATAAAATATTGATATTTTATATTTTGTATTTAAATCTGTAATATTATGAAATTTTTCCATATCTCTTAATTTAAAATCTTTTGAGTGTGAAATTTGTTGTTCTGTTGTTTCGTGGAAAAACTTTTCTGATAATATTGAAAATCCAAAATCCATAACTTTTAATACAGCCATGTGTTTCATTTGATTATCATTTATTATTCTATTTTCTTTACGGACAATCATATTGTCTAGTTTTAAATCACAATGTATTAATATTTTATCTTTATTATCTTCTGTATCTTTTATAACTGGATTATAATTTTCTATAAAATTGTAAAACAATTCAATTTTATCTTCAATCTTTATCCCTTTATCGAACATATATTCATCAAATGGGACACCTTTTTCTATAATACTTACAGCATGACATACATCATTTTTATTGTAATCTTTAATTGTTGATGTACATGTATCTGTAATATTAAAAATTCCATATTTTTTATATTCATATTTTGATGTTTCATTATTTTTTGTATAATATCCTAATATTTTATTGAACCATATATTTTGTGATAATGTTAATTTTCTATTAATATCAATTTCATTTATCAATGCCTTAGCATTTTCTGTAGTATTATCACATATAGATATCTTCATAATTCTATCTATCATACCATAATCAAATGCAATACCAGTAATACCAGAACCTAATATTTTTATATTATCAATTTTATCTTTAGTAATTACGTTACAATCTATTAATTTATTAATAATTAATGCAATAGTATATACATTATTATTTGTTAATTTACATATAGCTTTTTTAACACTACCTTTTGCAGAATCACGACAATTGTATGTGCTTGGTCCTAAATTGCTTTCAGTACAAATTATTTCATATATTTTATCATAAATAGGTTGTAACTGTTTATCTAAATTAATAAATTTTTTATCTAATGAACATTCTAATTCTAATTCTTTTTCTGGTGGAGATGGAGGTGGAGGTGGTAGTGCTTCTGGTGATGTGGTTGCTGGTGATGTGGTTGCTGGCGGTTGTGCTTCTGGTTCATCTGTACTTGATTCTGGTCCATCTGTACTCGAATCTACTTCTGGTAGTCTTTCTATTTGTAAGAAGTCAACGCCAGCATGAGCTCCTTCTAATAAAGGACGAATTTCTTCTTTACTTATTAATTCTTTTTTCTTAAATGCATAATATGTTAAATATCCTAAACTGATAAGAATAGCGAAAGGAGCCATACCAACACCCGCAGCAGTTGCACCCGTTATAGTAGCTATTGTTGTAGCTAAAAATGTAGCGGTTGCTGCAGCTGTAGCAGCAGCTGTAGTAGCCGCAGCAATAGCTGCTAAAATTACAGGTGTTAAAGCTCCAACTGTAAGAACTGCACCACCTGCAATATATGAACTAACTGCTGCTATAATAGCCAAGGTTGCAGGTATTGAAGCTAAAATACCAGCGTATATTTTGTTAGCTTTTTTACCTGTTGCCATCTTTATTATTTTATCCAATAATTTACGAAGTTTACTTTCTTCTTCTTTTGTTTGATGTGGTTCTATAACTCCAATATCTTTAGGATGGGAAAAAGTTGTAATTTTTTCAATAAATCCAATAATTGATAAAATAAGTTCCTTATGATCAATTATATTATTAATAAATTCTTCAAATTGTTGATCTAAAAATATATTTAAAAATCTATTATCATCCATTTTTCCATAGAATAAAGGATTAAATGATGCAATAATTGATAATAAATCAAATATTAATAAAATTTTATCATATTCTGGGTTTGCCATATCTCCAACTCTTTTTAAAACATTTGTAAATAAAATATGGAATGGTGTATATGTATATGGGTCGTTTTCACCACTTCTAGCATAGAATAAATCACGCATATAATGATTTGATTCAAATAGAAATAGTTTGATATAATCAATTAATTTTTTAACTTTGGATTTATCTAAATCTTTTATCGTTTCCGGAATTTCTTTTTTAATTGTTATTGGATTAGATATATTTAGATTAAAAAATATATTATCTTGAGACTTTATAATATTCTCTGGATTTATTCGACCATGAATAAAATAATTAGTTATATTATTTCCATCAATTTTTAATTCAATTTTATTTGTATCATAATCTTGTAATACTTTATAATGATTTAATAATGTTTTCATTAATTCTTTATATGATTCTTCAAATTTAGTTGGATAAGTAACTTTTTTAAATTTGTCTATTGATGACGATTTATCACCATATATATTTTTTCTTTGTAATGTCTGTAATAAATTTTGTTTTCGTATATTAATTAAAATCAAATATGATTTTTTAATTGATTCTAAATCTAAATCTTTTTTCTTATCTATTGTTACTCTTCTAGATAAATCATTCATACCTAAATGTGAATCAACTATTATTTTACCCTTTTTATATTTAACATAAACAATACCTAATGGTACTAAACATGGGATATCTGATAATGATCCACCTGCTTGTGTTAGTGCTGGTTGTGGTGCTGGTGCTAATGCCGGTGCTTCTTTTCGTTCTTCTCTTTTTTCTGGTTGTGGTGCTTGTATATTTACATATGATGTTGGTGTTGCTGCTGCTGCTGCTGCTGCTGGTGCTGGTTGTTCTTGTTGTTGTTGTTGTTGTTGTTGTTGTTGTTGTTGTTGTTGTTGTTGTTCTTGTTGTTGTTGTTGTTGTTGTTGTTGTTGTTGTTGTTGTTGTTGTTCTTCTTTTTGTTTTTCAACTTGTTTAGAATACGCATCAAATACTTTTCTACTTTGTTCTTCAATATTACTTTGTATGGTTCTAGATTTACTAATTTCTATAAAACTCTTTTTTAATCTTAATAAAATATTATAATATGAATCTAGTTTATTTGTCTTTGAATTTTTTTCTGAATAAATTGTTATTATTTTAGTTATATCAAATTTATCATCTAATGTTACAGGTGGTGATGTTGGTGATGTTGGTCTTTCTTCAGCTT
>Ga0194130_10004562_pt1 | contig 17519 bp, 12 predicted proteins | sample TA2KigsurfametaG_FD_160084 | JGI IMG/M metagenome (GOLD analysis project Ga0194130, IMG submission 160084) | Freshwater microbial communities from Lake Tanganyika, Tanzania - TA2015050 Kigoma 12 surface | ecosystem: Environmental > Aquatic > Freshwater > Lake | place: Tanzania: Lake Tanganyika... | reverse complement strand
TAAGCAAACCGTGTTCACAAGGTCTAATACAGATAAACGTCTAGTCACGGCCTAGAGAACACCTCTTAAGAGGATAAAAAGATGAGTTTTAATTTACTTCGTAATAGTAGAGTGTTCTTTACTACTGCAGTAGGAACAAGCGGTTCGGGTTTAGGAGTTATTGGTGGTACTACTAGTACTCCCGTGGCAATTAGTAAAACTAATACTCGCGAAATTCAAGTATTAGACGGATTTGGCTTTAATCAAAATACTACTAGTGAAACAGTTACATTAAATGAAACAGGTGCTACACCAGTGCGTGGACAGCGTAGTTTTAATACACAGCTAGATCCTGTTGATTTTAATATGACTACCTATATTCGTCCCGTAGAAACTAGTGTAGACGGAACAAGCTTAGTAACTGCAGAAGAAGCCCCACTATGGAATGCCTTATTTAGTAGCGTTGCAATGAATATGAATAGTGCTACTCCGGTAGCTAGTGCTGCTTGGACAAATGCTGCCGCAGGCGCAAGTCCAGCTACTTGTGTAGTCACAAATAGTAATAAACATCAGTTATTACGATTTGGCTTAATTATTATCATGGATAGCACTTGCTTTTTAATTGATGATTGTGTTTTAAACACAGCAACAATTGATTTTGGTATTGATGCTATTGCAAGCGTACAATGGTCAGGCCAAGCTAAAGCCATTCGCAGAGTAAATGCACCTGATATTGATGATAGTAACAACGATTTTCAGCCAAAAGTTGGTGAAGCAGATGCCACAACTCTCGCATTGTTCCCAGGAACAACAAGTACATTTTTACCAAAAATTACTACTGCCGTATTCTTAGCTAATAAACTAAGTGTAGTCGAGCTAAAGTCAAATATTGGTGGTGTAGCCATTACATCTCCTGCTACCGCTTCTACAACTTATAATTTACCATTAACTGGTGGCAATTTAACAATCAGTAATAATGTTAGTTATTTAACTCCTGCAGTTATTGGAGTAGTTAATCAGCCAGCTACTTATTTTGCTGGAACACGTGCAATTAGTGGTAGTATGACTGCCTACTTACGTACTGGAACTACAGAAACAGCAGGACTGCTGGGTAAACTATTAAGTGACGCTAGTACAGACGTAGATCCTGCTTTTTACATTAAAATAGCAATAGGTGGTAGTAGTGCTACTGATCGCGTAGAAATTGAAATGCCTGCTGTGGTATTAACAATTCCTACAATTGCTACTGAGCAAGTTATTAGTACGACTATTAACTTTACTGCTCAAGGTAAAAACGGTACTAGTGGAGCTGAATACTTCGACCTAACACAAGCTAATGAAATTAATATAAAATACTTCGCATAAGTTTTATCAACCGAGACCGATATAATATCGGTCTCACTAATCTAGTATAAAAATGGCAGATCTTAGTTTAAAAACCCTATTAGTACCTTCAAAAAGTATTGAAGTAGAATATCCTGGCATGCCAGGTTTTAAAATTGACTTAGCTTTTTTAAGTCGTGAAACAATTATAAGTATTCGCAAACGTGCAACAAAAACTACATTTAAAAATCGTCAACCACACGAAGAATTAAATGACGAATTATTTTTACAACTATATGTAGAAAACGCAGTAAAAGGCTGGCATGGTTTAAAAATACGTTATCTAGAGCAGCTAGCCCCAGTAGATGTAAGCAAGCTAGATCCAGAGGATGAATTAAATTATACCAGTGAAAATGCTCTCTATTTAATGAAGAATTCCAGTGATTTTGATAGTTTTATTAGCGAGCAGGTTAGTGACTTGGGAAACTTTTCCAAGAGCAGCTTCAAGGAGTCGAAGCGCAACTAAATAATTACTTTCAAAATCAACAAGTTGGTATGACACGCGATCAATACTTTGAAATGTGTGACATGTTAGGTAATCAACCAATAGAAAGTGAAATACCAGTAGACTTTGATGATTTTCCACTAGAAGCACAGCAAGCACTAAGCGTCTATCGCATGTTAAAAGATGAATGGGAAGGCTTTAATGGGTTGTATTTAGGTAAAAGCTTTATAGGTTTAACTGAAATATTAGATTATATGGAAGTTGATGTTCCAGATAGAAAACTAATAGTACAATTAATAAAACTAATTGATAATGTTAGAATACAATTAATTAATAAACGAGAACAAAAGCCCGCCAGCCAACATTAGCGGGCTTTTTTATTGCACAAAATATTTACTGTTGACATTTTACAACCCTTGTGGTATACTTGGTGTAATCTCGCATAAAACATGCAGCTAGAAAAATTCACCTGGAGCTAATATGGCAGGTAATCGTATAGATATAAATCTTAGCGTACAAGATCAGAGTAGAACTCTACAAACTCGTACAAATGATGCTAAGAAACTTAATGAGCAATTAGAACGCTCAAACAATTTAATGCGCGGTACCAAAACCGGTGCAGGTGCTATGCGCCGCGCAGGTTTAGATCCTATAACTGGAGCTGAAGTCAGTGATTATAATCGTGCTCGTGGAGTTGCCGGCGGAGGAGGTGCTAGTGGTAGAGATTTTGCAGACCAAGCTCGTGGACTAGGTGGACTAGTTCGACTATATGCTACCTATGCTGCTAATATCTTTGCTGTAACTGCTGCGTTTAACGCATTGCGCGAAGCAATGCAAACCGATACGATGATTCGTAGTCTAGACCAGCTGGGAGCGGCTACAGGTACAGCTATGGGCGGCATAGCCAAGCAGTTTGCTGCGGCCAGTGATGGTGCTATTAGTTTACGTGAAGCTGCAGAAGCTACTGCCAAAGCTATGAGCAGTGGTATGACACGTGATCAATTTAAGCAGCTAGGAGAAGTAGCAAAGGGAGCTGCTCAAGCACTAGGCTTAAATATGAGCGATGCTGTTAGCCGTCTTACACGAGGTATTACAAAGCTAGAACCAGAACTATTAGACGAATTGGGTTTATTTACCAAAGTAGGTAAAGCTGCCGAAGATTATGCTCGTAGCGTAGGTAAAACTGAGGCTCAATTAACGGATTTTGAACGTCGTCAAGCTTTTGCTAATGCTGTGCTTAAAGAAGGTAGGGATAAATTCGGAGAAATTGCACAAGAGGGTAACCCATACGACAGACTACTAGCGCAACTTAAAAATGTAGCACAAGATATATTAACAGTTGTAAATAATCTGGTAGCACCTATAGCTAAGTTGCTGGCAGATAATACAGGATTAATAGCTGGAGCTATTGCTCTAGCAGCGCTTAAGATTACTAAAACCGCACTACCGGCCTTAGGACAGTGGCGTGCCGGTCTAGAAGTAGCAGCAAAAGATGCAGCAGAAAAAGCAGCCAGTATTAATAGAAGTTTTCAAGAAGCTTTTGCAGCCAAACAGGAACGTGCACTGGGAATTCCTGGACTCGAGAAAAATCTTAATGAAGCCAAGCGCCAGCTTAAAGCAGCACAACAAGAATTACTTGGTGCTACTAGTGGAATGGATAAACGAATTGCAGGCAGTAGATGGTTTGGTGCGGCTACGACAGAAGATGTAGCTAATGAAAAAAGCATAAGCAAGTTACAAGAAACTAGTGCTAAATATGCTCAAAGCGAATCTACTAATAAACAAAATATTGCAGCTGCAATGACAAAAGTAGCAAATGCACAAAAGTTAGTATTAGAGCGCAGTCAGGCATTAGCTAACGTAGACGAAACCTTACAAGAAGGTTTACAAAAACGTGCTACTATTTTAACTGAGTTATGGCAACGTGAACAGATTAGAGATCAGGCAGCTGCTAAAGCTGCTAAACTTCGTATATTAAGTGAAGTTAGTTCTGATGTAGATAGCAAGGGCTTTGCAGGCGGTATTAAAGAATTATATGGAAAAGCACAAGCAGAGCAAGATCTTGGAAGATTAGGTAAATTTGCTACTGTTTTTCAGGGTGTAATGATTGCTAGTGCTAGAGCAGTTGCAATTTTAGGCAGTGCTATTAATAAAGCATTTTTCTATTTAGAAATTATTATTGGTGCATTTCTAGGACTAGACGCATTATTTAGTACAAATGCTAAGTCAGTACGTGAATTTAATAGCACAGTTGATGTACTAGAAGAAAATACAAAAACTGCAAATCAAACCATAGAAAAATTCAAGGGCACGCTTAGTTTTGAAAGTATTATGGCCAGCATTACTGCTTTTAGTGGTTTAACTGAGGCAATTAGTAATGTAGCCGAATCTTTTAGAAAAGCCGAACAAGCTAGTAGCAGATGGGATAAAAGTTGGGATGCTATCAAAGATTTATTACCTGGTCTAAGTAGTCGCCAAGAGATTGCAGCAGGAAACTTAGGTGAAGCTATAGCCACTGCTATTAGAACAGTACCAGAAGGGGCTATTAGAGAAGAACTACAAGGTAGACTACAAAATATATTAGGAAATGTAGAGCTTAGTGCAGAAGGTATAGAAAAATCTCTTAATAAGCTAGATAAAGAAAATTTCAGAAGCGTTTCTAAGGTATTAAGTTTAACTTTAAAAGATACTGACGATGTACTTAAGAAAAGTCAAACACTTGCAAAGAGTGTAGAAGAAGCAGGAAAAGCCACACAACAATCGTATCAAAATTTAGCAAATAGTGTTAAGGATAATAGTCCGCTTAGTATATTTATACAGAATAATTTAAAGCGTGTACAATCATTAGAAGAAGCATTTAAAGATTCTACGGCAGCCAGAGCTGCGCTAGATAAATTATCAAAAGAAGGCGGAATAGAATTTTTTGGCGATTTTGCCGTTCAAGTAAAGACATTAACTAATGAATTCGATGGTTTAAATAACTTGTCTAAAGAATACTCTAGTAATATATTTAAGCAAGAACAAGAAGTACAGCGTTTGAAAGATGCGATGAAAGGTTTATACGAAAATGACCCGATTCGTAAACGATTAGAAAAAGAAGTAAAGAGTGCAGTAGATTCAATAGACTATGCTAAGGGTAAATTATCAGAAGTAGAAAACAAGATAGCTGATATACAAGGAAAATTAGCTAAAGCTATTCAAGGTGCTGTACTAGAGCAAATTAATAGAATATTTGAGGTATATGATCTAAGACTACAAAAAATTCGTGTTGAAGCAGAAAAAGCTCGTGCAAGTATTGGTACAGGTACTCAAACTAAAGCCAGCATTGATTACAGAGCTCAGCTAGATATTAAGGCTATTAACACAGAAAATCAACTAGCTAAGATAAATGAAGATCTAGTATTAAAAACTGAATTAAACAGAATTGCTCTGGAGAATTTAACCGACCAATTAGAGCTAAGTAGGTTAGAAAGTATAAGACAAAGTTCGCCAACTAATTTAAGAAAATTAGAAGAAATAGCTCCCAAAATTACTGCACTAGAACAAAAGCGAGAAACAGTTACTTCAATGCGTGACGAAGCAACTAGACTAGTGCAGGCAGCTCAAGGTGGAGATAGTAAAGCTTTATCAGCATTAAAAGAATTAGTTAAACGTCCTGGCGGATCTGGGTTCTTGCCGCTAGTAGATATGTTGCAGAAAAAATTAGACCGAGACATAAAAGCAACCTTAGATAAGCAAAACATAGAGGCTAAGCGAATCTTTGATAATATTGGACTAAGTTTCGATCTTAGAATAAGAGATTTAAATAATACTCTTACAACAGCTAATCAACAATTACAAGCAGTTAGTGGGTTGTTATCTCCTGGTGGTAATCAACAACTACAAGTGCTTGTACAAGATATTAAAAATGCAGCAGATGTACTTGAAATAGAGAAAAAGATTGCTCAAGAAACTGCGCTGAAAAATATTGCCGTTAGCGCTAGTGAAAAAGCAAGTAGACAAGCTTCAATTAATAGGTTAACTGGTGAACGCGAGGTTCTCAAAACTCAGCAAGATCAAAAACGTCAAGCCGATCTAGCTCTAGCAGTAGAAACGCGCAGACTCGAAGCTCTTAGATATAATATAGAATTACGAGAGATGGAACTGGAAACGTTTCAAAAAATATTTGAAGCAAATCCAGCAGTTACCGAAAGTTTCAGACGCCAATTATACGAATTAAAAGAATCAGAAGCAAAAGATCTAGCTAATAGTAATATATCTAGATTACGAAATGCAATAGCACAACAACAACAAAATTTAGCTAATTTAGGTGAATTAGGTATAAATACTGATAGAAATAAAGCAACAGCTTTTGAAATAGAGTTGCTTAAATCGTTAGAAGAAGAACTTGATAGAGTTATTGGCAAAGAATCTACAAGACAATTTATCAAAGATCTTGAAGAAGCTAATAGACGTTTTACTGCTGATCGTGAACAACAATTGCGTATTGTTGAACAAATAAATACTGCTAATTTAAATAGATTAGATATTGAAACACAATTATTTGAATTAAATCAACAAACACAAAGTACACAACGTGATTTTATGCGCGCAAGTTTAGATCTTAGGACTCAAATGGGTGTATTAACAGAAGATGAAATAAATAAACAAAATATACGTATTAAACAATTAGAAATACAATCGCAGCTTCAAGAAAAACTTAATAGTTTAAATCTAAAGCAAGCACAAATTCAAGCAGATTTAGCTATTCTTAATGCGCAAGTTGAAGATTCTGATATGGGTGGAACAATTGCTCCTCCAGGCGTTCAACAGCGTATTAAGTATTTAGAAGATCAATTAAAGGTTATTGATAGGGCTAAACAGCTAGCTAATGAATATTCGGCAGTTCAAAATAAAATACTAAGTGAACAAGAAAAATTTGATGCTAGAACTAAAGATTATGGTAATTCATTTAAACGCATGTTTGAAGGAATGGCAGACGCTATAATAGAATTTGCTAAAACAGGTAAGCTAAATTTTAAAGAAGTAATTAATAGTTTTATAGCTGATATTACTAGGTATGAACTAAAGCTACAAGCAACAGAAGCCTATGCTGCTAGTAGACCATTTTTGTTAAAGTTTTTAGGAAGTATATTCGGTAGTACAGCTAATACCGGTGGTGTTGCTTACAACGCTTATGTTGATGCAGGCGGATTTGCAATGGGCGCAGCATTTAATCGTGGTGTTGAAGCTTATGCCCGTGGCGGAATGTTTACTAATAGTATAGTAAATCAACCTACACTATTTAAAGCAGCCAAAGGTTTAGGCGTAATGGGCGAAGCAGGACCCGAAGCTATTATGCCCCTAAACCGCGATAGTCAAGGTAATCTTGGAGTTCGTGCTAATCAAGGTAATGTAGAAGTAGTAGTAAATAACTTTACTCAAGCTCGTGCCGAAACTCGTGAAACTACTGACAGCCGTGGTAATCGTCGCATAGAGGTTATTGTTGCTGACTTAGTAGCTGGTGAAATTAGCAGACCAAACAGTAATATACAGCAATCATTTGTAAATAGTTTCGGAACTAAACCTATGGTAGCAAGGAGATAATATGGCAGTATTAAATTGGCCAGTAGCACTGCCACAAGCCCCACAAAAAGGATTCACAGAAACAGTTGGTGCCAGCATTATACGTAGTCAAACTGATAAAGGCCCTGCTAAACAACGCTATCGTGGTAAAGTACCTAATACTATGCCAGTAGAATTTATAATGACCAGCACACAGGTTGCTGACTTAGAAACATTTATAAATAATAGTCCTAACCAAAATCCTGCCGGCATCAAAACAGTTGGCAGATTTAATTTTACACATCCTAGAACTAATGCTAGTGTTGAAGTACGTATTGTACCGCAAGGAGAGGGACAATTATTTAGTTGCCAATATCTTGCGCCAGATTATTGGAATGTTAGTCTAACTTTTGAAATATTACCATGAGCAGATTAAATAGATTAAGTGCTAGCGCTATTAGAGCAATGTTTTCGTCAGAAACAGATGCTCAATTAATTATGCTACTAACTATTTTTGATCCAGATACTACTGGCGGAGCTTATAATTTATATTTAGCAGATGGTTTTACAGGTAGATTAGCTAGCACCACAGAACAAGAAATAGTATATGGAGTTACTAGTAATAATCAGGACTATTCTTTTATTCCTATGGAAATAACTCTTCCTCCAGAGCAAGATACTGGAGTTGGGCAATGTAGTATAACTATTAATTATGTTACGCAAGAAGCAATTACACTTGTTCGTACACATCTAACAAAACCTGCACTAGCTAATATTAAATTGATATTAGCTAGTGCTCCAAATACCGTAGAAGCAGAGTTTCCTAATTTTTATATAACTAGTGCAAATTATAGTAGTGAAAGTATTAGACTAGAACTTAATATGATAAACTATAACTTAGAACCTTTTCCAGCCTATAGTTTTACTCCAAGATATTTTCCAGGACTTTTCTAAATGGATTATACAAAATACATTGGCTTATCATATCTAGAGAATGGTAGAACAGAACACGGCGTTGATTGCTGGGGATTAGTTTGTCTATTTTATAAACATGAATTTAATATTGATTTACCTAGTTATATAAATGAGTATTCTGGAGCCAATGATCCATATCTAGCAAATTTTATAAAACATACAAAAATTAGCTGGAATTTAACAACATCCCCTAAACTAGGGGATGTTTGTGTATTTAATATACTAGGTGAGCCTACTCATGTAGGAATTTATTTAAATAACCAAGAATTTTTGCACTGCAGAGATGGCAAAGATAGTGTTATAGAATCATTAAAAAACCACAAATGGAATCGTAGACTAGAAGGTATTTATAGTTATAGCACTGAACCAGCTGTTCAAGTAATTGCTAGACCTCATCCACTACGTCAAACTACCATTATAGAGGTAGCTCAAGCAGGAACTACTTGCCTAGATTTTGCAAAATATTTAATTGATAAATATAATTTAGGCAAACATATATCAAGCAGATTGATAATAATGATTGACGGTTATATTATTGATCGTGATCGCTGGTCTACTACTAGGCTAGAGCCAGGTCAAACTATTACCTATAAAAGCATACCGCAAGGCCGCGAAGGTCTAAGGTTAGCACTATCATTTGCTATTGCTATTGCCGCACCATATGCAGCAGGAGCGTTTCTTGGTACAACTGCCGCAGCTGCTGCTGCTGCTGGAGGCGTAGCTCAATTTACATTTGTAGCAACAGCAGCAGCTATTCAATTTGCTGGTATGGCATTATTAAATGCCGTACTACCTATTAGACCACCAGAACAAAAAGATCCTGGTAGTCCTACACAATTAGGATTATTTACTGGTAGTAGCAATCAAATTAATAGATTTGGTCCAATACCGGTTGTATTAGGCAGAGTTAGATATACAGGTTTATTAGGTGCAACTCCCTATATAAAAACTAAAACAACAACTACTATATTAAATCAAGTTATTGTTTGGGGATTTGGCCCATTAAATGTTCGTGATATTTCTGTTGGTGCTAATCAGATTGAAGATTACTATCAAGATAATTTACCAGATTTAGTGCCTACACCAATTACATTATACGGAAAAGAAAACGAGGATGTAACAGCTTTTGAAAAATTATATCCCACAGACGTGCAACTAGCGGCTGGAAGCACAAGCGTAGAACTAGTAAATACTCCTAGTTTATCGAATCCTTGGACAGAAGCCACATTTACAGATCCAATTAATAGTATAGATGTAGCTTTTAATTTTCCTGAAGGTATGCGCCAAATAATTACAAAAGGTGAAAATTCAGGAGATTCGCGCGCAACAACATGTCAACTAGAAGTTCAGCTTAAAAAATATTATTTAGGCGATAGTATCCAAGATCAAGCATGGACAAATACAAGTTCTGATAATAGTCCTGCATATAAACTACAAGCAGACTATAGAAATGTGTTAGGTTCAGCAGCTTATATTGATGATAATGGTGATACTATACAATTATGGAGAAAACATGTTTTCTGTCTAGGTCCAAACGGGCAAATTGCTAAATTTAGCGGCTCTGCTACAGATATAGAAAACAGTAATCCAAGTCAAACACTACAAACAAAATATTTTCAGACTAATTACTCTGCATTGTTAAGCAGTAGTCAAACATTTACTTATACTCCTACTATACCTAATGGTTTTATAAAATTATATACTTTAGTTATTTTTGGTAGTAGCGGTATTCAAAGTGCTAAAACCGAAAATCATCTAACGGCATATAATAATCAAGGGTATACAGGACTAACTATTGCTTATGAAAATAGCTATTATCAAGGAGTAGATCCTAGCACAGTAGATGCTGTTAATGATACTATAATAATAGCTAGTGGACAATTAACAGAATTAGTTAGTAATCAACCTAATGTTAGCGGTACTACTACTGAAATATTTAACACTAGACAACTATTAAATGTAGAACCAGTTTCACAAACTATATTAAACATTAAAAGTGGTATTTGGGGCGAGTTTATAAATACCTATGGTGTTTGGTCAACTGCTGCAAATCAAGCACAAACTTTCGATCAAACGAAAGTATTAAATCTAACTACTAGCGGAATTTATAGGTTAGAGTTTAGTAGTGACGATAATGGGCAACTTTTATTAGACGACACTTTAATAATTAATTATCCTAAAGGTGGACATCGTAGTTCAGCAGTTGTAGAACGCTATATTTCTAGCGGGTCGCATAGTTTACAGCTAACTGCTACAAATACTGGTGGAGCTGCAGGCATTGCATGTAAAATAACATTTACTAATAACGTAGGTCAAAATTCATCACCTAGTTCGCAAAATATTATTACTATTGGTACAGCAGGATTTTTTGAAAAACAAAAAGATGCCTTTAACTATGTACATGAATTTAAAAATTTAAATGCCAAAGCTCAAGCAACCGTTGCTATAACAACAGCAACTGCCGCAGACGATAAATTTACTTGTAGTTCTGAAACTGAATTTATACAATTAACAGTTGGTGACAGAATTCGTTTTCAAGGTACAGTGTTCGGTGGAGTACAAACCAATACTAATTATTATGTAAAAGCTTTAGATATAACTAATAATAAGCTGACTATTAGTGCTAATCCTGATTTATCTACAACATTTAATGTAGTTAGTAATGTTACAGGTAGTATGAATCTTATTATTCAAGCCTCTAGCTATAAAATACGTGCTCGTAGAATAAATAGTAGTCTAGAAGAAGCACCTAGCGGACAAGGTGATTATAGAAACTACCACAGATGTGTTTATATTAACAGCGTAGGTTATAGTAATAATAAGCCAATGTTAAATCCTCCTGGATGTTATCTAGCAAAAACGGCTATGCAAATTCAAAGCTCAAATAAGATAAATGGGCAAATTGATGGCATAAACGCTATTGTAGAAACAATTGGCTGGGATTGGGATAGTGTTACAGAAAAGTATGAACCAAATAGAATAATAAATAATCCTGCAGCTCTATTTATATATGTATTAACACATCCTGCGATACCTAAACCTTATAGAATAACCAACGCAAATACAGAAATAGACTTAGATACTATTAAAATTTGGCATACATTTTGCAACGGAGTTGGTACAAGACCTAAACTAACCTATAATGCAGTAATTAGTGATACTAGAAGTGTAATGGATGTATTACGAGATATTTGTGCGGCAGGTATGGCTAGCCCAACATATATTGATGGTAAGTGGAGCGTTGTAATAGAAACAGCACGCAATCATGTAGTGCAACATTTTACACCACATAATAGCTGGGGTTTTGAGAGTACAAAAACTTTACCACGTATACCAGATGCTTTTAGAATTAGTTTTGTAAATGAAGAAAAATCTTATCAACAAGATGAGCTTATCGTTTGTAACTTTGATAAAACTGAAAGCACTGTAGAATTAATAGAAGAATTAAACTTACCTGGTGTAACTAATGCAACACAAGCAAAATATTTAGCACGTTTTCATTTTGCACAACTAAAGTTACGGCCCGAAACTTATACTATAAATGTAGATTTTGAATATTTAGTTTGCACCCGTGGAGATTTAGTACGAGTATCACATGATGTACCATTATGGGGTTCTGGTACAGGCAGAATAAAGTCTTTTAATGGTGCTAATATCGTACTATCCGATGAAATATACCTAGAAAGCGCAAAAACTTATAAAATTCGTATACGCACTAATAATCTTACTACAACTGCTGGTACAGGTTTTGTCCTTAAAACTTTAACGGCTGTAAATACAGGTTATTATACAAATATTAGTATTTCAGATCTTGCTGGTAACGAAAGTTTAACCAGTTTAGGAGTCGAAGCAGATAATTTATATATGATTGGTGAAACAAATAAAGAAACACAGGAATTAATTGTATTAGGGATAGAGCCTAGTTCTAACTTAAGTGCACGGCTAACTCTTGTAGATTATTCACCTAGTATATATTCCTTAGATTTATCAGATGCAAATACTCAATTACCTGCGTACAACAGCAATATTACTCAAACGAATAATGCTATAGTTAAAAATACAGTTACAAAAGCACCTATATTTGTAAGTTCAATTAGTAATACTGGATTAAGTGAACAAATTTCTCCAGGTAATTATCAAAATGTTACAATAATAAGTTTTGCAAACCCAGAAGAAGTAAGTATTCAAGCAGAAAAAGTACAATTAGAGATAGTAGCTGCAAATAGTAATTTTGATATAGTTGGTATTAATCAAACTTATATTGTACCAAAAGAACAAAGTTCAATAACTATTAATGGATTAATAACTGGACAAGTTTATAAAGTAAGATTAAGATATACTAATAGTATTGGTAGCGTAGTCGGTCCGTGGAGTGATATAAAATTTATATCTATTGAAGGAAAAAGTACCACATTACTTAGCTCTCCAGAATTAACTGTAGACTTAGCTAATCACTATATAATTGTATTGCCAAATACAAATTTTACTAGCAATAATTCTAGTATTAGCGATACAACTTTGACTATAGGTAATTTATCTAGCGGCACTCCTAAAATAGGAATGTTCTTAATTGCAACCGGAATATTGCCAAATACTTATATAGTTAGTGGCAGCGGAAGCAGTTGGCAGGTAGACAAATCTCAAACATTAACCAGTACTGCTATAGGCGGCGTATTAAACAATACTGACCCTAGTTTTAAAGAATACGAGTTTAGACTTTATAAAGATAGTGGCAGTGGAGATTTTTGGAACTTAGATGTGACTAACTATGGAATAAAAACAACTAAAAATACTGTTGCAGGTGTTTTTAACTTAAAAGAATTCTCCGCCCCTAGAATATCAAGTGCAGGAATTAACTATAGAATAGCTTGTAGAGCAATTGATAAAAACGATAACTATAGTTCTAGTAGTACAGTGGGCTCTATAATTATTGCTACAATTAAATAGGAAAGTAATATGGCGGCAAGACTATATTCAGGATTGAAAAGTTTAAAATTAGTCATAGATACTCCATATGATACTATTAGAACTAGTGATATTCGTGATGATTTAATAGCTGTAAAAGTATGGTACAGTACTACATCTGGGTTTACTCCTCCAGGACAGGGAACTCTTGCTTTTGACGGTACAGGATTAAATATTACAATAAGTGGTCCACTTAATGATTCTAGTCAATCGCTAGCAAATAATACTACTTATTATGTAAAATATGCTCTGATAAGTAGTATTGATCCAGATGTTTATGACATATCTAGTCAATTAACAGCTACTACTGATAGTGCAGCAGGACAAGGACTAGAAGGTATTCGGAGTCTTACTGCTTATTTAGTCCAACCTCAAACCAGTGCTACTCCTAGTGTTAGCCCGAATCCTACTTTAGGAAGTGCTAACACTCCGGCAGCACCTACTAATTGGTCTACAACAGTACCAAGTGTATCAGTAGGTGAAATATTATGGTATATATTTGGCAGATTTAATCCTAATTCTACGTCAATAACATATGAAGGTACTACAATTGCTGGTTATGCAACCGTTTGGTCATCACCAGTAGCTGCCAGCGTATTTCAAGATATTAAAAGTGATAATTGGAATGGTAGTAATCCTCCTACTAGCGGCGATTTTGGTGTAGGTGCTACTAGTGGCTACTATTTAAATAAAACCGAAGGTAGTATTTATGTACAGAGTGCTTATGTAAAAGGAACTTTACTGGCAGGTAGTGTTATTATTGGTTCTGCTACAATAGATAGTTCTGGTGGCACTAGTATTACTACTATCAAAAATCAAGCAGCAAATGCATTAGCTACAACAAACTTTGATACTACACTTCAAACAAAACTAACTTCCGGTGTAACAAATATATTAGCAGGACAAGGAGCAACATATCAATTATTAGTAGGACCAAATGCTAGTACAAAAATTGTAGCTTGTCATCAAGATGTATTAACCGCCGATTTTACTAATGCTAATTGGCCTATAGCAGCAGCAAATACTAGTGGAGTTCCACGTACGTATTTATTTGTTGGTCCTGGTGGCATATTTATGGGAAAATATGCTGATACCGCTAACGCCATAAAAAATCATAAAATAGCATTAGATGCTACAACCGGAGATGCTACATTTACTGGAACTATAACCGCTGGTAGTTCTTTATTAGGAACATTAATTGTAGGAAGCACTCCTGCAATTAGCGGAACAACAATGACCGGAAGTGGGGCACTGATAAATTCTGGTGGAACATTTGCTCTAGGTAATTCTACCAATAATATTACTTATAATGGTACTAATATTACATTAAATGGCACAATAGTAGCTCAAACTAATATCATCAATATTAGCCAGTTACAGAATAGCAGTATTACCATTAGTGGTAACAATATTACTGGTATTGGTACTGGAAATAATACAGCCGTAGCTAATTCTGCTATTACCATTAATGCTGCTGGAGCTCTTAGTGGAGCTGGTGGTGGTACAGTTACTTTAACTGGTATTGGTTTTACTGGAGCTATTAATGCTAACCATACTACAATAGATACTAATACAGGTGCTATCAATGGTGTAGGAACTGGTGCTGGTACTATAGTAGCTAATACTAAGGTTACTATTAATGCTGCTGGAGCTCTTAGTGGAGCTGGTGGTGGTACAGTTACTTATAGTGGACTAGGAGGTAAAAATTTAGGGTTAATTGATAGTATTGTTACGGGAAATGTTACTACTTACATGGGTAATGGATCCGTATCCTCCTCCGCCTACAGTACTAGTCTGAGCTCGACCGCTAGCGTAACTATTGTGGTTCCTGATGGTACAGCCGTAATATTTATAGACTGGAATTTAGGTGAAGGCGCACCAGACTCGTCAGGAAAATCGGCCGGTACAGTTGGACCATATTTATCATCATATACTATAGGAGGTATTGCTGCTCCTCAACGTATGTTTATTAATCCAGGTGCTGGAACTTACACTATTTCTATTTCACGAACTAGTTATAATAGCGCCACAAGAATAGGTTTATATGTATTTTTACTTCGAAGATAATAATGGTAATTAATTATGGATGCAAAATATGTTCATTTCACTGTATATGATGACTTGGGTAATATAATACGTAGTGGTATGTGTCAAGAAGAGGCATACCACCTACAAGTTTTAAATCCTGGAGAATATATCATACAAATTTATAGCGATCCCGAAAAAGATACTATAGATACTATAACTAAAGATATAATACCCAATAGTAGGGTTCCCGATCCTATAACATATATTGATGCTAGACGACAGATTTATCCTTCTATTGCAGAACAATTAGATATGTTGTGGCACGCAATGCATGCAGATACTATACCTAAAGCTGAACCGTTTTACACTACAATAAAACTTGTAAAAGATGCATATCCAAAAGATAATTCCGCTATTCCAGGATCAACAAATGTGGTGATTCTATGAATTTTCCAAATAGACAAGAATATAGAGCAGCTCATGAATTAGGTATTCAAAATATTGAACACTTAGTTTTCAATAAATGGAAAATAGTTCAAACAAAAATACCTAGTGGTTGTACTTTAACTACAGTTGCAAAAAATACTATAAGCAGAGAAACAGCACCAAATTTAACATTTTATGTTAAAGGTCTGGGTACTGTTTCTAACAGTAATGGAGTTATTATTCCTAATAGAACTGCAGGGGTTTTTTCAGGTGATCGACCAGACCACCCTGCTGGCATTACTAAATTAGAATCTATTGAAGACATTGAATTGTGGTGCTGCAATAGAACACATAATAGAGGTAGACTGCCTATTTTAACACCTATGATAGTAAATAAAGGTAATAATATTAATATTAGTAATAAAGAACTATATTTAGTATGTTATGGCACTATAGATAATAGAGAAGCACCTTATACTATAATTGCTATACAAGAAAAAACAATTGTAGCACAAGAAACTACTTATATATTAAAATTTGAGGATTAATATGTTTCGCCAAAAAATATGGATGATACCTGTAGCTTATATATTAGGCATGTGCAGTATTATTATAGGTCTTTACTTAGTCACAACTAATTATGTTTCTAGCTCTTGGTTGTTAGCTTGGTTAACTGGGCATATAGTATGTTCTTTATTTGTAACAGTGGGACTACATAGGTATTTTAGCCATGGAAGTTTTACTACAAATAATTTTTGGCACTCTATATTAGCTATGGGCAGTAACTTAGGTATACATGGAAGCCCGCAAGCTTGGAGTACAGCCCATATTACTCATCACGAATATTCAGATACTAATAGAGATCCACATAATGTAAATATTAACTATTTACTATGGAAAAGTTATAATAAAGTTCCAATGAGTTTATGGCGATTAAAACACTTATCAAACGATCCAGTATTAAAATTTACTCATAGGTATAGTATATTAATAGTATTACTATTTAGTTTAATATTATATTATATTGACCCTATGTTGTTATTATTTGGCTACTTGATGCCACTAGGCTCTGTGCACTTTATTGGGGCTGTTCATCAAATTACTACACATAAAAATGGTATAGTAAAAAATATGCCATATATGGAATGGATACTACCCGCTAGTGGGGAATGGTATCATAAATATCATCACGATAATCCACGCAGTCCAAACTTTGGTAATAAATGGTACCATTTAGATTTTGGATATTTATTAATTAAATTAATTAGAACAAATAAGGAAATATTAGTATGAGTATTACTTATACTTGGGAAATTACATCGCTTAAAAAACTAGATGTTGTAGGTTCTTTACAGAATGTAATTTATGAGGTATCATGGAAAAAAATAGGTACAGACAGTGAAAATAATTTACAAGGATCTTTTGAAGCATCAACTAAATTTCCTGTAGAAAATTTAAATGTTAGTAATTTTATTCCGTTTGAAAGTTTGAGCAAACAAGATATAATTAATTGGTTGCAAACTGTTGTTATAGGTGGATATGAATTAGAAGTTAATATTAGAATTAAACAAGAAATAGATAAGCAAAGAAGTACAATTACAACATTAGCTCCAAGTGAATTTCCTTGGGAAAATTGATCAACCAATCTACCCCGACCTAGCGACCGAGCTGACTAAACCAACTTGGAAACCACAGATCGGTAAGCAAAGAACTTAAAAAGTTTCGCTCAATGCCCTGCTCAATCGTTATTGAGCAGGGCATTTTTTATAGTTGA
>Ga0194130_10004560_pt1 | contig 17523 bp, 12 predicted proteins | sample TA2KigsurfametaG_FD_160084 | JGI IMG/M metagenome (GOLD analysis project Ga0194130, IMG submission 160084) | Freshwater microbial communities from Lake Tanganyika, Tanzania - TA2015050 Kigoma 12 surface | ecosystem: Environmental > Aquatic > Freshwater > Lake | place: Tanzania: Lake Tanganyika... | reverse complement strand
GGGGGCGGTGGGACGCGGGTTGGAAAACCCGCGCTACGGGGGCGGTGGGACGCGGGTTGGAAAACCCGCGCTACGGGGGCGGTGGGACGCGGGTTGGAAAACCCGCGCTACGGGGCGGTCGAGGGCTGCTTCGCCACGTCGGCGAGGCAGGCCGCGGCGGCGGCGGTCGTGCGGTCGATGTCGGCCTCGGTGTGGCACGCCGAGATGAACAGCGCCTCGTACTGGCTGCAGGGCAGGTAGACACCGCGGTCGATCATGCCCCAGAAGAAGGCCGCGTAGCGGTCGGTGTCGCTCGCCGCCGCGGTCCGCCAGCCCGTCACCGGCACCGGCGAGGTGCCGCGCTGGAAGAAGATCGTCATCATGCTGCCGACCCGGGCGATCCAGGCCGTAATCCCCGCCGCGGCGGCCGCATCCCGAAAACCCGCTTCGAGGCGGCCGCCCAGCCGTTCGAGGTGGGCATAGGGCGGGTGATCGCGGAGCTGCTCGAGCGTGGCGGTGCCCGCGGCGACGGCGAGCGGGTTGCCGGAGAGCGTGCCGGCCTGGAAGACCTTCCCCGCCGGCAGCACGTGGTCCATCACGTCGGCCCGGCCGCCGTACGCGGCCAGCGGCAGCCCGCCCCCCACGATCTTGCCGAGCGTGGTCAGGTCGGGCTCGATGCCGAGCAGTTGCTGCGCGCCGCCGAGCGCCAGCCGGAACCCCGTCATCACCTCGTCGCAGACCAGCAGCGCCCCGTGGCGGCGCGTCAGGTCGCGGGCGGCCGTGAGGAACTCGGCCGAGGGCACGACGAGCCCCATGTTGCCCACCACGGGCTCCAGGAGCACCGCCGCGATCTCGCCCCCGCGCGCCCGGAACAGCGCCTCGAGTTCCTCCGGCTCGTTGTATTCGAGGACGACCGTGTCGCGGGCCGTGCCCGCGGTAATGCCCGGCGAGTTCGGCACGCCGAGCGTGGCGGCCGACGATCCGGCTGCCACCAGCAGGCTGTCGACGTGCCCGTGGTAGTTGCCGGCGAACTTCACGATCACGTCGCGGCCCGTGAACCCCCTGGCCAGCCGCACGGCGCTCATCGCCGCCTCCGTGCCGGAGCTCACCAGCCGCACCTTCTCGATCGACGGCACGCAGGCGATGATCAGTTCGGCGAGCTTGCTCTCCCCCTCCGTCGGCGCTCCGTAGCTGGTTCCGGTGGCGAGCGACTTCCCGATCGCGGCCACCACTCGCGGATGGCGGTGGCCGAGGATCATGGGGCCCCACGAGCCGATGTAGTCGAGGTAGAGGTTGCCGTCGACGTCGGTGAGGTGCTGACCCTGCGCCGAAGCGAAGAAGATCGGCTCCCCCCCCACGCCGCCGAAGGCGCGGGCCGGGGAGTTCACGCCGCCGGGGATCACCGCGCGGGCGCGGGCGAAGGCCGCGTGGCTGCTGCGGCGCCGGTCGGCGGTGCGGTCGGGCGGGGTCGGTTTCATGGCTGCGGGGTATCCTCCGCCGCGGCCGGCATCTCCGACAAGAGGGCGCGTGCCCGATCCACCTGCTCGGCCACGTGGGGCTTGTCGCCGTAGAGGTCGACGAGCCCCGTGAGCAATCGCCACCGCCGGCGGTCGAAGTCGGCCCGGGCCTGCTCGTCTTCGGCAGCGTCGGCCTGCTCCGCGAGACCAGCCGCTGCGGCGAGCGTCGCGACCGCGCTTGCCAGGTCGGCGTCGCGGTCGCGCTGCATCCGGTCCTGCAGCTCGGCGATCCGGCGGCGCACCAGATCGAGCCACAGCGACGTCCGCTCTTCTGGAGGCAGGGCGGCCTCCGCGGCCGTCGCGGAGACGTCGGGGTGCAGGGCCAGCACCGCTTCGAGGGCCGCGAGGCAGGCCTCCGGGCCGTCGGCCTGCCGCTCCATGGCGGCCCGGTACTCCCGCTCCACCCCCGGCAGCGGCCCGCCGCCGAACCGTTGCCGCTGCACCCGCTTCTCGAGCGTGTTGAGGTCGAGCCGATGGCCCACGTCGCGGATCCCGGCAGCCCGCGGATCGCCGCCGTGCCGCTCGAGAAACGAGGCGATCAGCGGGCGGGCATCCCGCAGATCGGCGTCGGGATCACCTGCCAGCGCCATGATCCGCTTGTGCAGTTCGTCGGCGGTCGGCCGCCGCAGCAGCGCGTGGCCGCCGCCGACGAGCACCGCCGCGATGCCGATTCCCGACGCGATGCGCACAGCCGCATCCCGCCACCAGCGCGAGCGCTCCGCCTCGCGGGCCGCCCGGTGCAGGTCTTCGAGCGTCACGAACCGGCTCGCTGCGGGGAGTGTCTCCAGCATGACGCGTTCACGATCCGGCGCCGTGGGCTGACGGGCGAGGCTGCCGGACGAGGCGCCGTCCGCCGCGGGCACCGGCCAACTGGGCAGCGTGGCGGCTCGGCCGTCGACCCGATGCGTTCCTGCGATCGGGGCGACGCCGCCCTCGAGCCCGTCCGCCAGGGTCGGGGCGAGCAGGTCGACACCGTGGTCGTGGTCTCCCCGCCCCGCGGCGGCTCCGGCCGTCGACGTGTCGATTCCCGTCGCGGAGGCCGTGTCGGCGGCCGGGCCCTCGATGGCCGAGAGCAGTCGGCCGACCGCTAGCGCGCTGGCCGGCCGGCGTCCGGGATCCTTGGCGAGCAGTCGGTCGACGAGGCCGTCGAGCGCCCGGGGCACGTCGGCGACCGCCGCGGAGAGGCGTGGCGGGGTCTCCGTCCGCTGCCTCCGCAGCACCTCCGACGGCGCGCCGCCGCGGAACGGCGGCTGGCCGGCAAGCATCGCGTAGATCACCAGGCCCAGCGAGTAGAGGTCGACTCGATGATCGATCGGGCCGCCGGCAGCCTGCTCGGGCGCCATGTACTCGGCCGTCCCCACGACCGTGCCGACCAGGGTGTGCCCCGAGTCGCCGAACAGCCGCGCGATGCCGAAGTCGGCCAGCTTGACCGGCCCGTCGACGGCTGGATCATCGGGAAACAGCAGGTTCGCGGGCTTGAGGTCGCGGTGGACGACCCCATGGTCGTGGGCCGACTTGAGCGCCCGCGTGATGGCCAGCGCCACGTCGACCGTCGTCCGCCAGTCGAACCGCTGCCCGGCGCGAAGCAGCTGCTCGAGGCTCTGGCCGCGGATGAGCTCCATCGCGAAATAGGGCAGGCCGTCCTGCTCCCCGAACGCCAGCAGCCGGACGATGCCGGGGTGCCGCAGGCCCTTGAGCGCCTCGATCTCGGCGAGCAGCCGGCGGCGCATCGCCGGGTCGTCGCCCAGGTGCGCCGCCAGCGTCTTGACCGCGACCGGTCCGCCGGTGCCCCCGTCGCTCGCCTCGTAGACGGCCCCCATGCCGCCCCTGCCGAGCGTGCCGGTGATCGTGTACGGGCCCAACTGCGTCGGCTGCATCTGTCGGAGTGTACCTGCCGACCGCTGGCCCCCCCAAGCCGCCGGGAATCCATTCGGGTACAACAACCGCCCCGGCGACGCCGCCGGACGTCCCGAGGAACGCATGCCCACCGACCGAGGCACCACACGGCTGTTGCCCGCCGACTCCAACCAGGCCCGCGGCCTGGCCGACTACGCCGTCGACTTCCTGGTCCGCGATCCACGGCCGATCGGCGCGGCGACGCTGGCGCTGCTGGAGCGGTTTCACCTCGACAGCGTCGGCTGCGGCGTGTCGGCGATCGCCGCCGCCGCCAACGCGCCGACGGTGCTCCGCCGCGAGGCCCTGGCCACGCCGCCGATGGCGGGGAGCCGCGGGGCCGTCTGCTTCGGCTCGGCACAACGCTGCCTCGTCGAGCGGGCCGTCGCGGCCAACGCCGCCGCGGTCCGCGAGTGGGACTCCAACGGGACGAACTTCGGCCACGACGCCGCCAGGGGGCGGACCGCGGGTGAGTTCGGCCACAACGACTACTACCCCGTGGCCGTGGCGGCGGCGGGGGAGGCGGGCCTGGGAGGGGGCGACACGCTGCGGCTGATGCTCCTGATCGACGAAATCCGCGGCCGGCTGGCCGAGGTGTTCGCGCTGCGGCGCTACGCCATCGACCATGTCCACCACGGGGCGGTCGCCGCAGCGGTCGCCTGGGCGGCGGCGCTCGGCGGCACCCCCGAGCAGATCGAGTCGGCGATCGGGATGGTCGTGGCGCACTACGTCCCCTTCCGCGCCATCCGGGCGGGCCACCAGCTCTCCGACAGCAAGGGGGCGTCGGCGGCGCTCTCGTCCGAAGTGGCCGTGATGGCCGCGCGGCGGGCGCTCGCCGGCTTCGTGGGGCCGCTCGACGTGTTCCGCAACCCGCTGGCGATCTACCGGCGCAACGAGCCCTGCCCCGACGGCCGCAGCCCCTTCGACCTCGAACTGGGCGTCGGCGGCGACGTCTTCGCGATCCATTCGATGCACTTCAAGCTCGGGCTCTACGAGCACCAGTCGGCGGGGGCCCTGCAGTCGCTGGTCGACCTGTTCGCGGCCCATCCGGGGCTCGCCGCCGACCTCGACGGCATCCGCGGGATCACGGTGCGGATCTACGAGCCGGCCTTCTCGATCATCGCCGACCCGGCCAAGCGGACGCCGACCACGCGGCAGTCGGCCGACCACTCCCTTCCCTACATCCTCGCCAAGACGCTGCTCAAGGCCCGCGCCGCGGTGCGGTCGGGCCGGCCGATCGGCTGGGAGTCGCTGATGCTGCTCCCCGAGGACTACTCGCCTACGGCGCTGGCCGACCCGGCGATCGCCCGGCTGATCGGCACGATGGCGATCGAGCACGGCGGGCCGGACTACGACGCCCGCTATCCCGAGGGCATCCCCACCAGCGTGGCGATCGACCACGGGGCGCTCGGCCGCGTGGGCGGGGCGCTGGTGTCGTTTCCGTTGGGCCACGCCCGGGCGAACGCCGCCCAGACTGCCGCCGTCGTCGACCTGAAGTTCGATCGGCTGGTGGCCGGGGCCGGGGCCGACCCGCGGGCAATCCGCGAGCGGATGTCGCTGGCGGCACGGACCCCGGCCGAGATCGCGGAGCTGTATGCGTTTCCCATCGTCGGGTGTGATCCCGGTTGACAAGCCGCCGGCCGTGACGTCGCGGGGCGTCGTCGACGTGGTGGCCCGGGCGCTGGCCACCAAGGCGGTCGGCCACGCCGGCACGCTCGATCCGCTCGCCGAGGGGGTGGTCGTGGTCTGCGTCGGCCATGCCACGCGGCTGGTCGACTTCGTGCACGAGCTTCCCAAGCACTACGCCGCAACCTTCCTCCTCGGGCGGTCGAGCCCGTCGGACGACTTCGAGACGCCGCTGGAGGAGGAGGCCGATCCCCGCCGGCCGAGCCGCGATGAGGTCGAGGCCGCATTGCCGGCCTTTCGGGGGGCGATCCTCCAGAGGCCGTGCGCCTACTCGGCCGTGCACGTCGGCGGCAAGCGGGCCTACCGGCTCGCGCGACGCGGCCGACCGCTCGAGCTGGCCGAGAAGCCGGTGCGGATCGACCGGCTCGAGGTGACGGCGTACGACTGGCCGCGGCTGGCGGTCGAGTTGGTCTGCTCGTCGGGCACGTTCGTGCGGGCGCTCGGCCGGGATCTCGCCGCGACGCTCGGGACGAGGGCGGTGATGGAGTCGCTGGTCCGCACGGCGGTCGGCCCGTTCGCCCGCGAGACGGCCGTGCCGCTGGCGGCGATCTCGCCCGAGTCGGCCCGCGTCGCACTCGCGCCGGCGATCGCCGCCGTGCCGCACCTGCCGCGGATCACGCTCGCGGGCGACCTGCTCGACCGCGCCATCCGCGGAGCCCTCGTGCCGTGCGATGTGGCGGCAGCCGCCGCCGCGGCGATCGACGAGGCGGGAGACCTCGTGGGGATCCTCCGCCCGCACGCATCGGGAGCCTGGCGGCTGCGGCCCAACTTCCGCGGCCTCGGGTGAGGCCGTCGCGGCTACCCCCGCTCCCTCCGGAGCGCGGGTTTTCAACCCACGTCCCTGCTCGCCTCGGAGCGCGGGTTTTCAACCCGCGGCGCACCTCCCCGGATCCCGCACCGGAAGCCCCAATCGCGTGAGCGATGGGGACCGACGCGGAGTTGGGCGGAGCGCTGCCGTACCGCTTACGCGGTGACGCTTCCGTACCGTCCCGGCTGCGCCGGCGTTCTCCGGATCGCGGGTTTGCCAACCCGCGTCCCTGCTCCCCCCGAACTCCTCGATCGCCCGTGGCACCGCTCAGGACAGATCGATCACGGAGAGGGCGATCGCCGCCGTCATCAGCGCCGCGGCGACGAGGCGGCGGAGGAAGGTCGTCCGGTCGATCCTCGTCTCGAGGTCGTGGCGGCCGAGGTGGGCCAGCGCGGCACCGATCACGATCGCGATCATGCCCCGCGTCGACTGCAGGATGTTGCCGAACACGGCGCCCACGATCCCGAAGCAGACGTACAGGCCGACCATTCCCGCCAGCCACATCGCGGCGTAGGTCACGGCGGCCGTCCAGTCGAGCCGCGATCGCGGCCGGGCGGCAGGAGCCAACAGCGCGACGACGGCAAGGCAGCCGCAGACGACGTAGGTGACCGCCATCGCCAGGCTGCCGGCGGAGAGTCGGTCGATCGGTGCGGCGGCGAGGTCGGCCGACCGCTCGAGGCCGTCGATGAGCCCCACGATGAACAGGTCGGAGACGGCGAACGTGAGGCAGGCGGCCAGCGTCAGGGTCAGGGCGGCAGCCGACACGCCGCCGCCGCGCTGGAGCATGGTTGCGGCGGCGACACTCATCCCCACGGCCGTCCACTGGGATGCATCGAGGCCGCCCCCCGGCCGCGCCGCGGTGATGCCGGCGAGCATCGCGATCTTGAGGCCCAGCAGCGGAGCCACCCGGGAGGCGTCGGCACGCCGGAGGGCCGCGAACACCAGCCCCTGCCCGAGCAGGTAGCAGAAGGTCGAGCCGGCGAGCGGCAGCAGCCAGCGCGGGTCGCCGGTCACCCCCTGCGGCCAGAGCCACCGGGCCACGGGCAGGCAGACCGCACCCATGACGGCGTGTCCCAGAACGAGCAGCCGCGGGCTCGTCCCGCCGCGGGAGGAATAGTCGCGCGACACGAAGTACGACAGCGCGCTGAACAGCGCGGCGGCGAGCCCAGCGACGACGCCGACGGCGAGCGATGCGTCGCGGGGGGAGAGCCCGATCCCGGCCGTCGTCGTCACCGCGAACGCTCCCGACGGAGGGAGTCCTTGAGGCTGATGAAGTCGGAGAGCAGGAAGATCACCGTGAAGAAGGCCAGGATCACCTCCAGCAGCGTGACCAGCCGCGCGGGCACGGTGAGCGGCAGGATGTCACCGAAGCCGAAGAAGGAGAAGTTGAGAACGCTGTAGAAGAAGCAGTCGAAGAACACGCGGGCCGGCCCGCTCGCCGCCTCGAAGCCGCTGAAGCTCCCACGCTCCGCCGACTCCAGAACCCAGAAGTCGAGCGCGAAGGAGATCGTGATCTGCGCCATGTTGACGCCCATCAGCGCCAGGAAGCGGTGGTAGGGGATCTCCTGGGCGGTGGCGAGCAGGATGTGCTGCAGGTTCTCGACGAGGAAGTAGCAGGTCTTCGCCGCCGCGAGCGCCACGACCACCCCGCACACGGCGCCGGACGACAGCGGGATCCACCGCCAGACGGCGACGAGCAGCGCCGTGGCTGCCGCGATCGCCACGAGTTCCAGCACCTGGCGGCCCGCCTGGCGGGCGAGTGGGCCGGCGGGCGAAACGGCGATCGAGCGTTCCGGGACGGGATGGGTCACGCGGAGAGCGTACCCGACGGGCTCCCGCGCCGTCGGCATCGCCGGCACCACCGGCGCAACCGGCAGCGGCGGCCGGCGGAGCGGTCTCCCGGGTCGCCGCCCGGCGGTCCAGCGGCCTGTAGAGTTGTGCAGGATCGTTTCTCCCGACAAGGATCGTCGCATGGCGTTCGCCGACCGCAGCCTGGCCCCCCGCTTCGCACCCGTCGCCCGCGCGGCCGCGCCGGCCATCGCCGCCGCGACTCCCGCCGCCACGCCCCGCAACCGGGTCCGCGACCTGACCGCGCTGTTGCTCCTCGCCGGCTGCGCGTTCCTCGTGGTGTCGCTGGTGACGTTCGACGCCGGAGATCTCCCGGTGCCGCGCACGTTTCCGCCGAACGCGCGGACGGCCAACGCCTGCGGCGTGATCGGGTCAACCGTCGCGGGTACCTGCCTGGAATGGCTCGGGCTCGGAGCCTGGGGGCTCGTGGCCTGCGCCGTCATGCTGGACGTCGCCCTGCTCCGCCGGCGGCCGCTGCCCGACCTCCCGCTGCGGTCGATCGGGGCCGCGCTGGCCGTCGCTGGAGGGTGTACGCTGCTGACGCTCTTCGCGCCCGACTGGATCGAGCGGCCGCTCTGGGGGCCGGGCGGCCGCGTAGGGGGCATGGGCCGGCTGCTCGCGGAGTCGTACCTGGCCCGGACCGGCGGAGGGATCGTGGTGACGTCGCTGACGCTCGGGGGCCTGTGCCTCGCCCACGACGCGGTTCTCGTCTGGCCGATGCGGCTCGCAGCGGCCGCGGCCGCGGGCCTGTCGGCCCTCGTGGCCGGCCTGCCCGCGCGGCTGCGGCGCGACGCGCCCGCCCCCGCCGACGTGGCCGCCGTGGCGGAGCGGTTTCCGGGGCTGCGCGGCCGGCTGGCCGCCGCCGGCGGCGACGATGAAGACGACCTCGATGACGACGAGCCGGCGATCCGCGTGAAGCGCCGTGAGATTCCGGTCGCCGTCGAGGACGAGTCGGCCACCGCCGATCTCGACGCCGACGACACGGAGACGGCAGGCGACGAGCCGGACGCGGAGGAGGCGGCCGCAGCCCGCGCCCGCGTACCGATCCGGTCGCTCGCCAGCCGCCGCAAGCCGCAGCCGGCCCTGGAGCTCTCCCCCGACCCGGCCGCCGACTACGAGCTGCCGAGCCTCGACCTGCTGCTGCCGACGGAGTATCTGGAGCTCGACCAGCAGGAGCAGGAGGTCCGTGAGCGGGCCAAGGTGCTCGAGAAGACGTTCGGCGAGTTCGGCTTCAAGGTGAAGGTGGTCGAGATCGAGACCGGCCCGGTGATCTCGCAGTACGAGATCGAGCTGGAGGCGGGCCTGCGGCTCTCGAAGATCACGAACCTGGCCGACGATCTGGCGATCGCCCTCCGCGTGCCGAGCGTGCGGATCGTGGCTCCGATCCCCGGCAAGAACTCGGTCGGCATCGAGGTCCCCAACACGATCCGGCAGATGGTCCGGCTCCGCGAGGTGATCGAGGAGACGCCGGCCAAGGCCCGGACGATGAAGATCCCGATCTTCCTCGGCAAGGACGTGGCGGGCAATCCGATGGTGGTCGACATGGCCAGCATGCCCCACCTCCTGATCGCCGGCCGCACGGGCACGGGCAAGTCGGTGTGCCTCAACTCGATCATCGTCTCGATGCTGATGACGCGGCGGCCCGACGAGGTGCGGATGCTGATGATCGACCCGAAGATGGTCGAGCTCACCCCCTACAAGTCGCTGCCCCACCTGATGCATCCGGTGGTCACCGACATGAAGAAGGCCGAGGCGATCCTCGCCTGGGCGGTGGAGAAGATGGAGCAGCGGTATGCCCTCTTGGCGAAGGTGGGCGTGCGCCACCTCACGCAGTACAACGCGCTGGGCCGCGCCACGATCCTCGAGCGGATCAAGCCCGAGACCGAGGAGGAGGCCGCCGCGATCCCCACCACGATGCCGTTCATCGTGATGATCGCCGACGAGATCGCCGACATGATGATGACCGCGGGCAAGGAGATCGAAGCCCACATCATCCGGCTGGCCCAGAAGAGCCGGGCGGTGGGCATCCACCTGATCCTGGCCACGCAGAAGCCGACCGTCGACGTGATCACCGGCCTGATCAAGAGCAACCTGCCGGCCCGGATCGCCTTCCAGGTGGCCAGCCGCACCGACAGCCGCGTGGTGCTCGACGAGATGGGGGCCGAGCGGCTGCTCGGCAACGGCGACATGCTGTTCCTCTCCCCCGGCACCAGCCAGATCCTCCGCGGCCAGGGGACGTTTCTCTCCGACGACGAGATCGGCCGCGTGATGGGGACGATCGGCACCAGCGAGCCGCAGTACGCGGCGGAGCTGGTGAACCTCAAGCCGGCCGGCGCCGAGGAGCCCGGCAAGGCCGCGGCCGCCAGTCCCCGCGACAAGGACGAGCTCTACGACGCCGCGGTGGAGGTGGTCATCCGGGAGGGTCGCGGCAGCGTGTCGCTCCTGCAGCGGGCGCTCGGCGTGGGCTACGGCCGCGGGGCCCGCCTGATCGACTTCATGGCGGAAGACGGCGTCGTGGGCCAATACGCGGGCTCCCAGGCCCGCGAGGTCTTGATCACGATGGAGGAGTGGGCGGCCCGCAACGGCACCGATCCCCTGCCCCCCGATCCGGCGCCGCGGAAACTGCGGATCCAGCCGCATGCCGCCCCGATGGCGACGATCGACCACGAGAAGGATGCCGAGGAGGATCTCGATCACGTGGATGCCGACGACGTGGATGCCAACGACGTGGATGCCGACGACGAGTCGGACGACGACCCCGACGACTTCCCGGACGATGACGGCGCCGACGACGGTGTCGAGGATCGCGGGTGAGCCGCACACCGATGCCGATCCACGGATACGCCCTCGCCTTCGCCGCCGCCGTCCTCTGGGGGCTGCTCTACGTCCTCGACGAGCGGCTGCTCGCGGGCGTGTCGATCTACCGCCTCTACTTCCTGCACTCGCTGGCGGGGCTGACGGTCGCCGGTGCGGTCTTGCTGGCCCAGGGAGAGTCGCCCGCGTCGTTGCTGCGGTTCTCGTGGCCGGGGGTGGGTCTGCCGCTGGTGATCGCGACGATGGTGGTCGTGGTCCTGGCCTGCCTGGCGATCTTCGCGTCGATCCAGGCGCTCGGCGCCGCGCGGGCGGCGGTGCTCGAAATCTCCTACCCGTTCTTCGTGGCGCTGTTCGCCTGGCTGCTCTACCGTCAGCCGTTCACGTGGCCGGTGGTGCTGGGCGGCCTGTTGATCTTCGCGGGCTCGGCGATCATCGTCGTCGGCAGCCACCGGGTGTCGCCCGGGCGGGCGGCTGCGGCCGCCCCGGATTCCTCGGCCGCCGCCCGCTGACGCCGCGCAGATCGGCCCGGCCCCGGAGAGTTCCGGTGCGATCCGGATGAGTCGCCCGATGGTTCCGCCCCGCCGGCATCCCGCGATGCCCGCCGTGGTGGTTCGCGAGTCCTCGGCATGCAGGCCAGGCGCCGCCGGAGTCGCTCGCCATGCGCTGCCCGGGCCGTCGATGGCTGCCGCCCCTCCTGATGGTCGCCGCCATGCTGGCCGGCCTGCCTGAGCCGGCCGGCGCGGAGTCGCCCGAGCCCGCTGCCCCGGATCAGCCGGCGGCCACCACCGACGAGCGGGTTCGGAAGGCAGAGATCCTCGCGAGCGAGCGGTGGCGGCGGGCGATGTTCGAGTTTGGCGAGTGGCTCGAGATCCAGCCGGTCTATTCCCCCAGCCAGGTGCGCGGGATCCGCGCCGATCTCGACCGCCGGGTGGCGGCCATGTCGTCGTGGGAGGTGGAGTACCTGCTCGAGACGCTCGACACGAAGCTCCGGATCCTCGAGAGCCCGCGGGCGATCGAGGCCCGCGAGTGGCTGGCCCGCTATCTCGAGGCGATGACGGACCGCCGCCGCGCGGACCTGCTCGCCGGCGTCCCGAGCGTGCTCGACCTGTCGGCGGCCGAGCTGGCCGTCAGGCTGCGGCAGGTCGAGGCCGCCCGGCAGGCGGTCGAGGCCCACGCCGATCGCTCGCGGCGGACCAACCGGGAGACCGCGGCCCTGGTGCACCGCGCGCGGGATGCCGATGCGGCGACTCGGAGGCGGCTCGAGCGGATCCGCCGCGGCGAGGCCGCATTTTCGCCCTACCGACCGCAGCCCGTCGCCGACCCCCCCCTTCTCCGACGCGGTGGCCGGTCCGCCGGCCCTGATGGTGGGCCCGTGGGGCGTGGCCTTCGGCATCGACGTCGGCGCGCTGTGACGGCGTCGACCTCCCGGGCCCGCAATCATGCCGTCGCAACGCGGCGGGGATCCGGCCCGCGGCCGCCGGTTCCTCCTGCGGAAGCCCAGGCGGTATCCTCGCCACCATGATGCCTGCGCCGGGCCGCACGATCGTGATCGCCGAAGACAGCCGCGTGCCGGCGATGATCCTCACGAAAGCGCTCGAGTCGCGGGGGCACACGGTGCACTGGGGCGCCAACGGCGCCCTGGCTCTGGCGCTGGTCCGCGAGCACCGGCCGGCGCTGGTGATCTCCGACATCGAGATGCCGGAGATGGACGGCCATGCCCTCTGCCGGGCCGTGAAGTCGGACCCCGAGCTCCGCCCGACTCCCGTGCTGATGCTGACGTCGCTGTCCGCGACGAGCGACATCCTCGACGGGCTGCGGGAGGGGGCCGACGCCTACGTCACCAAGCCCTACGAGCCGGACCATGTCTTGGACCGGATCGACCACCTGCTCGCGCACGACTCCGCCGCCGACCGGCCGGGTGAGCCCCTGGAGCTCGACTACGGCGGCGAGCGGCTGCGGCTCGACGTTTCGCGACGGCAGTTGCTCAACCTGCTGCTCTCCACCTACGAGAACATCCTCCAGCAGAACTCGAAGCTCGCCGAGATGCACCGCGACCTGGCCGACGCCAACCGCCAGGTGGAGGAAAGTCTGCGGAAGACCCGCGAGCTGCTCTACAAGGTGTTTCCCGCGCGGATCGCCGACGAGCTCGCCGACACCGGCCAGAGCGAGCCCCGGCACTTCGACGCGGTGACCGTGCTGTTCACCGACTTCGTCGGCTTCACGAAGACGGCCGAGACGCTCTCGCCACGGCAGCTGATCGCCGACCTCGACCGCTACTTCCTCCGCTTCGACCAGCTGCTCGGCGGCTGTAGCATGGAGAAGCTCAAGACCATCGGCGACGCCTACATGGCCGCCGCGGGCGTGCCGGAGCCGATCGGCTCGCACGCGGTGGACGCCGCGATGTTCGCGATCGGCATCCGCGAGGCGGTGGGGATGATCGGCCGCGAGCAGCAGGCCGCCGGGCTGCCGGTGTTTCCGATCCGCATCGGCCTGCACACCGGGCCGCTGGTGGCCGGCGTGATCGGGGAGCGGCGGTTCCTCTACGACCTCTGGGGCGACACCGTGAACACGGCAAGCCGCATGGAGAGCAAGGGGGAGCCCGGGCGGATCAACGTCTCTGCCGCGACGCACGAACTCCTGGCGCCGTTCTTCGAGTGCACGCCCCGCGGCCGCATCGAGGTCAAGGGCAAGGGCGAGGTGGAGATGTTCTTCCTGGAGCGTCTCAAGCCCGAGTTCAGCGGCGACGCCGCCGGCACGACCGGCAACGCCGCGCTGCGCGACGCCCGCGAGGCGCTCGCGGCCGGCGTGGCCTGATCCGGGCATGCGGCCAGCGCGGATGGCTCGGAGATCGGGGATTTCGATGCGGGGTCTGCGGGAGTACGCCGCGGGTTGAAAACCCGCGCTACGATCAGGCACGGGTTGAAAACCCGCGCTCCTCCCAGGCACGGGCAGCCCCCGAGCCGCGTGACCGCGCGGGGATCACGTGTGACCCGCATGCGGCAACCCCGGCGGAGGGCCGACCGAAATCCCGGTGCGGCGGGGCCAAGCCGTTCCGGTGTCGGCCGCGTCAGACTAAGCTTACTTGCGTCGAGCCCGATTCTCCCAGGCGAGCCCGCAATCCCGTGCGTTCCATCGAGATCTACGACACCACGCTCCGCGACGGCTCCCAGGGCGAAGGGGTGAACTTCTCGCTCGAGGACAAGCTCGCCATCACCAGGCGGCTCGACGAGGCGGGCGTCGACTTCATCGAGGGGGGCTATCCGCTCTCCAATCCCAAGGATGCGCAGTACTTCGAGCGGGTGCGGGGGCTCGCCCTCGCGCGGTCGAAGGTCTGCGCCTTCGGGATGACCCGCCGCCGGGGGATGACGGCGGCGGAGGATCCGGGCATGAAGGCCCTCCTCGACGCGGGCACTCCCGTGGTCACGATCGTCGGCAAGACCTCCGCCTTCCACGTCGCCGAGGTGCTCGGCGTGAGCCGGGAGGAGAACCTGGCGATGATCACCGACACGGTCGCGCACCTCGCGGGGGCCGGCCGCGAGGTGTTCTACGACGCCGAGCACTTCTTCGACGGCTGGAAGCTCGATGCCGCCTACGCCGCCGAGACGATCGTGGCCGCGGCGCGGGCGGGCGCCACGCGGATCGTCCTCTGCGACACCAACGGCGGCACGCTGCCCGCCGAGGTGAGCCACCTGGTAGCCGCCGCCGCCGCCGCCCTCGCCGCCGCTGGCGTGCCCGCGCCGCTGGCGATCCACTGCCACAACGACTGCGATCTCGCCGTCGCCAACTCGCTGGCCGCCGTGCAGGCGGGCGCGGTGCAGGTGCAGGGCACGATCAACGGCCTGGGGGAGCGGTGCGGCAACGCCGACCTGATCTCGGTCGTGGCGAACCTCGCGCTCAAGCTGCCCGGGCACCGCGTGCTCGGCGGCACGGGCACGGCCCACCTCACCGAGCTCTCGCGGTTCGTCTACGAGACGGCCAACATGTCGTACCGCGCGGGCCAGCCGTTCGTGGGGGCCAGCGCCTTCGCGCACAAGGGCGGGATGCACGTCCACGCGATCGCGAAGGCGACCGAGTCGTACGAGCACATCGCGCCGGAGGCCGTGGGCAACTCGCGGCGGATCCTCGTCAGCGAGCTGTCGGGGCGGTCCAACATCGCGGCGCTGGTCAACCGCCCCGACGTGAGGGACGACCGCAGGCTGCTCGACGCCGTGCTCGCCGAGGTGTGCCGGCTGGAGAACGAGGGCTGGCAGTTCGAGGCGGCGGGGGCGTCTTTCGACCTGCTCGTCGACCGCTGCGCCGGCACGTTCACGCCCGCCTTCGAGCGGGTCGCCTACAACGTGGCGGTGGAAAGCCGCGACGGCGGCTCCGGTGAGGTGCGGACCGAGGCCACGGTGAAGCTCCGGGTCGGCGGCGACCTCCGGCACGAGGTGGCCGAGGGGGACGGACCGGTCAACGCGCTCGACGCCGCCCTCCGCAAGGCGCTCGCGGCCGTGTATCCCGTGCTCGACCGGATGCACCTCGTGGACTACAAGGTGCGGGTCATCAACGCCCAGGAGGGGACGGCGGCCAAGGTCCGCGTGTCGATCGAGAGCACCGACGGGGAGGCCGTCTGGGGCACGGTGGGCGTGAGCGAGAACGTGATCGAGGCGAGCTGGCTGGCCCTCGCCGACTCCTTCCACCACTTTCTGTCGCGGAGGTGACCATGCGAGAGGTGTTCCTGGCAGTGCTGGTGCTCGTGCCGATCGCGGGTCGGCCGGCGGGGGCCGAGTCGCCCCCCAACACGCTCTCGGAAGCCGAGCGGCGGGGCGGATGGCGGCTGCTGTTCGACGGCCGCACGACCGCAGGCTTCCGCACCTACGGCCGCGACGGCATCTCGCCGGGCTGGGTCGTGGACCAGGGCGCGCTGGTCCGCCGCGGCGCCGGAGCCGGCGACATCGTGACGGCCGAGGAGTTCGGCGAGTTCGAGCTGCAACTCGACTACCGGATCGCGCCCGGGGGCAACAGCGGCGTGATGTTCCACGTGACGGAAGAGGCTCCGCAGCCATGGCACTCCGGGCCCGAGGTGCAGATCCTCGACAACCAGCGGGGCGCCGACCCGCAGCGGGCCGGCTGGCTCTACGACCTCTACCGGCCGCTGAACGCGAAGTGGGCCCGGGAGATGGAACTGGAGCAGGGGCTGCCCGCGCCCGAGATCGTCGATGCCACCCGCCCCGCCGGCGAGTGGAACCAACTCACGCTGCGGGTGTCGGCCGGCGGCTGCGAGGTGTGCGTCAACGGCTTCGTCTACGAGCGGTTCACGATCGGCTCCAAGGACTGGGACGAGCGGGTGGCGAAGAGCAAGTTCGCGGCCTTCCCGGGCTTCGGCAAGGCGGGCAAGGGACACATCTGCCTGCAGGATCATGGCGACGAGGTGGCCTTCCGGTCGATCAAGATCCGGGATCTGTCCGCCGATCGACCGCGGCCCGCGATCGACGACGGCACGCTGGCGGTGGCGGCGGTGCCAGCGTTTCCGGGCGTCCGCTGGGAGGGCTGGTCGCCCCAGGCGGACGACGGCACCCCGGCGCAGCCGCTGCGGCCGATCCTCGTGACGCACGCGGGGGATGGTTCGGGCCGGCTGTTCGTGCCGGACCAGAGCGGCATGATCCACGTGATCCGCCCGGGGGCCGCCGAGGCGAAGCTGTTCCTCGACCTCCGCGCCGCCACCTCGCCGTGGACGAAGTGGAACGAAGAGGGGCTCCTGGGTCTCGCCTTCCATCCCCGGTTTCGCGACAACGGCGAGTTCTTCGTCTGCCAGAGCCTCGCGGGAGCCAAGCGGCTCGAGCAGGTGGCACGGTTCCGGGTGTCGAAGGACGATCCCGACCGGGCCGATCCGGCGAGCGGCGAGGTGGTGCTCGAGATCGAGCAGCCGTTCTGGAACCACAACGGCGGCTCGATCGCCTTCGGCCCCGACGGCTTCCTGTACGTCGGCCTCGGGGACGGCGGCAGCCGCAACGACCCGTTCGGCCACGGCCAGCGGCTCGACGTGCTGTTTGGCAAGATTCTGCGGATCGACGTGGACCGCCGCGCGGGAGACCTCGGCTACGCGATCCCGCCCGACAATCCCTTCGTGGGCAGCGTCGGCGCGCGGGGCGAGATCTACGCGTACGGCCTGCGGAATCCGTGGCAGCTCGCGTTCGACCCGCCGACCCGAAGGCTGTGGGTGGGCGACGTGGGCCAGGACTTGATCGAGGAGGTCGACATCGTCGTCAAGGGGGGCAACTACGGCTGGAGCGCGCACGAGGGCACGCGGCCGTTCGGCTCGCGGGCTGCCGCCGGGCCCGTCGTCGAGCCCGTGTGGGAGTATGACCACGAGGTCGGCAAGTCGGTGACCGGCGGCCGCGTCTACCGGGGCGCGGCGATCCCCGAACTCGTCGGCCGCTACGTCTACGGCGACTTCGTGTCGGGGCGGCTGTGGGCGCTGACGGTCGACGACGGCGGCCGGGCGGTGGCCAACCATGCGATCGCGTGGAACGGCCTGCCGATCTTCGGGTTCGGCGCGGACGAGTCCGGCGAACTCTACGTCTGCACCTCGTCCGCGGACGGCCAGGGCGTTCGGGCGCTGATCCCGACCACGGTCTCTTCGTCGGCCCCTTGACGGTTCGGGGCCGAACGCGTGCGGCCGGGACCGCGCGTCTCGCGAAACGGGGGGGGGAGGGCGGCTCTCCCATCCGCGGGATGCGGTTTGCTATGGTCTGTCGCCCGGCGGCAGCCCAAGGGAGACGCTGCAGCCGACGTCCCGGAGAACGCTCGCCATGCGGACGACACGCGGATGGGTGGGATCGGCCAGGGTGGTCCGGAGGGGGATGCTCCTGGGCCTCGTCGCCCTTAACCCAAGTTACGCACTTCGGAGCCGTTTTTCGGATTTTTGGGCGGTCCGTCGATCGTAAGTGCTGACGCGACAACGCGCGGTTCGGCGAACGGCCGTGTAGTGAAGACCTT